>Ga0208629_100539_pt1 | contig 17941 bp, 11 predicted proteins | sample LakWasMet19_HOW5_2_FD_183865 | JGI IMG/M metagenome (GOLD analysis project Ga0208629, IMG submission 183865) | Freshwater sediment methanotrophic microbial communities from Lake Washington under simulated oxygen tension - Sediment Metagenome... | ecosystem: Environmental > Aquatic > Freshwater >...
GACACGAATAACGTGCACGCATGAACATGCAAGGACTAACGACACACAAAATGTGTCTAACGAGGGGGACAGTGCCGTCGAGAGCATGCTCACGGGCGGCCGGCGCCGTCACCCAACTGCAACCCGCTGTCGCGGGTGTGGCCACCGCGGGCAGCGCCGCGGCGGCGGAGCGGGGTGCCCCCTATTGGTACCCGTCATAGTCGGCGGCGTGCCGGTGGCGGTGGAAGAGCGGCGCGCAGCTGAAGCGGGCCGCGCCGTCGACCATCTGGCCCGCCAGCAGGCCCTGCAGCACGAGGCACAGGCCCACCGTGTCGGCGCGGCACAGCGGCAGCAGCATGATGCCCGCCGCCCAGTGGTGGAAGTGGAAGTACCAGCGCGGGCTGAGGCGGCGCGTCAGGAACACGATGCCCGCCAGCGCCGCCAGGTAGACGGCGGAGCGGGTCGGCAGCACGTCCTCCTGCATCATCCACACCACGTGGTGGCTGCTGAAGTACAGGATGACGCCCACGCGGAAGAAGATGCCCGCCAGCTGGCCGACGTTCGCCGCCGCGACGTCGCGGCCGGAGAGGCTGCTCGCGCAGAAGCCCGCGCGCACGAGGTAGGCGATGTGCAGGCCGATCATGCCGCCGAGCACGTACAGGGAGCAGTGCAGCAGCGCGCCGTCGAGCGTGGCGACGGACCACGCGGTGCGCAGCCGCGGCCGCAGCGCCGCCCACAGCGCGTGCTGCGCCTCCGCGACGGTCGCGTGCGGCGGCAGCTCCAGCGGCGGCGACGTGGCGGGCTCCGCGAGCGCGTGGGCGCGCAGCTCTGCGGCGCGGGCGACGGCGAGCAGTCGCTCCGCCTCCCGCACGTCCCGCAGCACGGCGTCGAAGTGGTGCGACTCCTCGAAGGACGCCATGCCCTCCGCCGCCTCGTCGCCCCCCGAGGGCACGATGCTGTTGCTGGCCAGCCCGGCGCCGTCGCGGGTGCCTGCGCTCGCGCTCCGGGCCTCAGCGCTGGCGTTTCCATCCCAAGCGCCGCCCCCGCCCCCGTCCACAAAGTCAGCGGCCACCACGTCGGTCTCCAGGCCCCTGTCCTCTTGTATCTGCCCCACCAGCGGGGCCATCTCGCCGCCCGCGCTCACCCGCACCAGCGCCGGCACGCCGCCACCGGCAGCAGGCAGCCCGCTGTCGCCCGCGCCCGCCTGCTGCCCGCCATCCCAGCCACTGCTAGCCCCAGCCGCACCGCCCTCCTCGACACGGTACACAGGATGGCCGCTTTCATGTGCGTGCAGGTGGTGAGCCCCCGCGGCGCCGATCAAGCCCGGCGGCGGCACGGCGAGGTGAGGGATCCAGTGGTCGCTGGCGTTGAGCTGCTGCATGCTGGAGATTCCCGCCTGAAAGAGGTGAGGCGCCACTGGCAGGACGGCGAGGCCCAGCATCAAAGCGATCGCCGCATTGACGACCGCGACGTCCCGAAAGCCGCCGTGCATGCCCCGAAAGAAGCTGCGGCGCGCCGTCGTGACGTACGACGTGAAGGCGAAGGCGCCGTTCACAAACACAAAGAGAAAGAGGTACGCCTGCAGCAAGCTGCTGCTCGCAAGCGCGGGAACGGCAGCGAGACACGCGCGCCGGACTGCGTGCAGCACTGAAGGCAGTCGCAAGGGCAAGCGCGACTCGGGCAGGGCCAGCAACACCAGCAAGTAGTCAGCGCCGTACAACACGAGGAGAAAGAGGGCCAGATACAGCGGCATGCCTCTCCGGGGGGCCCATTTCTGCAGCAGGGACGCGAGGGCACACGGGGAAGCACAACCGCCTGACTCAACACGCGATGCAGGTGACGAGTACGAGTGTTCCAACCGCGAGCAGCGCTCACCTTGTTCAGTGTGTTGCCGTCTGGCGGTTCCGCCAGCCTGTGAGCCCGCCACCAGGGTGTCAACACATAGGTATCAAGCAGGCGGAGCCACGAAGGCTGAGCCGCCAACCACTTGGCATGCGCCGCCTCGAAGGCGCAGTCCACCGGCGCAGCAATAGCCTCGACAATCGGCAGCGTGCGCGGCGACAGGTCGGCCTCTGTCTTGCGCAGCACGTCAGCGCCAACGTCCGAGTGAGCCTGCTGCAGAAAGCGCGCGTCGGGGGCGGGCCCAGGCTGCCGCGAAGCCTTGTGGTGCGTCATTTCGATGCGAAGAACTTTGAAGTGACGCCCCGCAGTTTCAGTGAGCTGCCCAATGTCGTAGGACAACTCGCCGTGCCCCCCGCGTCGAACCAGCTCGTTGTTGCCGGGTTGCTTGCCGCTCGCGTCGCGGCGGCACGCCTGTCAGGCGAAATACAGCAAGGCAGGTGAAGAGTCGCGACCCAGCGAGCGCATTTGGTCAAGTCATGACCACTCAAGGGTTCCCTCGCGCAAGCTCCCAGCAGGGCTGGATTGAACAAATCCGTTGCCGCCGCAGGGACCAGCGAACGTGATGGATTTTTGATGACGCCGGGCAGAAAATGGCGAGGAATGAGAGGCGCAATTATGAAATGCGTTTAAAATAGGAGTCTGTAAGTCAAACGCGTGCGCGTCTGACGCGGCCACGGGCAGGCGTGATCCGCAACCGACCCCCGTGTAGATAGCGTCAGGGGCGTTTGTACCTCATACTTTCGTCTCTACCCTGCAGCGCGCAATCGCTGCCCCTAATTCTGAGCTCCGCAGCCATGGCTCGTGCACTCGCTCTCGCGGCCCTTGCCGCGGCCGTCGCCGCCCACGTGGACTTTCGCGAGGGCTGCCACGACCTCAAGTCGTGCTCAAAGGCGCTCGCCGCCGCGGAGGCGCTGCTGCCGGCTCTTAAGCCGCTGCGGCAGCACCTCGTCCGCCAGCCCGGCGGCCTGCGCAACGCGCTCCAGACCATGGCGGGGGCCCTCTCCGGAACGGACTCCACCTACTGCAGCAACAACAGCTACTTTCAGTTCTTCCCGGCCCCCGTGGCGAACATCCAGGTGTCGGCGCCCTCGACGTCGTGGCCCGGGGACGGCTGCTTCGCGAACATGGCCGCGACCGCCACCTTCGAGCCGTCCGGCGCGTCCGTGACGCTGACGGGCACCTCCGCGTCCAGCCTCCTGTGCAGCGACAGCTACCTCGTGACGTCCTCCTTCTCCATCCAGCTCGTGACGGTGGGCGGCCTCGCGCCCTCCGCCAGCGCCAACCTCAGCTGGACGGGCGCCGACGAGATCGCGGACGTGAACGTGAACGGCCTCCAGATCATGGTGCTGCCCTGCGGCCTCCTCGGCACGGTGAGCAGCGTGCTCAAGACGGTCGGCCTCTTCAGCGGCAACGCGAGCCAGCTGGCGACCTCCAACATCGACTTCCTGCTGGAGCGCAACGTGTGGCCCTCCCCGCCCGAGCTCTTCAACGCCACCATCGACGTGGACACGAGCGCCATCCGCTCCGGCGACTACCTCGCCATCACGCGCTTCGACGGCCTGGACCCCATGATCGCCTTCGGCACCGGCGGCATCACGGGGCACTCCGCCCTCGCCGTGTGGGAGACGGACCCCGCCACGGGGGAGCGCACGCTGTACGTGTGCGAGTCCACCGACAAGAACCCCCTCGGCCCCGTGTACTTCCCGCCCCCGTACGGCATCATCCGCCACCCCTTCTCCCAGTGGGTCGGCTACGCGCAGCAGGCGGCCTTCCACGTCTCCCTGCTGCCGCTGGCGGAGGCCTATTCCTCCGCCTTCAACGAGACGGCGTACTGGAACTGGTTCTACACGGTGCAGGTGCGTGCGGCCGGCTGGGCGGGCGATCGGGCAGCGTGGGCCAGCGTGCGCGCGCGTGTGTGTGTGGGCATGCACAGCGTGCTGGGCGGTTCGGAAGGTGGCTGCACGAATTTTCGCGGGCGAGCGGGAGGCTGGGCGTGCCGGAGCTGAACTTTGGCAACTGGGTGTTTGGGCGGACCCCTCGCCTGTCCTTTCACCGTTTTTTCTCGCCCCTCGGTGCTACACCTAACCTGCGCCTCCACCCCCTACGTGTCTGCCTCCACTGCCCGCCTCCCCCTCCCCTCCGCTTCCCCCCTGTCGCAGGGCATGCCCTACGGCTACCACACCATGCTCATGTCCTTCCTGGACACGTACGCGCCCTTCGCCAACCTGCCCGCGCCCATCGGCGGCCAGGAGCTGGCCGTCATCCTCAACGCGCTGGACAGCGTGCTCGGCAACGCGACGTCGGGCGTGACGGTGGACTCCATGTTCACGCAGCCGCTCAACAAGCGCCTCAACACCACGTGCACCTCCCTGCGCTGCATCATCAACGTGCTGAACGTGAACAAGGCGGCGGGCCGCAGCCCCTCCTCCTTCGTGGAGGCGGTGGCGATCCCCGAGCAGGACGGCGCCAAGTACGGCGCCAACCTGTCCATGGTCTGCTCCGAGTTCGCGGCGCACGGCTGGAAGACGGGCCTGGGCGGCGCCTCCCCCGTGTGGGCGCAGATCGAGGCGGCGGAGCAGACGCCGCGCGACAACTACCAGATGGCTCTCTTCGACACCACGGGCGCGCGCTTCACCGCCGCGCAGTGCCCCGGCGGCGTGACGACCTCCCCCTCCGGCCCGGGCGCCTACTGCCAGATCATGGGCGTGTGGCGCATGTACCTGAACGGGTACAACAGCATCCCGCTGTACGCGGGCATGAACAACCGCTGCCCCGCGCAGTGGCCCACCTACACGCGCTGCCCCGCCAACAACCCGCAGTGCTGCTAGGGGGACGCCGCCCCACACATTACACCGCTGCCGCAGCGCAGCCCGCCGCCGGCCCTCGCTCACCGGCGGCGTGAGCCATTGTCAACGAATTCAGCTGCGTGCGCGGCTGCGACGCCAGCTCAGACTCCGCGTTTCAGCGGGCGGCGCGCCCAACAACACGGGCAATGGGGGCGCTGCTTGCTTCAACCGGGGTCCCTCTCAGCTGCCAGCCCCTGCGGGAAAGGGCAGCGTGGGCCGGGCACCATCGCCTAGCATCGTGTCTCGTGTCATCCTGCGCCTCGCTCCCCCTGCATTGCACCCGTAGGGTCATCGCCTGCATTTCCCCCCGTTTGCATGGACGCGGCAGCCACAGCGGCTATGGTGGCTTGCACGCACGTGCGGGAGTCGCCATTGAAACGCTGCGGCTTGAAGTTTGGCGCCGCTTCGTCAACTGAATGGCCTCCGCCCTGACTCGGCGTTGTGCGGTCATCAACGGCTACTCTCGTCGAGTGCTTTGGAGGGCGAGCCTGATCTCTCTCGCGCCGAGCAACATTCGGCGCATTTCGGACCTCGCTTTGACCTCTGAGATACGTAGAGCTAGACTCTAGGGGCACAGTCGGACTATCGATGCACAGAGTGAAGCCTCGAACCCTCCTTGACTTCAGCATTTGCATGAGTGCAGCGCCGAGTGGCTGGAACGGGCCGAGGGACGGTCTCGCTACAGAGCGCAAGGCGCCCGCCTGCTTGAACGTCAAACGTCCCGTCACCGTTCCAGCCGCGAGTGTATTAATTGAGCTCAGACGCGTGGTTTCGTCACGACGAACGTTTTGCTCACTGGTCGATAGACTCCGTAGTCCACGTCCTGGCAGTTCCTACTCGTGACGACAGCCAACAACATGGGCCTCTCGGCGGACAAGGGCGCGCTCACTTCAAAACGTCGTGCACTCTCATTGCGGCAGGGGCTGATAGGCAGGCACACCCCCTTGCGGCATTGGCTGTTGCGGGTGCTGCCCGTACGCCGCCGCAACGCCAGACTGCGGTCCTCCGCTGACGGCCGCGTCAGCAGCATGTGAGGCTTCGACAACTCCGGGTGCAGCAGCGGATGATGCAGCCACTCCCTCAACGCCCATCCCGCTGCCTGCGCCGCCACGCGCAGTGCTCGGTCCTCCCCCTGGCTCCACGTCTGCCGTGCTGGCGCTCCCGAAGCTGTGCGCGCTGCCGGCGCCGCCGGGTGCCGCCGCAGAAGAAGAAGAAGCGTCGCTGGCAGCCCCAATGGCGCCGCCTGCGGACCCGGCAGACCCTGCGCCAGCGCTGCCGGCCCCGCGCGCGCCGCCTGCCCCCTTTGGGCCCTTCGGCAGCGGCTCCGGCTTCACGCGGCCGGCAGACGGGTCCTCCTGCGCGTAGAAGGCGGGCGGCTTGCGCGCGTACGTCCTCAGCAGCCGCGCCACATCCAGCGAGCCGTCGCTGGGCAGCTGGCTCAGCTCGAGCTGGAACCACACCGGGGCTGGCGACGACCCGCTGCCGCCGCCTGCCGCTGCGGCACCGCCGTCGCGGTCGCGCCGCAGGGCGACGGAGAGGGCCTTGCGCAGGCCGTCGTCCGTCTCCGGCAGGCTCATGTGCCCGTACCTGCAGAGGGGCGAGGGAAAGGGAAGCAGGGAGCGCAGGGGGCGAATATGCTTGAGAGTTGGCGAAAGCGCGGGGCGCAGCACACACGTGCACCCCTGCGCCCGGCATAGGCACGAGGCACCGCTGTCCGCCGCATCCTTCACGCCCCGGCTCAGCTCGCACCGGCACCAGTGCCTGCTTCGGTCGCGCACTGCTGCGCGCAGCTAGCTGCGTCACTCGACACACAAGTTGCCATCGCAGCTCCGGGCGACACGCAGTCACAGGCCGGCACAGCAAGCACCCCGCTGGCCGTGCCGCCGCTGCAGTCGGGACACCGTATGACTCACTCTGCGCGCACGGCGGTGACCAGGTCGTTCATGGCGCAGTACCCCCTGTGCACCTCGCTGTCGCGGAACAGCCGCTCGTACACGGTGTCGGCCATGACGGCGTAGGAGACGTCGGGGCGGGCGCGGAAGCGCGGGGCGCCGCCTGCCGCGCCCCCTGCGCCCGCCGCACCGCCTGACGTGGTCGCACCCCCGCCCGCGTGACCAGCGCGCCCTCCGCCGCCGGCGCGTGCTGCGAGGGCGGATGCGAGCCCGGCGCTGGGCTCGCCGTCAGCGGACGGCGCCTCCGCCCCCTCGCGCACCGCCACGATGGGCAGGCAGAAGTAGGCGTACATGGGGCCGATGCGCAGGGTGGACTGGCGGGTCAGGTCCGTCCTGCTGCCCTCGCCGCAGACGGCGCCGTTCACCCAGATGTCGTTGCGCGACACGTTCTCGATGAACCAGCTGTGGCGGCTGTGGTCGTAGTCTGCGGAGCGATGGGGCGCAGCAGTGGCGAGGGAAGGGGGCAGAGTGAGTCTTCACGCTCCGGCACAGCTGCCAGCCGCGCACACGCAGCACATTGAAACGCACCTATGGTGGCGTGCACTCGCGACACACGCGAGTTGTTGAGCACGAAAAAGTTTTCAGCGGAGGCGCCCGTGGACATCGTTCGGCCGATGGTGAAGGGGAGTTGTCGAATCACAAACTCCATCTTGTCGCCGTCTTTGGGTAGGGGCTGACCTGCCGCCCAAGGCTGCGAGCTGCGATCAACGATAGCGAACACTTTCGCATACGCGGGCCGCCCACCGATCTGCACGCTCCGCAAACCATACGGGTCGACAGGAGCAGCGACCGTCTCGGATTTAACATCTGCTTTGCTTCCGTCATCACCTGGCACCCTTCCTGCACCCCGATGCTGCTCATCAAGATCCATTGCGCTGCCCTCGGGAGGTGCGTCGAGATCCATCTCGACCCTTGCTGCTTTGGAGCGCGTTGCGTCAAGCGCGGGCGGTGTCTGCCGCACCAGACGCCCGCAAATGCACTAGGGGAAGTTCGGTGACGTACTCCACGCCACCTAGAGCTACAGGATGCGGCGCGAAGGCTGCCACGCAGCGCGGCAGCGACGAACACAGCGGTTGCCGATGATTTTGCAGGGTAAATGACGTTTCTCGCCAAACAAATTGGCCAACAAGGGCTGATAACGAGCCTAGCCGGCCTCGATACAACGCAGAACCCGTTGGCGGCGACAACGACACTGCGAATGCATCGCTTTTCACGCAGGATCGTCGGCCCGACTCGGCCGTCCATCTGAGCGGATTTTCACATCCGCGAGTCGCGTGAAAAAAGGCGCGCAATCTCGCAAAATAGGAACGCTCTGGCAACAAGTTGTTGGCCTAGAAATCGCTGCTGTCATGCGGCATCACAGAGCGCGGTCATGAGATCTCTAGTAGAAACCGCTCAGCCGCGGCTGAGCTCAAGCTGAGCAGATCAGCCAGCAATTGGCGGCCACATTTTGGCCGCTAAGAAGTTCCCCGGCACGTTGAGTCGCCGAGCACCCCGTCTCCATGCTAAGCGGAGCGGTATGCTCGCCGAGCGTCGAGCCGTAGAGTGCAGCCGCGCTGTGTCAGCCCTTGGTTCGCCGAGCCGGCCAGCAGAGTTGACAACACCCTGGCGCTGACATAAGCCCCAGGGTCTGTTGGCCCGCTCGAAGGAGTTTCCCAGCCTAGCAGACGGGACGCAGACGAACGTTACCCCCGGCAAGCGCCGCCAACCCAGTGGCCAATGCTGACGCGCCTCGCGACACTCGCTGCGGGGTCAGCCTCGCCCCACTGCCACAGCGCTGACGGCGCTCCCACAAAGTGCGACAGCGCCTGACCTTTCAGATACGAGCCTTGCCCCTTTGCGCGATGACAGCTTCGCAACGACCGTCACTGTGCCCAGTGCAACCGTACGCAGCCTTGTTGCGGCACCCAGGATGATAACGCCCGGGCTCTCTCAGACTGGTCGCCTGCCGGGCGCGGCACAGCGAGGCGAAGGCAGGAGCTCAACAGCAGCGAGGGCGTCAAGATAAGCGGCTGCAGACTGCACACAGGGGCGCCAACGCTGCCCGGGTCAGCACGAGGTTGCCCGCCGGAGCGGGCTGCAACAAAGCGGTCATCGCAGCGCGGCCCTGTTGATGCCCAACCCGCCGCAGCCTACGTAAAGCCAAAAGGTTGCGCGGCAACACACGGCGCGACTGGGGGAACCGACCGCGGACAGCGCACGGCAGCCTCTCATGGCCCCTCCGCACAGTGAAACAGGCTTGGATCTGAGCAGCAGCTGCCCCCGCAGCAGCGACACCGGGCTCAAAGTTGCCGTATGGATCTTCAGGGATTAGCGAGGGGGCATCTTGGCACAGTGCAGCAACCGCGCCAAGAGCGTAACAACTTCGGCAAGTACGTCGGCACAGGCGGGCCACAGGCGGAGCCAGCGCTGCTGCAGGGTTGAGCCTGCCCCGCACCCGGGCCCCGGGCTGCACGCGACCCCACTGCCACCAATCGGTAACTGAAAGGTTCCCCTCTCAGCCGACAGTGCGTTGGCGTAATCGCTGCAGGTAGCGGGTGCGCGGCCAGCGGCGAATGTCGAGGAGCCTCGTATCGCAGCAGACACACCCAGCTCCACCTCGTTGGCACCACGTCAGGCCTCAGACCGCAGCGACAGCCCATGCATGCGCCACGAGTGAGGTCGTGACTGGAGCGGAACGAACAGCCCATGCTTGAGTGCTGGGTGCCGGCAGCAGCTTCCCTTCGAGCCGCCTCTAGAGAGTGCCACAGGCATCGCCGTTGCACCAAGCGCGTTGACGAACCGCAGAAGCCCCGTCCAAAGATTTTCCTCACACGCACTGGGAGTGGCGAGCGACAGCTGTGTCAATGGCGCGTGCGGAGCCACACTCGCGCCATCGCACGGACTGACGTAGAGGAGTGCGGAGCGCCACGTGAACGAGCGCACGCCTCCCTCGCCTCTTGCTCCATGCGAAGCATAGACGCATCGTGGAGCCAGAGTCTGGGACATCAGCCGCTCTGAAATCGACCCTGACAATCCCAGACTGGTGCGTTCACCTTCCAGCCCCGCAGCGAACCAGCTCCTGGAGCCCCACCCAATTCACTGACGCTGCCGCGCCAGGCCTTTACAGGTCGTCGTCGTCGTCGTCCTCCTCGTCGGCGCGCTTCTTGCGCGAGATGGTGATCTTCTTGGTGACGCCCGCGCCCCCTGCGCTCACCCGCGTCACCTCCTCCAGGATGCGCACCAAGTCGTCCTCGGAGACCTGCAGAAGCAGCAAGTCACGCAGGCAGGCAGGCAGGCAAGCAGGTTGCCAGGCGCGGCGTGGGGACGCGTGGGCCGACAGGCATGCACGCGCGCCATCGACGGCAGGCAGGCGCTGCTGCTAGCGGTCAGAAAACTCGGCAGTCGGGGGGCGTTGCACGAAGCGTGCTTGCGCGGATCCCGTCAGCTTGCTGTCGGCGTGCCGCGGCAGCAATCTCCGCCGCCCCTGTTTGCGCACACCCACCTTAGCCGTCAGCTTGCCCGAGCGCGCCAGGCGGATGAGGTGCTCTTCCACTGCCCGGGCGTTTTCCGGCTTCACGATCGCCACGCGGTTCAGTCGCTCGCGCGCCTCCATCGTCATGATGCCGCGCAGCATCACCCTGCGCTGCTCATCAGCGGCCCTGCACTTGGCAACATTGGTCAGGAGCAGCGCGCAGCAGCGTCCGCAGCTGATCGTCTGGGGTGAAGAAAGCCACAACAGTACCTGCCGGACATTTGCACCCACTCGCGAGCTTCCTCAGCCTTCGCCTGATCAGCAGACTTGCCGCCGGCAGTCTGCAAAAATGGAGTAAGAGGGGCACCTTCGCCAACGCTCACAGCATCGTGCAGTTGCGAGCGGGTGGTCGCTGTCCCCGTGGACGAAGCAAACTCACAAAGCCAGCAGCTTCCAACGACTTGAAGTCGGCCTGCAGAGCGAGTGCAAGGCGCGCAAAAAAGCAGCTGGTTGATGGGCACTGCACGATCGAGCTGTAGTGTTCTGGTGCCGCAGCATGCGAGCAGAGCCGTGGCAGTGCGGCCCCGTGTGGGATTTGCCCAACCCAACTGCAGGCACGAAGCCAACCCCACCATTCTCAACAACTGTCAAATACAGGTCAACGTTAACACCCAATGCAGTTCAAAGCACGCGTGACCTGACCTGCCGTGCGGTTGACCCGTCTGCGTCACGAGGATTGCGTCAAAAACAGTCGGTGACAAACGCATGAAGCGTCCGTTGAACTTTGGACTTTGAAGCGGAACCTGAACGCAAGCGGTCACGACAGCAGATTGGGACTCAGTGACTGTAGGATTGTTTTCGTTCGAGTGACAAACGCTCGGGATAACCTGTCAGTGCTGTCAGTGCGGTTCCCCGACCGTTCGCTGGCCTGTGCGCTTGCTTCACGCAGCTCGACCGTGGCGTCCGACCACCCAGTGGGAAGCCGGTCACGAGCGAGACATGGGAAACTTATCGAAAGACGGCACGCTGTGATTTCGTTGCAGCGGGGAAGGTGAAGCGAGGAGCCTCAACATCGTGGTGGACACCCGGCGATTTCACCCGTGCCTAGCATCCCAGCACACACACGGGCAACGGCGGTACTCACAGCTGGTCTTCATTCTCTCAGCTGGATCGATCAAACCCCTTCGGTTTGAAGCAGAACGGGAACGTCGCTGATGTTTGGTGCGAGGGGTGGCGGCAGAGTGCACGGGCGTGCGTTGGGCGGTCAGCGGTGCAGGAGAGGGTGGCGATCCGGATCCCAGGAAGATGTCAGAATCGCATACGAAAACCGAAAACAGCAGTAGCACGCCTCTGCCGGTGATGCGAGCAGTGCCCCCGTGTTTGCCATTCGCACGGCAGCGCTGCTCAGCAGGCTGCTCTCGCAACTGGCGCTCGCGGATTGGCGTGACAAGCCGAATGCAGCCCTGGCCAGCAGATCCGGCGCAGATGGCGTCCTTTTGTACCCAACATGCGGCTCTGTGGGCTCGTCAGCGCGGGCGCGGAGCCACTTCTCCCATGGATGCACTCCACCAGCCTGCCTCCAGCCTGAGGTCGCGACCTCAGGCCTCAAATACTTGCGGGTGAGTGCGATTCTGCTGCCCGCGCTGTGGGCTCTCCCTGCCTGCTGCACTGGCGCGCGTGTGGGGGGCACGGCTGCAAGCGGGAGCGGTTGCGGCCAGTCTCGAAATAACGACCTGCAGCACGGCATTCCCCGTGGCCGCCTGCGTCGGCTGCTGCCGATTGGAGCTGGGGATGGTTCGTGACCGCCTCCGCAACACCTTCACCGATCTCTCCGCTCCTCGACCTCACATATCTGCGTGGTCTCGATGCAGGTCACGCGCTTCGAGCCTGTGCATGACCCATCGACCGGCGGCCAGTGCTGCACTTGTGTTGCCCGCCCCGCTGAAAAGTCTTCCTCCTGGAGCCCCCGCCGTGGGCGGCGCGTGCGCCGCAGCCGCTGACCCTGTGCCGCGGCATGCCGAGCGTGCGTCTCTAGAAGTGTCACGCGCACGACTGCGCACGCGAGGACAGGCGAGCGCGATGTGTGAATGACACACCAGCTGCGTGCCAGCCTAAGCCTGCCGAACGCGCCAGTGGACTTTGTGGCAGGTGCGTACTCGGTGGTAGCTGGGGAACGGGACAAATGTCGTGCTTGAGCAGCACGGTGGAAACGAGTCAGCTGCACTGCTGTGGCTGCCTGCACTTGTGTTCTGGTTGCGGAAGGCCCTGCGCGCCTCTCCGCACCCCAACGTTGCCTGCGTCCCCGCTCTTCTCTCCCTGTGCATGTCGGCCCCCAGGTCACATGCTTCCTCCTTGCCTCATCTGCAACCCACGTCGCAGGCGGGACGAGCGCACGAGGCGTGCTGCTCCAAGCGGTCTCGCCGCAGGACACTTCGTGCCGGAGCAGCCAGGCAACTGCTCGTCCTGACCCGCCGTGGCATCCTGCCCCGTGGTCGTGAGTCGCTTTGGCGCCGAGTGGGCGTTACGCCGCCCATGCCGGATGACGGACATTCGCCCTGACAAGGCCGTGGATCCGGTGTGCGATGCGGGATCGCTGTCACGCGTGCAGCTGCGAACGTTGGATCCAGCAGCGGGGTGTGTCGTGGCGATTAGCGCTGTGCCTCCTCCACCACGTCGGCTGGCTAATAGGGGGGCCTCTACCGCCACCGTGGTGGTTGCTGTCCGGGCCCCGACTCATCTTGGAGAGCAGCTGGTGGGCGTCCCGTGAGAGTGCTTTTCAAACTACTGTCCACAGACAACGCTCTCTCCTGCGGCGGAAAGCCCAGCCACTTCACGAGCAGCGGCCTGGGTCCGTTTACTCAGCTCAACCGTTCGCCACCAATGATGTTGTCAACTTGGTGAGACTCCGTTTTTGCACACATGGCCATGTGACATAGGGGGGCGCTATGGGTGGCCTGCAATCATGCCTTAAAGAGCACAGAGGTGCTAACATTCTTTTCGACGTCCGCGTGTTTCACAACACGCCTGGTTTGCGTTTGTTGTCAGCGGATTCCGCTGCAATGGGAGCTCATAAGGGGATCGGGCATCAAACTCGGGCCACGACGAACGTTGCCGCCACGGCGGTCATGCAAAGCCACGCGGCAGCGGAGCGCTGTTGCAAAGCACGCATGAACCCAGCAAGACCGTCTGCATTCCTCCGCAGCTGCGTCGGCATCGTAACCGCCGTGTGTGTTCCGACGGCTATCGCGCGAAGGCTGAACAGCTATCGCAAACGCCCGAATCCGCGCCGTTCTCATTCCTCGTCTGCACGGTGCACAAGCAACCGTTTTGGACTGATTGGAGCTTTTTCTTCTGACTCTGGCAAGCGATGAGCTCCTTCGATCTGCTGGGCCTCTACGGCTCACCCGCGAAGCCGGCGCCTCCTCCCGCAGCCGCAAACCCATTTGACGCATTTGCTGCCACGCCGCCCAAGCCCACAGCAGCCGCAGCAGTGCCTGCTGCTGGCGCGGCTGGCCACGCGGCGTCTTCGTCAACGGAGCAGTTTGACCGCTGGTGGGAGGACCTTGGAGGCAGCCCCAACCCCTCAGCCGCCGCGCCTCGCATCCTCAGCCCTGTCAAGAGCATGCGCGTCATGCCCGCGCCGCGTCCCGTCCGCGGTTCTGGCGCCGCTGCAGCCCCCGGCGCGCCGGCGGCGGCAGCTGCAGCTGCCCCAGCCTTCGAGGTCAACTTTGACGACTTCTCCGCCCCCGTCTCGGCGGGCGCCGCCAGCGCTGCGGCGGCGATCCCGGACTGGGGCACCCACGCGCACGAGGAGGAGGAAGACGAGGAGGGCGACGAGGAGGTGGAGGAGGTTGCGGAGGACATCTTTGGCGGCTCCGCGGGCGTCGCCACCGGTGCCCGCGCCCGCCGCAGGAGCAGCTACGTCGCCGCCACGGGCGGCGGTGTTGCAGGCGCGCGGCCGGCCGCAGGCTCTGCGGGCAGCGGCGGCGCCCGACGCGCCTCTGTCTCCACGGGCAGCGCCGGCGAGGCCGTGTCCGCCGGCGGCACCGCGAAGCCGTCGCTCGGCGCCTTCGACCTCTCCTCCGGCGGCAGCACGGGCGGCGCCGCCGCGCCCGGCCTCTCCTCAGCGGCGGCGATGGCGGCCGCCGCGGCTGCGGTGGCGCCCAAGAAGGACGCCGACGTGTACGAGGGCGCGATCTGGCTGCGCGTGTCGACCGCCTTCGTGCTCAAGCGCTGGCGCGAGCGCTACGCGGCGCTGCGGCACGGCAGCGTGAGCGTGTGGGCGGACCGCGCCAGCATGCTGCGCGGCGACGCTCCCGTGGAGACGATCGCCATCTCGCCGCTGCAGGCGCTGTCCACCATGAAGGTGAACGCCACGGGCGCGGACGGGCGCCGCCTGTACTACCGCCACCTCGTGGAGATGGAGTCGGGGGCCGCGCTGACAACCGTGGGGGGCGCGCCCAGCGCGATGCTCGGCGGGGACAACGAAGAGGGCACACGCCGCGTGTTCAAGTTCGGATCGGACAGCCAGACCGAGTTCGAGCGCTGGACACGCGCCCTGCGCGCGGCGATCGAGCTCGCGCACGCGCGGGACAAGGAGAAGGCCAGCCACAGCATGGCGCTGGCGGAGGCCACCAACGCCGCCGACCTGTTCCGGCACGCCATCGCCAGCCCGCGGGAGCGCCCCAAGCGGCGCTCCTCCATCGTCACGAGCGGCCCGGGCGGCGGAACGATCAACGTGAGTGGCTGCACCGGCGGGCTGCCTTGCGCGAGAGGGTCGACTCAGGGAATTTGGTTGGCGTTGCTTGGGATCAGTCGTTGCCACGGGCTGCGGGGAGGCCATGTGTGTGCTGCGCGCGTAGGTCGCGCATGCGGCGTGAACTAGAGCAGGCACTCGTGCTTCTTGGCATGCATGTGTCGTGCCGATGGTGCGATCACTTGAGTCTGCGTGTGTGTGTGTGTGTTCACGTGCAACCCTTGGTGTTGTCTGCCCGGGTCAGTGTTGTTCTGAGCTACTGTCGCAGCACAGGCTGTGTTCGGAGCGCTGCGGCATCGTTAGACCCTGTTCTGCTCAGGCTTTGCGTTCTTGCCCTGCGAACCTGCTCCGCTGACCGGCTGGCCTTTGCCGGGCGCCACCGCTGTCTCGTGCCACTGTGGCTACCCCGTGACAAGGCGCTCGCACCCCACCGCCACGCACCTAGTCTGAGCTGCGGTACTCCGCCTCGCTCCGCTACTGCCGCGCAACTTCACCGTGCGCCCCCCTTCCCCACGGTGCTGCAGGTGACGGTTCGCCTGCTGGACGGCACGGTGCACCACGTGTTGGTGGCCAAGGGCGCGACTGTCAAGGACGTGCTGGTGGCGCTGCGCCGCATCGTGGGTGTGAAGGCGGACGCCGACTTCTCCCTCGCCCTGCGCTCCATCACGCCCGAGGGCCACGACCAGATCGCATGCCTGCCGGACGTGATGTCCGCTGAGGAGGCGGAGGCGCTGGGGGCGATGGACAACCGCATGCTCGTGTACAAGCGACGCATCTATCTGCCACCGCTCTCCGGCGCGGACGCTGAGGCGGCGGAGGTGGCGCGGCAGAAGTCCGAGGCTGCTGGGGCGGAGCGCGCTGTCGGGTCGGGCGGAGGCATCTACTACACCGACCTCCCCTTCGACCTCCCCGACGTGGACGCGGAGGCCGCAGCGGCCAAGGGAGTCACGGACGCGGCGCACATGCTGCTGTACATTGAGGCCTCCTTCCACGTGGCGCGTGGCTACTACCTGCTGCCGCTGGCGGACTGCGTGATTCTGGCCGGCCTGGCCATGATCAGCCTCAAGGGCCGCGTCACAGAGGCAGAGGCCGCCGCCATCGCGGCGCTGCCCAACCCTCGCGCGGGCCTGGATGCATATAAGGCAGCCCTACCACAGATCATGTCGGCGCAGGCGATTGCGGAGCACAAGGCGACCAGCGGCCAGCCGGTGGAGGACTTGCTGGTGCGTAGCGTGGGATGTGGCTGCCCGGTCACGAGTGAGAGCTCATGTACACCGCTTCCGGGGAGACCGTGTGCTGCTGGCTGCAGTGGTATCTGCATTACCCGTCTGTCGCTGCACGGCCTCTCACCTGTTTGCCCACGAGTTGGCTTGCTCGCCTCATCTCTGCGTCCCATTTCCGCCTTCCGCAGGCGTCGATCCGGCGCGAGCACGTCCGCTTGTCTGCCAGCATGGACGCCCTGGCTGCGCAGCGCGTGTACATCAAGCGTGTGAAACAGCTGTCGGAGTACGGGGGCTCCTTCTTCTTCGCCACGGTGCGTGCTGGTTAAACGGGACACTGCCTCTTTATTTCGTTGCTCCTTCGAGCTTTGCACGTGCAGCCGCAGCACACCTCACTCCCTCCCGTTGTGTTTTTAGTCACCGCTCCATACCGCTCTCACCCGGTGCGCTCCCACCAACGCTGCAGTACCAGCGCCTCTTCGCGGACAACAAGGGTGACCCGAAGGGCAGCCGCAGCGCGCCCGAGACGCCTGATTGGGCGGAGGCCCTCACTTGCGACGATGTGCACGCCGCCACCGCGCCCAAGCCCTTGCCGGTGCTCGTGTGCATGAATGCCGTCGGCGTGCACATCCGCCCGCTGCCGCCCTGGCACACGCCCTCCTCTTCCTTCAACTACAGCGCCGTGACGCCCATAACATCCGGAGGTGACCGAGGCGCGGCGTGCCTCAGCCACGAGTTGTCGCCATCCGAAGCGCTATCCGTGGACGGCCGCCCCGTGTCCTGGCAGCTGCACAAGGTGGAGCTCATCGAGGTGTGGGGCGTCAAGAAGGTGCGTGTGCGAAGGGCCCACAACCCTGTCGCGTCTGCGCGACTCTTTCCTAGTTATCTGGCTGCACACAGGTGCAATCATCGACACTGTTTGCCCCCGCGTCACAACTCCCTCGCTTCCGGCGTCGCCATGTCTACCTGCAGTCCCGCCCCACCTTCACGTACCGCGCTCGCGAGCGGCAGCTGCGCATCGCCGAGCTCACTTCGCCCTCCTACAAAGAGATGGCAGCTATGCTGCACATCTTTGTGTTTGCGCTTCTCGCGCAGCGCGAGGGCAAGCCGAAGCGCGCCGCCCGCGCCGAGGCGAGTGACTACGGATCCATGGCATTGGCTGCGAAAGCCGCAACGAAGGAAGCGGAGGAAGTGGCGCTGTCGTCCGGCCTACCGCACGGGTGGAGCGTGATTCAGGTGCGTAGCGTATGTCATGGCTTCACTGGTTGCGCGTGCCGCGATCCTCAAGATACTGCCTCTGGCGGCGCTTACGAGCGCGATGGGGGTGTACTTGTGGGGGTTCGCTCGCTTCACCAATTTTTTCTGCTTCTGGATGTTTTGTATCCTTGGCACCCTCCCGCAGGATCCCATCACAGGCCAGACTGCGTACTGGAATGCCGTCACGAAGGAGACGGTGTTTTCACGACCGGTTGCATAGGTGCACTCGCCATTGGCAACTACTGCTTTGAGCGACACACAGTCCCTATATCGTTCCAGATGGCTGTGGACGAGGGCATACCGGTAGCCGCCTGTTGTCGCGGGCTGTCGAGGTCCGTTCTGCACGCACTAGTCTGCGATCAGGAGCGGTTCCAGTGCATGCTTCTGCTGCCCTGGTGCTGCCAGCCCTGCCAACTTGAAGCTGCTGGCGATCCCGCACATGAAGTTCGAATCTCTTTGAGTCGCACCGTGCTTTGGAACGGGGTGTTGTAAGCACGAGAGCCAGCTTGCCTGGCGATCTGCTGAGACTAAGCCTCCGTTTTCCGGATTTTGCACTTGCAGCAGCAAGGCGTGAA
>Ga0208629_100540_pt1 | contig 17936 bp, 9 predicted proteins | sample LakWasMet19_HOW5_2_FD_183865 | JGI IMG/M metagenome (GOLD analysis project Ga0208629, IMG submission 183865) | Freshwater sediment methanotrophic microbial communities from Lake Washington under simulated oxygen tension - Sediment Metagenome... | ecosystem: Environmental > Aquatic > Freshwater >...
TTCCAGCCTCCGCCTCCGCCCGCAGGCCGGGCACGTTGTCGAGCAGCCAGGACAGCTTACTGGCTGAGAAATACGGAACGATAGGCAACCCCGTCTTGTCACGCAGCCTGTCTCTTCCGCGGGTCGCATCCATCGCTGCGAGCTCGTCGCACAGTGGTGCGCCTCTCTGATCCTGCCAGACGATTGCTGGATGGCAGGGTGCGCCCGTTCGTTTGTCCCAGACCAGAACCGTTTCGCGCTGATTCGTGATGCCAACCGAGGCCACGTCTGCCACCGTGCGCTCCGCTTTCCGCAACGCCTGACTACAACACTCCTGCACATTGGCCCAAATCTCCAGCGGGTCGTGCTCCACCCAGGCAGCCTTGGGAAAGTGTTGTCGGTGCTCCAGCTGATGGCTCCCCAGCACCGTACCGGCGTGGTCGAAGATCATTACTCGCGTTGACGTTGTGCCCTGGTCGATCGCTGCGACACAGCGCAGAGGCTTGTCCTCTGCCATTCTGAGTCGGGATGTTGTGATGGAGGATGGTGACGGCAGCAACAAGAGGTTCTGTCAGAAGCTACCTGCAAGAAAGCGGCCATTCGCTGGCATTCCTGCATCGAAACCCATCCCTCTAGGAATAATCAGCCGCGGAGACGGGAGCGCGAAGACGGACAGCTGGTTTTGCCGATGTGTCTCAAATCACACCCATGGAAAGTGTGGGGCGTTGCTGCACCGGCAATACGTGCGAGCCGTGTGACATAACCTGGCAACTGCCAATTTTCAGCTCATTATAAACCTTGGCCCCGGAGAAGGGGCAAGGTTACACGATTTACAAAATGCGCTTGACCGTCGTGTTGCTGTGTGTGGTCGCGGCCGCTCTCGTAAGTTACCAGCTTCGCCTCCCTCCCACGAGCTGATATTGCAATGTACCGCTTGGCGCATGGCGGCAACCGCTGGAAACAGGGACCAGCACGGCCCTAGCAAACGACCTTCCTCCCTGCGCTTCCTTCCTTGCAGGCGATTGGCGAGAATGAGCAGGACGGCCAGAAGCAGCTGAACGCGGAGGAGGAGTTCGCTCCACCTGCGCCGGCCGCGAAGGCAGCACCAGCTGCAGCGAAGGCAGCACCAGCTGCAGCGAAGGCAGCGCCGGCGGATGCGAAGGCGACTGCTGCAGGAAAGGCAGCAGTGGCCAAAAAGGATGCCGCGGCCAAGGCTCCTGCCGCGGCTGGAAAGCTCGCCGCCGAGACGAACAAGAAGGTGCCCGCCAAAGAGCAGGCGCTGCGCGGCGGCGTGGGACAGTACGCAGACGGGCTTGCTGCCATCAAGTCCATCGCCCGCGAGCACAGCTTCACGGAGGACCTCACGAAGCTGGTATCGGTGCAGGAGGAGTCTGACAGCAAGGCGGGCGCCCTGCGCCTGAGCCTCGCACAAAAGGAGAACGCGCTGGAGACGCTGGAGAAGCAGGTTGCCCGCACGAAGAAGGCGATCGATGGGGACAAGCAGGCCATCGCTGCTCTGAAGGCGGAGTCCACCGCCCTGGGCACGCGCGTGGAGCGCATCAAGAAGACGCGCGTTGCGGAGGAGCTGACGGCGCAGCGCAACCAGTACCAGGCCATCAGCAAGAAGGTGTCGGGTGCCGCCGCGAACCTGCAGGCAGTCTCCTCCGCCATTGATAGCAAGGCGACCAGCTTCGACTCCGACGCTGCAGCGCTCCTGAAGGCCGAGCAGGCCGCGCTGGCGAACGCGATGACTGCCGCGACTGGAGGCGCCGCCGGTGCTGCCCAGCCGGCGGCCGCAGCGAAGCCAGCGGCTGCTGCTGCAGCCAAGCCAGCTGCCGCGGCGCCCGCTGGCGCGAAGGCCGTCGCCAAGTAGGCCGCACAGTAGACCGAAACGTGGATCGTGCTCCACGGCCTGCCGTCTGCGTTGCCGCCCAACGTGAAACGTGGGGGATAGAGAACGACGGTGTTGCGCGTACTCGAGCCGCAGTGGTGGTTGCTGTCTGCTGGCAGTCTGCCGCGAGCAGCACTGCTGCCGACCACAGGCAGTCCCGCACAGCACTCCCGTGACACTTGCTGCCACAACGATGGAACGTGCCCTGCAGCTGTGCTCGCCCGTTGCACGTTGAATCTCTGTATCTTCTGCCTCTCACCGCGCCTGCGCCACGTCGGGCTGTGGTCGCCGTTGTCCCTATCGAGATATCGATTCAGACGTCGATCTCGATTTTGTACATGCCAGTGTATCCATTTTCGCTGTTCGCATGTGCGTCGGCGGCCCGCTCGAGCAACCCCCTTTCAAGCAAGTGCGATCCGATGTCGATATCCGCGGCAGCCCGGCAAGCATGAGCACCACAGCTCCGTCCTAAAGCTTTGATATCGACGGCTGTATTGACGATCGGCTCAGGGTCTGTGACGAGATTCGACGAGGCAAGCAACACACGATTCACAAACTGTGTGTTGCTGCTCGCGCGCGGCAGCGAGCACCATTTCACCGCCAGGGAGTGGAATCACAATTTGCAAACTCCGGGCAACATGCAACACTCCAGGGGGCCCTCCGCTGACGAGCACGTCCGGAAGTGACAAGGGTGTGCCGAGCTTAGTCCTGCTCAGCGGCCTTCGCCGCGGGCTTGGCAGCGGCGGCGGCGGCGGGCTTGGCAGCGACAGCGGACTTGGCAGCGGCGGCGGCGGCTGGCTTGGCAGCGGGGGCCGCAGCTGGCTTCGCGGCCGCGGGCTCGGCTGCCGAGGCCTGCAGCGACTCCTGCATGCCGTCGAACTCCGCCTTCGCGAGCGGCGCGACCTCCGAGTCGATGTTGCGCACGCGCGAGTCGAGCGCGGCCACGACCTGCTGGATGGACGCCACCTCGCCGGACAGCTTCTTGGCCGCCGCGGCGTACTGCAGCTGCTGCGCCTTGATCTCCTGCGAGAGGCGCTCCTTCTTCAGGCGAGCCACGCGCGCAGACACCGCGCGGGTGTGCGCGCGCAGCAGGCTGAACGTGCTCTTGTCCGCGTCGATGTCCGCCTGGATGAGGGACCGGCGCTTGTCGAGGGACTCCAGGAAGTTCTCCTTCTGCACAGAGGGACAGAGAGAGCGGACAGAGAGGGGGAAAGGGGTGGATAGATGAGTCAGCAGCGCGGTTGAAGGAGCTGGTTGGAAAGGAGTGCAGATACGTCTGGGGCACTTAGTGTGGCGTGGCAGGCCGGCGATACAACAGGGCACACGTACGTGAGCGGGCGCTTTTGTCACCCTACAGCCCTTCGGTCTGCCACAACCATCCCCGTGCTGCAGCCACCGCCCCCCGTGCTCCAGCACCCTTCCTGCCGCCCCCCAGCCCCCCAGCAGCAGCCCGCATGCACGCATGCATGCACGCACCTCCACGATGCGCAGGCGCAGCGCCTTGGCCTTCGCCTCGCTCTCGTCCACCTCGGACAGCAGGGAGGGCAAGCTCTCGTCCCAGCTGTGCTGCCCGGCGGCGGCGCGCACGAAGGCGGGCGCGCCGCCGATGGCATCGCGGCGGCGCAGCGTGATGGGGCCCTCCGGCTGGTCAGGCGCGGGGCGGATGATGAGACCGTCAGAGGTGCCCGCGGCGGCGGGGGCGCTGCCGCGCAGGGCGGCCTTCTCGCCCTTCGCGGGGGTCTTGGCGGCAGCAGGCTTCTTCGCGTCGCCCTTCGCGGCTGCCTTTGCGGGGGCGGCGTCCTCGTCCGCATCCATCCCCGCCTCCGCAAAGCTGTGCTCCTGCGCGGTGGCTGCCTCCGCGTCCGCGCCGCGCTCTGCATGCGCCATCTCCCCGTCCGCGCCGCCCAGCTCGCTGGTGAGCTCCTCCAGGGATCGGGCGAGCTCCTCGTTCAGCTCGTGCAGCGTGTCCACGCCCGCGTCCGCGCGGGAGCCGAACATGCCCTCCGCGAGCTCAATAAACATGGCGGCGTTGCCGCCCGCCGCCGGGGCGGGCGTCTTTGCAGCGGCGGGCTTGGCGCCCGCAGGTGCGACGGCCTTGCCGTCCTTCTTTGCAGCGCCCGCGACCGCCTTCGCATCCTTGGCGGCAGGGGATTTGGCGCCCGCCTTGCCGGCAGGCTTGGCGGCGGCCTTGTCGACGGACAGGCTCACAGACTTGACGGTGGCGCGGATGTCATCAATTGCCTTGCGGGTCATGAGGCGAATGTCGGACTGAATGCGGCCCTGCTCCTCCTGGATGCGTGCGAACATGGCCTGCGTCAAATCCTCCAATTCCTTGGATTCACGCAAGCTCTGCCCGACAAGCTCGGTGCCGGAACCCGTTGCGGGCGCCTTCGCCGCCTCCTTCGCAAGAGGCGCTCCTGTCGGAGCTGCCTTCTTGGCGTCTACTGCGGCCGCGGCACCCGCAGGCGCTGGTGCCGCCTTCGCATCAGGCTTCTTGGCAGCGGCAACAGGTGCACCCACATCAGCCTGCAAAAGCCGAAGCTCAATGACATTGCAGCAACTGGGTGTCGAATTGTGTTTCGCCCGGTGTTGCTGGCGGCAGGCCCACCCCGTTCTTCCAGTCCGACCGCCACTCACCAGTGCCACAGCCGCAAGAACCAGCAAACTAAGGAGCCTCATGGCCCGAACTACAGCCCCACGGGCTGAATGCAGGACGTTTCACCCAAGGGCACAGAGTTTCGGACGGCAGCGCCCGAAAACCGAACAACTTCAAGGCGTGGAGGCGAACGTCGAAAGCCCCTTGTACGCGGGCATTGCGTCGGCCGCCCTGCGAGCAAGCCGCCCGATTCTCCCAGTCGGCTCATCAAACCAGCCCTTTACAAAATGGACCCCATCTGTGCGTCCCCATAGTCACAAATTTCCAGATTGAAAGCGGCGATCTAGATTGAGCTAATTCGGGATGGTTAAGCAAGCACTCAAATACGTAGACCGCTTTTGGGTCTTGCGTGCCTGTCAACGCCTCGATACTTTTGCACTGTGCGCGCCGCAACGGCTCGTCTCCCTCGACCAACCGCCGCTGCCGCTGTTTCGGGCAGCGAAGCCCTGAAGGCAGCGCGACCTTGCACCCTCTCCAACAACTCGATTGGCTGCCATGGACACTGGGCCGACGGCAGATGCCGACAACATCAAGGTGTTTTGTCGGATTCGGGGAGGCTCGACACCCCGCAAAATTGTAACGATGGTGGATGACGCGCAGCGCGTCACCGTCAACAAGCACAGCTTCGCCTTCAACTGGGTTGGAGACCGCGGTGTTAGCCAGGATGAGGTCTTTAACGTCGTGGGGGCGCCGCTCACGCAGTCCTTCCTCTCGGGGTTCAACTGCTGCATTTTCAGCTACGGCCAAACGGGTATGTGCACTCATCCCTGGAGCGCAGATGCGGTGCAGTGTTTGTAGGATGATATGCCGGCGTGCCTGTGCCAGCTAACTCAAACCCGCTCGTTCTGTGCTCGCCGTCCACTCGCCGTGTATACTCGCAGGGTCGGGCAAGACATTCACGATCCAAGGCGAGTGAAGTCGTGGAAATGAAGCCGCGGCCCCTTCCGTCATACCGTATACTCAGACGTTGACGAGCTCCCTCTGGCTGCCCGCCGCCGGCATCAACCCATCACGTCCCTCTGCTCCCCGCCACCGCTCCCTTCCGCTCTGCTGCAGGCCCCAGCGACGTGGAGGACGCGACGCACCCGGAGCGCGGCCTGCTGCCCCGCTGCATCGAGCACATCTTCGCCACCGTGGCCGCCAAGTCCGCGGCCGCCACGGGCGCCAGCGACGATGGGGAGCGGCCAGCCGCCTCCGCCTCCGCCGCCTCTGTCGGGGTGGCTGCGACGCCCACCTTCGTGCTCAAGGCCTCCTACCTGGAGGTGCGCTAGCTGGCGCTGCCACTGACGCGGCATGGCCGTACGGGGGCCCACAGGGGGCAGCGCTGTCCGTGCATATGCTAACGCTGCCCTCGCCTCCCCCCTCCTATTTCAAGCGGATTCTCCTTCTCGCCCCCCGTGTCTGACCTCGCGGCTCGCTGCCTGCCCCTCCCTCGCCCCCTCCCTCCCCGCTGCAGATCTACAACGAGCGCATCTACGACCTGCAGGGCGACATGACGGGCAGCATGACGCTGGGGGGCGGGGCCGGCAGCGGCGCTGCGGCAGGCGGCGGCGCGGGCTCCGCGGCTGCCGGCGGCGCGTCGCTCAACATCCGTGAGAGCGCGGCGCGCGGCGTGTACGTCGAGGGACTGACAGAGACCGTCGTGTCGTCCGTCGCGCAGGCGCAGGCGCTGCTGGCGCAGGGCATGCGGGCGCGGCGCGTGGCGGCGACGGCCATGAACCACGAGTCCTCGCGCAGCCACTCCGTGTTCACGCTGTGCGTGGAGACGGCGGAGCGCGCGGGGCGCGGCGGGGAGGCGATCCGCTCCCGCACGGCCATGTTCCACCTCATCGACCTCGCGGGCAGCGAGCGGCAGAAGGCGACGGGCGCGACGGGGGAGCGGCTCAAGGAGGCGTCGCAGATCAACAAGTCCCTCTCCTCCCTCGCGGGCGTCATCGGCGCCCTCGTGGACATTGCGGGCGGCCGCAGCCGGCACGTGCACTACCGGGACAGCAAGCTCACGTACCTGCTGCGGGACAGCCTCGGCGGGAACGCCAAAACGTCCATCATCGCCACCGTCAGCCCCGCCGACGACTGCTACCCCGAGACGCTCGCCACGCTCAAGTTCGCGGAGACCGCCAAGCTGGTGCGTGTGGCGCGCGGGGCTGCCTGCGTGCTGCAGCGCTGCTGGTTTGGGCCGTTGCAGTGCAGTGGTGCAGTGTGGGCAATTTGGGGGCTTGCACACCGTCAGAGTGTAGGGCATGCAGCTGCGCCCACGCAACCGACAATTGCACGGCTGGTTCCTGCCGCTAGGGTGATGAGTGTCGTTCCCGTGGCCCCCCACGCTGGCCACGGGCTGTTTGACCTTGCCTCACCGGCTGCTCGCTCGCACCACCTCTTGCGAGCCCGCTCTCTCCATCCGTCCGTCCCTCCCCCCGCTGCATCCCTCCCTGCTCGCCCCGCAGGTCAAGAACAAGGCGGTCGTGAACGAGAACACGACGGGCAGCGTGTCGCAGCTGCAGGCGGAGATCCGCAGCCTGCGGGGCGAGCTGCAGGAGTACAAGTCGCTGTCGGGTGTGCTGGCGCCGCTGGGCCTCGCCATGCCGCCTGCGGGCACCACTTCGGCGGCAGCTGCCGGCGGCGCGGGCGCCATGCCGTCTGCAGCGCCCGCCAACGCCGCCGCGGCCGCCTCTGACGCCGTGCGGCGGGCGGGCGAGACGCTGATCGGCCGCTGGGATCGGGTGCTGCAGGACCTGCTCGCACACCCGCACATTGCCGCAGCGGTGCCGCAGGCCGCGGGCGGCGCGGAGGGCGCGGGCGCGGCCATCGCGGAGGCGCTCTCCGCGCAGAGCGCGGGCGGGCCGTGCGGCGACGCGTCCGGGTCGCCCGCAGCCGCCGCCGCCGCCGCTGCAGCGACGATGCTGCGCGCGGCGCGCGAGCGCGGGTCCAAGCTGTCCGCGGCCGCCATCACGCCCGGCCTGGCCGCCAAGGTGCTCGAGCTGGCGCACCACAAGGTGGCGCGCCTCAGCGCCGCCGCGACGGCCGCGATCGCGACCTCCGGCGCGACCAAGGACGGCAGCGCCGCAGCCAGGGACGGCGGCATCGCCACGCCGCTGGTGCTCGCCTCCGCCAGCCTCGCCTCGGAGCGCATCGGCGCGCTGGAGACGCTGGTGGCGTCGCTGCTGCAGCGCGCGGACAAGGCGGAGGGCGAGCTGCGGGACAGCACCGACAGGCTGCTGGAGGCGGAGGCGCTGAACGGGTGCCTGGAGGCCGCGGCTGCGCGGGAGCGGGAGCTGCGGCAGACGTACGAGGCGCGCCTGGCGTCCGCAGTGGCCGCGGCGGCAGCTGCTGGCGCCGCGAATGCTGCGCCTGCGCCTGCCGCTGGCGCAGCGACAGCCGCAGCGGCGCCAGCCGCGACTGCCGCTCCCGCCCCCGCTGCTGCGTCCGGCCTCCGCAAGCCGCTTGCCTCAGGCCTGCCCGTCCCCACCTCCCGCCTGCTGCAGCCCAAGGTGTCGTCTGCCGCCGCCGCCGCTGCTGCTCCCACACCGGGCAGCGCTGCCGCCAGCGGGATCCGCAAACTGTCGGTCGCAGGCAGCAGCAGCAGCGCGGCCGCATCCGCCGCCAAGTCGGCGCAGGGCCCTGCTGGCGCCGCGGGCACAGGCGTGAAGAAGGCAGGCGTAGTCTCCCGCGTGCCTGGCAGCGCCCGCGCGCCCGCAGCTGGCGTGAGCCGCAGCGGCGCCGCAGCAGGGGCAGGCGCAGCTGTCGCGGGCGGCGCCGCTGCTGCGGCCGGCAGCAGCGCGGTGGGCGCCGGCGCAAGTGCGCGCACCCTCAGCGACGCGTCCTCCTACGCGGCGTCGCGCCGCTCCAGCGTCGCCTCCGTCTCCAGCGTCGCAGAGTTCGCTGCGGGGCTGCTGGCGGAGGAGGGCGAGGGCGACGAGGAGGGGGCGGGAGACAGGGACGGTGACAACGACGCCGACGATGACGCCCGCAGCGTGGCGGGGCTGGACCGCCCCGGCAGCAGTCTGTCCCTCTCCTCCGGCGCCCTCGCCAGCGCGCTGGCTGGCGGTCTGTCCGTCTGCGAGCTGCAGGCGGAGCTCGCCCTCTGGCGCGCCCGCGCGGAGCAGCACCCCGACACGCTGCGCGTGCGCAGCCTGGCCGCTGCCGTGCAGGCCCTCACGCAGCAGCTCGAGGAGGCCCGCGGCGCGGGTGCGGGTGCTGCTGCGTCTGCCACTGCTGGTGCGACTGCTGGTGTCGCTGCTGGTGTCGGCGCTGCTGTGGCGCCGGCCGCTGCAGAGGCCGCAGCTGCTGCCCCTGCCGGCACCCCGCAGCCGACCCAGTCCCTGCAGCACCTGCAGCAGCAGCAGCAGCGCGAGCAGAGCCTGCTGTTCTCGCGCCTCTGCGACGAGGTGTGCGCCCTCACGAGCGAGCTGGCGCAGGCGCGCACGGCGCTGGAGCGCTGCGACCCGTGCGCCATCGAGCGCGTGGAGGAGGCGCGAAAAGCCGCCCGATCCCTCGCTGACGCGGAGGCGGCGCGGCGCGCGGGCGAGGCGGCGGCGCGCGTCACCGCGCTCTCCGCGGAGCTCGCATCGCTGCAGGAGGACTTTGACTTCAACGCGGAGCACGCGGCGGAGCTGGCGGCCTCCCTCGCGCGCGTGGAGGCGGAGGCGGCGGGCCTGCGCCGCGACGGCGACGCCGCGGCGCGCATGGCAGCCGTGGCGCACCGCGAGTTCGTGGAGGCGCGCGCCCGCAGCGAGCGCCTGGAGCGAGAGCTGGCCGCGCTGAAGGAGTCCGACCACGACCTGCAGGCCGCGACCGCGCGCGCGGACGCACGGATCCGGGAGCTGGAGCAGACGGCGGGGCGGCTGCAGGAGGAGGCCGCCGCGGCGCGGGACGCGGCGGCGGCCGCTGGCGTGCGCGAGGCGGCGGCGGAGGGCCGCTGCAGGGAGGTGGAGGGGTCGCGCGACAAGGCCGCCGCGGCGCTGGAGCGGGCGCGCGGCGAGCTGTCTGAGGCGCGGTCCCGATGTGCAGGGCTGGAGGGACAGACGGCTGCCGCGAGTGAGACCGCGACGGCGGCCCACGCCGCTGCGTCGGAGGCCGCCGCCGCCCGCGCGGCTGCGGAGGAGGCGCTCGCGGCATCGCAGGCGGCGCTGGAGGAGCGGGGCGCCGAAGTGCGGCGCCTGGGCAAGGCGGTGGCGCGCCTGGAGATGGAGGAGGCGGCGAACGCGGACAACACGCAGTACATCGAGGAGCAGCGCGACATGTACCAGGGCGACCTGCACCGCGCGGAGGCGGAGCTGGCTGCGGAGCGCGAGCGGGCGGGCGGCCTGGAGGCGGCCCTGGCGGCCGCGCGGCAGCAGCTGGCTGAGGCACAGAGGCAGGCCGACGCCGGCGGCAGCGCCACCGCGGCGGCTTCGGCGGCTGCCTCCGCAGAGGCAGCGGTGGCGGCGCTGCAGAGCGAGCTGGCTGCGGCCGAGGTACGTGTGGCCGCGCTGACGGCACAGGCCCAGCAGCAGGCTGCCGCACTGACGGCCGCTGCGACGGAGGCGGCGTCTCTGCGTGACCTCGCCAAGGCCGCCGCCGACGCCGCCGCGTCCGCTGCGGGCTCTCTGTCCGCTGTGCAGGCGAAGCACGCCGACGCGTGTCGCCAGCTGGAGACAGCGCGCGCTCAGCTGACCGCCGCACAGACCGAGACTGCAGACCTGCAGCAGCGAGTGCGAGACACGGAGGCTGCTGCCACCGCCGCCGCAGCCACTGCTGAGAGAGACGTGCTAGCCCTGACGGCGCAGCTCGAGCGGCTGCAGAGCGCGGAGGCCGCCCTTCGTAGCGAGCTAGCCGAGGCGCGAGCGGCCACTGCTGGCCAGCTGGCCGAAGCGGAAGCAGCCTCTGCGGGCCTGCGGGAGCAGCTGGCTGAAGCGCAGGCGGCCGTTGCGGCCTCTGCTGGCCAGCTGGCCGAGGCGCAGGCGGCCTCTGCGGGCCTGCGGGAGCAGGTTTCAGAGGCGCAGGATTCGTGCACTGCCGCAGAAGCCCGCTGCGCCTCCTCGGCTGTGGAGGTAGCGGAGCTGCAGGCTCAGGCCTCGGCGGCAGCAGAGCGCAATGCCGCCCTGGCCGCGCAGCTGCAGGCCTCCCAAGATGCCGTGCGGGCCCTGGAGGAGAGCGTCGCGCACGTGGCAGCGGAGGGCGACGCTGCTCTGGAGCGACAGATGGCAGCCCTGCGTGCGGCAGAGGGCGCGCTTGCCGCTGCGAACGCGGAGGCGGCGCGGGCCAAGGAGGCGCAGGCGGGGGCAGAGGGCCGCATCGCAGCGCTCGCAGAGGAGCGCGGGGAGGCCTCGGAGCGCGAGGTGGCGCGCCTGCAGGCGCAGCTGCGCGAGGCGGAGGCGGCACTCGCGGCTGAGCGGGAGGAGGCCTCTGAGCGCCTGCGCGCTGCGTCCGCGGCCCTGGCAAACGCGCAGGCGCAGCTTGGCGCGGAGCAGGAGGCCGCTGCCGCGCTGCGTGAGTCCGTCGCAGACGCACAGGATGCTGCAGCCGCTGCTGCCACGCAGGCGCAGGAGGCGGAGGCTGCCCGGGAGGCGCTGGCGGCCAAGTACGCGGCGCTGAAGGCCGAGCTGGCGCAGACGAAGGCTGACGCCGCGGAGTCCTTCGAGTCCTCCAACGAGCTGATCTCGGAGCTGGACAGAGACTGCATCGAGAAGAAGGCCCGCATCGAGGGCCTGGAGGCAGCCCTGGCGGCAGCGCAGGCGGCGCAAGCGGCCGCCGCCGCTGCGGTCGCCTCCGACGCTGCAGCAGCGGCGGCCGTGGGTGAGGAAGCCGCTTCCACCGCCGCTAAGCTGGCAGCAGCGGAGGAGAAGCTTGCGGCCGCGCTGGCACAGGTAGCAGCGCTGCAGGCGGAGGTAACTGACGCCAACCGCGCTGTGTTAGCTGCACAGGCAGCCGCGGCGACCGCCGAGGTGAAGGCTGCCGCTGCAAATGCTGCGACCGCTGATGCGCTCACGAGTGCGGAGCAGCTGCGCGAAGATCTGGCAGCGGCACAGGCTGCTGCCGCCGCGGCCGCGGCAGAGAGTGCTGCCGCGAGCACTCCTACGGCGTCGCAGCCGGCGCCAGAGCCGTCTGACGGCCCCGCGCCGCCGTCCTCCCTCGCGCGCATCATCAGGGCCGGAGGGGTGCCCATGTTTGGGCTGGCGGCCCCGATCCCGTCCTCCCTGCCCGCTGGCGCGCAGGCACAGCCTGCGCGTGCGACTGCCGCTGCGCAACACGCTGCCGCCCCGAGCACCCCTGAGGCTGCGAGCACGAGCGCGCGCGCAGCTGCTGCGTCGTCCACAGGAGCGCAGCAGGGGCCAGCCAGCACGGATGCCGCAGCTGCGCCCGCCACGTCTGCGGCTGCTGCTGTCCCGCTGGCGCGCCGCCTCGCAGGCATGGGGGGCGTGGCCCTGCCGATGCCCGGCCTTCCTGCAGGCGGCGCCGCGCCGCCGCGCCCCGCCACCGGCCTCGTCAGCGCGGGCGTCGGTCCTCGCCAGCGGGCAGTGGGTCGTCTGTCCATCGGCCCCGAGGCCGCCCGATCCCCCGCACCCCTCGCCGTGCTGGCGCTGCACTCTGGCCGCACGCCGCAGCGCCGCACCGCGCGCCGCGCCGCCGACGGGACGGGCATCGCTGCCCGCCGCGTGAGCGGGAGCGGGAGCGGCGGCGCCGGCACAGGGTCTGCTGCCTCCGCGCCTTACAGCCACACCGGAGGCCTGCCGCCCACAGGCCCGCGCGCCTCGGCCGTGGCAGCGTCGGCCACCGGCGGCGATGCGCCGTCCACGCCCACGCAGCAGCCCGGCGCATCTCGGCACGGCGACGGCGCCGCCTCCGGCCCAGCCCCGGGCACGGTGCGTGCATCCGCCTCCAAGAGCCGCTCCGCGATGGCCGCGGTGGCGGAGGAGGGCGAGGAGGATGAGAACGGCGGCCGCGGGGCCGCGACCCCGCTCGGGCTCGACGGCAGGCTGTCTCAGGCCACCAACGCGCCCCCGAGCGCCCTTCCTGCTCGTGCCCCTGCTGTAGCTGCGGCTCCAGCAGGCGGCGCACTGGCTGCGATGGCGCTGCACTCCGCTGCGCTGGCCGCCACTGCGAGCCCGTTCCTGGTGCTGCAGCCCAAGACGGGCGCCAAGCCACGCATCGAGTCGGTGCTCAGCGCACTGCCCAGCGCACACGAGGCTGCGGAAGCCCCGTGCACGCCGGTGCAAGCGGCAAGCTGTGCCGCCCACACGACCGTCGATCGAGAGTCTGTGCGCCCGTCGCCCGAGGATGCCTGAGGCGGAAGCTGCGGGCTCCTGGTCGGCTCTGCGGGCTCGTCTGTCCCAAACGCCTCTGCGTTGCTGACAGCCAAGCTCATGAGTGCACTGATCAGTGAGTGGAAATCCGAAATGCAAGTTGAAGTTTTCTGACAGCTTTCAAGAATTATGTCTGGAGGGCTTGACCGAGATCGTGAGCCAGCCAGCCTTTCAAGGGCCTGCACATGTGTCGATCGGGCACCTGACATGTCGACATGAATGCAGGAGACCGGTGCCGTTTCGAACTCTGGCACTCGCCTTGGCCTGTGCACACGCACGGCCAGTGAGCACGAGTCGGCTGTGCGATAACTGAGCCCGGGTATACGTATGAAGTCTCAGAAATATCAAGGTGGTCATGGATTCAAACCCTCAGGTCTAGGGTAGGCACACGTGCATGCGGGATGGAACAGAAAAGATGTGCGCTGACGTGCACGTCGACACAGGCCACGGCCAGGCCTCACCATGTGTGGCACGGCGATGCTCAGCATACATATGGAGACGCGGACAACGGAGCGCGGCGCTGGCACATGCACAGGCCAACAACAAGATTGCGGCGAGGTGAAACTTGTGACGCACCTGCGGACTTGCAGGACCCGCAGGCGACCTTGATGCGATGCTGCAGCCCGGTGCAGGCGTTGAAAAATGGAACCTCTTAGCCCCTTACGGTGCCATACTTGCGGCGTCGAGCTCGATGGGCAGCCAGAGACCCTTCGTCTCGGCACCTGCCTCTGCAGCGCCCGCTCCCGCGCCAAGGGTCTCATCGCCCTCCAGCTCCACCGCCCACTGCTTCCGCGCGTCATCGCAGGCGTATTGATAGCCGTGAAACGCGTCAGACAGGCTGCCAACCCGCTTGCCAGCGGCAGCCTCATCCACGAGCCGGCACCAGTGGATGTGATGGTGCCGCACGACGTCAACCGCCGTTGCAGCGTCCAAGTAAGAGCCCTCGTACGAGAATGTGACGGGATCGGGCTCGTCGGCGCGCTTCTTCTTGTAGTCGCGCAGGAACGTCTTGAGCTCCGCGAGCTGGCTCACGATGCGGCGCAGGCCCTTGCGCTGCTCCGTGCCCTGCGGCGCGGATCGCTTGCGCACCTGGGCGCGCGGACCCGAAGCCTTTCCACCGGCTGGTGTCCCAGGGACTGGGGAGTTGTCGGCCTGCGCCGCTGTCACTCCGGCGGCGCCCTTGTCTTCAAAGTGGTCCCCCTTTTTCACCGCGGAGACCGATCGCTCGTCCTGCGACGCAGCGGCGTCGCTGCCGCGCGCCAGCGACACGTGCCGCACATCCATGATCTCGCTGAGGTCTGCAGCAGAAGCAGCAGCGATAATACCAACGCGACTTCGACACGAGAATCAAACGGCGTGCTCTCCTGCTGACATATATGAGCGCTGCTGCTGACAAGCTCTCGGTCGCAGATGTCAGGCACGCACCTGAAATGTATTTGGCGCGCGGGTCGGTGAGACGGATCGCGACGATCTTCCAATCCGCGGCGTTGTCATCCTCCATGGCCAGCGCGCCCAAAATGCGCACCCAATACACCTGCCCGGGCTCTGCTGGCAGATCCGACACGTCCACGACGTCCACAGGGTCGCCATCACCGACAAGCGTCGTGAGATCGTCCTGCTCCTTCGGGTGCTCATATGTGCGAGGGATGGCGCCGTAGTGCAGGACCGAGGGCGTCGGGTAGTAGCGCAGCTTGCCGTCTTTCACGTCCTGCGCGATGGGATTCCAGGGCCGCTCCTTGTTGATCTCCATCTTCGCCTTGGTACTGCACAGATGGGTGGCGCGGCATCCGTCAACGGCGCTGAAAGCTCATCCCCGGGAACCAGGTCGGGCGTCCACGCAGCCGCACGTTGCTTCAGGCCAGCGACATACCCTTTCGGGATCTCAACAACCATAGGGACGATGTGCTTGCTGTCGAGCTGTTGAATGGGCAGCTCGATGTCATGCCAGTATGACAGCACAGCTTCTTCGTGAGAGGGCGAAAGATACAGAGCATAGTCAACACTGCTCGCTTCACCATGCGGTATGCCCTTGAACTTCTGCAGTGGACGTGCGATAGACGACCAATCACGGGTTGAACCAGCCATCGTCGATCGTCGTCCCAAACCAACGGCCGTGAATGTCGTCTCACCAGAGGCGGTGCGTCCTTGACGGCCCCAAGGGCCCTCCTTTCTGGCGATACCAGATATACAAGACCGGCAATCGCGCATACAGACAAGCCGGCGTACAGCGCACGGGTGTTGTGCTTCTGCGCAGCGGGCCGCGGGCTGGCTCTGCTGCGCATCTTGGCAGCCAACATGGCAGCTGCCAAGCTTCAAATAACGTATCGAGGTCGCAGCTATATAATCAGGGGTTATACCTCGGAAGGGAGCAAGGTCGCGCTGCGTTGGGCATTCGCTCGCAATGGACCCACATGGCGATCGAAGTTGTCAGGCTCAGGTCGGGGCTTGCACAACAACCCTCCGTCCGCAACCTTCGCAAGGCACGGTAACCTCTGCCCACATTTCTCGTGGCTGCTCCCATTTGTACATCCGCTTGACATGTCCGCAAGTTCGTCCGCTGGAGTCGGCCGCAAGCGGAAGAGGCCTGTGGAGGAGGCCGCGTCCGGCGCAGCACCCGGAGCCAGTGTCAGTAAGACGCCCGCGTACCATGACCTCTCTGGTTGTACAGTTATGTCTATTAAGCTCGCAAATGGATCTTGCGCCGATGTGTCTCTCAAGGTCGACTCAGCGGATGCACGCAAGCTGCTCGCGTACAGCTTCGGGAGGTCGATCGCATCAGAGGACTTTCGAGCCGCGTTCAGAAAAGCAGGGGCCGTTACAGTGCTGAAAGGCGAGAAGCTGGCCGCTGATCCCGCAACGGGTGTGGCGTTGCAGTATGCCGTGCTTCAATTCGAGTCCGCCGAAGCGACGCTCGCGGCCCTGGACGCCGCATCCGCTTTCCCGGTAGTGGACGGCGATTCCAACGCGTTGGGCTTGAAAGGCATGCTTAGCGCGCTTGGCAGCCACCGGCAGGACCCGCGCGAGCTGCAACTGGCGGTCGACACCTTCATGGCTGAGTTCGAGCGTGCGGAGGAGAAGGTGAGCCCACCTGCTATCTCCACAGTGACTGTCGGCGCCAGAGCGCCGCTGAAGAATGGTCGATGTTGCGTCGAGGCTGAAGTGCCAGAGGCAACCGTGTCCAGCATGCACGGAGACGCTGGTTGAGCAGCCGGCCCTGCTGGCCTGTGGTGCCGCGGCTCGCTCTCCACTCGTTTGCGATCCGTCCGTATCGTCAACCCTGCAGGCGCTGGAGGCGAAAGCGGAGGTCGCCAAGGCGATGGACTCAGACGGTTTTGTCATGGTCAAGCGCTCAGCTGGAGGGGCGGGCGCGGGAGCCGCCGGCGGCGGCGCGCCCGCCTTCGAGTCAGACAACGTGCGCCGCAAGAAGAAGCGCGGCGGCATCGTGGTGCAGGACTTCTACAAGTTCCAGCGCCAGGAGTCCAAGCTCGACCGTGAGTGGCTGCGCGCAGAGGGATGCTGCGGGGAAGCTGGCTGGCCTCAGCTGTCACAGCAGCGGCGGGTGTGCTGTGGTCCGTCGCTACCAGCCGTTCCCGCACCTGCCATCGTCTTGTTTCACAGCCTAACAACGGTACCGCCCCTGTCTTCGCGTGCCTCCCTCTGCTGCAGGTCTTGCGGAGCTGCGCGCCAAGTTCGAGGAGGACAAGGGCCGCATCCAGCGCCTGAAGGACGCAAGGGCCTTCAAGCCGTACTAGACACTGTCTAGTCCGACCATTGTTGTCGCATGCGCAGTGTTCGCTGATGGCTCCATGCTCAACCTGTCGCAGGCTGGAGGCACGCCCCTCAAGCCGCGCCATGCGCGCGCGCGGGTTGCACCCGTGAACCCACGCCGCAGCGCCCCGCCTGCGAGTCATTTCCGGCCGCGTCAGGTGGCGCCGGGTGAGCATGGAGCCGTTTTCAGCTGGCGCTGCGAGGGCTGCGTTGCTTCGCTGCAAACCTTTGAACTTTTTTTGGCTGTTTGTGCTCGCGTTGCGACTTGCTTCTCATTTCGTACGCGTTGGTTTCGTTAGGCCCGGGCTTTGTCAACTTCGATGAGCGAGGGGCATCTGCCAGATACTCGCGCTCAGTGGTGCACGATGATCATGATAGCTGTTTTGGTGGCCCGGAGTGGTGGCATTCATGCTCCAGACTATCGGATACCGTACGCATGATGTGGTGGGGTCTAGCGCACGCGACATAATATTCGATTCAAAATCGACGCGAAAGCAGCAACTGCCGAGTCCGCATCGACCGCGGAGGGCCTGTCCTAGCACGAACGTGCGGCCGTGCATACGCATGCAAAATTCAAACACATGGCAGAGTTGGCCACCCGATATTAGACTCGCGCGCCGTCGACACAATGCATGAATCCGCATAACGTCCGGCAGCAAGGCTCGCACGCGCAGCAATGGACTGCACTCCGGACACATGCCGCAGCGATCCGCAAACACGCTTGTCCCCACGATGGCGCGCCCGCGCTATCGCGGATCATCCTCGCTGTCCGCCCACTCGGACAGCGCGGTCGCCCCGTAGTTTGCACAAGTATTACGACGAGGCAAGTACGGCTCGCATTCTGCGCATGGAAGCCGATCATGCAGCAGGCGCGTCGGCAGGAGCGGCGGCTGCGGCTGTTACTGCCGTGGTTGCGGCCTCTGCGACAGCAACAGGAGCTGCGGGCGCACTCTCTGAGGTGCTCGCAGCTGCAGCAGGGGCAGCGGCAGCAGCAGCAGGCTCGCTGGCAGTCGGAGCAGGAGCAGCGGCAGCAGGAGCAGGAGCGGCCGCTGCGACGCCGGCGCCTCCGGCACCCGCAGCGGCAGCAGCGCCAGTCTCAGGTGCAGCGGCACCCAGCCCAGCGCCCGAGGCGGGCAGCCCCGCCTTGGCCTCCGCCTCGGCGATGGCGCGGGCCGTGTACTCCCACAGGGCCCCAGCGAGCGTTGCGTCCCGGCTCATTGCGCTGCTAGGCCGCTCCTTTGACACCCAGAAGTAGCGGCCTCCGGGCGGCGGGGCGAATGCGCCAGTCATCGTGGCGTTGCCGCCGTCGTCCAGCGTGTGCACGAAGCCGAAGACGCGGCCGATGGGCTGCAGGACCCAG
>Ga0208629_100543_pt1 | contig 17851 bp, 13 predicted proteins | sample LakWasMet19_HOW5_2_FD_183865 | JGI IMG/M metagenome (GOLD analysis project Ga0208629, IMG submission 183865) | Freshwater sediment methanotrophic microbial communities from Lake Washington under simulated oxygen tension - Sediment Metagenome... | ecosystem: Environmental > Aquatic > Freshwater >...
GATAACCATAGATATAAATTTTCAGAAGGGTTGAGGGGTGATAGGCAGGGCGACCTGTGGCCTCCGGTTTAACGCCTTCAAAACCCAGCGATCCAAGATCAAGCCCTTCAACAAAAACCTCGACTACACGGACTGGATTGCACTCGTTAACGTAGTCATCCAATGATTCTGGAAATAAGGAATTTTGTGTCCGATGCTCGCCTTGTATAAAACGTTTCAATTGAATTCCTTAACGTTTAATTAGGGCTGAATTTTACCACTTATTACGTTAATTCTCCTTATATTTCAAGTAATTAAGTTATTTTTTACGGCTTTTACTATGGCTTGTGTTTTGACACACTCTGGGCCGATTGGTTGAGGTCGCCAACGGCGGCTTTGTAGACTTCCAGATTCGCAAAATATGGATTTGGCTGACAGGCCGGTTGGTTTGGAGAATCGCGACCGGCAGTTTCAGTGCCTCATGGAACTGCATCGGTGAATTATCGTGTGGAAAATGTAGACTACCTTAGCTTTTTCAGAACGACTTAATTTGAGTGGTAGCTATCCCTCGATGATCACACCCGCTTCTGAGTATTTGCCAAAAACACATTCATCGCCCACGCCACAATAAAAATCCCGATGGGCAGCGATTGTGGCGGTAGTGGAAATGGCAGCGTTAAGCTCATCAATAGAAGATACAATGCGCCAAACATCACATAGAGACTGTAGCGATGCACCATCGGGCTGGGGTAATCAAAATTGGTCTGACTGATTTTACGTTGGATTAAGCCATCAATCGCAAAAGGTAGCAGGGTGAGGACAAAAAAAGGTAACCAGATGCAGGCCAACACCAAACGTTTGAGCATTTGATAGACCGTATCCCACAGCACATCCAGTCGGCTTTGGATGAAAGGAAATAGGTCTGTTCGCCCGACATCTTCAAAGCCTTTGGATAGCTGGCGTTCTCGCTCGGTGGGGATGAAGTAGTGGTAGACACTTTGCCGAATGCCGGTTTGGACAAACAACTGATCAAACCATTTTTTGGCGGTGTGGCGGATTTCCGACTCTTTCTCGACACCGAAATAGGCGACCACCATCCGGTCTTCTGCAATCTGGATTTCACGCGTCCAGCGATCCGACACAAAACTGGCTACCAAAATCACTTCCAGCAACCAGATCATCAGACTAAGGAGAAGGTTTCGTTGCATGGTTAATTCAGCTCTGTATCCAATGATGATCGAAGCACTGGCAAGCGGCCTTTGACAATCCGTCCACCAGATAACTTGGCGATGTAATGCAGATCGGGCAGTTGTCCCAACAACTGTGGTGCAAACAAATCGCCTTCTTCTTCCATCAATCTTTCACCGACATTACCGGAAAATACACTGGGATTGGTTGCACTGGTGGCAACACCCTGGGTACGCATGATGTATATCAGTCGGGTTTTGGGTAGATTATCGGTAATGTATTGTTGAGTTTCACTGTCCATGATGCGCAGTGCAATCAGGTTATTGACGTTACCCAGCACTTGTCGGGCTTTGTCCTGGGAACCGGTGCGGGCGGCAAAATCGGCAAAGGTTTGGGTGGCGATGAACAAGCGAATTTTCGCGCCCCGACCTTTATTCAGCACTTGAATGAAAGGATCATTGATGACCTCCGCTGCTTCATCAACAAATACATTCACCGGTCTGTCCGAGACGCCGTAGTTATAGCGATCACCGGCAACGGCGGCGAGATCCGCCAGTAAAATTGAGCCAATGGCACTGCCTACCAAACCATCCGACAATGAGTCCAGTCCGATATAGGCTACCTGGGCTTTTTCAATGATTAGACCGGTATTGGTAATCGGGCGCAGATCGTCGGCATCATTGGGATTGGGTGAGAGTAACGGCCCCAAAGGCCCTGAGGTCAGCATGTTCATAATCGGAATCAAGGAGGCAACCATCTTGCTGAAGTGCGTGCGGTCGTGTTCGAACAAGGACAACAAACCTTCTAAATCCAGGTTGGCCGCCTGATACTGCACAAACTCCCGGTAAAACCGCACCAAGCCCGCAGCTTTGGAATCAGTGTCCTTCGCGGATTTAAGATAAGGCTTGGCTTGCAGGCGCCAGTCGCCGAGCGTTTTATCGTAATAACGTTCTAATGCCTGGATCACCAACGTCGATGGCCCGCCTTCCAAGTACCGGCGAAGTTTGGCAAGGGTTGGCCGTTCCTCAATTACCATCAAGCCTTGAATGACGTTATCCAGTGACTTCTGACCAAATGCTTTAAACGGATCGGTAGTGGTTTCACCCGGAGAAATGGCGGTAATACGACTGGCGATTTCTGAAGGCCGGTTAAAGTTATGCAGGGGATCAAGGCGGACGCTGTCTTCTGGAAAAGCAGGATGGAAATACACAAACCGGTCTGGACGCTGCGCCAACTGGCATGCCCGTTTGGCCGAAATCATCAGCTCTTTGTCACCTTTAGGATCAATGATGATTACCGCTTCCCCGCGCAAGACTGCCTGAGTCACCAGCACATCAAATGCCCGTGTTTTACCTGCACCGGTGGTGCCCACCAGTAACGTGTGGCCGGCAGTATGTTGAATCGGTTGCCTGACATCGTTTTCGGTCACTTCCAGACCATGGATCCACGCTGAGCCCATGCGTTGGTGATCGGTTGGAATGAGCTTAGATACATCACGCTTGAGAATTTCATAAGCCAGTTGTGCATGCTTTTGCACCCAATCAAACCCCCAGCCAAACCATAAATCGTCCGGATGGTTTTTGACAAAGGCTTTAAGCTTTTCGGCATCCAGATACTGAAATTGATAGTGTTGTAAGCGACGTTTTCGAACCCAAAGGCTGAACGCCTCCGGCAGTCGCCAAACGATCATCACGCCGCAAGCGATCATCAACCAGTCGAACGGTTCGCGTGGCAAGCCCGACCAACGGCTGGTCAAATAGGCAAGTCCGGCACCAACAGTCCACCCGGCAATAGCGGTGACTTCAAAAATCGGTCGCCAGGGAAACTGATAGTCGTAATCGGACTTCATGACTTGATGTGTACCTGTATACAGCCATCGACGAGTCGACAATCCGGATGCCGGGAAAATTCACGTAATAAATTGCTGCGACTATCGCTGGGATGTAATTTCAAGTATTGATCAAGCACGGCATCTTCAATGTGGCTCCAAGCGCTTTCGGTGTTAGTTTGTTTGGTGACAGGTCGAGTTTGCTGAACCTGCTCAACCAAGGTCAAGACAAATTGGTTGGCTGGTAAGGAGTTGATGACGGCATGGTCATTGGTAGTTATTTTTAAGTTTTCTGTAGTTTCAGTAGCGGGTAGTTGCTCAAAGACCGGGGGCGTGATGATAGACTTCTTAGCAATTACGGCTCTCTGCTGACCGTTACCGGACATGGCCATTTGGACAGGCTGTTTATCTAAATTATCTTTTTTGCTAGATAAGGTTTTGTCTTTGGGAGGTTTAGACGCTGCTGGTACTTTCGATTTGACTGGTTGTCGGGTTATAGAAGCCGAAGGATGGTCACTGGCCAGTAATTGTTTGATTTTGGCACTGGGTTCTGAAGCCAACAGGACGCCTCGAACCTGATTAATCAACTGAACCTTCCGCATCGGTGAGAGTACATCAGTCACCAGCCAGCCTTTATCGTTCAGTACGTTGATGAACAAATTGGGGTCGATTTTGAGCTTTTCTGGGGTAGCCGGGAATGGCAGTAGCCATTTATCTTGTATCTCCACCAGATCGGTACCGCTATGCCATTCTCCCTGGTTTATCTTGGCAGTAATTTGAAGTAGCCAGTCACCCGCTTGACCTTGATCGGTAAGCCAGCGTCGGACTGAGACCTGGCTGTCTTCGATAAATGATTTGTTACCAACGGCTTTACTTGGTTTGTCAGCCTCAGCTGTGCATTTATGCGTTTTGGAGTTATTGCCGTCATCCTTTGACTTGGAAGTTGTAGAGATTACGTGGTCAATTTGAGTGGAGTCGGTGTTTGCCACTTCGGGCTGATTGGGTAACGATTGCCCGGCAACAACAGGGCTATGAACTGGGCTTAGTAGATCCGGAACAGCCAGGTTGGCTTGTTGATCTTGGGGAGATTTCATATCCGGAATATCGAGCTGTCCATGAGCCGGTTCAACCTGAGTTGCTTCGGTCGTTATTTCCTCTGAGAGGGATAAAGCCGAATCCTCATCGACTTCAATCCCTTCAATCGCAACCGGCGGCTCACCGCTATAGACCAGTTCCAGTGACGACAATCGGAGCATGTAGAGCGTGACGTTTAAGCCTTGAGGCTGTATACGCCAGTAACGATAGTGCCTGCCGTCGGCTAAGGTCCTTGGGATCGCCAGACCCCGCTCGATTAGTATATCGGCCAGGGTATCTTCATCGCGCGGAATGCCGGGAACTTTATCCTTGGCCAGAATATCGACAATATCTTGTGCGCCACTGCGCCAGACGATATGAAGTCCTTCCTTAAACCGCCAGAGACGAGCGCCTTTTTCATTGGCACGCCACTGGCCAGATTTGATTAACCGGCGCATGGCATCGAACAGGTATTTTTCAATCGGCATGCCCATGGCTGAGTCGACGTTGTGGTAATGGCTTTTTAAATCGCGCTCGACACTTTTTCGGTCCGCAGACAACACCAGTTCAGACAGCTTTGCCCCCCGATCCAGACCATGAATGGCTTCGAGCATGGCCTGCATGATTTCAGGGCCCAGTTCCAGAATATAGGTTCGCGATTCGCGGGTAAGGACTCGCTCGATGACCAACGCGGAAAACTGTTCGTGGCGTTTATGCCGGTTTTCTCGCCAACGTAAGAAGTAGCGATCAATGCCATGCTGGGCTGCCCAGTCGTTGAGGTTTTCATCACAGGGATTCCAGGTATGTTTACCGTGTCTGTCAACGACTGCCATATCCGAAACCGGCTTGCCAATGTCATGCAGAAGTCCTGCAAAACACACGGCAAGTCGCCAACGAACCTCCAGGGCTTTACGCTCTCTGGGTGTGGCATCTGTTGCAAATAGACAGCCTTGAGAGGCTAACGTCGCCCAGTGCGCCACTTCCAGGCCATGACGAAATAATCCCCCCGCACCCCGGTGATGATGTGATTCGGACGCCGGCAACAAATGACTGAAGGCGGCATAACGAGCTATCACCGGTACGGCAATGTGGCGGTAGAGTTCATCCGGCAACGCCAAGGCGTGTTCAATCGCGTTGATCAGCTCGGCCTGACTTTCCAGGAGGCGCTCAACCGATGCTGTCGGCAGCCCTTTCATGAACGGCGGATAACGAGGAATCTCTTCGTCCGGCGCAGCCTGAACCGGCGTCGGTTCGGTTTTATTTCCGAACAGGCGTTTGCCAAGGCGACTGATTATATTGGACGTGGATTTTGTCATAACGAGGGAGCATGACAAAAAAGCTACCGCATTTAGGTGCAGCAGATGCCCATTTTGACAATCTGCTGCTGCGAATTACCAAATCAATGACATTAAGGTGGTGACTTGCTTTTTTCCAGGAGTCATTATGAAATCGTTAGTCCCCCCTACCCCCAGCCTGATTTTAAGTACGTTGCTGATAGCAAGTTGCAGCAGCATCTCGCCAACTATTCCTCCCGACCTTAGCGCTACGGTGATCGAATCAATATTACCTACGTCACCATCCGATTCGTCCTGGCAACTAGATTGCGCTTGGCAAGGCGGTGAGTTGAGCGGCGCTGCATTTCGTGCGACGTCGATTGAACATGTCGTTACCCAGGCCAAACCGCTGACCCAAAAAAAATTGACGCAGACTGACATTGAGCCGGTTGAGTCAACAATTGAACCAATCACCGAAAGTGGCTCTGTCGACGCTACCGTGACAGCCAAAGCCATTGACCAGGATTCGATTGATCGCGTTTGGCAAAAATATTGTCACCATCAACTTGATATGTCCGCCGATGATCACGCGCTGATTGCCAGCACGCAGGCTCCCTTCAAGATTTTAAAGCATGGCTGCAATCCTGGCAGCTTGATGAAGTGAGGAACGTCATGAACAACACAGAAATTGACCCCTTAGCCAATCTCACCGAGCGCTTCCAAACCCTTGTAGATCGCAAAAAAAGTAAACTAAAAGTCGTCGAACCGCTGCGTGCTATGCCCAGCTGGCCAGCGACTGTAAGGGGAACGCCCAATGCCTGTCTGCGATGCGCTTTGTTTGCCGGCATCCAAGGCAATGAACGCATCGCTTACAAGAAACGCACCTTGTTGGCCTCGGTTGATGGTATTGAAGTTCGGTATTTAGGTGTGCAGCTAAATCAGTCCGATCTGGATGTTTGGCTGCAAATCGTGCATTTGTCCCGGCAGCAATTACCCGGTTTTAATGTCTGTTTCAGCGCGTATGCCATGCTCTCAGCGTTGGCTAAAGGCACCGGTAAAAGTCAGCACGAATGGCTAAAAGAATCGATGGCAAGACTGGGCGGGGCCTTTGTCGAAATGACCTTTCAGGGGCGCGATACCTTTGGCGAAAAAGGCTTTCTTCGCTATTATCGGGACGAGACTACCCAGCGTTATGTGGTCGAATTGACCGAATCCATGCTACGACTGTTTGAGAATGGTTACACCTACATCGAGTTTGAACAGCGGCAAAAACTGCGTAAACAGCCGCTGGCGTTGTGGCTGCATGGCTTTTTGTCGTCCCATGCGGCGCCTTATCCCTTAAAGCTCCAGACACTTTACAATCTCAGCGGCAGTAACACCCAAAATATTCGTGATTTCAAGCTTAGGATGCGCCGTGCGCTGGCAGCCTTGGTCACGATTGGAATGTTGGAAAGCTTTCAAATTGAAAATGACATCGTAAAAGTCAAAAAGCAGCCAACACCCAGCCAGAAGCGACATCTCGATGGCAAACTTAATTGAAAAGGCACGGCATTCGACTGACGCATTTTGGACCCTGTAAAGACCACCCTCAGACGGCATTCGGCTGACGGTGACACGGCATTCGACTGACAAAGGCACGGCATTAGACCAACGGGGTAACGGCATTCGACTGACAAGACACGGCATTTGACTAACAAAAAGCACGGCATTCAGCTGACAAAATACACGGCATTCGACCGACGCTTTACTGGATTTAATAAATCGCTACAGCCCTTGCCTGGAAAGGCTTACAGAGATTTTGAAAGCCGCAAAAAATGGGGTGCTAATCTAACTCTAATCTTATTTTAATCTTAAATATAGGGAACAGGCAGGCTAATTGTCAGTTCTCATAATTTATTAAATTTTTCTCATAATTGTTATACGGATTCTCAAAATTAATTAAATGCCTTGTCGGTTGACCATGCCGACAGGCATTACCGCTTACGACCCGTTGCGGTCAATCGCTCAATCTGATTCAATGACTGCGATTTGATCGTTACCAGTCATAGCCACCTATCGCCGATGATATACAGAAAGGAAAATCAAATGCAGATCAATAAATTATCGCGTCGAATAGCATATTCGGGTAGATATGCAGTTAACTTTCTAATTCCTTGTTAGGTCGCCAGGAGAAATTTTGCCAATTGTAGGAATTGAACATGTTCAGATTGCAATGCCTCCCGGTGAGGAGAGTGTCGCTCGAAAATTCTATTCCGAGGTCCTGGGTATACCCGAAGTACCTAAGCCGCCTAATTTGGTTAAGCGGGGTGGGGTTTGGTTCGAAAGTGGTTCAGTGAAAATCCACTTGGGAATCGAGAAGGAATTTCGCCCAGCGCGCAAGGCTCATCCGGCGCTGCTGGTCGCCAATTTGGCGGGCCTCGTAGAGAAATTAAGGTCTCACCACATCGACGTGATTGATGGTGAACCTATTGATGGCTATTGGCGAGTGTATGTGTCAGATCCTTTTGGCAATCGAATTGAACTAATGGAGCGCTATGCATATGGTTAAGTTTTCGCAAGCACCTAACACGTCGCTCAAAGGGACGCTCCGCTTTGCTACGCGCCCCTTATCTTGGCGTTAGGTTTTCTTTCACCATGCTACCTAGCCCTTTAGCCAAAGAGATTTTTGAGATGTACGCTGAGCGTCCTACTCGGGTGCTCTATCACTACACGTCGCTGTCGGGTTTGATGGGAATTGTGGACAGCAAATCCCTATACGCGACGGACATCCGATACTTTAACGACGCCGCCGAAATGGCTCATACCGCTAACCTGCTTCGGCTAGAGATTGCGCGTCGCATCGAGCAGCAGGGCGCGCCGACCATGCTTCTTGGTCAATTTCGCGAGTGGGTTTCCGACCGGCTGACAAACGGACATATGCAGTTTGTGGCCTCTTTTACTGCAAACGGCAATATCTTGAGCCAATGGCGTGGCTATACCCCAAAAGGTCAGGGCGTAAGCATCGGGTTTCGCCCAGACGTATTGCGAAAATGTGCTGATGATCAAACCTTCGGCATGGGGCGCTGTCGATACGAACCGAAAGAGCAACAAGAGATCGCCAAGAGCATTCTCAGTGCAGTTGAGGCATTGGCTGAGCAACAGGGAGAAAACCTTGACCCATCCAAACGGCACCCATCCAACTCATTCCACGATGTATTTGAGGAAATCGAAGGAGACCTCCTTAGGGTTGCCGCATTGCTAAAGCATCCAGCATTCAAGGAGGAAGAGGAGTGGCGCATCGTCTCGCCCATTACCTCCAATTATGTCGAAACGCCAATCTGCTACAGGGGCGGCCAATCAATGCTAATGCCATACATGCTATTTGAGCTACCTCAGGCAGATGATCGGGCATTAGCAATTGAGCACGTATTCCTTGGGCCAACTCCTAATGTCAACCAATCGATGTTGTCCCTGTCTCGATACCTTTCAAAATATGGTGCCAACCCGAGAAATGGCCTGATGTACTGCCAAATACCCTATCGTGACTGGTAAAAAAACCTAACCTAACATTCGAGTGGGACAGGCCAGAAGCGGCCTGCCCCTCAATTCTACGTTGAGCGACTGCTCTGAGACCATCACCTTCCATTGATTTAAAAAGCGTGGTGGTCGGCTCTTTTGGCCCGGCTGCCGCCAATGGTCAACGACAGATGTCAGTTGCAAATAATCCTGGTTTACGGCGGATAATTGCAGGTCGGCATGAATGATTGCAGGTTCACTTGCAAATAATCTTGGTTTGAGCGCCCGTCAGTTGCAGCTAATTCCGTTCGAAAATTGCGCTGATTGCAGGTTTGCGCGTTTTCGATTGCAAGCCGCTACATCTAGGGGTTAAAGGGTAAAATGTCAGATGGTATTCTGGATGAACTGGCAAAAGTATTTGAGGGGTTACTTAATTTTGAACGAGGTATTTTTAGCTCACCCTTTGAATCTGAACTAAAATCTAAATTTATAATATCTGAAGCTGATAGATGCTCATCAACTATAAGTTTATGTTTTTCCAATTCTAATCTTTCATTAAGAAAATTATGCCTTAATTCAAACTCTGTAAATATTTCGCTCCATCTTTTAACGTAAACATCATACTCGCTACGGAAAGCTAAACCTGCTTCGCCATGTACACGCATATTAGATATTTGGTTTTCAATATAGCCACTGCTATCAAACTCATTTCCAATCAAAAAGAATTTCCACTTAATGTTACTGCCATTGAATCTATGTTCTGATTTTATTAAACTAAAGTAGGCATAAATTTGGTCAAGTTCTTTTTTACCTAACTTAACATTTATAGGGTGCTTTAATTCTGCTACTATATTTTCTATAATGTCATTTCTCTTATCTTGACGAATAATGAGTAAATCCATTTCCTTATTTTTATCTGGGTGATTTATACTTTTTCCTTCTGTATCACCGTGTAACACATAAGAAAATCTTCTCAATACTTCTTCAAATTTAGGTTCTGCGGCACTAAGCAGCATATATTCCTCACCAAGAAGCCAATAATTTTTTTCCATCATTTTCTGCAAATGTGGTATTTCACCAGCATACATAGACGGGTCAAATACAAGTGTCTTGAAATGCTCAACTGCTTTATATCTATCGCTAATAAGTTCAATGGTTTTAATTATTGATGACAATTTTGTTATTTTTAATTGGTTGCAAAGTTTGTTGCGGTCTTCTGGAGTAAGTTCAACAACGCAAGACATAATATCAAAAACTTTTTCTAACTCTCCACCATCCATTATGAGATTTATAAAAGCTACAAATGTTTTCTTCTGCGTGATATTTAGAGTATGAAATATTTTTGGTTCTATTTGATATAGTCTTTTTATTGTTTCTCTTAACTCATCTGCCTTTATTTTTTCCCACTCATTCTTTTTTTCGTATTTAGGAAAAACCCCTTCTTTCTCATATTTATCAACGAGGTATTGAGAATACTCTAAAAGAAAAGGATTTCTCTTGTTCTCTAAAAATGATTCAATTTTCTTTATTAAGTCTTTGAATGTTTGATGGCTAAGATTATTTTGTTTTTCAATTAATTCATTTTGGTTAGATTCATCAATTACTGCCTCAAAGTTATTAAAGAAACCACTTTTTATATATATAGAGTGATAAAACTCGTCGCCTTTATTATTAAAAGTTGTTGGTTTTGAGAACCTAAATAAATCCTGATTATCTATACAATAGTACCTTGAATAGGTGCTGTTTGGTTTTTTCAACCACCGAACATAATCACAATTAAATTCATGGTCTCCGCATTGGATTATTATTCCATTTTCTGTATCTTTTATAATGTCATCGTATTCTAGGTAAGAATCATTTATTTTTATTGATATGCCCGATGTTTTTTTCATCTCTAAAAAAAAGCAAAACTCTTTTTTTAAGTAATTCAATATAGTTGAATTAAAATAATCTACCGATATTTCTGGTAGTATATTAATAAAGCTAACAACTGTGCCTACTTCTTTAGTATCTGATATTTCAGAATTTGTTCTACTAAAGTTATCTAAACTTGATGAATCTATTTCAATAGAAAAAAAATAAAACTCTAAGTTATCTTTATATATTGTCTTAAATTCCACTTTTTGAGATATATGGAAGAATGTCAATCTACCCAATCCATTCTTTCCATGTATTAAAGTATTAATTTGCTCTGATGATTTTTTCTCTGATGCTAGAATTGGTACAAATTTTCTAACAAGTTCATCACTTTGTATTCCAGAACCATTATCAGTTATTGATAAATCTGTGATAGCTCTAAGAGCATCAGAAACATACCTAATATCAATCTGTGTTGCTCCTGCATCAAAACCATTCCATATGTATTCGGAAATTGCACGGCAAGGCTTAACTGCTTTTAGGCGGTTTTTTATACCCTTTGTATTTACCTGAACTTTATTCATACTTTATTATGTCTTATTCTTTCAGTTTTTAAGCAACCAGAATTTTATTAAGCTCATTTTCCCACTCGTTCTCAAACACCATGTGGAAAGATATTTTTACTTTGGAATTGACTAATTTCAATTCGCCTTTCGGCTTAATATCGCCCGTTAGCGTGGCGTTAATTGTGCTGAATAGCTTTTGTTTGTAGTCGGTGTCTATGTTGCCTTCCAAGTGTTCGCCTTTGGATTCTATAAAGTAGAGCCGTTCTATACCGTCTTTTCCCGCTTCCAGCTTCCAGCTTCACCAGAAAATCAGGATATATTCTTTCTCGTTTCCAACCCTGTATAGAGTATTCCGTCCCTCTAACCGCCAACCTATGCCACCACTCCTGCATATTCCAGCCCAAACCAGCCACCGATTCCGATTGAAAACCGCCACCAGTTCCAACCCAAATTCCGCCATCGATTCCAATCGTATAGCCACCACTTATTTCGATATGATTACGCCAGTTCGGAATGGGGTTTTTGGGTAACTCGAACTGTCGCAATCGACCCACTGCAGTCATTGAAGCTTGATTTGCGAATGACTGCACACTCGCGTAAAGCCGCTAGTCTATTGTAGTAATCATACCGATCAGAAGAGAACAATCATATTAATTGCGCTGCAAGCCGTGGGATAAATTATAACGTCTTTGCAGTTTAACACCACGTGGATTTTGAAAAATAGCCCCACCTCGCTATGTATACCCTATACAATAGAGTTCACGAAAATCTTCAATATGAAACGACTGACACCACCGAAATTATTGAATATTTATTATTTGAATAGGCTCAATGCAATGCCCACAATTAGAACCGACGATATTCAAAGTCGAAACATGTTATTTCATAATGAGAGAATAAAGGTTTTCCCGATGCTTCTCCCATTAGAAAATATCACTTTTTGGAAAGAAAATAACCGGACTCTCTTCACTTTTGAACGCCTCTGTAGATTAAAAGGCAAAATAGGTGTTAATGATCTATCTATTGAAGAAATAACCAAATTTATAGCTGAACAGGATATCCATAAGCTACAAATTCTTGCTGATTCTATCGCTAGGAATGGTGTATTAGTGCCTCTCATCATTAGTGATAACGGTAAGCTGTTGGATGGAAACCGCCGTTATTTTGCTTGCCAGTGGTTAAAAATGCAGTATCGTGATCTTCCAAGAGAAATATTTAATATACCGGTATACGTTATTCGCGAAGCCGATCTCTCAGATAGACTCGAACTCAAGATATTGGCAGAGGCAAATTTTGTTCCAGATTTAAAAACTGCTTGGCCACTAGAAGCGCAGGCCCGCATTGTCGAAGAGTATTACCTTAAAATTTCCAAAGATAAGCATTCAGACGTTGAAACTGTCTTCAAAGAATTAACTAATATATTTGGTATATCCAGGCAGCGGACCACTGATCTTCTCGATACTCTTAAACTTACTAGAGAGTTTATTGACGAAAATACTGATATTGACAATCGCCTTAAGCGGCGCGGTATTGTTGAAGAGAAATTTCTTTATTTTTGGGAGTTTCAAAACAAAACAACTAAAGGTAACCGTGCTTATCATGACGATGATGAGTTGCGTGAAGTAAAAAATATGTTTTTCATGCAAATAAATAAAGGTAGAGATACCTCAATTAAGAACGTTAAGCATGTAGATTCATTGGTACAAGCAAAGCGTAATCGTGATACATGGGACTTATTGACAAAATCAAAAGGAAGAAAGCTTCAAGTAGTCGCTACTATGATGAATAACAACAAAGAAATGAGAAAGGCTGAGGATAGAATCCGAGACTTTCTATTTTGGCTGAATAATGTAGATGAATTAAATAATTTAGATAAACAATATTTGCAAGAAGTTATTAGAATAGCAAAATCAAAAGTATAGTTAGATTATTATGTCAATTCATACCATTTTATGCCCTGGCGGAAATAACAGCCAGACCGGTACAGCTGTTAAAGAAAGATACCCCGATTCAGAAATTGAAAGCTGCGGAAAAATACACGACGTTTATAAAAGGTTGGAGAATGATACTGGATCATATGTAATTCCTATTTGGAATTCTCATGAGGGCGAAGTGGAAGCGGCTAATTTTTTTTGGGATCTTATAGAGCAAGAAAAAATTAAGGTTTATGACTTATGGGCAAAACAGATTGAATTTTGGTTTGTCACACGGAATCCTCAGTTATCAACTACACTGCATGGAAAAATAGGAAGTGTAATTGTTGCACGTACCCAATGTTCTGACTTTATCGATAAAGCTGGGGCTGAGTTTATTCAATACGCACTAACTACCGTTGCTTTTGATGATTATCGGAATGGAGCACTTTTGGATGGAGTATTGGTTGCTCCCGGTCAAGGAGAAGATGAAGTAGGATACAGTGTAACTGAGAGAGAAACTGCTAACCCAAACAATTTCACTTCTTTTGTGAAACTAGTTCGCTCAGATGTTACATTCGAAATCAATGATGATGCTTATAATCATTGTATTACTGGTGTAAAAATGCGTTCGCTTGAGAACTCTATGGGAGAAATCGAGTATTCATTCTTCGACCAAATGTTTAATATAGTTGAAGATTTAAATGAAATGCCGCGACTAATTTTTGCTTTTAAGCGTACGTCAAAGGTTGGGTTACTTTTCGAGGGTGCAAGTTTTCATATAGCTGATTTATTGGATGCAGAAGAGATAGAAAGCGGGAATATTTTGATGTACGAAAATGCAGGCTCAGTATCTAGTCTTTATACTAGGGAACTAAATAATTTGTTTAGGGAAAAATTTCCCGCTTTAAGTGATAATGATTTTATCCTTCATAAAGGGGTAAAGACCTGCCTATTTGCATGCCCCCCTCTTGGTCTTTACACCCATGGATATGAGATCGAAACTGTTGAGCCTGTTGTGCGGTTTTACATTAACAAAATTTTTGAACTCATAGATAACGGAGTAAAATGTACCAGTGACCAAACTGAGTTCTTTGAACGCCATAAAGAGGGTTGGCAACAAAAACAATCAGAGTTTATAGAATTCAAAGTTGTTAAACCAACCGCTTGTTAGGGTCATTTCAACTTAAGTTCTTGACCTACGCGGCGGGCAAAATACGTTTATTATCACCTGTTTTTTGAGTGTGTGGCTGCCGATCATTGGCAATCCCTGAGTGACCGCTTTAATGCATACATTTGCCATTGATATGAAACTCTTGGTTGTCTCCAGTTGGCCGTTTTCGTACAAAAAATGCAGCCGCCTTCTAAAATTTTCAACATTCAAAAGCATCAGTTAAAACTTCGACTACACTGAAAACGTGGAAACAAAACAGGAATTGCTTATGGGTGAGTTTTAAATGCAAGCCGAAACTAAAGCTGTTTTCGATCGTCTTCTTGGACGATAATTTTTTTTTTAGAAACGGGTTATCCACAAAATCTGTGGATAACCCTGTCTTCAATTCGTCACATTTCCTTTCAACCCGCCTTCCCTACTGGCGTTAAGTCAGTTTGATCAAATATTGGCCAACTATTTTTGAAAGCAAACCGTTACATTCTAGGCAAAGACTCAGTGTTAACGTAAACACCGCTCGTCATTATGCCGGGGATTATTGACCCAATCGCTGACGGGTGTTGCCGTCATTTCTGTATAGGCTTGGTTGTCGAGCAATGCAAATGCCTCATCTTCATCAACCGTTTTATCCAACCAGTGTGAATAGTTTTCGGGCGTTATGATGACCGGCTTCCGTTCGTGAATGGGCTGCATAAAATCAGTGGCACGGGTGGTGATAATGGCGCAGGAATAGAGGGTTTCTTGATCATGTTGCCAATGCTCCCAAACACCGGCAAAAGCAAATAGCTGGTTATCTTGGCGATGGATATGAAAAGCTTGTTTGTGGTCTTCAAGTTTCTGCCTATAAATCCGGTTGCGACAATTAAACACCGTCGTTTATGAAATGCCGCACGAAATGATGGCTTTTCCCTTACTGTTTCAGCACGGGCATTGATCAGATGATGGCTGTTTTTAGTGTCTTTAGCCCAGGAAGGCACCAGACCCCAGAAGATATTGACGGCTTTTAACGATTTATCTTCCAGTTTAACAATGCTTAAGACTTTTTGTGCCGGCGTAATGTTGTAGCTGGGTTGAAAGCGAGGCAGTCGCTGTAAGTGAAAATGCTCGGATATTACTTCCGGTGTTGCAGTGAGATTAAAGCGTCCGCACATAAACTGCCTCCTGGGTTTCTTGTTGCGTGTAGTGATCGCTCTGGGTAAGTGACTGAAGCCGTAGCCACTAAGGAAAATCACTCATTTTTCTTATTATGAAGAATAACACTGCCGTATTGCAGCCGGACCATTTTCAAATGGGTGGCTTTCTAAAGGCAAACGACAATAAGAACAAATAGAGAACAAGTGCCGTTTTTGGTGTACTATCTTGACCCCACTCAAGACATCCAATGAACGCCATGAAAAGTGCTTCTCTGCCGTTAAGACAGCAACCGTCGGTGACTCGACATCACAGCGAATGGCTGAGCTCTGATAACTTGCAGTTACCGATTTTAGAATTAAGTCAGTTACCGATGTTGATTGATTTACCCTTGTTTGGAACAAAAATTCCCGCAGGTTTTCCGTCCCCCGCTGATGATCATCTTGAAGCTACCATTGATCTCAACAGGCAATATGTGCGGCATCCGGCAGCTACATTTTTTGTGCGGGTCCAAGGCCATTCGATGATCGGTGCCGGTATCCACAATGGCGATATGCTGGTAGTGGATCGGTCGCTGGACGCTCAATCGGGTACCATTGTCATTGCAGTGGTCAATGGCGAATTAACTTTAAAACGGTTACTGATGACGGGTGATGAGGTGTGGTTGATGCCGGAAAACCCCGAGTTCCAGCCCTTACAAATTACTGAGGGCATGGAGCTGCAAGTGTGGGGTGTGGTCGCCCATGTCATTCACTCGTTTTAAGCCATGTTTGCGATTGCGGACGCGAACAATTTTTATGCTTCCTGTGAACGGGTATTTCAGCCCAGTTTAGAGGGAAAGCCAATTGTGGTGCTGTCCAATAATGACGGATGCGTGATCGCGAGAAGTGCCGAAACTAAATTATTACAGGTGGCCATGGGTGCCCCTTATTTCAAGATTGAGAAATTTTGCAAGCAAGAAGGGATCGCCGTATTTTCATCGAATTTTTCCTTATACGGTGACTTATCAAACAGAGTGATGCAAATCATCTCTGGTTATGCGCAACGGTCTGAAGTGTATTCCATCGATGAAATTTTTTTGGATTTGTCTGGCATGCCTGGGGACTTAACCGCTTATTGCCAAAGAATATGCAGCACGGTGAAGCAATGGACCGGCATCCCGATTTCCATTGGCATTGCCCCGACTAAAACACTGGCAAAGCTGGCTAATCGTTTAGTCAAAAAGGGCTTTTCTGCACACGGTGCGGTATTGGATTGGCGTACATTGGAATCCCCGGATAAGGTTTTAGCCACCATAGCCCTGGAGGACATTTGGGGGATTTCCAGACGCTGGTCGGAAAAATTACAGGCATTAGGTATTCACAATGCCCTGGCATTGCAGCAAACCGAACCCAAGCGCATGCGGCAACACTTTGGTGTCGTCATGGAACGCATTGTCTGTGAACTACGCGGCAGCTCCTGTATTCCGTTAGAGGCGATGCCACCGGCCAAAAAACAAATACTGACCTCACGCAGCTTTGGTGAAAAGTTAACCGAGTTTGCCGATCTGCGGGCAGCAGTCACACATTTTGCCGCGCGTGCCGGGGAAAAATGTCGTCGTCAGCAATTGGCTGCGCAAGCCTTGACGGTGTTTGTACAAACCAGTCCGTTTGATACTCAACATCCGCAATACGGCAACAGTGCCACCACGGAATTTGAGTTACCCACCGATGATTCAGCAACCCTTATTCGAGCCGCACATCAGGGCCTGAAGCGTATTTTTAGAGAGGGTGTTAGTTATCAACGGGCGGGTATTTTATTGCCGGATTTGTTGCCGGCAGGTGTCGCGCAAATGTCATTATTTGAGTCCGGCGAACGGTTGGCTCGCTCAGAACAATTAATGACCACACTGGATAACATCAACCGACTGCACGGCAAAAGAACCATTCACTATGCCAGTGAAACCTTAAGCAACCGCTGGCACATGCGGCAACAGTTTAAATCACAGTCTTACACGACGAATTGGCGGGAGTTGTTGACCGTTACGATCTAACATCATAGAGTGCTGTTTAATGCCAGGCATTGAGAAGGACTGTTGTGAGAATTGATAGTTATAGCTCAATCACCATCGTGCCCTAACGGCCAAAACTGTGAAAAGTTATTAGGCTTAAAACTCAAGCGACTGGAGGACAAGTCCAAACAAAACAAACCGAGGGTGTTGTGAAGAAAAAGCTGATTTCCTATAAATTCAACTTGGTTTCCTGCCCATCATTTATTTACAGTGTAAGCTCTCATCAACAGACATTGAGGAAAGCGCTATGAGTCAGCATTTAAATCTACTACGTGCCATATTCCAGGATCCTATCAGCGGTAACATCCACTGGCGAGAAATTGAA
>Ga0208629_100544_pt1 | contig 17840 bp, 14 predicted proteins | sample LakWasMet19_HOW5_2_FD_183865 | JGI IMG/M metagenome (GOLD analysis project Ga0208629, IMG submission 183865) | Freshwater sediment methanotrophic microbial communities from Lake Washington under simulated oxygen tension - Sediment Metagenome... | ecosystem: Environmental > Aquatic > Freshwater >...
CCGCCGACCGCTGGCTGCTGCGCAGCCGCTGCTGGTTCAACGCGGCATCTGACCTGCTGGCCCTGCGCGCGGCGATTCGCGACGTGGAGGCTGGCGGCAGCGCCGGGCCTGCTGAGATGGACACAGTCGAGGCGGGCACGGCGCGCTCCTGCGCTGCGGACGCGCCAGGCACGCAGGACGAGTTCAGCGCTGCAGCGACGCGCAGCCGAGGCGGCAGCATCAGCAGCAGCAGCCGTGGGTCTCGCGGCTCGGTCGCCGCTTCGGCGGGCGGTGGCGATGCAGCGGACGCGGCTGCCGATGCAGAGGTGCTTCGCGGCTCGAACCCGTCGCAGCCGCGCACCGTCACCGTCGACACAAGCGCCGCCGAGCTGCGGGCCATGTACGCGGCCCTGCCCTCGCTGCCTGCAGCCATGTTCCCCCGCTGCGTGGCCCGCTTCCGCCTGCCAGCGGCCGTGCAGCCGCTGGTGCGCACGGCAGAGGCAGCCGCTGCTGCAGCAATCTCAGCAGCAGCGGCGGCAACCGCGCCGGGTGCTCGAAACGCTTCATCATCACACACGACCGCTGACGCCGCTGGCAGGGGACGGTCAGCAGTGCCTGCCATGCCCCCTGCCGTCCGCATCGACCTCACAGTCAGCGTGCCAGAGGTGAGCGCGGCGCGGCACGGCTCCGAGTCCCGTGTTCTGCATCGGATGCGGGACGTGCCAGCGGGCGCGACGGTGGTGGTGCGGCACAGCACGGTCGTGGGTGCTGGCTTCAGTTCGGGCGGCAGCAGCGGCGGGCAGCCGGGCCTGCAGCAGCAGCAGCAGGCGGGCGGCTTGCAGCTGGACACCGACGAGGATGAGGACTCGGGCCGGGTCGCGTACGCCGCAGCGCAGGCCGCTGCAGCCGCTGCCGCCAGCAGCAGGCAGCCTCAGCACGCCGCCGGCGCCGGCTTCACCCCCTCGTTCATCATCCCCGGCATCCGGATGCGGCGCGCCCACCGCCTGCTCCCGCGCTGCAAGGTGCTTCGAGTTGTGAACGTGACGCAGCCGCGGCACGGGCGTGCGTTTGCCGTGCCCACGCCCGCGACGCATGCGCTGCCGTGCCTGCTGACGGGGCAGTCCATGAGTGACGCCGACATCCGGTACCTACGCGACCCTATCACCGGAGACATCCGCATCCCAACTCTGCCCGATGGGGCGCTGCAGAAGGCGCTGCTGACAGGGCAGTGTGTCGGGCCGTGGGCGGCGAATGCGCTGCACACCAGCACCGCGCTGTTCCACCTCGCCGCCGACGCGCTGACGCCCACCACGATCTTATATATCGCCTCTGGGGTGCCGCCTGCAGGCTCCCCCGCAGGCTCCCCTATAGGTCTCCCGTCGGCACAAAACGCGAGCAACAGCGGCGCAGCGGCTGCCGCTGCAGCAGCCGCAGGCCCGGCGGCGTGGTTTGCGACGAGCGACAACTTCAAATACCAGGTCACCGATGGCCTCGGCCCTGTGGGTGCGGCCGGCACGGGGCTGGTTAAAGTGACCTTCCCCAGCCCGAAGGCAGCTGGCCTGCCAGTCACGCCTGACGCTGAGAAGGCCGGTTTGCATGCTGAGTCTACTGCTGACAACAGCGGCACTGATGACGTGACGCGCCCTCCCCAGCCTTTGTGGCCGTGGTGCGTTGTGCGTGAGCGCGATGCCCTTGCGGGTGTGGGCATCAGCCCACTCTCAGCATTGGCAGCGGCTCCGCTACCGTGGGGCTGCGTTACTGCTCCCTCAGGCAAAGGTGCAGCAGGTGCAGGCGGCAAGGCTAGCAGCAAGCGCCAAACTACGGCGACAAATGGCGACGCCGACGACGCAGTGGCATCGGCCAGCGAGGGCGTGGAGTCTCTCGCTGCCAGCGTATTCCGGCTGCTTCAGGGCGATCTGGCAGACTGCTCGCTGCCAGCAGGGGGCGCCCAGCCCTCCGGCTGCAGCCTGCGCCTGTCTGCGATCTACGGCGGGAACGGAGGGACGATTGAGCCGCTGGCCGTGCAACGTACGGGCCTGGCTGGCCGTTTGCGGCTCCTGGCCGACGGAAGATCTCTTGCTTCGCTGGTAAACAACTCAACCGCGTTGCCCGCCGCCGTGGAGTCTGCCAACGTGGCGGCTGACGGCTCGCTGACACAAGTTGACTCGAGTGCGGCGCCAGTGCTTTCTGCTGCGCCTGTTGATTGCCTGTTTCTCATGGGCATCGGTCCCGTGCAGTGCCTGCACAGCGCCGGCGCGGAGGGAGCGCTGCAGGCCAGCAGCGCTCGACAGTCGAGCGCTCAGCGTGCCGCCCGCGCACTGCAGCTGCTGCTTCTGCGCGAGCACAATGCGGTCGCGAGCGAGCTCGTCGCTGCGCTGCTGCGGCACTACCACGACTCCATCGTCCCCGCAGCGGTCGGGCCGGAGCCGCCGGCCTTCGCATTCAGCGACCCCTCCGCGGGCCGTGCAACGAGCGGCCACGCCTTTCAGATGGAAGCGGGGCATCTGCAGCAGCAGCAGATCGCCAGACGGGCACGCGCCGCCCCCCGCTCCGCGGCGGATCGAGCGCGCGCTGAGGCGGCGCGTCGCTACCACCAGGCCGTCATGCGGCTACTGCACCCCACAGGCCCGCCTACTGCAGCGTACGCGCTGTCCCCTGCAGCGAAGGCGCGGCTACTGCAGTACGCCAGCACTCTGCTGCGCTGGGTTGAGCGGGAGGAGGGAGGCGTGGATTCGGACGCAGGTGGGGCGGACAGCTGCGGCAACGAGAGCAGCAGCGGCAGTGGGATGGACGAGGACACCCTGTCGTGGTTCCGCCGGCACGAGTGGATCGACGCAGTGTCGCCGCAGCGCAACGCGTCGACGGGTGCGCTGCCGCAGCTGCCGCACGACCCACCTGTACTGCTGCCTCTGCCCGGCCTCACAGCGGACGTGGAGGGTGTCCCTTACGCCATGCCTGCAGCGTACCCGTTCGCGTACGACGGCGGCCTGGAGGCGGCGCGTGCGTACGACAGACAGATCTATGAGACAGCGCGCTCGCTGGTGCTGGCGCGGTGGCGTGAGCTTGCGGTGGGGGAGTGGCAGGCCGTAGGCGAGGCAGCGTTACTGGGTGACAAGGGCGATGCGGGCGAAGCCGCTTCCGGCGCAGCACCGGGGCACGGTGCGGTGCACGGTGGTGGGGCAGCCCTCCCATCGCGTGGCGGCCTGCTGGACGGCGCACTGGCCAAGCAGCTGCGGCGGGAGGGCAGCGGCGCGCTGCGCGGCCTTTTGAGTGGTGCCGAGGCGCAGCTGCGAGCGGTGCTGGACTCTGTGCGAGCCCTTCAATCCACCGCGCAGCTGCCGCTGCAGCACACGCTGCTGCGGGCAGTCGGCGCACTGCCGTGAGAGGCTCCGGGTCAGGCGACCATGCATTCTGTCCGTGGATCTATGCCGCTGGCAGCAGCGGTGCATCGCCTGATCTCAGCAGCCTCACGAGCGCAGAGCCAGAGCTTCGCCTGAGCTGTCGGTTGTCGCTGCTGGCTTCAAGTCTCCTGCAGTGGGGACCCGCCAGTGGTGCGGCGCTCAGCCCTGCCCGATGCGCCCGCGACACATCGCGCGGGCTCTGGTCTCGGACAGCCCACTCGATTGCCGCCCGAGGCCGGTGGAGACTCGGATCCTCTGCTGTGGTCCGACGGGACGTCCACGACCGTCGGCCCGGGGCGTGCGGCTGCAGCTGCTGCCACTGGCTGCTGCCAGCAGTGCCGCGAACTCGGCCACCGTGACCTCCGCGGGTGCCGCGACATCATGATGATGCGCCTGCCACCACCTCATTGCGCCGAGTGCGTGCCCGCCTGAGGCTGGTACCGCCTGCCAGCAGTGCAGCGGGCCGCTGCCAGCGGCCCACCTGGCTGCACGGCCGCTGCAGTCAGCCTGCCAGTGGCACTGGCAGGGCGGCCCCGAGCCGCCCCAACTTGAAGGCGCGATCATGATGACCGGTGACCATTCTACCGTAACGAACGGATTCACTCCGAGCTTCCATTCAAGTCTGAGGCAAGCACTGCCCGTAAAGAGCAGCGTTCTGTGATGCTGCGATTGCTCCTCATGAACGTACACATGAACCAGTTCACGTCGGACGCCGGACGCTTCCGAGTCGGTTGACAGCGGTTGCTGATCACAATCCTGCACCCTCGTTTTCATCTCGCGCGGATTCGCATTTCGTGATTTGGTTCTTTTTAGAGGCACCTCACGCCGCAAAATGTGTGGCGGTCGTCGCCGCTTTGAGGCTCATGCTGCCATGGTGGGGTTGGAGCGGGAGATCATTGGCGCGCTCAATAGCATCGAGGTGCGAGAAGCTCGCTCGAAGACCTATCAGAGCTTTGTCCGGAACGCCCTCTACTTCCTCGTCGTGTGGCCGCTGCTGGCTGCCATACTAGTTGGCGTGCTGCTGAAATTCGGGTGGGGCAAGTTTGTTCTGCGCCACAGCATCGTGCTCGCAGCAGTCGCCGCCGTGCCCGTGGTCGCGACTGGGTTTGCGCGCAAGTTGGCAGCAATGCGAGTGGTGGCAATGCAAAAGCAAGCGATAGCTTTGCAAGAGAAGAAGCTGAAACTGATTTCTCGAATCAAGGTGGAGCTGCCGATGAAAGAGGCGTTAGAGCTGCTGCTGCGGTATGACCCGAAGGGCGATCACAAGGCGAGTGTGAAGACCGTGGCATGGGGCCAGGCGGCCTGGCGTGCTGGCTGCTTCTGGCGTCGCTGCGCGTTATGCTTGACTGTGCGCGGAGGATCCTATTGCACTCGAGGGTCCCGACTGCGCGGTGTGGTGCATGCTTTCCGCTCCTCCAATTCGCCCCTCCTGTGGTCACTGCAGTCCCTGATTGAGCTCCCCGCCGAATACAAGGCCGAGGTGACGAGCCTGAAGCGGGAGAAGGAAGAGCTGGCCAGCCTGATGGACCAGCTCCTGGAGAAGCTGGCGACCGCGACGGCAGCTGCTGCGGAGCCAGCCGATGCAGACGGAGAGGGCGTGGAAAACGGCGTAGACGCCGGCGACGAGCTGGCGGGCATGCGGTCCCCCGCACCGAGTGGTGTGCCGTCGGGGGGCGGCGCGCTGCAGACCCCCGGGCCGCGGCGGCGAGATGGCGGGGCTCCTGGGACGGACGCGGGCCAGCTGCTGAGCCAGGTGCTGCGGGACCTGCCGCCGGGCTCCGTGGACCTGCTGCGGCGCCAGCAGAAGAACCTGCCGAAGAGCACGCCCATCATCAACAGACTGCTGGCCCCGCGGGCCCCCGGCACGCCCCCCGGGGTCGGCGGCGGCTTCGATAGCTGGCTGGTTAGTCACGTGGTTGCGACCCCGGCGCCGGGCGAGGCCGGTGTACGTCCGCCGCGCACGGGCGCTAAGAGTGCAGGCCGCGTGCCACGCACTGCGGGCCGCGGCAGCATCAGCAACCTGTCCGCCTCTGCGCTGCTGGAGGCCGCTGACGAGGACGGCCACGATGCAGCGGACGACGACGCCGCCGCCGCTGCCGGCGCGTCTGCAGCTGCTGTCGCTGCCGGAAACCGCAAGCCCTCCGCAGACGCGGACGCAGCGCCGCTGTATGACGGAGACGAGGACGTAGATGCGATCGCAGCGGGGGCGCCGGAGAGCGCTAAGGGCCTGCGGCAGCGGCACCCTGGCGGCGGAGGGCGGCGGTGAGCGCGGGTGGACTGTGGTGTCCGTGCAGAAGTAGTCAAGCCGTCGTGGTTTCAGCCCGATGCTGACATGCTTTCGGGTCCAATCGCCTCCGCCGCGCGCTCTCATTCCGCTGCCAACGGAGCACCACACCACACACGCGCGTGCCATGCCGCTCCTGCGTTCTCCCTGCGCTTCCACGGTCGGGGGTGCTTTTTCGGCTCATGCCTGAGTTACACGTGCACTGCGAGACACTCGGACATTGGAACCGCCGATGGAACGTTGATGAAACGCCGAAACGCCAATCGTTGGACTGGCGCGTTGAACTCACAGCTTACCAGATTGTTCGGCGTTGCATTTTCGGAACGCCACTCGCCTCCAAATCGAACACCACCAATTCAACGGAGATTACAGTGCTTAGCGCGCTGCATATGTTGCGGACCCACGATGATATCACGGTGTCGCCGAATCTGCGATGCCAACATAGGCGCATACATCTAAACGCGTTCAGCGCTGCTAACGCTAGTGCAACACGCTGCCCACCCTCGCCGTCGCGCTCCACGTCTGCGCAGCAAGAGGAGAGTATCGCACCGTTTGCGCAGTGGCGTGCCTCGCAAGCCGGCATACGAATTTGGGCACTTCGGCGCAGAGCGGGCCATAGAGTACTCATCACCATACCGTTCCAACGCCTAACAAGCTATCACAACACTCGCGGTGGCAGGTACCTATCAGGAACACAACCTGCTTCGCACACGCTTCGGACAGATAGGTGCCCCCGGGCCGCTACTCCACGTGGCGCACCCGCATCAGCACCTGCAGAGATGACCCGCGTTTCTGCATCCGCGCTGCAGACAGGGCCCTGTCGAGGCGGAAGCTGGCAGTGGCTGCTCCAGGCTGCTGCTGGACTGCTTTTGCTTGGGCGGACCGATGCCATGAAGTTCGCGATCTGGAATCGAGAGGTCGTGCGCTCGCCGCAGTGCGCGGCTGTCATGTATCCGTTCGAGGGAGCCCAAGTGGAGATGACGACTGCTGCTGGTGTGATTCCAGACTCCCCGTCCTGGGGTGTAAAGACGTCAGCAAACTGCGACGGTACAACCCTACGCTTTGCATTTCCCGCCGGCCCGGCCTCTGGAGTTGGTGTTACCACCCTCACGCGACCCGGGGAGGACGTTTCATGGGTCACATCGTGTTGCAAGATCGGCTGCCCCAATGGCCCAGGCTGCTTCACCTACTGCACCGTGACAGGCGGAATGGTCACGTCGCTGGTGGCGAGGGATGACGCGCGGCTCAGCGTGACTCTGAGCGGCACTATCGCCGTGGAGTATATGGCCCAGTGCATCCGCGCCATCCCTGTTGTGGACACGCGCGACCCATCCAGTCCCTTCGCGATGGGCCTCATGGAGACCTGCGAAATGACCGTAGGGCCGGCGACGCTGCCCACAACGCAGGTAGCGCCTGTTACGTTTGGCTTCCACTCCGTCCTGTTCCCGAGCGGGCTTTGCAACAACGACGCAATGTGGAGTCTGCAGGCAGAGCTGAACCTCGCATCTCCCACGCCCACGCCGACGCGGACACCTTCGCCTTCACCCTCAGTGGGAGCGGTAGTGCGGGCTGACGGTTTTGCCACTGGGGACGCCAATACCGGCTCGGACTCTTCATCCGTATCTGCGGCGTCGACATCCAGCGGTGAAGCGCCATCTTGGAGTGTTGCTAAGAGTGTCATGAGCGTCATCTGCGGCGTCGTGGTCTGCCTAGCGGTGGGAATGCTCGGCGTGTATACACTGCGACGAGTATGGAAGTCGCGCTGGTAGTGCTCGCGCTACTCCGCGCAGGATACTCGCCATCACGATAGGGCAACGATACTTTTCAGCCATCACGCCTTCGTGGATAAGGCAAGGATACTCGCCGTGTTACCGGCCACCCTTCATGATTGCTACGTATACCGCCGTGCACGTGCTATCGCCGGAACTTGTCGCACAGCTGCAGGCCCACGAGCAGGAAAGCGGGACTTCAGTGGCTTGCTTGCATATGCGTGAATGCTGAAGATGCAACTTCGGTTGCGACGGCGCATGACGACAGCGAGTGAGCCGTACCTGTGAAGCATTTCGATTATCGGTGAAGCGGACGAAAGTATCGAGTCCGCTTTTAGAGTTTGACATGCAGAGACATTCAAGTGTTCAAATGTATCAACATGCAGGGGGGAACTGATTTTGCCTGCCACAGCAGCAAAACGGCACGGCGAAGGCCGAGCTGGCCGGAAGCAGAGTCGAGCTGCAGTTCTTCTGCTCAGTGGCATCGCGAGGTTGGCGTTCGCGGCAGAAATCGAGAGCAACATCCCCCTTCGTGCACCATACAGGCGCTGCTTAGCAGCTCAGTGAATGTTGTGTTGACCTGGGATATGCCGTCCCAAGTCACGCCTCCCTGTCCCGACCCCGCACTTACTGCGCGGTCACGCTCTGGTTGAAGGGGATCGCGGGCAGCCCGTTCGCGCCGTACACAGTGATGATGGGCCAGGGGCCGTAGCCATACGTGGCGTACAGGGGCTTCACGCCTGCAGCCTTCGCGGTGGCGGTGAGCTCAAGGCCGTTGCCGTCGGCCGTCACGGCCGCGGTGGCGTTGTAGAGGTTCCAATCAGAGCCCTGGATGCCGTACCAGGCGCAGATGCTGGCAGGGACGCCAAGCTCTGTGGGGCAGTGCGCCGCCTGCAGCGCCAGGCTCGAGCCTGCGGGGAACTGCACCGTCACCGTGAGCATGGTTCCTGCAGCGCTGCCCGTCGCGGCCTGCGCAACGGGGCCGAGCAGGGGCGTATTCTGCGCATAGATCTGGTTCAGAGCCGCGTTGGCGAGGCGACCGGCAGGCACCTGCTTGTGGCGAGGGTGCACGGAGCCGAAGGGCGACAGCGGGTCGCCGATGTCAATCGCGGCACCATACGCCGTGTTGGGCAGCGCCTGCAGCGTATATTCCTGTGCATCGCGCAGCTGCGCCAGGGGCGCGGTTGTGATCCACGGCTCCATAAGCACAAACCCGAACCACAGCTGCGCGTCGTTGAAGTGGCTGCGCCAGTCGGCGACCATCGCGGGCTGGCAGTACTTGTACACGGACGGCTGCCCCGCGTTAGCCTCGCCCTGCAAGCACGGGTGGAGGTGAATGAGATTGCAGGCCGATCGACAGCGCGTGACCGCGTGCGGCGCAGTGAGCCTGCGAACTCACCCCAGCTGCACGCCTGAGATAGCGTGTGGCGCGAAGCAGGGGAGAGCACGCACCTGAAACCACGTGATTCCGGTCATGGCCATGGGGCCAACCGTGAAGGGCACAACCTGCAGGTAGACGTGATGAAGGAAAACCGACGCGACGGTGTTGGGCCTTATGTGGTCACTCGGCGGTATGTACATAACAAGGGCATCACTCGAGCACCAATGACGCAGTGAAAAGCGTCGCGGAGTTGTGCGGCACACTGGCGTGCACTCAGTTGCAGTGTCGATCGGTAGCGACCTGCAAGCCTCTTAAAGCACGATGTACGACACGTCAGCGCTTACCATTGCATTCCACAGCACGCTGGCGTTGTTCGGGCCGGGGCCGCCGCCTGCACCCAGACGGCCGGGCGCGGAGGTGGCGGCCAGAACCCCGAGTTCCTCTGCAGTAACCGCGTCCCCAGCGCTGCCCCCGAGCGCGAGACGGGAGCTCTCAAGCAGGCCCTCCTGCGCCGCCAGCCAGTCCTCGTGCTCCCCCGCATATGACGAGTTGCACGCCGCGTTGGCCTGCGGCGAGCTCCACGCCTGCACGCGGGTGCCGCCCCAGTTGCTGCTGATGGCGCCGATTGGGACCTTGCCGCCGAGACCGTTGTAGACGTCGCGCGCGAAGAGCCAGCACACGGCGCTGAAGTAGCTCCAGTTGCCGTACCCAATCACGCTCGAGTTCGCCACGGTCCACCCCAGCTGGAGGGAGGCCAGCTGGCTGAGAGGGGTGTATGAAGTTGAGCCGTCGCCCACGCTCATCACACGAATGCTGGGGTAGCCGTTTGCAGCAGCGATCTCTGCAGACGCGTTCACCGCCTGGCTGAGCGTGAACTGCATGTTCGACTGGCCGCTGCAGAAGTACACGTCACCGAAAAGAACATCGGTCAGCACAGCGCTCTCGCCCGTGCTCGCAGATACACCGATTGTGTATGGGCCACCGGCGCCCGTGGCAGGCAGCGCCTGGCGGAAGACCCCATCCGCGCCCACGGACGAAACGAGGGTCTGCCCGCGAAAAACCGTCTTCACGACGGTGTTGGGCGTGCCGAATCCCCAAATCGTAGCCGGGCGGTCCCGCTGCAGAACCATGTGGCTGCCCAGCGTGTTGGACAGGACGAAGGGCACGCCTGCAGCCGTGGCCGCCGCCAGAGAGAGTACGCTGGCGAGCAGCCTCATTGTATTCAGCGGAAGGTACCAGTCTGCATCGCAGGAGAAAGGATGATGAGATCCTCGGATTGGGATTTGGTTGAGGAGATGTTGAGGCTCGAGCTGGCTGGTGGACGGTGCGCATTGGCGACGCGGTAGCATGAGCTACCGGCTGGTGCAATGCTGGACAGAGTGGCGGCTAGCGGCGCCCGGGATGCGCGTCTCGCGTCTAAGCAGCTTTGTGAGCTGTCAGCTGTCAGCCGGAACGATATCCAGCGCAGGTTCGTCGTGACAAGCTTGAACGTCCAAGCGTTGAAGACTTACCGGCCAGTAGAGCAAATATGAGCCAAAAGCTGATAAACGCTCCGCAGAGCTTGGCGGCGATACGCAAAATGACCTCTCATTCAAAATCCGTCTGCCGTACAAGAGTCGCCAACCGCGGTGCAGCGGCACGCCAGGTGCTTGCGACGGCAAACCTTTTTTCGAGACTGCGGGGCGACTGCCTGTTTATGGGCTGTTGAGCTGTCCTGAAGCACTCAGGAACCGTGACAGCGCACCCGGGTTGTCGACCTTCCGATGGATGCCTTCGGCCGCATCGCGGTGCTGGCGCCGCCTGTCGACTTTGGCCAGCAGCACGCAACCCACCACTATGAGCAAATTCTTGCCCCGGGTACGCGCCACGGCTTCAATGTTGCGAGCTTCCGAGAGCGGTTGCGCAAGCTGGATGCGACGCAGGCATCTGTGGTCGCGCTCTCTCGGTACATGGTGTTGCAGGCGTCTGGCCGCGACGCAGCAGGTGCGCAGCACCGCTTGGGTATTTGAAGGCGTGCCGTGCGCGACGCTGTCGGGACATTCAGCGGATCACATTCAGCTCTCTTGCACTCGCCAACTCTGACTTGCAGTGGTGAACGGCTTGGTCGCGGAATGGATGCGCCACATGGCGACGACTGCCCCCGATAGCCAGCTCGCGCTCATTTACCTCGCCAACGACGTGCTACAGAGCACCAAGCTGGGCCAGGAGCCCGCCATCCACGCCCTGTTTCACCGCGCCTTCGGGCTGGTGCTCACAAAATCGCTCGCGATCATCGGGGCGCGCGGCCTCGCAGTCGTGCCCAAGATCCGGCGCGTGGTCAACATCTGGAAGGACAAGCAAGTGTTCTCGCCCGAGGACGTGGAGCAGTTCTTGCTGTCGCTGGACGACCCAGACTCGTTCTTCGGCGGCGAGGCGGAGGCGGAGACCGAGGCCACCATCGCGGCGCTGGCAGGCGACGCCGTGCAGGGGGCGGTACAGTTTGGCGGGGACGGCAGCGGCGGAGGCGATATCGAATTCGACGCGGGCGCAAGCGCTTACGGAGCGTTCGGCGACGTCAGCGGCTGTAGCGCTGCCGTGGGCCGCGGTGGAAGTGCCGGCGGCATCAACACCGCAGCGCCGATGCTGGACTTCCGATCGCTGCCCAGCGTCGGGGGTAATGCGTTCGGCGCATTCCCGCAGTACGGCAGCGTCAGCGCTTCCGCTAGCGGCGCGGACCCGCGGGCAGCGCCCACGAATGCGCCGCTTCGCGCAACCTCGACCAACGCCGGAAGCAGCAGGCCAGGGAGCGACGCTGCGCTGCGCTCAGGCAGCGGCAACGGGGGCAGCGACAGCCGCGTCAACGACACGGGCGCTGCCGGCGGCGCGTCACCACTGACAATGCTGTCGTCCGAACTGACAGACGCGCTCTCCGCCCTGCGGTTTCGGCCTGCCCTGCCCGCTGACCACGTCGCCGCCGCCGCCGCGCCCGCCGCGCGTCCCCCCTCGACAGCAGCGCAAGCCAAGCTGGCGGCGCAGGCGCAGGAAGACGCAGCCACGGCGCAGCTGCTGCGTGGTGCAGGGGCTCGCGTCGAGGCGGCGGATGCGGCGCAGCTGCCGAGCACTCTCTCCCGCGACGCGGCGAGCGCAGCCCTGGCGCTCGCCGCAAGCGCCTACGTGCTGGAGGACGCAGCCGCCTCCGCTGCTGCAGCCGAGGACGCGGCGACGGCGGACGCAGGCGAGATCGCCGGCGAGGGCGGCGACAGCGGCGATGCAGCGGAGCGGCAGCGCCAGAGCCAGGCGTCGCTGCTGCAGGCGTCGCTTCCTGTTGAGGCGCCGTCTGCCGCTACAATGGCCGCCGTCTCGCGGCACCTCGACAACGTCGCTGCGGAGCGGGCGGCGGTTGACGCGCTGATCGCCACGCTCACTGAGCTGCTGGAGGCGGAGATAGGCCGCACCGCAGACCTCTCTGCTCACGCAGACGCAGCCGCAGGCGCAGGCGGCGAGGAGCCGGCTGAAGCGGACGCTGCAGGGGCCGCCGACGCGGCTGGCGCCCGCCCCACGGGTGAGCTGGTCGGCTGCCAGGCGTCGGACGAGGCTCGATCGCGCGTGTGCAAGCGCCAGCTCGACGCTGCGCGCCAGCTGCGGCTAGCTGCAGAACGACTGGTTGACGCAGAGCAGCCGCCGGTGGCAGAGCACACGCAGCATGCACACCGCTTGCGCCACCAGCACCACCACCAGCATCACCAGCGCAGCCCCAACGGGCACCCGCACGGCGCGGTGGTGGTGTTTCGCCTGTGCGAGGGGAACTTGCATGTTTACGAGGCAGGCACGCCGCCAGGCTCCCCGCCGCCGCCGCCCGGGGATGGCGGCAGCAGTGCCGGGGGCCGTGCGACCGCACGCGCGGGCTCGCACGTCCAGCCAGAGGCCCCAGCTGTGCAGGAGGAGGAGGACGACGAGGAGGCTGGACTTACTTTCATGGACCCCGCGGACATCGGCTTTGGAGTCCCGGAGGACGCGGCGCCGCCAGCGAAGCTGCAGTCTGCGGGAGCCGGAGGCACACAGCACGTCGGCGTGAAGCGGAGGCGACCGGACGGAGACGACGACGCTGAGTGCTTCAGTGGTGAAGTGGGTGCCTCTGGGCAGGACGTTGCTGCAGGTGGGGTCGCAGATGGCTTGATGAACGCCGTCGCAGCCGCGACGGAGGCCTCCGTTGCAGGCGGCATTGCGGCGACCGCGCCCGGCGGCCACGATGCTCTGCGAGTTGCCGCAGCGCTGCAGCAGGCACGAGACCTGCTGCGTAGGGCCGCCGAGTCTGCGGCCGCAGCTCCCGCTGAGCCTCTTGAGAGCCCTCTCGCGATGTCGCCGGCAGCCTCGCATGCAGCGCAGCAGGCGCGGGCCGCTGCGCAGGGCTACGGCTTCATGCCTGCAAGTGCACGGCCTGCAGGTGCGTATGCCGCTCCACAAGCCCAGCCGTACCCGCCGCCGCAGTACCAGCAGCAACCGCGCATCGTGAGTGCGGGCGCACGTCCAGTGTTCCACGGCGCAGGCTCTGCCGTCATGGGGGTGACAGGCGCGGGCGCAGGCGGCGCTAACGGTGGTGCCTACCCAGTGCCGGCGTATGGCGGCTATGGCGCTGCGGCGAGGGGCGGGCCGCCCGGTTACACCGGTGGCGGGGGTACTCGCCCCGGCGCAGGGGCAGGTGTCATGATCATGACAGCGCCTCCCCGCGGCGCGATTGCGCTGCCAGCCGGCCCAGGCCCGGGTCGCCCCTATTTTGTGCAGCACGCCGGCGCCGCGCCGGCTGGGGCTGCGTACGTGGCTGCAGCGGGGGCTGCGCGGCCAGCGTATGCAGGCGGTGGACCAGGTCTGTATGCCAGCGCCCGCCCCGCGTTTGCCGGCGCTCACCTGGTGCCGGGTGGGGCGCCGCCGTCGGCGCAGCACCCCCAGTACCGTGTTGTCTCCACCGGCCTGCCGCCCGGGGCCGTGCCAGTGCCTGCTGGAATGGCAATGGCGATGCAAGCTGCTGCGGCTGCTGGCCGGCCGGCTGTTGCGACCGGTTATGGCGGCGGCGTCTCGCAACAGGCGCAGGCGCAGGCACAGGCGCAGTGGGGGCAACCGGTCGCGCGGCCGCGCCCTGCTGCACCGTACTACGTTGGGAGCGGGTACTGAGCATGCATGCCTGGTGCGCTCGCGCGGCTGGCGCCGAGGCCGCACAAAACGAGCTGACTCTATGAAGTTAGTTTCGAATTCGGCTGTTCAGTTTTCGGTGGCACCGTCGCTCAGCTTGCGCCGTATAAGGGCCGCGGTTCGCCATGGCCGTCGCACGACTCTGGGAAATCTAGCGTTTGCGAGGCTGTGAGTTCAGATGGAACGTTCGAAATCGAATCATACAGTCTCGCTGTCCGAGTCGTGTTGATAGCGGAAACAGTCGGCAACCCTTTTGGTGTCAAGTGGCTGATCCCTGCCTTACACATGTGTGGTGGCACATAGCGGCAGCCTTCAAAGCCGTCTCCGGGTCGACCACGGCACATGCAACACGCATGGGTCGTTCGATGCATTGTCCACAACTTGAATGTCTCCCCTTGGTACCTCCTCGATCACTTCACGTACTTGCTGCGGGTGTCAATAAGAGCACGCACCACGCCAGGGTCTGACAGCGTGCTCGTATCACCCATGTGGCCCGTATCCGTCTCACCTGCTGCAATTTTGCGCAACACACGGCGCATGATCTTGCCTGAGCGGGTTTTGGGTAGGTCGGGCGTCGGGTGGAAGACGTCAGGCTGCGCCATAGCGCCAATCTGCTTCCGCACCGTGGCTACCAGCTCATGCTCCAAGTGCGGCGTCCACGCTGCGCCCTCCCGCAGCACTAGGTAAGCATACAAGGCCTCGCCCTTGATGGCATGTGGCATGCCTACCACAGCGGCCTCCACCACGTCCTTGTGCAAGCCCAGGGCAGACTCCACCTCAGCGGTTCCCAGCCGATGGCCGCTCACGTTGACCACGTCATCCATACGCCTGCGTCAGAGGGAAGCGCAAACAGCAGCGGATTGCGTTCACATGTCAACTGAAGCCACGGCACAGCCGAGAGCGGGGCGAGAGTGCTGATCCGACCGGTATCAATGCCGCTGACGTCGTTGCTCCGGCCCTGGCGCCGCTGCGGCGCTTTGGATCGTCACGCACCCTAGGATCTGAATGTCGCCATCCTTGTCTCGAACGGCCGCGTCGCCCGTCCAGTAGCGCCCCGGCAGCTGCTCAAAGTATGCCTTGCGGAAGCGCGCGTGGTCGCCGAACACCGTACGCATAATACCGGGCCACGGCTTGTCGATGACAAGGCTACCCGCCTCCTCGGGTTCGCATTCGACGCCGTCCGCGCGCACCACTCGCGCGTCGACGCCGAAAAACGGCTTGGTCGCCATGCCTGGCTTCATATGGGTTGCACCAGGGAACGAGGAGATCATGACGCTGCCTGTCTCCGTCTGCCACCACGTGTCTATGATGGGACACCGCTTCTTGCCTACAACTTCGTACAGCCAGCGCCACGCCTCGGCATTGATGGGCTCCCCAACGCTGCCGAGGATGCGCAGCGAAGACAAGTCGTGCTTCTCTACGGGCTCGGGGCCGTGCACCATAAGTGCTCGCAAGGCAGTTGGAGCTGCACTTGTAAATAAATTGGTGGGAGACACGAAGGCGAACCCGGATCTGATGGCACACCGACAACGTTGCAAGGAAGGACCGGTATATGCGCACATGAAAACTCGGTGCAGAAGTCACGCCGGCACCGCCTCCTTGGCTCACGCACCCGTGTACATTGTCGTGACGCGGTGCTTCTCAACAATCTCCCACAGCCTGTCGTGGCCGGGGTAGGTTGGAACGCCCTCAAACATCAGTGTATGGCTGCCTGTGAGCAGCGGGCCGTACGTGATCATCGAGTGTCCCGTAACCCAGCCGACGTCAGCCGTGCAGAAGTGGAGATCAGGGGACACGACGTCACGCGACTGCCGCCGCAGCTCAGCACCTGCAACAGAGGATGCCCTGCCGCCCGGAGGGCTGTGGGAAAGCGCTTCAGGCCGCATCCCAGGGACAAAAGGACCGTAGCCTCCAGCGGTCGGCGCCTGTGGCAGCGCTTGCCGCGCCTTACTTGACCTGCCGGATACACATGCGCTCGCGGAGTCGCGTTCGGCGGCAGGCGGTGACACGTTCAGCGCCGCTTCATTAGCCTCGAGGTCCAGGTATGCCGCGGCTGAGGGTCGGGTGTCGAAAATGTATTTGTAGGTGGTGGCGGCCCATACCATATACCCTGCTGTGGTGTGCAGCACGCCCTTGGGCTTTCCCGTGGACCTGCACTCGGACGCATTGCGTGGGTATGAGCAAGCAAAACGTCGCCGTGAGTGTGCGAGCATTGCAACTTGAAGGTATCGCAGACGTGGCATCGCTGGCCCAGGATAGCATGTGGGGTGGCTCATCTGCCCGCGAATATGTGATTCCAGCCTGCCAACGCGGTCGCGGAGCCAACCCACCCGCTGGTGTACAAAAGGAACAACGGGTCTTCAGCGCCCACGCTTGCTGGTGTGTAGGTGACTGCAGGCTCGCCCCTCCCCAGCGTATGTCGCATCACCTCAGCGATCTGAGAGTCCAGTGACACATCACGTCCTGGCGTCCAATGGGCACTACCCTCAGCAACACCGCGACCAGCGCGATGGTGGACCAGTACTCGTCGCACAGTCACACCCCGGGAGGCAGCTGACACGATGGCTGTGTCCACGGTCTGCTTCAAGGGCAACACGCGGCCGCCTCGCACTCCGGCGTCCGCTGTGACCACCACCTCCGCCTGCGCATTCACAATTCGCTCAGCAACCGCCTCTGCAGAGAAGCCGCCGAATATCGTCGTGTGCACTGCACCCATGCGCGCACACGCCAGCATCGTGAACACCACCTGAGGCACCATGGGCATATAGAGCGCCACGCGATCTCCCGCTCGCACTCCGTTTGCCTCTAGGACTTGCGCAGTCGCGCAGACGTGGTCCAGCACTTGCTTGTAGCTGTACGTTTCGGAAGCGCCGTCGTCTGCCTCGAAGGTGAGCGCGGGGCGATTCCCGAACCCCGCCGCGACATGTCGGTCAAGGCAGTTTACCGTGATCTGCACGACACAGTAAGGCAGGTTCAGGCCAACGATGATGTCTTTCGTGTCGCTGGGCTGGAGGCCGTGGGTGAGATGGATGGGTTGGGAGGACCGAGCGGGATTGTTTGCGCAATCCTGCTCCGTCCAGCAGCTGTGCATGATACCGCGGCCCCGCTGACGCACGTTCAGTTTACCGCCTTCAAACCATTTGATACTCGGCGTGCGGAAGTCCCACTCGAGAACTTTATCCCACTGCAGCGTAGACCCGGGACGAAATAACGAGGCCAGTGACTTCAAGTCTGTCAATTGTGATGGCACGACTGGCCCACACAACCGGCAACCAGGGAACGAGGTCGTAGACAGTGATCCCTCGAAGCATCGTCCCGGCGGTCGTCGAATTCTGCGCGGCGCAGAAGCCGCTCCACACTGAGAGACACATACCTTCTTGTCCCACAGGAATTGTTCCGCGATCGGCGTCCAGAACCTTTCAGGATTCTCAGTCGAGTGTCGGTGCATCGTGAAATATTCGTCCGTGGTCTTGATATGCGCTACAACAAGCAATGAATGTATGGACAAGGCGAAAAGGGTCTTCTGAAGCAGGCGGCGCTCGTTGGAAAGACCTGGCCGCGGCTGGCGATCCACTCCTGCCGGCGGAGCCGCTCACCGTGTTTCGTCACATGCGCAGGTGGGGGGATGACGTCGCGCAGATGCGGGTCATGGATGTGGTGGTGCTCCATCATCACAACAGGCGCGGAGGTTGTGGTGGAGTGCGCGCTTCGGGAGGAAGCGAAACCTATTCGGGCGGCTTGGCGCAGCCTGAGGGCGGATCTCGGCTGGCGTTGACACCTCACCGTGACCACTACGGCCATTTCGGAGCGATACGTCAGCCGCCACAATCAAACAGCTCGCGCCGCGCACTCGCACAATT
>Ga0208629_100546_pt1 | contig 17779 bp, 6 predicted proteins | sample LakWasMet19_HOW5_2_FD_183865 | JGI IMG/M metagenome (GOLD analysis project Ga0208629, IMG submission 183865) | Freshwater sediment methanotrophic microbial communities from Lake Washington under simulated oxygen tension - Sediment Metagenome... | ecosystem: Environmental > Aquatic > Freshwater >...
TAGCCCCGGACTACCTGCCCTCAGCAGGCACTGCGGTGCTGTATATCTCGCTCAAGTACCACGCCCTGCACCCCACCTACCTGTACAAGCGGCTGCGGGAGGTGCGCTCAGACTACCGCCTGCGTGTGGTGCTTGTGTACACGGACGTGAGCGACGTGGAGCGCCTGCTGCTGGACATAAGCCGCATCGCCATCCTGTGCGACTGGACCGTGGTGTGTGCGGCAACCCTGCCCGAGGCGGCCCGCTACCTTGAGACGTGGCGTGTGTATGAGCACAAGCCCGCCACAGCGATCAAGGAGCGGGTCGAGGACACGTATCTGCCCAAGGTGACTGAGCTGCTGACCTCCATACGAAGCATCAATAAGACAGACGTACTGACCCTGCTGTCCCGCTTCCACAGCGTGGCTGGGGTGATGTCAGCCAGCCTGGCGGAGCTGCAGACGTGCCCCGGGATTGCTGAGAAGAAGGCGCAGCGGATACACGACGCGTTTCACAAGCCGCTGCTGGGCGGGGGTCATCGGGGCAGCGGAGGCAGCGCTCATGCAGGCGGCAGTGCAGACAGCAGCGCGCTGGCGGGCGCAGCGGACCGCAGCGTGCTCAGTGCCGAAGTTGAAAGGAGCGACGGAGTGCCTCACGACCCGGAAACGGCTCTGGGGCGCCTGCTGGCGCTGGCAGATGAGGAGGAAGATGGCGATGCAGCGGGTGACGCTGGCAGAGGGGAGGATGTGGAGGCTTTGGAGGCGATGGCTGAGGCAGAGGCGAGGGACAGAGGGCGAGGGGGAAGCACCGGCGGCTCTTCGTCCTAGTTGTCTGTGACGACGGCTGCTGGTGGGCGCTTGCGCCGCATCGATGCCCCGGTAAGAAGTTAGCCACCCCTGAAACACAGCCGCCCGATGATCGCGGAACAGGGATGGGTGACTGCAAGCCAGTCATTGGCAACTCAAGTGTGTGTGTGTGTGTGTGTGTGTGTGTGTGTGTGTGGTGTGCGAGCTATTCCGATGTGCGCGTTTGAGCAAGGCTGCGTGGTGCCGTGTGGTGGGAGATGTCCATGCACACCGTATGCGGGCACGAGGGAAGTCGGGAATGGCATCGACGCAGTGACTGAGCGAGCTCGAGAGGCATGCGTGCGAGACAGCAGGCCCATGCGGTCATGCGAAAACGCATTCGAGAAGCTGACGCATGTTCACATGTTTTCTCATTTGAAAACCTTGGTCTGATCACGATCACGATCATGCCGCTGTTTCAGTTGCCGCGGCCACCAGGCCTAGGGTAGGGCCCCGCATTACAACTCCCCAGGTAGGTATATGTTCGAATACGTACAGCGCTGCCGTACATGCACACATATCGACTTATGTCCAGCCTTTGCTACAGCCATTATTGCTAGCGGACGTTTTGGTTGCGAATGTACCCACAGCCGCGATGGCCACCGTCGGCACGAATAGTCAACGCCAAGTCGCAATTTTGAGCATTGCATGGGCCGTCAAAATATTTCAAACGTGCCGAGATGTCGTGAGCCCGTCGCAGCGCAACCCAGCCTGACCGCGCAGGGGTTGGTGATGCGCGGAGGATACAGACCGCCTCTGAAACAGACCGCGCCTGCCCTGCGAGCGAGGCAGCTGGCTGTGCAGCACCGCGCGGTGACATAGATCAATGTCGGTGATGGGGTCGCATCGAGGGAGCGGCCCGGCAGACTGTCAGCCCAGGCAGCCGGTGGTTCGTGCAGGCAGCGGAATTGCCGTACACGGCAGGCGGCGCAGCCGTTACTGGTATGAGCCGCCTGCCGGGGCCGAGGCGGAGGTGGAGGAGCTCCCGAAGGTGGTGTAGGCCGAGGAGCTGGCCAGGGGGCGGCTGGCGCTGGAGGCGGAGGAGGCTGCGCCGACCTTGGCGTAGCTGCCGCCGCCTCGCATGCCGCTGGCTGCGGCGGAGGCGCTGCTCCAGGCGGAGGAGGCGCCGGAGGAGACCTTGGAGGCGCCGCTCTTGAGCCACGCGGGGGCGCGGCCGGTGTAGAGCGCGAAGGCGGCCCAGCCCACGAGGCCGAGAGGGATCAGCACCGCACAGGCCACGCCGAACTTCTGGCCGCCGCTGAGGCCGGTGTTTGCGGTCCCCTCGCTGTTGCACGCCCAGCCCGCGGACCGCAGCGCCTGCGGCAGGTAGCAGCCGATCTGCCCCGCCCCCGCGGCCGTGTAGTAGCTCTGCATGGCCGCCTGGCCGCAGGCGGGGTCGTGGTCGAACTGCGCGTAGGGGCCCTGCAGCGTATCGCCCTCGGCTGCCTCGTAGGCCATGATCTCGTTGTGGCAGCGGAACCAGCCGCACGTGCCGAGCTCGGAGATGCGGCGACCCACGCCCAGGTTCATCCACGGGTCGCTGCGAGAGGAAGGGAAGGGAGAAAGTGAGGGGTGAGGACACGGGGGCGAGACACAGTGGCAGGGGTGAAGTAGGGGCGAGGGCAGTGCAGTGCAGATCAGGAGACCAGATGCGAAGCTAGCGAGGCGTGAGCTCAGGCACATCAAGCCCAGCATGCGGAGGGGTGGTTCATTCGTGGGGTCGTCGCTGTGGACGAATCGCCAGCGCAATCGAAGCACCCGCCTTTGCTTCGCTTCACACGAGCCCGCATGCAGCCGTGGCAATCCCCCACGCGCGCAGGACAAGAATGTACAACGCTTCAATCCATCCCCGGCAAAGCCTGCCTGCCCCACTAGCTGCCAGCCCCCGCAGCCGCCCATCAGCGCAGATATCGCCTCACCTGCAGAGGGTGCCGTCGGGCGCCTGCGCGGTCAGGAAGCAGTTGCGAGCCGCCTGGCGCGCGTTCACCATGTTGACGGTGCGCAGGGTGTGCGGGCGCACCTTGCACGTGTTGCCGGCGGCGCAGAAGCACACGGTGCCAGCGATGGGCGGGTTGACGCCGCAGTCGCAGCTGGTGCCGACGTCGCTGGTGGCGGGCGCAGGGCTGCACGCGCCGTTGGCGTCGTTGAAGCCGGAGGAGCACAGGTCGGGCGAGTTGACGGGAGTGCCGACGGGCTGGCTGAACATGGCCTGGCACGTGGGGTTGGCCGCCTTGAGGTTGCACAGGAGGCCGCGGCGGCAGGCGGGGAGCGTCCCGCACGCTCCGCCCGCGCCGATGCTCTGCGCACACGTGCCGGTGCTGTTGCCGGCGCGGATCTTGCAGTACAGGCCGACGGCGCAGCCGCCCGCAGAGCACATGGCGTCCAGGGGCAGGCCCTGGCACACGTTGCCGTTGCAGATGCCGGACGCGCACTCGTTGCCGGAGGTGCAGGGGTCGCCGAGGACCTGGGTCGCGTCCATCAGGCACGTGCCGCTCGCCGCATCGCACGTCAGCAGGTCGGGGAATTGTTCCTCGCCCAGCTGGGTGGGGTCAATGTACTGGCAAGGATACGGCTGCACGTTTGGGTCGCGGCTGCAGGAGGTGGCGTACACCGCATCGAAGTTCGGCGACGTTGTGCCCTTGCCGCACTCGCGGGTGCCGTCCCCAAAGTTAACGTGGCAGGCAGCAGGCTGATACACGCCGTTTTGCGGCGAGGCGGAGACAATGTACTGGTTGTTGTTGGAGCAGCAGTTGTCGCCCGGCCCGACGCAGTTCAGCACGTTGGGCGTGAACACGCACGACGTGGCGCTGAGGCCAGCGGCGGACGCAACCACGCCAATGAGCGCAGCTGCCGCGGCGTGGCGTGCCAAGCGCGCAGATCGCATCCTGGTTCGCGAGTGAAGCGGGAGAAGCCCGTGCGGTTTGCCGTCCGCGAACTTGCAGATGCCGCGTCTCGCGCGTCTGCAACACCACCGTTGAGGCCACGACCACGGTGACCACAAATTAACCCCACGAGCCTCCGGGCGCGCAAGCTGCTGGTCGAGGATACCAGCGGCAAAACGTAGGTACGAGGTGAAGGGGACTCCGCAGCTGTCGAGGGGGCCCCAAACATGAAGGTTCGTTGTGCGCGAATTCTTTGCCGTTGTTACGCGCTCGAGTAATTTTCGTGTTCCCAGGTTGATCAGGACACAGCTGCTGAAATGGTAAAATGTTTAGTGCGCCGAAAACTCTGCGATTTACTCTGCCAATCGACCTCACTGAGCACTCTGAGTCAGCGGCGCAGTGCAGCCTGAGGCGGTGCCACAGTGAGTGACTGCCTCCGAGTCAGGCTGGCAGCCTCAAACTGCTCGACGCGGGCACGGAGCGTGACACTGCGACCTTCAAGTCCGCCCTGTGGCAGACGGTCTGGAGTCACGGAGGCGTTGCGCCGAAGCCTGCAGGCAGTCGGGGTGGCAGGGGCTCGACAACATCGCTGGCTGGCACCCTCCCCCCGGAAGCTGCCCTCTCACGTCTACTCGACCCCCGCGTCCTCCGCCTCCTTCTTGCTCAGCCCGAGGGCCTTCGCCGCGCCCGCCATGGGGGAGGTGGGCTGCCCTGGCACCCACACCCGAACCATGTCCCAGGAGCACATCTTGAGGGCGTAGCACACCTCCTCCTCGTCGTACCCGTGCAGGAAGCGCTCCACCACGATGGACAGCTTGGCGCGCACCTTGGCGCAGAAGGCGCGGAAGGGGCTGCAAGGCAAGGCAGGGGGAGAGAAGGAACAAGGCAGGGAGGGCGGGGAGGGCGCGGTGAAGCGGGCTCGTTGCGGAACAGGCAGAGGTGGCAGCGGCGATGCAGGCGGGGCGTGCTCGGGGCACAGGCGCACAGGCGACTACAAACACAAGCGAAGGGGGTCGACACAATGCATGCGGACACCAAACACATCCACCACCAGCGAAGCGCGCAGGCCGCAGGGCGGGCCTGAGCCTCCTCCTCCCCCAGCAAGCAGGCGTCGCTCTCGCGCTGGCACTCGCACTCACTCTGGCATGTTGTAGTGCTTCAGGGAGCCCACGCCCACGACATCCCCGTGCCGCGTGCGCTGCTGCACGTAGCTCCACTGGTCCTCGAAGCGCCCCGTGGAGCCGCGGTGGCTCTCGCTCTCCAGCACGGGCCTGCCTGCCATGACCTCCTCGGGGGTGCGCGCAGCACCCTCCGCAGGCCGCGCCTCCTCGGTGTCGAGGCCGGCGGTGTCGCGGGCACATACGGTGTCGAGGGCGAGGGAGTAGGAGACGAGGGCGCGGTTCATGGCCGCCCTCTGCTCATCCCGCCGCAGCCTGCGGTAGTAGTCGAGCAGCGAGGGCTGCCGCATGCGCTGCGCACACAGCGCCTCGCCTGACCTGCACGAGTGCGGCAGCGGGTATGCCAGCGAACCCACGGAGCCCGCGATCGCCTTCACAGCGCCGGCGATGGCGCCCAATGAAATGGAAGGGAAGCCCTCCCCCTGGCCCTCCGCCGAGCCCTCTGCAAAGCGAGCGGAGTCGCCAGACAGGTGCCCCGGTGCCTCCGCCGTCTCCGCCACATCGTCGCCCTCCGCCCCTGCAGCGAACGCATCCTCGGCCTCTGCCTCAGCCGTGGCCGCTGCAGCCGCCTCGTCGGAAGCAGCGTCCACGGACAGGTGACGGCGCCTGTGGTGCACGCTGTGGCTGCTGAGGTGGCGGTTGGAGCGCACGTGAGCCCGCTGCGAGCGGTGGTGCTGCAGCTGCTGCGAGCGCACGGCGTCCGCGCCCTCGCCCGCCTCCACGGCCGATGCAGTCTCCAGGAGCAGCGACTCAGGCGCAGCAGCGGCCTCAGCGGCTGCGGCAGGCGCGGCAGCGGGGGCTGGGGCCTCAGCGGCTGCGGCGGGGGCTGGGGCGGTCGCAGGCGCAACCGCGGCAGAGGCGGGCTTCGCCCTGCCGAACATGCGGCTGAAAAAACCAGGCTTCTTCGTCGCAGGCGCTGCCGATGCCCCTTCCGCGGCAGCGGCGGGCTTCGCTCCGCCAAACACGCGGCTGAAGAAGCCTGGCTTCTGCGCCGCAGGCGCTGGCGCTGCGGGGGCATCGGCCGCCTCACCCTCAGCAGGCGCAGCAGCGGCAGGCTTGCTCCCGAACAGCTTGCCAAACAGCCCAGTCTTTCCCGCGGAGACAGCGCTGGCCACAGCTGGCGGCCCAGAGATCGCCGCTGCCCCCTCGGCCGAGGCTGTCGCAGAGTCGCCATCGGCAGGCGCGGCAGCGGGAGCCGCCGGCTTGCTGCCGAAGAGCTTGCTGAAGAGCCCTGGCTTCGTAGCGGCCCCTGCGGCCGCCGCAGCAGCAGGCGGGGCTGGCGCCTTCACCTTGACCACGGGGATGGCGGGGATGGTGAAGGGCTGCAGCTGGCCCAGGGCCGCTGGCGGCGGTACATCCAACGGGCTGCGGACCAGCGCTGCTGAGACGTCTTCATCGGTCATGTAGGGCAGGGTGTCCCTGTCTGTCGCCCCCGCCAGCCCCTCCGCAGCGAACACCCGCTCCACCGCCTTGTTGCCCAGGGGCGCCTCACCCCGCTCATACACGCCCCGCGCCTGCGCAGCCCGCACCGCAGGCGACAGCGGATCCGCAGGGGCCGCGGGTGCTGCTGCCCCCGCCTTGCCCGCCCCCTTGCCGAAGAGACGTGCCAGGCGGCTGAGCCAGGAGGAGGGGGCCTTCACGCCTGCAGGGGCAGCGGCAGGCGCGGCACCTGGCGCAGCCTCCGCCCCCGTTGCCCCCTGCGCCACCATCTGTGAGGCGACCCACGCCGGGTACCCCTTGCCCACGAGGGCATCGCGGGCCCGCCGCCGCTCCCACGCCGCCACGTTGCTGGCCTCCGCCTCCGTGGCAGATGAATAGGAAGCGGCGTTGGCCCGCCGCGCCGCATCCGCGACGGCCTCCGTGTAAATGGTCTTGCCGCCCGTCACCGCTGCCGCGGCCTCAGCCTCAGAGAGCCTTCCGGCCGCGGAGCCAGGAGGGGCGCCGCCCGCCGCCTTGCTGCCGAGTGCGGCAGCGGAAGTCGGTGGCTTGGTGAGAGAGGCGGCAGACTTGCCAGAGGAGGCAGGAGGGCCAGCGGCTGCAGGGCCAGCGCCAGCGCCGGGCTGGGCGCTGCGGGCGGCAATCTCCCCCTCGATGGCTGCCTGCGCCTCCCGCCCCGCTGCGGCCGCAGCCCAGTCTGGCGCCCCCTCGTCGCTGGCCTTGATGCCCACCACCTCAGCCGCAGAGGGCATGTAGGCGCGCATGTCCGTCCCATCGGGGGCGTAGCCGGGCGCCACCACGCTGCCCTGCTCCTTGCCCCACCACACATCCTCCGTTGTCATGGCGGTGCGGCCCTGCGAAGCCACGTCGCCGCCCCCCACCCACGCCCCGCCGCTGACGGTGTTGCCGTTGCCCCAGTCCTCGGGGCCACGGCGCGTCTTGAGGGGCTCGGCCGCAGGGGCAGCGCCCTTACCGCCCTTGAACACGCCCTTCACCGCTGCGGCAGCCTTGCTCGCCATCGCTGCCAGCTTGCTGAACATGCCCGGCTTCTTGCCGGCAGGCGCAGCGCCCCCCGCCGCTGCGACGAGCACGGCATCTGACGCGAGCACGTGCATGTCAGGCGCAGCGGGGTTGTCGCCGCCGTTCAGCGCCGCCGCGTTGTCTGCGGAGCGCAAGTAGGCGGGCACGGCAGCGGGGTGCGGGCCGAAGAGGCTCTCCTCCCCGCTCAGGTCGCGGTAGGGAGAGGCAACGTCGTCAGCTGACGCACCGACACCCGGGTTTGCCGCGCTGGCTGCGCCTGCCGCAGTGCCGCTGGGGCTCGTAGCGAAAGAGGGGCCGTCAAGCGGGGTGCCTGTGCGAAGGCTGGGCAGGGGGGCAGCGGGGTCGCCCTCGGCCGGCCCCTCTGCCACCTGCAGCAGCATCAGGCGGGCTGGGGAGGCACCCTCACCCTCCTCGTCGACCTCTGCTGCCTCCTCCACCTCTGCGTCGGGGATGAAGACGGAGCCGGACCAGTGCCCTGCCAGCATGCCCGCCTCGTGGGAGTCGCCCAGCTGCAGATCGAACGACGCCTCCTCCTCCCAGGCATGCGCCGCCTCCGCCTCCGCCTCCTCCTCGCCGTCATCCTCATCCTCCTCGTCGTCATCGCCCTCCGGCAGCTGGTGCCCCATCGCAGCCAGCTGCGCCTCGATCCACGCGAGCTCCGCATGGCCCCGCTCCGCTGCCGCAGCCCTCTCCGCGTCCGCAGCTGTGAGGTGGCCTGCCTGCCCCGCCAGCGCAGCGTAGGCGTGGGTAAGTGCCCCGTCCAGGTGCCGCAGCTCCTGCAGGGCAGCCTGGGACGCGGACGCGGCATCATGCCCGAGGGAGCCGTGCTGCTGCTGCTGCTCGCGGCTGCTGTGCTCTGCCAGCGCCGCCTCCACCGCCTCTGAGGGCGAGGGCGGGCTCATGTACCAGTGCCCAAGCAGGTGCTCAGGCACGTCCTGGCCCTGCCCCTGCTGCCCACCCTCGCCCAGCTGCAGCAGCAGCATGGCGGCGCCCTCAGAGGCCGGCACGAAGCCAGCGCCCTCCCGCTGCGGGTAGCCGGCAGCCGAGAGGGACATAGAGGGCGGGAGGGCGGCAGCACCGGCTGGGGCCAGCGGGAGGGGAAAGGCAAGGCCCTCGCCCGCGCCGACCCACTCGCCGCTGTGCACGGCAGGGCGCGGCTGCATCGCCGGCGCGCTGTCGGGGTGGCCGCTGCTGGCGCTGGCGAGCTGCGGGAAGGTCGAGGGGTCGATGGCGGTGTAGGGGTAGGGCAGGGTGCGGGCAGCCTCAGCCGCGCTCCCCGCAGCCTGCTCCACCAGCGAAGAAAGTAGCTGCCGGAAGCTGCCGCCGGGGCCGACAGCAGCGCCCTCGCCGGCAGCAGACGCAGGGGCAGCCGCAGCTGCTGCGGCTGCAGCCGGGGCAGCACCTGCAGCCGGGGCAGCACCTGCACCTGCAGCCGGCGTCGCAGCAGCCGCAGCAGCTGCGTGCGCCTCATGCTTCTCGTGCGCCTCATGCGTCTCGTGCTTGCCGTCCTTGGGCGCCTTGGCACCTGCCTCCTCCTTCTTCTCCTCCCCGCCCAGAACGCTGGCCAGCAGGCCGGAAGCCTTCGCTTTCGTTTTCCCCTTGGACGCCGCGGCGCGGTTTGTGGAGCGACCAGTGGCGGTCATGCCGGGGGCAGGCTTGCCGACGGGCACCTTCACAGCATAAGAGCTGTCGGGACGCCACTTGCCAGGCACCAGCGCGGCGGCCGCGCGTGCCTCGGGCGTGGCAGGTGCGTCCACAGGCGCTCCAACCGCCTTCTCAGCGGCCTTGGCCTTCGCAGCCTGCGCCTTCGCCAGGGCTTTGGCGGCCTTGCGTGCCGCCTTAGAGCGGGAGCGGGAGGGCGGCAGGTCTATCTCGTCGCGATCGTAGCGCGCCGCGTACATGTTGTGGGGCGTCAGCGCCTGCTGCAGCCGCTCCAGCGTGTACACGCACATCACGCACTGGTCGGGCTTCGGCGCCGCTGCAGCTTTCGCGGCGTCCAGCTCCTGCATCTTCTGCGCCCCGAGGGCGCCCGTCTTGAGCGCGGAGGTGCCGAGGCGGGACAGCAGCCCGGGCTTCTCGGCCGCGGCAAACCGCTGCTGCTCCTGCGGCAGGTGCTGTGAAACAGCGTCGGCAGCGGTCGCGGCGGCTGCTGGTGTCTCTGCAGCGGCGGCGCCGCCTTCTGCCCCGAAGCCGTAGCCATTTTCAAGAATGTCTTTCGCGATGCTGGCTCGCACTTCCTCGGGCGTCGGCTCTGCGGTCGCGAGCTCCAGCAGCGAGTCGCCCATCGCTTGTGACTGTTGCCGGCGCTGATGATCGCGTCGCCATGCCTCGAGCACCGCTGCAGACGGCAGTTGCGCCGCATGAGCATCAGGTGCCCCCGCCCGCCGCGGTGCAGAGGCCGTTTGCGCAGTCGACTGCTGTGCAGTGCGCTCGGTGGAGAGCGCCTCCAACGACGCGAGCCCCGCGCGTGCCAGCGCAGGCTGGGCAAGCTGGAGCACCGCTGCGGCGGCGAATGCTAGAAGGCCGACGCGGAGCATCCTTGCGGATCACCAATCAAGCAAGGCCAGCGAGCACGGCGTGCATCTCAACAGCAGCATCGCCGCCACTTTGCCGCCATCGACGCAGCGAAACGTGGCACTTCCGGAACAGAAAAGAGCAATAGAGATGCAGTGCATGAGTCCACCGAGTCGTTCGAGGAGTTCGCGGACCACATTCCGCAATCGTGGCAGAGGTAGAGCCTTTTGAAATCGTCGCGACTTGTCGACGCTCGGACAGAGATTGCTGCTCCACTGCAGAATCGCGCATGCGCCCTTCCTTTTTTGTCGATTGTCTCGTCTTCCTTGTTGCCATGCATCAACCGAGCGGGGTTCGGGCTCTGATGATTGAGAAGCAGGCCTCGACCTTCCCTACCAGGACTGAGAACTGGATGAGATGTCGCGTGGTATGAGCAGGCGCGATGGCGACGACACCGCGCTGCCTGCGACGGTGGACGGTGCTGACGCTAACGTTGTGGCAAACTCGTCAAGCTTTCGGGCACTCTCAGATCTGTTTGCCGGCCGGCGCAAAATCACGGACGACACAGTGTTCCGGTCTCCTGAGAAGGCGACACAGGTGGCAGCAGAAGGCAGCACAGCACGCAGACGGCGCCCTCCTGTTGAGGGCAGCGAAGAGCTATCCGGCAGCGGTGCCGTGGTGGGCGGCGACGAGGAGGGCGAGGTGGCGCCGTCGTTCGACCGCGATATCGTGGCCGCGGCCGCAACCTCTGGGCCGCAGGAGGTGACTGTGGAGGAGCTGGCACGGCGCGCCGACTGGGCGACTGCTGCCGCCGAGGCTGCTGGTGCGCGCGTGCGCCGTCCCTCCTGGATGTCCCCCGACGACCTGGACGGCGAGGGGGCACAAGGCAGCGTGGGGGCGTTGACCGGGGGCGGCGGCAGCGTAGCGAGAGGGCGTGGCGGCTCTTCTAGCGGCACGGCCGGCTTCGGTGTGCGGCGGCAGCAGAGTACTGGCGCGGCATCGATGGCGGGGGCCGAGGGAGTTGGGGGCATCCCTCGCACCGCGACCGCCGGCAGGCAGGCATCTGCAGGGGGTCAAGGGGGTCAGCAGCAGGCAAGGGGGCCCGCTCCATTCGCATCTCCGTCACACCGATCAGCCACGGAGGGCAGCGGACAAGCCGGCGGCCCCGCCGGGTCCTCGATGCGGTCGCCAGCCAGCGTCACCTCAGCCCGCGCCAACACGCCGCTGCTGGTCCCCTCCTCCTCCACCGCCTCCGCAAGGGCCTCTGCCAGCTCACGGGGCCCGGCACCCCTGTCCCTTGCGGGTGTCGCTGCCCCGGGAGCACCGCCAGTCGTCGGGGGAGCCGCTAGCGGTGCTGCTGCTGCTGCTGCTGCCGCTGCTGCTGGCGGAGCTAGCTCGCTGCAGGCCGCTGGGCCCTCCGCAGCAGCGACGGGGGCGCCGCAGACCGTCTGGAACCTGCCTCCTGCGCGAGCGGGCCAGCAGGCGCAGGATGGGACTGCGGGGGGATCGGGTGCGGGTGAAGCGGCAGGCGGCGCTGGCAGCGGAGACCAGCCGAAGGGCCAGGCGGCCTCGCCCTGGGAGGACGAGTCGGGTGGTGGCGGTGCTGGTCGCGGCGCTGGCGCCGTAGGGGCTGCAGGCGCAGGCATATTCCGCGACCTGCTCAAGGGCCAGCACACGCTGCTGGTCATTGAGTTCACTAAGGGCAGCGCGACGGCTCGCTACAGGTTCATGCGCCGCGCGGAGATCCTGGCAGAGGCACGCAAGTACGCCGCTGCGGGGGCGCTGGCGACACTGCCAGCCGCCGCCGCTGCGGGTCCTGCGGCAGGCGCAAGCGGGGCGGGCCCGCTGCCTGCAACGGGTGCGCTGCTCAGTGGTTCGGTTGCTGGTGGGTTACCGCCCACTGTGGCAAGCCTCAGCCGGCCCTCGATGCCCTCAATGCGGCTGCCCGCTGTGCCGCCCCCAGCAGTCGGCGCTGCAGAAGCAGGTGCAGGTGTGGTGCATGCCTACCCTACCACGACCCCTGCGGAGGTCGCTGCGGGTGCGCTGGCCGAGGGGGTCATCACACGGCGGGTTGCCCAGCTGATGCCCAGCGCTGCTGTTGCGCTGCTGCGCCAGCGCTCCGCCGGCCTGAGTCCGTCTGAGGCCGCTGCGGTGGGGGCGGAGGCCGCAGAGTCGTTGCTTGCAGGTTACTACGCTTACAGCCCAGGCGAGATGCCGTTCGGGCACCAGCACCAGCAGCAGCCATGGCCGCAACCATGGCCGCAGCAGCAGGGGCTGCCCCCCTCTGCATATTACGGCGTTACTGCGGGGAGCAGCGTCGGACCACCTTCACACCTGCCAGGGGTTGGCGGTGCCCCTGGCTACGCCCCGCATCCGTCCTTCATTGCGCTTGGATCCTATGCTGCGGCAGCGATGGCTGAGGTTGCTGTGGAGCCGGGGCCTCTGCCAACCGCAGCGGCAGCGGAGGGCCTGACTGCTGCTGCTGGAGCCTCCCCAGCTGCCGCCAGCCCCCGCCAGTCAGTGCCCCCTGTGCGAGCAAGCCCCGAACCCGAGGTCGGGGCTGCCCTTGGCGATGCGGGGGGCAGTGCGGCTGCAGCAGAAGCCGCTGGCGGCAGGACTGCGAGCGGAACCGCCACTCCCAGCGGCTCTTCCCTCAGCGGCGGCGACAGCGGCAGCAGCAGCAGTGGGGAGGAGGCTTCGGAGGGGTCGCCCGCGCATCCACGTGCCCTGGGCGGCCGGAGGGCCAGCCACGCCACCAGCGGCGGTGCGAGCACCAGTGACGACGGCGCCAGCGCTGCGCCCGGCAGCGGCCGCACGGTAGGCACGGAGGGCGGGCGTGGCAGCGTGGCGGAGGGCATGCTGCTGCAAGCGCCTGCTGCGGGGGGCCTGGCTTCCGCTGTGCCGTTCCTGCAGGACACCCGCCTGCATGCTGCTGCGGAGGGGCCGGCAGGCATCCACGCGTCAGCCTCCGTGCAGTCACATGCCCCCGCACCGCACCCGCCCTCGCACCACCCGCAGCAGCGGGAGGCGGGCTTGCACACAGCCCACATCAGCCGCTATGCCTCGGGCGACGAGGACGGGGAGGGCGGCCGCAGGGGAAGGTACGATTCAACTGCCAGCGCTGGACTCGGTTCGCTCGCCTCCACGTCGCACCGGCAGGGCTCCCTCTACGGCGGAGGGTTCACGGCAGCCGCTGCGCCTGCTGCCGCAGGCGAGAGCGGCCCCGGAGGCTTCCCAGGCAGCTTCTACGTGCCGGTGCATGGGCCGGGTTTGGGGGCAGCGGGAGGGGCAGGGGCCGGCCACTACCCGCAGCCTTATGCGAATGGCCACGCCTACCCCCACCCCCACCCGCAGCCGCAGCAGCCCCATCCTTACGCGACCCCCTACCCTCACTCCGGCCCGTACGGGCCCCCACCCTACCAGCACCAGCACGCACCAACGCACACTGTGGGTCCCATGGGGTCAGGGCGAGGCGTGAGCGGCCACCACGGAGGCGGGGGCGGTGGCGGTGGCGGCGGTAGGGGCCAGCAGGCCTCGTTTCTGTCTGAGCTGGTCTCGACCTTCCTGCAGTCCCGCGATCTGCGCGTGGTCGACAGCGGCTTCGAGCTCTCCCGAGAGCCCGCCGTGCTGGTTCGACGGCACTGCGTGGTGATCAACCTGCCCCCCGTGCGAGCCATCATCATGGGGGACAAGTGCTTCTTCTTCCCGGAGGAGGGCGCGGATGCGGAGCTGCTGCCCATCCTGCAGCGGCTCACAGGCGGGCAGGCGCCGCGGGAGGCAGCCTCGGGGCCCGATGGCGAGCCGTACGCTGGAGGGGAGGTGGACAGCGGGGCGGGGACAGGGGCTGGGGCAACGCCCGAGGGGGCCGGCAGCAGCAGCAGCCCATCGGCTTCTGCTGAGGGCCCCGTCCCTGTCACGCTGGTGCATCGGGGCTCCCCTGTCGCTGGAGGCAGCGCAGGGGAGGGGGAGGGCGAGGCTGCGGCTTCTGGCGGCGCTGCGGCATCCCCGACGCCTCCTCCCCCCTCCTCCTCCTCTGAGCTGCCCTGGGAGTTCTTCGTGCTCGAGACCTTCCTCCTCGCAGTCACCAGCAGCATCAACGCAGAGTACCGCAGCCTGGGCCCGGAGGTGCAGGCGACCATCCGCAAGCTGGTGGCTCACGCCAGCACTACGCCTCGCATGTTCGAACAGCTGCGGTGCGTCGCTGCGGCTACCGTAGATATCGCTGGAGCAGGCCGATGTTGATGCTGCTACTGCGGGTATATACCGCCGCTCTCGCCCAACTGTGCTTGCCTGTGCACGCTTCCACTCCCTCCCCCACCTCTCGCGCCCCTTCTTTACCCTCCCTCCCCTCCTCCTGTGCCCCCTCCTGCCTGCCCGCCCGCCTGCAGCAAGGTGCGCCGGCGCCTCGGCGACTTCCTCTCCCGCCTGAAGGCGTTCCACCGCGTGCTGTCTGACCTCCTGGACACCCCTGAGGACCTGCGCTCCCTCGCCCTCTCCACCGTGCTTGACGCTGAGAGGGCTGCCGCAACGCTGCAGGCGCGGGCTGTGGCGCTGGCCACAACGGCGGAGGCGGCCAGCGCGGGAGCGGCCGGTGCAGACGGCGGGAAGCCGGCTGCGCGGAGTGTTCCGGGCAAGGCAGGCGGGGCTGCCCCTGCAGCGCCTTCCCCCTCTGCAGCCGTTGCCGCTGCCTTCCCTGGCTGGAGCAAGTCGCAGCCGTCGACGCAGCTGTCGCTGAAGCAGGCCCCGCCCAGCCACGCCACCGTGACCGCCATCGCGGCAGCGCTGAACCACGTCCTGACAGCCACCACCGAGGCGTGCCTGTCAGAGTTTGAGGACGTGGCTGAGGTGCTGCTTGAGAGCTACCTCGCTGAGATCGAGGGCGTCATCAGCCGCAGCAAGCTGCTGCGGGAGGACCTGGAGGCGGGGGAGAACCAGCTGAACCTGGTGCTGGCTAACAACCGCAACCGCCTGCTGAAGACGGAGATCGGTATCACCACAGTGACCATGTGCATGACGGCCTGTGCGGTGGTGAGCGGGTACATGGGAATGAACCTCGCCAACGGGCTGGAGGACTCCTTCGCAGCCTTCCTCGGGGTCACCATCGGGACCACGGGAGGCGCCATGCTGGTGGCGGTGCTGCTGGGCCTGTACCTGCGCTCCATCCTGCGGTGAGGCTGCTGCACTGATGGGCCAGCTGCGGGGCCCTAGCAGGCAGAGCGAGGTCAGCACGCGCCCACGGAGCGCTTCGCCGCCTCCCGACGCGTTGCTGTGCTTGCGGGCGCCTGAAGAGGCTGCGGTGCGAATCGACGCTTCCGCCAATGCTGCCGGCGCTCCGCTTTCCCTCACGCTTCCCGCACCCGAACTCTCTGTCCGGACCCTGCGCTCTCACATGCGCATCCACCTTCCCTCTGCGCCCAGCCTGCGGAGCGTGGAGGCATGGCGCTCGAGATGCGGCTCCGCGCAGCGGCCCCGCGAGACAGCAGGATAGCACAGCGGTGCATCTACCCCATCCCGGAATTATTGCATGCCGACTCGCCATTGCGTTTCGCGCTCGCACCGCTCGTGCGGCATCTCTGACCATTCCACTCCACCTGTTTTCAAGTGACTGCAAGCAACGCGCACGGCGCGAGAGGCGCTGAGCGGCGCCAATCAATTCCGCGATTGAGTGAGCTCACTTTTCCTGAGTTATCCGACTCAGAGTCGTGACTCGTGAGCCGTGCCCAGCGGCACGATGGTGAGGGCACACTCCTTTCGCAGTCATTCTGACTCGAGTAGTCGTGGTAATGTTGCCACCGTCGACTTCAAGTGCACAGGGACCCGACAACTCGACTTGTACCCGTTCATCAAGGCCGCCGGGGGCCGGGGCAACCTCGAGCTCCGGCCTCGGGTTGGTATACCGGACGCAAACTGTTCGGCTTGGATTCCGCAACCTGCGCGAGAAATGGCGCCGGGGTGTCATCCGGCTCCAAGTGAGCGAGGAAACGATTCAAAATCCCGGGACTAGTTTATTCGACCGCGAGAAAAGTATTCAGCCCGTGGACGCGGGCCGCAATTCGCGCACCGCGCAGCGCGCAGGAACCGGAGTCCCTTCACACGCCCACGAACACAGCTTTCACGCCCCCCCGTAGTGCCGTGGCGCACTTCTGGGCACCGCGAAGCTTTGCGCGACTCGGCGTTTTTGCGCTGTTCTTCGCAGCCCTTCACTCAGTCATTTGCATTTCGTCGACAGCCATCAGCGGGCCTCGCTGGCGCTCTTCGTGCATTCATTCGCGCCCACCATGGGGCTGCGCCTGGTTGCCTGGCTCGCCGCGGTGGGAGTCACATTCGCCACGCCTCACGCTCCGATCGTCGCAGGCCTCAGCCGCCGCAAAGTCACCGTTCCGACGGACCACCGCTCGCCGCAAAATGCGTCTTCCCCATCGTCTGCGACCTCATTTGAGGCGCTTCGATTAGAGCGCCTCTTGGGTGGCGACCAGCGTGCCATCGCTCGTCACCTGCAGGACGCCGTGGATCTGTTCGGGCCCTTCCGGCAGCTTGCGTACTTTTACGCGGATGTTTACATTGGCTCGCCTCCGCAGCGCTTTTCTGTCATCACTGACACAGGTTCCTCGCTCACGGCGGTGCCTTGCGACAGCTGCACCAACTGCGGCACCCACATGAACCCGAAGTTTCAGCCGGGAGCGTCGAGTACCGCAGTGGTGGTCGGCTGCGGCGATGGGTGCAACGGCTGCACTTCCAGTGGGCAGTGCCGGTACAGCCAGGGGTACGCTGAAGGCAGCAGCATCAGCGGCATCCTGTACAGCGACGTTGCCTTCCTGGGCGATGACGTTCGGAAGGACGCAGCGGCTCGCGCCCCCTTCACCGCCTCGGCTTTCACCTTCGGCTGCCAGATCTCCGAGGGCGGGCTGTTCCTTACGCAGAAGGCGGACGGCATCATGGGCATCGGGCAGGGCGGGCGCTCCTTCATCCGCACCCTGTGGGACCAGGGGAAGCTGGCCCGCAACATGTTCTCCCTCTGCATGGGGCTGGAGGGGGGCGCCATGACCTTCGGCGATGTCTACAGCGCGATGCACACGGGCCCGGTGCAGTGGGCGGCCATGACCCTGACGGGCTTTTACGTGGTGTTCGTGGAGGGCGCCACCATGGAGGGGACGGCTCTGCCCGTCGGCAGCTTCAACAGCCCGGGCAGCACCATCCTTGACAGCGGCACCACCTTCACTTACCTGCCGCCCAGCACCTACAGCGCGATCATGGGGCAGCTGCAGGCCACTTGCTCTCAGGCTGGGCGCTGCAAGGGCACTCCGACGGTAGTGTCAGGCGAAAGCCTTTGCTTTAGCCTGGCAGGCCCTGCCGACCTTGCAACCTTTCCCTCCCTCACCTGGACCCTGCGGCAGGTGCCGCAGGGGAGCGAGGGCGGGGGGTCCACGCCAGTTACCATCACAATGACCCCAGAGCACCTGTTCCTCAACATGGGCTGGGACAACGGCGCTTACTGCCTGGGCATCTATCAGCAGAGCGGCGCGGGGGCGGTGCTGGGCGCCAACGCCCTCATGGGTTATGATGTCATCCTGGACCTGGGACAGAGCAAGGACTCCGCAGAGCCCACCCGCCCCACCCGCGTCGGGTTTGCGCCCTCTCGCTGCAACCTGGCGGAGCTGCCGTCTCCGCAGCCGGCGGCACTCTCTCCAGCCCCAGCGTCGCCCTCAGCTGCGCCTGCCGCCTCCTCCTCCAATGGTGCGTCGATCAGCCCGTCTGAGGCGCCCGCTTCACCCGCTGCCAGCGTTGCTGCGAGCCCAAGTGGCGCCGCCACCTCTGCGAGTTCAGCTAGCGCCAGCCCTGCTGCAGCTGGGGCTGTGCCGGGAGAGTCAGGGGAGACGGAGCCCAGCTCGCTGCCGTCTGCAAA
>Ga0208629_100547_pt1 | contig 17771 bp, 14 predicted proteins | sample LakWasMet19_HOW5_2_FD_183865 | JGI IMG/M metagenome (GOLD analysis project Ga0208629, IMG submission 183865) | Freshwater sediment methanotrophic microbial communities from Lake Washington under simulated oxygen tension - Sediment Metagenome... | ecosystem: Environmental > Aquatic > Freshwater >...
AGGTGCGAGGCCATGACTCCTGTTAACATACAATCCCGCGAGGCTAGATCACACTATCAAACAGTATACCCGTCGACGTGCAATAAGTCGGTCTTGATCTCGTCAACTCTCGAGACGACGTGCGCGACAACCTGAGGCGCCATTCATGCAAACGCCGAGTGTAACCTCGGACAGGTAGCTTCGATGTCAGTTCAAGGACACAGCCGGCCCTCCCGCCCTCGCAGCAAGCATCTTCCCACGGCGAGGGGTCGGCGCCCGTGCGCTGACCGCGTTACGCCGATGCGGCAGGGGCCGCGGCGGCGGCAGCGGCAACGAGCGCGGGCACGGTGCGTGCGACCTTCTCGAGCGCCTGCAGCAGGGCCGCGACCTCCTCCTCCGTGTGCAGCAGAGAGACGGACACCTTGAGCGTGGGGCGCGGGGCCAGGTGGTCCCCGGGCAGGTAGTGCGTGCGCGTGACGAGGCTGCCCTCCTCGGCCACGCAGCGCACCACCTCGTGCAGCACCGCCTCCTCCGCAGCTCGGGCGCCGGCGGCCTGGCGTGCGTTGTTGGTGGTCAGCTCCGGCAGCGCGGGCCCGGCCTGCCCGGCCTTGGCGGCGGCGAACACGCGGGCGGTCGCGGGGGCGCGCTCCTGCGCCGCGAAGGGGCCGACGGCCAGCAGGCAGTGCTTGACGGGGGAGAAGGGCTCGCTCACGACGGTGAAGGCGCCCTTGGTGCGGCGCACCAGCTCCTCGTGCACCGCCACGCAGCGCTTGCGCAGGGAGGCCACCAGCTCGGGGCGGCGGTCCAGCACGGCCAGCGCGGTGGAGGCGGTGGCGCAGAGGAAGGGGGGCGCGGAGGCGGAGAAGCAGTAGCCCGCGCCGGAGAGGCGCTGGTGGTCCACGACCTCGCGCGCGCCCACGCAGAAGCCGCCCACGGAGGCGAGGGTGGTCGCGAGGGACCCCAGCAGCACGTCCACGTCCTTGGGCTGCAGGCCGCTGTGCTCCACGATGCCACGCCCGGTGGCGCCCAGCGTACCGAAGCCCACGCTGTCGTCCACGATCACGCGCCACTTGAACTCGCGCGCCAGCTCGACCACGGCGCGCAGCGGGCAGGCGTCGCCGTAGTTGGCGTAGAGCCCCTCCACCACCACGAAGCGGCGCTGCTCGAGCGACACGTCCTTCTTGCGCCGGTCCTGCTGCCGCACCAGCTCCAGCTGCGCGCGCAGGTCCGCCATGTCGTTGTGCCGGAACAGGGTCACCTTGCTGCGGCTCAGGCGCGCCCCCGTCTGCACCGCGTGGTTCACGCCCCCGTCCATCAGCAGCAGGTCGCCGCGCTTGCAGAAGGCCGGGATGGCGGAGGCGACCGCCGCGACGGCGTCCGAGTAGGAGATGCTCTCCGGCGTGCCGAGGAAGTGCGCGAGGCCGTCCTCCAGCTCCAGGTGCTTGCGGGTGGTGCCGTAGAATCCGCGCGGGCCGCACGACCCGAGCGTGTACTCCTCCAGCGTGGAGGCCGCGGCAGCTTGCACCTCCGCCTGCGCGCCCAGGCCGAGGTAGTCGTTGCTGCAAAACGTGACGTGCGTGCGCGCGCCCTTGCCCTCTACCTCCACCCGCACGTTGCGCCCGCCCGGCACGAACTTTGCGATGGTGTAGGCATTCGGGGGCGAGGCCGCCGCAGGCGCGTCGGCGGCGGGCACTGCACACGAGTCAAGCAAAATCGTAGACAGCACGCTGTAGCGGTCGGATTCTGCCGGGGAAGCCGGGTTTGCAGCGACGCAAGAGAGCCTGGCAGCGAGGAGGCAATCTACCGAACGGACCTAGCGGCTCTGGCTCCCAGTCGTTTATCAACTCCTCCTTCTCTTTGTCACTCAATCCAACTGCGGCGCGGGTGCCATATCCCCTGCAAAGTGCCCAGAAACGCACTCGCAATCGTGACGCCGCTGCCGTCGCTGCACCTCGGCTTCAGAGTCCGGGTGGACGTGAAAATGCCACAACACGCAGCGGCCCCTCCTGCTCACTTTTTGCTGGGATCGTACGCCTTCTTGAAGAGCCAGATGTACAAGATGATCACGACGAGCGCAGTGGTGATCAACGAGTGCACGGGGCTGCGCAAAAACGCTGCCCACAGCGGCCTGCACGCATCAGATACAAAGCCGTGGCGCCGCGACAATGAGAACGAAGCTCAATTGCAGCCCGCGAACCAGCAACATTAAACGACGCTCTCTGACACACCGCAAATAGTGAAACGGAAATGAGGAGAGGAGGTCGCCCACGGACGTCATGGCGGCGCAATGAACGAAGAGGCGAGTTGCCCGGTCAGCTGGGTCACCCTCCACCGTTGCGTCCAAAACGACAACGCGTCTACGAGTATTCCCCGCAATGGCCAGGCCGGAGACGCCATCCGGCTGTCGAATGATACGCTGCTTTCCTCCATTTCATTCTGTCCACTTGTGGGACGGACGAGAGGGCCTCGAGTGATGAACGAAACGAAGGCGAAAGCGTGATTGTTTTTGGGCGTGCAAGGTGCAGGCTACGAATGTACACCTAGCGACACTGGCAACTGCAGGCGCGAAACGTCGAGCTGCAGGCAAGCCCTCTAGCACGATGTTGGCCCCTCGCATTTTGTCAGCAGGGCTCCGGAGGCTGCGCCCGTTGGCGGGTGCCCTGCAGTGCGGGGCTGGCGCACCTTCTTGCATCTCAGCCACTGCGCTTGCTGCGCCGCGCCGGCAGCTTTTTGGTCAGACATTTGATGTGGGAGAGATCACGGCGATTCGGAGAGAAGCTGTCGGCTCTCGCAATGCACAGGCCGCTCGACGAGACCACATGATCCCGGGGATCATTTACGGCTATGGCGAGGATGGTAGCGACTCAGCTGATCTTGTTTATATTCAAGAAGCAGATCTGCGCAGAGAAGTCAACAAACGAAAGGACTGCTTCTACAACACCCTGTTCGACATGTGTGTGGCCAGCGCAGCCCGCTGTAGCCTCCGGTCATGACTTGGCTTATCGAGCCAGCAGGTTGCTTTTCCGCATCTCACAGCGTGGACCGACGACCTCCCATGCCGCTGCTGCAGAGTTCTAGACGGCAAGCGCACGCGAGTATTGCCACGCGATTTTCAGTTGCACCCGTTCCGCCCAAAAGCGATCTCCATCAACTGGCTGCGTTATCGGGTGGGCGCGTACCCCGGCGCCAAGATTGACATTCCGTTGAAGAGCTTCAACGAGGAGCGCTGCCCCGGCATCAAGGAGGGCGGCTGGCTGCTGGAGCTGGTGCACAAGGCGCGTGGCGTGGCTGACGGGCTGCGGCAGGAGACAGTCGCAGCTGCTGCCGTTTGCATGCCTCACCGCAGCTCCCGTCCGAGCCTCTCGTGTTTGCCGAGGCGGCAGCAGCGCCGAGCTCCGCCCCCGCAACAGCAGCTCCTCGTGCACGTGCCCGCCGCTCCCTCATTCTGCAGCTGCCCGTGTACGCGAGCGGGGAGAGCATCCCAGACTACCTCATGATGGACCTGCGCGGCCTCAAGGGCGGGGACAAGATCATGGCCTCGCAAGTGGAGCTCAACGACGGCGTGTTGCTGGTGAGGGCGCCCTCCGCTGCGGCTGCGCGCCGGTTGTGCCACACGCGAGTGCTGCGCAGCCTGAACCCTCCACCCGTTCCCTACCACTCCCACATTGCAGAGAAGCAAGGTTCGTGACTTCGCCATCGCTCGCATGCTTGGATCCCGGAAGAGCGGCGCAGAGGGCGAGGAGGGCGCAGTGTCCCCCGGGGCGGCCGCTGGCGCGAAGGGCGACAAGGCCAAGGCTGCGAAGGCCGCGGCCTAAGCGCCCTTGGGCTTTCGTGTGCGACAACATGAGCCACATGCGTCCACAATGCGCTGCCACAAGCTGTGAGAGTTGCCCGCGTCGCCTCGTGGGCGCGGGCTGCTGTGCTTCGCATGGCTGGCTTGTGGCTTCGGGTCCGGCTTCTCAGCGTACATGCCGGCCGCAAGCGCTTTTTGGACTGCCTGTTTCAAAGTCGGACTCGCGGCTGATTTTGATGGTGTTGTGGCGGCGTCGCTTGGCTGCAGCGTCCGCAGCAGTGCAATGGCGTCTGCGTTGTCCCGGTTGACTGCAAGCACTCGACGCAGAAGCTCGGTCGCCCGCGCCCGCTCGCCCAATAAGTAATGAGCTTTCGCTTTTCGGAATAAGCACTTTTCGTGTGTCGGTTCGAGGTCCAACGCAGCCTCGCACTGTGTCAGCACCTTGCGCGGCTCGTTCATCCTGAGATAGCAGAGAGCAAGATTCCCGTGAAGGGCAATTCTCACAGCGGCCTCGGTGCTTTCTGTCGTCAGAGCCAGCGCTTCCAAGTACCTGTCCTGGGCTTCAGCAAGCCGTCCTTGACGCAGCAGCTCATTTCCTTCATCTTTCAACCCATTCAGCGTTATGGCAGGGTGATTGTCGCTACCTGTCGATTCTCCGGATGTCGCAGCGCAATGTTCCACTGTCTCAGACGATGGTGGCAACGTCGACATGGCACGTTGAGCTCCGGCGTACCGGAGCACGTCGCAACGCCCGCTCGGGCTGCAGCAGCAGTCGGTGATGCCGCCGTCCACGGTCCACGTGGAAGAGTCCGTGCAGTGCGCCCAACGGGTCGTGACAAGGCGATACAAAAAGTGGGTGAGTTCTAATACATCTCAAGGCAAAAGTCAGCCTACAAGTCAAGGGTCTCGGCGAAAGCACACCTGCATCGTTTCAGCGCAACTTCTGGATGCGTGCGATTGATGAATCCGTGAGGCGGTTGGATCTGCTCGACAACAACTGTCCCAAAAAGAGAGCGAGCGGTCAGGTGAGCAGAAAACAAGAGTAGTGAACCCGCCGAGGCTGTGTACCGAGTGAATGTTTCAGTGCAGGGCCTTGAGATGCCGCCAAGCGACAGGATCCTTCGATTTTCGCGTCGAATTTGAGATCCTGGCAGCATCGGATCTTCCCAGTAGGTCGACTCCCATACCCTGCTCCAAACCTGTCAAACCTCGACGTGAAACAACTATCGAAGTTCAATCACTGGGACCACGTCCTCGCCAGCGTCGGAGAAGCGTGGATACGCCGCCGCTCACGACCATCATCGCCAGCGCGCCAGAGGCAGCTCAATGCCGCTCCCCACCGCCGCGGTAACGACCGAAGCCGCCCGCGCCGGCGCCGCCCTCCGTGACGGCTGCGTCAATGTTGTCGGCAAGCACGCGGGTGCGCACGGTGAGATCCCGCGTCTTCTCGATGACCTGCTGGTACACGGAGGGGCGCGGCACCGCCATGACGACCTGCCGCTCCGTGGAGTCGATCTTGGCGTCCAGCTGCGCCTGCGTGATGAGCTCGATGAGCCACTTCTCCGCGTCCGCCTCGCTCATGTGGAGCTTGGAGGCCAGGGTGCTGCAGACACGGGGGGCGGGGCGGGTAAAACAGGGTGTTGCATACGGCTGCGTGAGCGAGCAGCTGGCCACACCACAGCTGCACCGCAGGGAGAATTGAACCACGCAGTCATACACCGCACGGCGCGCCCAGGCAGTGGCATCAGGCGTCGCAGCGACTCACTCGAGGCCGATCTTCTGGTGGATGCGGCAGTACGTCTCGAACAGCAGGCGGCGCGCCGACTCCATCAGCTCGCTGTCGGAGGTGAGCGAGGAGAGGAAGAAATCGGTGGCGATGACGCCCGAGCACTGCGCCAGCGTGGCCTGCGCGGCCTCGAAGTCGAAGCGGTGCAGCAGCGCCACCATGAACTCGGTGATCTGCAGGGGGGAGACGGAGAGGGCGGGGGGGTTCGGGGTGGGCGCAACCATGAGCCCGCCGTCGCACCAGGCGGAAGCCATCGCACCAGGCGGAAGCGCAGCGTGCCCACGCTGTGTACCGCCTATGGCGGGGCGCGCACGCATTGTGCGCGAGTGCTGCCTTGCCCGCTCCGCGTCAGCGTATAGGCCTCCGCGCGCGTCCCAGCACCCCAGCGCAACTTCCCGGGCAGCTGCCGTCAGGCGGTCCGCAGCACACGCAAGAGCACACGGCTGCCGCTGCCGCTGCGGCGTGGGTCTTCGGGCGGGAGGCCTGCGTGGGCAGGGAGGGAGGGTCACGCACCGGGTCCGAGTATCCGATGGACTCCTGGGTGAGGATGCGCAGCAGCTGCTTGGTGAGCACGTGGCGCTTCTTGCTCGTCAGCACCGCGGCGGTCAGGTAGCGCAGCAGCCACGGGCAGTTGAGCGTGATGGCGTTGAGGTTGGAGTCGAGCAGGAAGAACTCAATCAGCAGCTCCTTGCCGCCCTGCGGCAGGTTGCAGAACACGAAGAGCGACCAGTGCAGCAGCCAGGAGCGGTGCTGCAGCGACTGCAGCTCCGACATGCCGCTCGCGCGCGAGATCGCGCCGCGCAGCTCGTCGCGGTCCTTGTCCGCGTCCTCGAAGCGCGTGGCCACGATGTCCGCCACGAACTTGCCCCACACCGCGCGCAGGCTCTGCTCCGACTCCACGGGCACCAGCTCCCGGTAGTACTTGAGGAAGTCGGCGGCGATCTCGTACTCGCCGCACTCGTACCGGAACTTTGCGCAGCGGTACAGCGCCTCGATCGTCTCCGCGGTGATGCCGTGCTTCTCCGCGAGCAGGTCGGGCGTGAACTCGCCGCTGCTGATCACCTCGGCGCCCGTGTGGGTGGGCACCACCGTGCCCGTCTCCGGGTGGATGGCGATCAGCTCAAGGAACGGCGCGATGGCGTCCATGTGCATGCGCCACTCGCTCTCTACCTGCGCCTTCACGTCCTCGAGCTCTGCACACAGAGCACACACAACACGAAGCCACCAACGATGACAGGCCCTCGCAACGAAGGGGCCGCTTCCAACTTATTCGGGGATCCGCCAGGTAGCCCCACCGCACCTTTCGGGATGGCCGCATCTGCGCCGTGCACCTCCTTGTAGCAGTCAATGATGTAATCCGACATCTTGGTTCGCTTTGCAAGCTCCAAGCGGCTGGTTGCGACATCTTTTGGGTCATAGATCTGCAACGCGTGCGATGTCGACGATATTTCGGTCAGGTCTTGAAGGCTGCGAAATGCGGGGCAGCGCCGCCAGCACCCCGCCATGGGCGAGGCGTGTGCTGGGTGCTGAATGCCTTTCCGAGCAACTTGCAGCCGATACCTCCCCACCTCCAGCGACTCCACGAAAGAGAGGACGGGAAACGTAAGGTGGGTGTCCAGAAATGCCGCGAGCCGCGGGAAGATGTCGTAGTCTGGCGAAGGCTTGGCCGCCATTTTGACGACAGCAGCTGGATTGCTGGACCACAAGCAGCAGGGCTCGGCACCGCTGGCAGCTAATTCGAGCGCCTCGCACGGTAAAACTGAGCCTAGCGACGGCGATGCGTGCCCTTGGTCGACATCACGAGGTGTGGATGCTGGGATCGTGAGCGGCGGAGAGAAACTGGGTGCACAAAAGTTCATGGACAGACGCAATACACACTAATTGAGGCTGCCGCAATCGGGGCTGAGAGACGCAAGGTCCCTGCTGCATCGAAAAGATTTCAACGGGGTTGCGGTGTTTCCCACTGCTTTGAAGCAGTCAGCACCAGCGGAATCTGAACGCCGGTGCTCGTCCAGTGGGCTCACCGCTTGCAACCTGAGCACCGCCTGGCCCATTGGAAAATGAATGCGTCAGGGAAAAAGGAGCGCCGTTTGGAGAAGAACCGCGAGGCGGCGCGCCAGTCTCGCTTGCGAAAGAAGCACCACCTCCATTCGCTGCAAACAGAGGCCGGGGGCTTCTCGAGGCCTTCGCGTCCACCACGGCCGCCCAATGCAGCACGCTTGAAGGCGAGCTGGCTGCAAGTCAGGCGGCTGTCCTTCAAGATCTTCTCCCGTTGGCTCAGAAAGCAGAGCGCACCGAGGCGGAAGATGTTGTGTTAGACTCTGCGGTGTCCTGGCTGCTCGAGGTGGCGGGTCCGAATTGCGTGGAGCGCCAGCGTATTCGAGAGCTGCGGTTCGATCAATTGCGACGACTGGTGCTGGGCCCATGCACGGAGGCGCTCATCTCGTTCGCTCACTGCCTCGCATGTCCCGGCGCGTCACGCATGCCCGAACTAGCTGCTCCCAGCGTGGATACTGCGGCCCTGTGGGCGAGTTTGTGTCAGGATTTGTCGCTCGCCCCGGAGCAGGTCGAGTCCCTCCGAGAGCACTATGAGCGTGTCGTGGCTGACCCTGCAACGGCGGAGGGCGCAAGCCAGCTGGCGACCACCTTCGCCGCTATCAACGACCTGGAGGCCTTGGTCACCGAGGCGTGTGAGCAAAACCAGTCCAAGCTGGAGGCGCTGCGGGGAGTGTTGACACCCGCACAGATGATGGTGCTGCTGTGTTGGGAAGACGAAAGCTTGCACACCGTATCGGAGGCTTCGTCGCCCGAAAGGCCATAGCCGGTCCGGGGAACACGCGTGGAGGAGAGACATGTCAGGAATGGTCGTTTATGTGGACTGCTCGGTTTGCGCGCTGAGGGCTGCATATTATCGCGATTGCGTGCGAGCGATGGCCTTCGTATGCTTCAGCACACTAGCGCGACGCCGAAGACTGCTGTAGCTATGTTGATGGGTGCTGTATTGGGAGCGGTTACCGTTGAGTGCAGGTCATACAGCCCTCTGGAGGCGAATTCGTGTGCGTGGCTGATTAACTTGTTTTTCCCGATTTTGAAGCATCGGCTCTACGCGGCAACTACGCCTTGACACCTGCGGAATCTCCTCCGCTGAGATTCTGCAGCATGTACCACCATCCGCAGCAGCAATGGTTTTTCGAGTTCGTTCACTTCCAATTTCACTCGACGACGGCGACGGCTGCATTATGTCGAATTGTTGTTTCGCTAACTTAATGTTGAACCTGTCGGACGTGAGTCGACGTCTAGCAGAGGACGGGAATTACCAAGGCACGCAAGGTATTCGCACGAGTCGGGGCTCAGACTGGCTGTTTTTCGGCAGACTGTGTCGTAGAATTGCACATACCGCTTTTTGGGAGCGAGCTCACGCCCGGTGGTATTCGGGCCGGTCGTGGATTTGCCGGCCGTGAGGGCTCAACGCGCTGGTAGCTTTTCAGCGAGAAGGTGTTGCGTCCTTGCCCACGACGACGTCGTTCACATGAGTCGTGCACATGCGGCCGGCCGCATTTTGAGCCTGGTAGCAAAAAACCGTAATGAAATTTTGCAACGGCAACGTGATGGTGTATGTTGCTGTGGGGAGCAAGGCACGGGGCCTGCCGCCGCCGAGCGCCGGAACTCGCCACACCAACATCACTCGCGATGCCGCAGACCGCAACGCGGATTCACAGTTGGACATGAGGGTAGTGCGATTCCCCATTCAGAAATAAGACAAAGAGACGGCCAAAGGGCTGACGAGCACTAGACGAGACCAGCCTGGTGTGCCGAGTGTGTGCCCGCGAGCGCGAGAAATCACCAGAGGCACCGAAACTTGCTGCGAAACGGCAGTGGCTTACCGTGCCCTTGTTCGCACAAATCATCACAGACCACAGCAATGGGCCAGCCGCCCAGGCTGCTGCGGCCACAGCCAAGGTTTGAAATGTGACTTCGTTGTGGGACACACAACAGTCGCAGTCTCAATTCACAGCTCCGCGCCTGCTGCTGGAGTCAGCGGCGCCTGCCGCAGTCGCCCGAACGCCTTCAGAAGAGGCATTAAGCCCACTGTAACCGCCGCGTCCTATCGAAAGTGGCCTCAAAGGCTCGATTTGCACTCCCGTTTGGGTCGGCCGGGAACCCGAGTCGACGCCTCACGGAACGTAAACCACCCTCGAAGAAACATAAAGTACGCTCCAGTCTTGGCGGGAGGATCACGGGACCAACCTTGCGGCGGTTTAACGAAAGTTGGAATCTCGCATATCATGCCTTCCGCCTTTCGCCTGAGACCTGTTGTCCACCAACAGCAAACAGAAGATGCGCTGCGAACGCACGCCAGGGTACAATGTACTGATTGAACAGCGGCTTCACTCGACAGACAAGCAAGCGCAGGTGGATGACCGGAGCCCGAAACGTTCGGGGAACTCGACTCAACTCTCATCTGTCGGTCACTAGGTCCCGCGATTGTATGCTGCAGTTCGCACCGTGGCGCGTAAACGGTATGCAGCAGGCGTCAGGCGCCGACATCTTGCTCGGGGGGCTAGTCTTGCTCCGCAAGTTCGAACCATGAGTGCTGACGGAGCGCCTGCCGCCGGCAGTGCGCCTGCGGCGCTGAGGAGCAAGACCGGCGGCGTGTATATGCCCCCGCACAAGCTCGCGGCGCTACGTGCTGAAATCAAGGATAAGGAGTCCATTGAGTACCAGCGCCTGAACTGGGAGTCGTTACGTAAAGGCGTGAACGGCCTGGTGAACAAGGTGAACACGTCTAACATGGTTCAGGTGGTCGGAGAACTCTTTCAGCTCAATCTCGTGCGCGGTCGAGGGCTTCTGTGCCGAGCAGTGCTGAAGGCGCAAATGGCCTCGCCCGGGTTCAGTCATATCTACGCGGCCCTGATAGCGGTGGTCAACACGAAGCTGCCAGAGATCGGCGAGCTGCTGCTCAAGCGCACAATCATTCAGTTCCGGCGGGCGTATCGCCGCAACAACAAAGTGGTTGCAGTTGCCCTCGCCCGTTTGCTCGCGCATTTGGTCAACCAACAGGTTGCGCACGAGCTGGTCGCGCTGCAGATGATGACGCTGCTGCTGGAGAAGCCGTCGGATGACAGTGTGGAAGTGGCCATTGGGTTCGTCAAGGAGTGCGGGCAGTTGCTGTCGGAGCTGACACCCGCGGGTATTAATGCTATCTTTGACCGCTTTCGTGCCGTGCTGCACGAGGGCGACATTGACAAGCGCGTGCAGTACATGATTGAGGCGCTCTTCGCGGTGCGCAAGGCCCGCTTCGCCGACCACCCCTCCGTGCTGCCCGAGCTGGACCTCGTGGAGCGCGAGGATCAGATCACGCACGAGGTGGCGCTGGATGAGGGCGGGCTGGAGGGCGAGGAGGAGCTGGACGTCTTCCAGGCAGACCCCACCTTTGCCGCCAACGAGGAGGCGTGGGCTGCCGTGCGCACTGAGGTGCTGGGAGCGGAAGGGGAGGCTGACGGGGAGGAGGCAGAAGCGGCAGGCGGAGAAGGCGCGAGTGGGCTCCACGGCAGAGAGCACGCCGGCGAGTTGGAGGATGCGGATGGGGCTGCCGTCGTGGGCGAGGAGGAGGCCGCCGGCAGCGGCGCCGGGGCCGCGTCTGCGTCGCTTGTGCCGGCCGCTGCCGCAGGGTCGGGCGCCGCCGCCGGCGGGCCGATCCTGGACATGAGCGAGACTGACCTCATCAACCTGCGCCGCACCATCTACCTGACCATCATGAACTCGCTGGACTTTGAGGAGTGCGCGCACAAGCTCACGCGCCTCGGCATCCCGCGCGGCGCGGAGGCGGAGCTCGCGAACATGCTGATCGAGTGCTGCAGCCAGGAGAAGACCTTCCTCCGCTACTTTGCGCTGCTCGCCCGCCGCTTCTGCATGATCTCCTCCGTGTACCAGGAGGCCTTCGAGGCGGCGTTCGAGCAGCAGTACGCGGGCATCCACCGCCTGGAGACCAACAAGCTGCGCAACGTGGCCAAGCTCTTCGCGTACCTCCTGCAGTGCGACGCGCTGCCGTGGACGGTGCTCGCGGGCGTGCGGCTGACGGAGGAGGACACCACCTCCGCCTCGCGCATCTTCGTGAAGATCGTCGCGCAGGAGCTGTCAGAGTACCTGGGGCTGCACGCCCTGCGGGAGCGCTTTGCCGACCCCTCCATGCGCCCTTACTTTGCCGGCCTCTTCCCCGACGACGACCCGCGCCACACGCGCTTCGCCATCAACTTCTTCACCTCGGTGGGCCTCGGGGCGCTCACGGATGACCTCCGCCTCACGCTGAAACGCTTGATGGCGGCGCCGCCGCCCGCACCCGTCCCTGCACCTGCTGCTGCGCCCGCGCCGCAGCCCGCTGTCCCGGCTGCGGAACGCCGCAGCCGCAGTCGGTCGGCCAGCAGCGATAGCCGCAGCAGCTACAGCGAGAGCGAGAGCAGTCGAAGCCCAAGCCGCAGCCGCGGGCGCGGTCGGGGTCGCGGCCGCAGCGACCGCTCCCCTTCCGCCTCCTCCTACTCATCCTCCTCCTCCTACTCCTCCTACACCTCCTCCTCCTCCTCGCGGTCACGCTCTGCCTCTCCCTCTGAGGACCGCAAGGGCCGGGGCGCAGGGGGCCGCGAGCATCGCACGGCAGCGGGCAAGCCCCGTGGCAGGCACAGGAGTCCCTCTAGCAGCCGCTCCCGCAGCGGCTCCTCCTACTCCTCCTACTCGCGGTCGCCTTCCTCCGCTAGCAGTCGACGCAGCGGAAGCGCCAGCAGGTCTCCGCGCCCGCATTCGCGCAAGCGGTCTGCTGAGGGTCGCAACCCAGCCAGCACTGGCGCTGCGGCACCGCGAGCGCCCGCTGCCTCGTCCGCGGAGCTGCCCCGAAAGCCGTCGAGCTCCAGCAGCGCTGCGGCAGCTCCGGCACGTGCCGCTGAGCCCGCTGGCAGCGGCGCCGCTTCGAGCAGGCGAGGGGAGGGGCAGGAGGGGGCGTGTCGGGCTCGGGACGGGCGTGCGAGCGGCCCGCTGGAGGCAGCTCCCAGAGAGGTGCACCGCAGCAACCCGTCCGGACGCGAAGGCGGAAGCAGCGCGGCAGCGCGGGACACGCGCAGGGGCGAGGAGGAGGATCTGATGCGGGGGGAGCGGGGGGGCCTCCGAAAGGGGCGCAGCAGCAGCAGTCGCTCCCGCTCCCCGGCGTATCGCAGCCGCAGAGATTCTCGCAGCCGGTCTCGCGAGCGGCCCTCCGCGTCTAATCGGAGCCCGCCCCGGCGATCAAGCTTCGGGCGAGACCGGTGAGGCCTGCTGGGTCGTGAGGCGGCTTCGGCTGGCACCGCTACCTCCTAGGCCGCAAATGACGCTGCCGGCGTGCTGCGTGCCCGGTCGAGAGTGGACGATGCGCCACCCAGTTGCAAGTAGCACCCGCGAGTGTTAGATCGGGCGCACGCTGACCACACGAACGCGGGAGTCGAGATGCTTTCGGCACACGGTTAAGGTCGGCCGCGAGAGCGTCATGTTGCGAGCCATCGAAGCGATTCTATCAATTCTGATATCGGCATGCTTTCGAACGAAACTTTGATATTGATTGTTCATCGCGGCGCGATCATGCGCAACATGTGGTTTGATGAGCGAGCTGGTGGGGCAGGAGGTGAATTGCGCGTGCAAAGCCATAACCACGTGTCTGGCAAAATATACCGACTTTGGGTCTTCGCTAGCATTGCACACGCCCTCGGCAGGAGGACCAGCAGCGTGATCCTCTCACACAGCCCTTGCGAGCCGGCGCGGCGCCAGAGTTTGCTTGAGCGACCGGACGGGCCCACCGCACTGCACCAGACGGCAATCACCACAACCCGCTCGTACGATCCCAAGGCACCGGAAAGGGAACGGCAGGAAGAATCGGCGCAGGGCCAACCCTCGCGCCATCGCGGCACGATGCGGATGGCTCAGCAGCAGCCTAGAGGGCGTCGCCTTCCGGAAAGGAGGGCACACCCCGCATCTGCGTGTCCCGGCTCTTCGTCCACGCCTCCGCAATCACCTTGCGCGTTGTGTCGTCCCCGTCCTCGTAAAGGTCCCGCATGACATCCATAAGGCCCGCAGCGGGGTCTCCGCCCTTGCCTGCCTCGGCTGCAGCGCCGCGAGGCTTCTTGGCGGTCAGGTTCACCCAGTGCTCCCACGATCCAGTCTTCTTCAGCTGCACAATAATGCGGTTCTTCGTGATGCGGAGCTTGCTCGCCGCGGTGTTGATGTCCTTCTCCAGGTTGTTGACGCGGAGGCGCAGGTTCTTGCCCCGCAGCCCATGCACCTTGAGGTCGAAGCCGGAGGCCTCAAAGGATACCGCAATCTGGTCCCGCGGAAGGCTACCAACACCTTCGAGCCCATCAAAGATTGTCACCTCCACGAAGTCGGCGTTTTGCTCCCATCCCCATCCGCCCACACTCTGATAAGAGAGTGGTCGAACTACCTCTGCCGCCTTGACAGTGTCAGGTTCTCCGGGCGGCGCGATCGATGTCGTGCTGACTGGGACTGGGGCGGCTGCCGGGCTCTGCCCACACGATCCGGCACCTGCCGCAGCAACTGGTGCTGAGCTGCTTGCAGCCGCGGCAGTGAGTTGCCCTTCGAGCCATCGCCTGTCGCACAGCGAAATCAACCGCCTGATCTCAGCAACGTCTGCAAGTACACACAATGCGCTCAAACAGACGATTGCATTCAGCAAATCAATGGCCACTGCCCGTCGGGGTGCACAACACCCACGTGTCGCGACAGTCGCGATACCGAGCGCACCCAGAATCCCAACTCACCCGCAGCATCCATTCTCCCGAAAGGCTGGGCAACTTGATAAAACTCGATGCAGATGGCCGCATTTGGAGCTGGCAGATCACGCGGCGTGCAAAGGAATCTTGTCGTAAAATAGCGAAGCTTCAACTGCCGGAAAGGCCCTTCCGAAAGGGACTGGCTTCAAATCCTCAGGCTGCGCCGGCGATCCGATTAGCAAGGGCAAGAAGTCGCAGCGGGGTATTCGTCGGCCTGTCCGACTGCTCCGCCAGAGCCGCCATGAGATTCAACCATTGGTTCAAGCGTCACGGTGACGTCACATTGCCGCTGGCTTTGCCGCCTCGTCATTGGTGGCAGCACTGGAGCCTTTGGCCTGCGGACCGGAGGCACCATGATCAGCGGTGACGGCTTCGGCGACGCTACTAGTTGCTGCAGCGGCGACCTTGCTTTCCGCCGCGCGCTTGTCTGCCGCTGCGGCGCGCAGCTCCCCTGCGTACACCTCCTCGTACTCCTTGGCGGCGTCCGCCAGCGCAGCGAAGAGCTCTGTCATGCCCTCGCCAGTTCCCGCGGACACACACACCGCACGTGTATTGCAATAGAACTCGTCAAGAGCGAGGTTCAGACTGCGCGCCAAACTGAAGATGTAGCTGTCTGAGCGCGCCGAGGCGGCATCCAAGGCCTCTTGAAACGCCTCGAAGTCCTCCATCCAGCGCATCGCAAAATCGGCAGAGTGCACGTCCACCTTATTGAAGGCGATCACCATGGGCAGCCGCGTCTTGTACATGATGCTGCACGCATACAGCATGTTGCTCATGAAGGTGACCGGAGACTCGGAGCGCGGCGTGTCCACGACGTACAGCAGCACCGTGGGGAAGGAAGCGGCGAGCGCGTCAGTGATGATGGTACCGGATGCGGACCACGTGAATACCTCTATTTGACCAGGAGTGTCGATCAGCACAAAGTCCAGCGCGGACATCCGATCGTCAATCAATTTCAGCACCTGGTCAAAGCGTGTGGAGAACAAGTTTAGCGCGGTGATGATCGCGCCGTTCGGCCCCAGGCTGTACTCTTTCATCACTTCTTTGTAGTCAACCGTGTCTCTGATGTCAATGTTGGCTGCGTATGGAGTCCGGGCCACGGCGGGGTCCAGGTTGACCACGTACTGCCCCAATCCACGCATCAGACACTCCGCGTTTAAGCGCTGGACCAAGGAGCTCTTCCCCGCGCCTGCCATTCCCAGTGCAAGCACCGTACATGCACGTTTGCCCGAGGGCGCGGTTGCACTGCCGCCACTACGAGCGGAGGCATCTGCGCCGGCACCGGCAATCGGTGGTTGCTCGGCGACTGGTGCGACTTCAGCTGTTGCTTCTGCCATTTTTCGGCGAAATATATTAGGGCTCAGCCAATCATTGAATACGTGCCCCGGCCAGAGCATTCCCGGCTCACCCAAGGGGCGGGAAGGTTTGGTTGGGGATCTTCGCCCAGACGCAAGGACTTGTCGTTTTTCGCCAACTCGAGTGAACAAGCGAGTTGTCGCTGTTATCCTTCTTTGAAAGGACACTAGCTGCAATATACTTATAGTGGTTCGGTGGCGGCATTAATGCCGTCCCGACTACTGGCCCAAAGATGCCGCTGCATCTGCCAACGACCGTGCTGGAGACCAAAAAGGCCATTCTGTTGCAAGCCCCGTTGAAAACACGAGCCAGCGACGTCGCTGTGGACGTGTCGCCATGGTCTGTTACCATCAACCAGCGTCCGTACTTCGTGCGGCTGTATTTCTCGTCCGAGGTTGACCCGTCAGCAACGCAACTCACGGTCAACGAATCCTCGAAAACGATCGCACTGGTGCTACCCAAGGCCGCAACAGATGTTGAATGGGGCCCGGTTCTCACACTATCGGAGGAAGCTGCGGTTGCGCAAGGGCTTCCGACAAGGATTGAAGCGTGGCGGACTACTTTTCTGGAACAGGTGTGTGAGAGCAAACAGATAAGGACAAGGGTCTCGACGCTCGGCTTCCTCGAGCACTGTTGCCGCTGAGTTCCATCGACAGTCTAATCGTGCATCCTTCATGTGCAGCAACGGTCGCGTGCGGCGGAGACGGCGCGCATGAGCAGCGACGTGGCGGTGCACAGCAGCATGGCGGCGGAGGAGGCGATTCGACGCAGCGTGGAGGCGGCGGAGAAGCGGGAGCGAGACGAAGCGACGGTCAGTGAGCGAGCTTCGTGGCTGGCGCGCTCGGCATTCGTTTCGCTCAGCCGTGTGCGGTACCCCCGATGCGGCGGCACTCAGCTCTCGTGTCTGCTTTCCCTTCCCCGCCCCTCCCCTCCCGCCTCATGCAGCACAGCGTGTTCCAGGCCCTCGGGGCGGTGACCCAGAGCGCCGCTGCACCGAGCGCTTTGCCGGCGCACCTCGCGAAGCCAGAAGGGCTCGCAGCAGCGCCGCCGGCACCGCTGGGCCCAGCGAGCGCTGCCGACAACGCGGTCACACTCGGTGCAGCTGCGGCTGCTGCCGCGGCGAGCGTGCTCGGCTCTAGCGAGTCACACGCACCGCTGACAGAGCGCGGCGGCGCGAGTGTCGCGCACGCAGCACCGGAGCCGCACGAGCCTTCTGACGCGGTGGCAGACCGCAGTCTCCCGCCACCCCGCAGCACAGCCCCCGGGGGGTCGGCAGCAGCAGCAGCATCGTCGGGCGCGGGGGCGCGGCACACCGCGGCGCTGTCTTTCACGCCCCGCGTGCTGCCCACGCCCCTGCGCGAGAGCAAGGTGGCGGAGGAGGAGGAGTGGCACGCACGCAACCAGCTGGCGGCGCAGCAGGCCGCGAGCCGCAGGGCGCAGCCGCAGGGGAACGCGGCGCAGGCGGCGCAGTCCTACTACAGGGGCGTGGCGCTGTGCGAGGCGGGCGACCACCGGTCCGCGGCTGCCGCCTTCGAGAGCAGCGGCTCGCACGCGGGCAGCGACAGCCACAGGCGGGCCCTCGCGGCAGCCAAGCTCGCAGCCTGCGCATACGTGGAGGCGGGGGCCACCGGGGGCGGCGACGCAGCGCTGCAGCGTGCCTGCGGCGCCTGGGAGGAGGCGGGGCGCAGCAGGCAGCAGGACGGCACGGCCGCGGGCGAGGGCAGCGACAGCAGCTCGCGTGCCCGGGCAGGCGCGGAGGAGGCGAGGCTGTGCGCGGTGCGGGCTGCCGCAGCTGTGCGGCGCCTGCCTGCCGCAGCCGGTGACTGCGGGGATGTCGCAGCCCGACTCGCGCGGATCGACCCAGACGCCGCGGGCCCGTCCGCCCCCGTGCTCGCCGCACTGGTGGACATCGCCTGCGGGGGGCGGGAGGAGGCACGCCTGACGGCGGCTGCGAAGGCGTGCGCGCTGCTGGGGCCGCACGCGCAGCTGGCTGCCATGCGCGCGCTGGACGGCGCAGCGGCAGCGGCGCCGAGCAAGCTCTCCGCGCTGC
>Ga0208629_100550_pt1 | contig 17733 bp, 3 predicted proteins | sample LakWasMet19_HOW5_2_FD_183865 | JGI IMG/M metagenome (GOLD analysis project Ga0208629, IMG submission 183865) | Freshwater sediment methanotrophic microbial communities from Lake Washington under simulated oxygen tension - Sediment Metagenome... | ecosystem: Environmental > Aquatic > Freshwater >...
GGGAGATTCTCGGCGGAACGCAACGGCAGGCGCCCACGACGCATCGGCGTCACAGATGAAAAGTGATGGGCCTAGAAGCATGCTGTCTGCTGTGGTGGGCAGGTCAGGGCCGGCCAGTAGCATCGCCTCAGCGGCAGCCCCATTCGCCGCGGCAGCTCCGCAGCCCAGCCAGCACACGCTTCCCACGGGGCTTCTATCTGCGGAGGCATTCGTCATCGCAAAGAGGGCGGCGACGTTCGGATACATTCCCGTATTTGCTGCCTGGCCGAATATCACGAACGGCGCCGTCGGCAGCTGCGGCTGCCAGCAGAAGACGGCGGTCGGCGGGGAGCTCAACGCCTCCAGCGCAGTATCGGTGATGCCTGCGCCGCGCGACAACGCTTCAGCAACGGTGTCTGGCCCAAGGGCCGGGCATGACACCGGCTGAGGTAAACTATTCGCCTGTGCAGCAACAGCCACGGAACTGCGAAGCTGGCAGAGGGACACATCAGCGGGTGACGGCGATGGCGTTGGCTGCGCTGCGTGAGTCGAGCTGAGGGTGACACTGACCGATGAACTGCTGGAGGGCGTCGCTGTCATGCTGCTGCTGGCGCTGGCGCTGTTGGAAGCCGTGGTCGTCTCGCTGGAGCTGGGGCTGCCTGTGGCGGTACCACTGTTGGTGCCGGTTCCAGAAGCGAAGACGGACGCCGTCGCCGCCGTGCTGCTGCTGACAACAACGACGAGGCTGGCGCTCGGGGAGCTCCCCACACTTGCGCTCGCGCTGAGGCTAGCGCCCATACTGCCACTTGCACTGAAGCTGGCGCTCGGGGAGCTCCTCACACTTGCGCTAGCGCTGAGGCGAGCGCCCATACTGCCACTTGCACTGAAGCTGGCGCTTGGCGAAATGGAACCCGAGCCCGTGCCGCTGCCAGACGGTGAAGGGGTGCCACTGCTGGATGAACCGATCGAACCCATTGCGGATGCGGGGGGCGAGGAGCCAGGCGTTCGAGCGGCGCTCTGAGAGGCGCTCTGAGAGGCTCCGGGGCTGCTGCTTGAGCTGAGCCCGCCACTCGCACCGAGGCTGCTACTTGCGGTGCGGCTGCCACTCGCGCTGAGGCTGCCGCTCGCGGTGAGGCTGCAGCTTGGGCTGAGGCTGCCGCTGGGAGAAACGCTACCGCTGGGAGTGTTGCTGCGACTTGGAGAGACCGATCGTGTGCTCGGCGGCGCGACCGACCCCGCAGAGGTGACAGACGGGGCGCGTGTCGACGTGGCAGACGGCGAGGGAGTGGTGGCCGGTGTCGGTGAGATTGACGGCGTCGGCGAGTTTGATGACGTCGGCAAGTTCGACGGCGTCGGTGAGTTCGACAGCGAAGCGGATGGCGTCGCGAGGCTGCTGCCGCTTGGGAAGGCCGATGAAGAGATCGGCAGCAGCTGGCGCGTCCAGCCGCCGTTATTCGTGCGCCCTGGACGTTGATGCTCAAGCTGAGGCACATCCGAGACTCTGGCTGCTCTTGGGACGGCCCCGATGCTACGGGCAGCCTCGGCAGCACGGCGAGACTGGAACAGCACCTCCTCGCTGCGGTCTGACTGTGAATGCTCGCGTGCCGCCGCTGTGGCGTGCCCAACACCTCCAAGCACTGGGTCGGCAGAGGCAGAAGGCTGCCCCATTTTCGCAGGAATCGAAACGATGTCTGCAAACTGTCTGGTGCCAGCCCCGCCGATGAGAAACAACAGGAGCAGCACAGTTCGGAGCAGCGAAGGGAAAGCCCACGACGAGGCGACACTGGGGCCGACTCTCCCATCCGCTGGGGACACGTTCCGAAGTCGTCGTCGACCAACAGCACCCTGCGCAGCCAGCGGTTGCGCACACGGGTGGGAGCTTGGACCTCGACCCATGGTGCCGCGGTGCCGCGCGAAATCGACCCCGATGGCCTCCTGTTTGTTGCAGTGCGCCCGCCCACACCGCCGCTCACATGTACACGTTTGAGACAGGTGACTCGAGAGCGAGTGCGGCACCTTTTCACAGCACAGGCACGTCCGACGAGTCGGCAGGCGGCAGCTGGGAAACGTGAAGAAAACAGCGTTCGTGGGTGATGGCCGCACTGCAGCCCGACTTCACGCGTCGGCAAATTCGCGAAGAAGTGCCCACACCCGAAGGCGTGTGCACCGTTTAAAGTGGGGTGCACACGGGTTGACGAACTCAGGGTTGCTTAAACCCGGTCTGCAGCGGCTGTGCTGAGTGCAGCTGGTCACGGCGGGGCTCCCGCGGCGGGCGCCGAAGATGCAATGCCTGGGTTGTGAGAGCTACCTCGACAAGGCCTGCGGTCGTTGCTGCAGCTTTCGGCACTGATAACGGCGCCAGAGGCCAAGAAAAATGTGAGCTCTGAAACCGCTCGCTGGCAAACGTTGAGGGCCCCGCAGGCGGCGCAGCGGGTGGGGGCGGCGGAGCTGCGCGTGAAGGGCTGCATCAGGTGGGCGCACCGCTCTGCTGCAGGTGGCTGAGGAGGCTGGGGAGGCTGCTGCAGCTGCCCCCACGTGCTGACAGCCGTTGAGGGGCTAAGCAGCATCGGTGGCAGCACCAGCGGGAACGAGGACGAGGAGGGCGGTGCCGTGGTCGCCAGGCCAACGGCAGGCGCCGGCAGCGCCCCACCGGAAGGGGCGGCTGCGTCAGAGGCAACGCCCCGGGCTGCCGTCGACCCCCAGCCCCGCAAGAGCTGCGCGGGCACGTCAGCTGCCGCAGGCCCTGTCGGCATCTGCACAGGCACAGCGTCCACTGCAGGGGCGGCTGCAGTGGGCCTGGAGGCGGGGCTGTCGAATGGATTCCAGCTGGTGCCGCCTCGCTGCCGCGGAGTGAGCTGCGCCGAAGGCGCCGCGGCCGAAGCCGCAGCGGGGGCAGCAGCAACGCCGGTCCCTTGAGCCCCCGCAGCCGCCAGCCCCGCGAACGCACCCGCGAGCCTCGGACGCTCGGACGCCTTGCGAGCGCCGCCCCGGCTAGCGGCTACAGCGGCAGCGAGGCCCTCAGGTGCCGGCTCGCCGCCTGCATCGCGCAATTCCTCAGGCAGCGCTGCCATGCCAGGGCGCGACAGCAGCCCCAGCGACAGCTTGTTCAGCGTGGCGCTTGCGGTGGCTCGGAAGGCATCGCTGATGGTGGCCAGGGTGTGCTGGTGGTTGGGCGTGGCAAACCCATCCTCGGTCGCCCAGGACCCGCGGCGGCCGGGCGCAGCAGCTTCAGCCGCGCCTGCCGCGGCCGCCCCAAACAGCCCGCCAGGTAGCCTGGACGAGGCCCGGCTGCGCCCGCCCGCCCCCGCAGGCCCACTCAGCGCGCGGCTCGGGCTCGGCAGACCCAGCAGCATCGCCGACGCATGCCGTTGGTGGAGCCGGTCAAGCGCAGGGACTGGAGGAAGCGCAGTGGGGGCGGCCGCAGTCCACGGGCCGGCCGCACCGCTGGCAAAGTCAGCTGCTGGTGCCGCCGCCGCCGCGGCCTCAGCAGCGGCCACCACAGAGGCGCTGTCTCCAATATCATCCTCCGCCTCCTCAGCCCCCGCTCGCTGCGCCCCAGCGCCGAAGGCACTGCCGGCGGCTTCCGCTAAAGTTCCACTGTAGGCGGCTGTGTCGGCGTGCTGCGAGTCAGCGGTAGCTCCCTCATAGCTCGCAACCGGCGGCCCACGGGGCGACTCCTGGAACGACGGCAGCCCACGCGTGGACCGGCGCACAGACAGCGAGGCAGCGGGGACCCCATCAGCAGCGTACGGGTCAACGGCCGCCTCCGCAACCCACTGCGGCATCAGGCCAGCGGAGCGCAGGGAGCGCACAGACCTGCGCTGCAGCACGGCAGCGTCTGGCCGCCCCTGCGCAGCGGACAGGCGTCGGCTGCTGCGCTGAGGCATGTCCGTGAAAGGCACAACTGGTGTAGCAGCGGTCCCCGCCGCGGAAGCGACAGTGGCCACTTGCTCGCCGGGGGGATTTGCGTTGGCCGCCGGCAGCGTCACCCGGGGCGAGGGCGCAACAGTGTCGCCTGCCGCGGCTGAGTCAGCCGACTCATCCTCCGACGCGGAGGAGGGGGTGGAGGAGGAGGAGGACGACGAGGAAGGCGAGGGGAGGGCAACCATCGCGCCATCCACTCCCTCCACAGTGCGAACACCAGCGGCGCGGGTACCGCCGTATGGGCGGCGCAGACGAGCCAGCAGCCCAGGGCGACCCGCAGCGCCTTGCAGAGCCGAAGGGCCGTCGCCATCCGCAGCAAGCTGCCCACGCTGCCGCTGCAGCTGCTGCTCCCTCTCGACTTGCACGAGCTCTCGCAAGCGCTGCCGCTCGCGCCGGGCTGTCCAGCGCCTCTTCAGTCGAGCTGGGATCAGCTTGCCGCCAAGCGCCTTCATCCGCGAGGTGGCCTCCTCGCGGTGAGGCTGCCCGCGCCAGTGCCCCTCGCCCTCAGCAGAGCTCGCCTCCAAGTCCGAGCCAGCTGCCTCACTGTGAGGGCTGCCGGGGCCAACCCCGGCGCTGTGCAACGCTGCCGCGTGTCCAGGGCTCAACGAACCGTGGCGCTGCCCTGCCTCGTCATCGCTGCTCCCGTAGCGTCGCGCCTTGCGTCGGAGCATGGCTCGTGCATTCTCCAGCAGCCGGCGGCCGCGGCCTTCAGGTGCCTCGCCGGCGTGAGGCTCTTGCGATTGTGCGACGGCTGCTGCGTCAGGGCGAGCCCCCGCAGGCTCGAGCTCTGCAGTGGCCTGCGTCCGCACTCGAGCCCCCAGCCGTCGGGCTGCCTGCACAGCGCGCTGACGCAGGGACGTGCCGCGGGCAAGGGCAAGGAGCTCTTCGCTGCCCACCGCCGCAGCGCCGGATTTCGCAAGCACGGCTTCCGCCGCCGCATCTTCTTGGACCGGATGCTCAGCAGCGGCATTGAGCTGATGCGCAGCGGACCGCACCTGCGGCTCGCTCTGCTGGGTGCGGCGGCTAGTGCCACCGCCGCTGTCTTTCTGCCGTCGAGAGCTGCTTTCGGCTCTTGCGCTACTGCCAGGCTCGCTGTCGCCCTCTTCATCCTGCAACTCGGTTTCTGAGAGTGCACCAGCTGTGTTGCCACGCAACTCGGCCCCCGCGGCTGGCTTCGCGCGCTTGCTGCGACGCAGGAAGCCCGCGAGGAAGGTTGCCTGCGCCTTGCTGAGGCTGACCTCCACCAGGTGCTCCGCACCCGGGAACAGCGAGATCTCAACGTGGTCGTACACGGGGACAGCCATGTCGGCCAGGCTGGCGGGGTGGACAGAGTCCGCAAGGGAGTTGATCCCCGCCAGCAGGCTGGATGCAAAGCCGCCTGCGGCAGGCTGCGGTGCCCGGACAGTCTCTGTGGATGGAGGAGTCTGGAAGCTGCCGGGCTCCCCAGATGCTGATCTCAGGCCACTAGTTGTCTCTCGGGGAGTGGGTGCAGTTTCGCCGGGGAGCGGCATCACAGCGTTGCCTGAGCTCTGCCTGTCGCCCGCCCTCTCGGGGTGCACCGCTGAGGCATCGAGCAGGGCCCCTGCAGCGCAGGGCTGCACCTTGGCCTTGGCCACTGCTGTGATCTGGAGGAAGCGGTCGCGTGGGCCCATGGCTCGACCCACGACCCCCACTGCCAAGATAGGCTGGCTAGCACCCTCGGCAGAGGAGCCCACCTCGCCGGCCTCGGCAGCGCTGGTGTCAGAGTCACTGCCTGCGTCGCCCGAAGCAAACACGAGTGGTGTGATGGGAGCGGGCACGCCGACCGCGGCCGCTGCAAACAGCTGGCGAGCTGTCTCCTCTTCCGCTGCTTCGCCTCCGAATGCTCGGGCGATTGGTGATATAAGCGCGCACCCCAGGCTGTACTCCGCGACGCTGCTGCCATCGGTGAACTCCGTTTTGGCACCCCGGAACCCCGCAAAGTGAGCTCGCAGAACCCGTCGCCGCCGGCGCAAGTCCAGCTGCCCTGACCGCAGCAGCAGGCCCGAGGTGGCCTGCAGTGCGAGAGGAGACGTCAGCGTGCCTGCACGCGACAGGGGTGCCAGCGGTAGCTGGGTGTTGGCGTGGTGGCTGCAGAGGTCGAGGGTGAGGGATGCAATCCCGTACTCGAGGGAGCGGACCCGACGCCGCTTCGCAGCGGGCGTGTACAAGAGGCCAGCGCTGGGGGAGAGGGGAGTCGTGCCGATGGGGCCTGTGAGCCCTCGATGGGCCTGCGCGGCAGGCGCAGGCGCAATCTGTAGTCCCCACCAGGGGGCCGCCTGCAACGAAGTCGATTCTGGCGCGAGCGCGGGCTGAGGGCCATGGGGCGGCAGGGCAGCCAGCCACTGCTCCAGCGGGTGCATCTCAAGCAGGAGCAGCAGGCAGACGTACAGAGATGATGCAGCAGGAGGCTCCCCCGCCACGGTACGCGGAGACACCGCTTCTGTGTGGCCAAGGGCTGGACTGGCGCCTGGCTGTTTTGCCGATGACCCTGGTTGGAAGCCCTGCGCTGCCGAGGAGTCACGATCTCGTTGCGGCGACGGGCTGAGCAGACCGGGGAACACAAACCGCCTGTTGCCTGAATCTGGTCGGGCTGCCTGGGACACCCGCAGCGGCGACAGCGCTGTGGTTTCCGGCGTGGGAGGCTTGCTGCCGGCCTGATCCCCTTCGCTGTCGCTGGCGCCGTCGGCCGAGCGAGGCGGGCGCGCCCAGCTACGGAGCTGCGCTGCGGGCGTTGGAACCAGCTGATCCGTACCCGGCTCTGCAGCAGGCATCACCACTTCGATGCCGCCGTCCGGCCGGCGATAGAGGGCAAGGAGCGGTGTCGCCCCAGCGGAGGGGCCGTCACGCACAGGCCGCGAGGGCGTTTCAAAAGTCACTCGGGCCGTGGTGGCGGCATGTGAAAGCGCTTCCGCAGCTGGGCTTGCGGGCGCAGGGCTACTACTTGGGAGAGATGCCGGAGCCGCAGCAAAATGCAGCCCGTGAGTGAGAGCTAGGCGCCGCAGAGACGGGTGAGCGAGGTGGCCCGCAGTCCCAAGCGCCGCAGGGCCGTGCCCGGCACCCAGCACCTGCCGACCCGGTGCGGCGCTAGTGCCCCGCAGCGAGGCAGCGGACAGCGACTGCTGCACAGCGGGGCTCAGCAAGCCTCGGGGCTCCTCCTGCAGCCGGCTGCTCTGGGAGCGGGCCGCCGCCTCCAGAGGATGGAGCGCTTCCTCTGCGGGGCCCCCATCAACCACAGAGCGCCGAGAGCGCAGCAGGCGAGACAGCCGCGAGCGCTGGGGAGCGGTGCCAGGCTTGGGCGCTGCCGCGGCGTGATCGACAGACGAGGGTGTGGCGACCTCTCGACCTGCAGCGGTAGAGGGCACGAGGGACAGCTCAGCGCCCACATCGCCCTCAACTGACGCAGAGGGTGCCAAGCTGACGGCAGCAGATGGAGTCGAGCCGGCGCCTGCACTCAGTGCTATCTGTGTCCGACCCGTGGCGCTGGCCAGCCCAGAAGCGGTCCCGGCAGCCAACGCCATCAAGGCTTCCACCCGCTCCTGCAAGCGCAACCGAAGCAGCTTTTCCTCTCCCTTGCGGAGTTGCAGGCGCTGTGGCTTCGGCAGAGGGGTCGCCGCAGCAGCTCCGCGGCCATTCGCTGCTCTGGCCGCCTCCACGCCCAAATGTCTCTCGCGGGATTGCAAGGCCTGGGGTCGCTCCACGTCTGCGCTCGTAGCAGCGGTGGCCTGAGCCAGTGCAGCGGCTTGTTGGTCGATGAGACGGGCAGCTGCAATCAGGGCAGCAGCCAACGCCCGTCGCTGCGGCGCTTCGATTGCACTGGTGCTCGCGTCCATCGCACCGCACGCCAGCTGCAGCACCCGTGGGAAGAGGGCGCCGAACCCACGGGCATCAGGGGCGCGACCCCGCGCAGATTGGAGTGCACTCTCCAGAGCTACTGCCATTGCCTCCTGCCTAGATCCCCGCGCAGCAACTTGAGCAAATCTGTCAGAGCTCTCGCGGATTTCTTGCACTTCGCCTTCTCCCTCCTGCGTTAGCACGCCTGCATTGGGAGCAGCCCAGCTCGCCAGCGCCAACACACCCGGATCGGCCGACGAGGAGTCCAAGTGAACGCTCGGCTGTGGACGCGGCAGTGGTTCTGCCGCTATGCAGGCGGCTGCCGAGGCAGGCGGGTTGGGTGCGGCGGCAACGAGAAACCACGGCACAGGAGCTATCCGTAGCCGCCCAGTCGCAGAGGGGACGCAGGAGCGCCACGCAGCATGCCACTGCTCGGGCAGCAGCACCCGGCGACCCACCGTTTGTCGCAGCACCGATGCGACTGGGTCGTCCTTGGGTCCAACGAGGAGCACACGCCGCAGCGCCGTCACAAACCGCAGGAGCTGCTTGGGCCCCGTGGCGGCATGCAGCCTGGGCAGGGCAAACGTGTTGGCCGCCAGCTCATGCGGCGGGCATTCCGCTGCCGCATTTGCGCCGTTGCCGCCAGGAGGCAGGCTGGTGGGCGTGGAGGCTGCTGCAGGCAGATGGTGCAGGGTATTGAGCCAGTGCACCTCCGCTTCCAGCACGACTGGCTGCAACGTGCCCGTGACGCGGCTGCTGCACTGCGGTAGCCCCGGTGATGAGCCCGTCGCAGCGAGCAGCGACGCGCTCTGAAGCAGCAGCACGGCTTTCTCGAGCTGGGCGAGGCGCGAGGCGAGGTCGGCGAGGCGGCCGTGTTCCAGAGGGGCTATTGACTCGCTCAGGCGCAGGTAGCGGCGGAGCAGCTGCAGGCGTGCCAGAAAGACGGCGGCGGTCGTGCCATGAATCACACTCGGCTGAAGCGGCCAATGCAAGCAGTCTTCCGGCCCCAGCGTGCGGCGATCAAGGAAGCCGCTGATGCCGTAGAAGCCAAGGTGAAAGCGCCGCCGCAGCGACAAGCCACCGGGACCAGGAGGTCCAATCGCCGGGGAGCTTGCAGGGCCGCGGCGAGGGGAGTGAGTGCCTGCCATGCCAGCAGCAGGTGCGGGAGAGCTACCGCACGTGTTGCGCGCCGCTTGCACCTGCGGCGGCTTGCCCGTCAAGAAACTCGCCGACCCACCGGCCAGCACCACAGCGATGCCCTCAGCGGTATCCAGAATCGCCATCTGAGGCTGCATCAGCGCCAGGCGCAGCGTAGGCACAACCACGCAATCACTCGCCAGCACGCCGCCGGGCAGCTCAGCTGCGGGCTGTCGCTCTGACGGGGCACCAGCGACGGGCCTCCGCTCATCTTTCGCTGCCCCAAGGCCGGCAAGGAACGCCCGCAGGCGAGGCAGCGTGCGGGACGGGTACACGGAAGGCGGGGGCATAGATGGCATCGGAATGGCCAGTAGCCTCGCTGCTCCCGCGTACAGTGCGTGCGCCCGCTGCTCGCTCGCAAGGGCTGTCAGCGTCGCCAGCAGTGTGTCGCGCACTTGTGAGCCCTCTGCCAGCGCATGCATTGCCATCAGCGGCGTCCCCTCCAGGCTGCTGCCTTGTCCAGCGGCTGCAACTTCCAGGGTCGGATGAAGGCCCGCTACAGCATCCGCGAGCAGCGAGGGCAGCGCTGCGCTCACGCTGTGGCAGGTTAGCACAGCGGCCCTGTGTCGGACGGCATCGGGTTGCGCCGGAGAAGCGCTGACACGGAGAGGTGCTGCCGCACCCGCCACCGGCACACCCCCCGCGCGAGGAGCCGGTGAGCCCTCAAACGGGGAATCCGCCGCGTGTTGTTTCGAGGGAAGCGGCGCTGCCGTTGCCGCGGCAGATTGGTGGTCTTGCGCCAGCTGCGAGTGGAAGGGCCTCCAACTGACGGCAGCTCGTCGGTCAAGAGCGTCCTGCAGGCTGTCGATCCAGCCCACGAGGGCATCTCGTGTGCGGAGGCTGTAGACGATACGCGGGCACCACAGCTCCACTGTGGGCCCCCGCAGCACGGCATTGCGGGTCGTGGCTGCTGCTCCACCGGACGAGGCCGCAGTCACATGCGGCCACGTGTACAGGCAGGTCAGCGGGTCCAGGGCAGCTTCCACGTGGTCATCCTCGGCCCCCGTGACAACGTCGTCAGATTCCGCCCGCTGAGTGCCGCTCAATGCACCGGCAGAGGCGCCGAAGTGGCCCGCCGCCTGCGGTCTACACCCTGAATACGCTGCCTCTGCGCAGCAGGCCTCGTGCAGGAGGGCCAGCTGCCCCTGCTCATGCACCCCCAGTGGGTGAAATATATCAGCCGCCGACGCCCTTGTCCCGCCACTGTCTGAGCGGGCCACTTGGACACGTGCGTCTGCCGCTTGCGACCCCGCCGCCTCTGGCTCAAGCGGTCCTTGCGGAGGCGCAGCGGCACCCGAGGGCGCACGGGCCGCAGACGCCAGGGAGAAATCAAACACTGGCACCGGAGCAGCAGCAGCAGCAACAGGCTGAGTGCGAGTCGGAAAATCTGCAGCAGCCGCTCCGGACGGCTGGGACGCTGCCGCTGCCAGCGTGCCTCGGGCCTCTCCCTTCGGGAAAGCGGGCCTCTGCACCGCAGCGGTGCGGCGACGGCTCAGCGCCGCACCAGCTTCGCCCGTCCCGTACGCCAGAAGCGGCGCGGCGATTACAGCCTTTGCCGCGTGGAGCAGGGCAAGGGGGTGCGGGCTGAATGTGAAGCGGGGCCCAGCGCAGGACAGCGGCAGGGGGAGCGCAGCGGACTCCGCCGTTCCATTGGGGTCTGATGCCGGCTCCGGCACCGCCAGCAGAGGCGGCCCCGGTCGATGCGCTGGCTCAGCACTGCTCGGGCGATGCCTCCCTTCATCGGCCCCGCTGCTCGAGTCGGCGACTCGCCTTCCCCAGCGGGCGGAAGCACGGGCAACGGGAAGCGTGGCGCCATCGGCTTGGCCAGAGGCACCCGCAGCGGCCACGGAAGCATGTATATGGTGGCTGTGGTGGATGGAGGCTCCGATAGCGCGCAGGCTCTGACCGATGCTCAGCTGGTGGTGGTGGAGGGGGTGGGAGCTCTGCAGCACGCCTGAGGTGCGGGTGTGCAGCAGAGATGACGACGCCTGCGGCCCCGCACCCTGTGCCTGCGCTGGCCGCGTCATGTCGGCAAAGGAGTGCACGCGGCGCAGCGAGGAGGGGGCGCCGTCGGAACCGGCCCGCCCGTTATCGCCCGTGGGCGCGTTGCCAGCAGATGCTGCGGGCAGCACGTTGCAGCGCGGCAGCGTGTAGCACGCTCTGCTCCCAGCCGCCCTCAGGGCTGCCGCGGCGGCACCGCAGTGCGCCATTTGCCGCGCCGCCTGCTGCGAGGCGGTGAGGAGGGGAGGCATCGATATCTCCGCGCCAGCCACAGTGAGGCACAGCCCGTGCGGCATGCGGGCGAGGGATGGCAGGACGGGCACGGCGGTGCGGCGCTGAACGAGCCAGCTGACGTGCAGGCGTCTCGCCCGCAGCATCAGGCCCCGGGTTGCGGGCGCAGCATGTGACCACAGGGCAACCGTGACTGCGTGCTGGTGGGAAGCAGAGTCGGCAGGCGGCGGAATCAGTCCTGGGGTTGGACGCTCGCCAGAGCTAGGTAGCCACGCATGCCTGCCTCGGGAAGGTAGCATGAGGGCTGCGCCTGCGTCGAAGTATGCTGCCGGGTCTGCGATGGACGGGTGCTCGGGGAGGTCCACCGCCACATCCAGCAGCAGGGAGCCAAGCGCTGCCGGCAGGGAGCGGGGGGCATCTGCTGCCTGCGGCATCACCTTATCGTAGCCCAGCTCACTGTAGGTACAGGGCGGGTGGGGGAAGTGATCCGACAAAGCTGAGTAGATCCGCAGCAGCGAGGGGAAGGAGCTCCACTCCAGAGCCAGCACCGGCACCGCAAGAGGCACCCGTGAGGCAGCTCGAAACGCCGCAGCCGAGGCTTCAGGGTGGGTTCGCGCGTGCATGGGTGCGGAGGCATCCACCGTGCCGTCGTCTGGCGGCGGGTTGGGCATTGCAGCACTAGATTCAGCCTCCTCAGCCCGCTGGCTCGCCTGAGGTCGTGTGGTTGCCGTCGGGGACATGAGCGCCTGATAGCCGCCGTGCAGGGGCGGCTCCGTGTGCTCTCCGTCCCCCGCTGCGCTCCCCTCCCCGGTTGCCGTGCCACGGGGAGTCGGGTGCGGACCCGAGGTACTGGTGGCCAGGGGCGCTTCAGACGCCTCGTCACCGGCCTCTGAGCCCCAGGCCGACGCCGCGTCGTCCCCATCGTCGGCGGCACCTTGATGGGGAGGGGCGAGTGAAGACAACGCTGCCAGCGCCACGGCAGCCTGCGAGGCGGCCAACTCCGCGCGCCCACACGCAGGCGCGGCAGCGGACGCGTCCCGACGCTGCGCCTCCGCTGCTGGCGACTCGCCCTGCAGCCCCGTGAGGCCAGGAACCACGTACTGTAGAGCGCAGGCGCTTGCGCCAGCCCGCAGCGTGGCGTGCGCATGTACCGCCAGGGAGCGGAATGCGGCAAACGGGTCTGCCGCCTCCCCGTCACCGGGCACTCTCCGCAGCGCCGCGCGGGCGGCAGCCAGTTGCAGGTGGTGCTGGTCCGGGCTACAGCCGGCTTGCAGCGGCAGCTCGCTTCCGCGCCCACGCGACTCCGCTTGCCACAGCCGGCTGCCACGGGTTTCCCACTGGAACGAAAAGCATCCAGCCAGCGCGGGAAGCGATAGCAAGGGGTATGGGTGCGGGGCGCCGTATGCAGGCCGCAACGAGGCGAGGCGCTGCAGCATGCTCGGAGCCTCCCCCCAGATGGGCGGCTCCGATGCAGACACGAGGCCAACCGTTGCGCCCACCAACTGCAGCTCAAAGCGGCCGGTGCGAGCAAACAACAGGTCGCCTGAGTCCATCGCCAGGCAGAAGCCTGCACGGGAGTCGTGGTCTGGCACATATGCGATGCCTTCACCGCCCGGGCCGATGCCCAGTGCGGAGCTCGGACCGCCCTGATGGCCGGTACCCCGCCCGAGCACCGCTGGCACAGGAGCCGTGAACTCGATCACCGCGTCGGACATCCGCAAACGCATCTGGCCGTGCACGAAGAAGCGAAGTCGATCCCACCACTTCAGGGGCGGAGGCTTCGGCGGCTGACCAGACGTGCCGTCGGCACCCCCTGCCGACGACGCATTCGCTGGTTTTCTGCTGAGCGCCGGTTGTGGCGCTGGCAGCCGCGCAGCTGACGGCAGGAAGCACGTCACGCAGAGTCCGCCCGGTGGCTGAACAGCTGGAAGCGAGTGGGCGGCTGTGCGTGCTGCCGCGCCTGCTCGTTCACCCGCGATGCCAACAACAGCATTTGAGTCTGTCGCGCTGACGGCCATCGCTGGCGGCGCGTCAGGCGAGAGAAGCTGCTGTAGCACCGGGGCCAGCTGTTGTGTCGGCCACACGCAGTCCTGGGGCCGCAAGATGGTGTCCGTGTAGGGGTGGGCTGCAGTCGTCGGCACCATGCGGGCAAAGGCGGTGGTGAAAGCGAGCAGATCGGCCTCGCGGGCAGGCCCCATGTGCACCCTCAACCCCTTGAGATCAAGAGTGAGGTTGTGGTAGGTCTTGGTGGGGGAGGGGCCGCGGTGGCCAGCGATGCAGAAGAGAGCAGCGGGCTGCGCAGCATCGCGAGGCAGGGACGCCTGCAGCACCCTGCAGAAGCGCAGCGGGACTGCGTAGTGCGGCACCGCAGGCTCCGCAGGCAGGCTCACAAGGGTCGTTGCCGGCAGCACATCTTCGGCTGGCGGCAGCAGGTCGGCAATGACGATGGGGCCTGCGAGCTGCAGCTGGTCGGCGAGGAGCATGGGTCTCGGCAGGAAGACAGCGGCCCTTGTGGGGAGCGTAGAGAGCGCGTCGGAGAGCTGCATGAGCACCATATCGATCGGGGTCGTCACGGAAGACGCTCGATCGGAGGCTTCCCTCGAGATGGCGCCGCCGTTGCCCGCACCTGTAGCGAAACTGCTTGTCGCAAGCGGTGACCTCGACGCCAGCGGACTCAGCATGTCTCGCTTGAGAGCCACAGTACATGCTGCCGCAACGCACTGTGGTGTCCGCAGGGCAGTCATCATGGTTGCCCACGCTTGCTCGGAAACAAGTGGGCCGCTCTCTGCACCGTAGGCCCGCACTCGGCCTGCACGCACCCCGAAAGCAAGTCCCCGCATGGTGAGCTGCGCCTCGCAGCCGTGGGCATCCCGCAGCCCGTGCTCCAGCGGGTTGCAGCACGCGCACCCAGCATGCGAATAGGCAGCGGGGGCATCACCAACACCCCCAACCACGTTTGTGCTTGCTTGTCCGGTTGGCATCGCAGTAGCGGCACAGGAATCGGATGTGGCGATGAATTGTTGTAGTTCAGTCGGGCTGTGTTCCACGCTGCTGTAGCGCGTTCGTATCTCAAAAGAAGAACAGTGGAGCAAGCCCAGAGCCGGAGGCTCCATGCCACTCAGAGCAGTTGTAACGGCATTGGAGTGCAAAGACTCTGAACCACTCACGCTCTGCATCAACGCGAGTGCATCGTCCTTTCGTTGCCGCAGCCCCGGCTCCAAGCCCGACCACAGCGCCTGCTGCACCGCGAGTCGTGCGCCGTCAATCTCCTGCCACTCAAGGACGCCACCGTCCACAGCCAGGCTGAAGTCAATGTTCACAATGGGAGGTGTCGGCGCACGCGCTGCATGATCAAGTTCCGCTGGCGCAGACAGCGCGGATCCGTGGGGAGGGGCTAGCACTTCGGTGTCCGTTGGCACTGCTGGGTGCGGTGCGGCGGCAGCAGCCGAGCGTGCCAGGGCCGCGGAGGCCTTGCGGGCGTATTTCTGTGCATCCCGCAGGTCTGCGATGACATCGCCCAGCACCGCCTGACGATGCAGGAACAGGTGCAGGCCGGCATACTTCAGAGCGACCGCTGTTCGCTTCAATGCCGCGGATTCGGCAGCGGCGCCAACATCACCCTGTGAGGCCGGGGGAGCATCGGGTGTGCGAGCAGAATGGTGCTGCAAGCTCAGCCCACACGATCGCAAAGTCAGAACCGGGTCGGGAAAGCCATGAATATACATTGCAAACCCTTGACTCTGAGCTCGGCCTACCAACAACGTCGCCGGCTCACCAGGGGCGGAGGGGTCAGCAGTCGCTCTCCCAAGCTCACCAGATACCTCTGTATGCCCCCAGCACCAGGACACGACACTGCGGTCGCTGAGTCGGGAGGTGATCGCGAGTCCAAATGCGGAGAGGGCCACAGCCACCCCTGTGGGATGGATCCGGGGTTGTGACAACGTTGGTAGGGCTGCAGGCGCAGCATGCGATGGGTCTCGCGCCCCTGCATTGAGGTGCACCGGATGCCGGAGGGCCTTCGCGAGAGCGCGCGTGTGGAGAAGCAGCTGTACAACCGTGAGATGGCCGGCAAGGCTCCAATCCGCGTGCACTTGGCCGAGGTCGCACGAGACGGCCGTAGAAGCACACTGGTCTGGCGAACTCACTGTAGCGGCCGCCGCGTGGTGTGCGGTGACCACCGCCCTGCTCACAAACAGCAGCTGCGTCCCGGCCGTGTTGCCAGCTGCGGGGATTGCAGGCGACGACCCTTCAGGCCTGCCCTGGGCGAGCGTCGCCTCTGCGTGCTGGACACGCAAAGCGACGGACATTGGGCCGCTCCGCATTCGCAGCAACCCGGTGGAGGCACGCTCGCTGGAGTCGCCAGCGACATGGGTGGATCCAGACGTGCTGCGCCGGTTGGTGACTTCCAGCCGACTCAACTGAATCGACGCCGTCGCAATGCGCAAAGGAAGGGTTGACGGCGCAGCGGGCACAGCTTCGCGGCTACCAGCGGCTGCTGGGGCACTCGAATCAGGCCCAGCAGCCGTCTGTGCAGCGTGCACAGTGCATGGGCGCGCGACGGAGGGCGGCTCCAGCGTGATGTGGGAGGACAGAGGCAATGACTGCAGCAGCAGGACGGGGCGGTGCACTTCAGCGCGCCATTTGAGCCGCTGCTGTGGCGCGCCTTCCGCGCGTGGCTCAGTCCGGTGTGCAACCGGAGAGTGAGAACGGGGTGGTTCCACTGGCAGCAGAGGTCTTTCTTCACTTCCCGAGGTTGTTATCGGGGGGACCGCGAGAGGTTGGCATGCTGCTAGACACTGCAAGATGTGGGGCGCAACCGCCTGCAGCCAGAGCAGCTGCAGATGTAGCCGCGGACTGGCCAAACGTACCGAGCAGGCAACTTGAAGCAGCGCAGCGCATGCCCCCAAATCGGGCAGTCGCAAGCGCACGTACGAAGAGCCAAGGGCTGCAACCTGCGTCCAGCAGACCCTGTCACCCAAGACACCAGGAAGAGAGCTACTGGTGGTGGGCGAACAGCCGAGCAAACCAGGACAGCGGGCGAGTAGGTGAGCAGGTAGCGCCTCGCCCATGCTAGGAAGCGCAGCTGTGGCAACGGTAACCAAGCTTCTCATGCTGTCCGCATTGTAGCGCGGCTGTGGGTCGCAAACAGAGTCATCGTCCCGCAAGAAAGTGAGCCAAATGCCTGCGTGGTTCGCATCAACCTCCAGAGAAGCGCACTGAAAGATGCCCGCCAGCTTCCGCGGAACACTCGGCCGTGGGCGCTCAGGCCGCAAGGCCGCTGCCGCCTGCCCTCGGCTACAAGCCGAAAACACAAGCTGCCATGCCTCAGGGGCAAGCAGAGCATCGGCGTCTTGTGGCGACCGCCCTGTGAATTTGAGCGCCTGAGACTGGGCACTGCGACTGCTCGCCTGCCTCGGGGCTGCTCGCGGAAACGCAGGCAAGGCGTGGAGAAACCCCAGTCTCAGCGCAGACCCCCATCGCCCAACCCGCACTACTGCACCCGCATCACTGACGGTGAATTCCGGAACCGTAGAAAGGCGCACAACCACGGACGGCAACTGCGGCGCCTCTTGCTGGACTCCCGAATCTAATCCGGCACCAATGCCTACAGCTGGAGCGGCGGCGACGCGGGCTGCGGGGCGCAGGCAGGCCAGCGCCAAAACAAGTTGCTGCAGGTGTTGTGGAGACGCAATCATGCAGAACGCAAGCGGGCCTTCGGCGAGGAAGGTCGAGCGCACTCGCACGTCGAGGGCGGGCTGCGCGTCTTCTTGCTCGCCGGCTCGGGCACTACAAGTTACCTCGGCAGCAGTTTTGTTTCCCGACAGTTGCAACAAGCATGCAAGAGGCCCCTGGTCGGCTCCGCGGGGTGCAGGTGGTTCAGAAGCTCCGGTAGCAAGGCTTAATCGCGCCGAAGCACCTACGAGCGCGACCCCTGCTTGCAGCTGCACAGCAGCAGAACCGCCCAGCACAGCAGCGTCGTCGGAGTCAATGGCGACCGCTACATGCAATGACAACGTTGCACCGGCGGTGGCGTCCATCGTAGTCAGCGGGCGAGAGGGAGAGTGCACGGACAACGTGCCCCGCAGTGAGACTGGGACGTCACTGAGAGTCACAGATACTGCTGGCAGCAGACGCATGGTTTGCCACCGACGCATGGCGTGGGGAGTATCGTCTGCGGAAACCATGACCGCAGTCGCGCTCGATGATGCTGCTCGGCCTGTCAACGGAGGTATTGCCCGCATCGGGCCACCAGCGGCCACCGCGTTAAGCGCCCTCAACGGCGCTGTGGGCAACGGAAGCGGTTGCAACTCGGTCAAAGGCACAGAGGAAGAGCCCGCCGCACTCCGGCTATGAAATTGCCCAACAACAGGGGGAGCTTGGGGTGGAACCCGAGGCTCTTCACATCTCAGGCACCGGTGCCGTGTGGCGGTTACTGTGATGCCGCGTTGACTGCCCTCCGCTGCAAAGGCAGAGCTGCAGTCTGCACTCAGTTCGACGCGGCTGATTCTATAAGCCGGCTGACTGCACCATCGCTGCAACAGCTTCAGC
>Ga0208629_100551_pt1 | contig 17727 bp, 17 predicted proteins | sample LakWasMet19_HOW5_2_FD_183865 | JGI IMG/M metagenome (GOLD analysis project Ga0208629, IMG submission 183865) | Freshwater sediment methanotrophic microbial communities from Lake Washington under simulated oxygen tension - Sediment Metagenome... | ecosystem: Environmental > Aquatic > Freshwater >...
CCCCTCGCAGACTACAACGTGTACTCGAAGGCGTGGCGCTCCGAGGCGGCCTCCGCTGCCATCTACCGCCCGCGCGACACGGGGCGCTTCGGCGGCGGGGAGCTGAGCGCGGAAGAGGCGGACGCGCAGATCGCAGCGCTGCAGGGGGGATCGCGCTTCGCTGCGGGCGGGGGCGGCGCGCTGGCGGGCGGCGGCGGCGGCGGGCCGGCAGCGGGCGACGTAGACTTTGAGGGGGTGGCGAAGGGGCCCGGGGCAGGCGGCAGGGGCGGCGGGCGCGGGGGCGGCGCTGCGACTGGCCTCAGCTCCGGCGCGGGCCCCGTGCAGTTCGAACGCAGCGCTGCCACGGGTGGCCACGCTGGCGCTGCCGCTGGCGCCGGTGCCACGTCCGACCCCTTCGGCCTCGACCAGTTCCTCATGCCCAGCAGGGGCGGCGGGGCCGCCGCCTCCTCCTCCGCTGCTGCAGCAGGCGCAGGTGCAGGTGGCGGCGGCAGGCGCACCCTCGACGGGGTGGGCAAGTCAGCGGGCCACGGCTTCATGGCGGCGGTGGGCGGCAGCGCAGGCGGCAGCTTCAGCCGCGGGCCCGATGGGGAGATCGACAACCGGGGCAGCGGGCGGCGCGAGATTCAGTTCTCGGAGGCGGGTGCCGGGGGCGGAAGGCGATAGCGGGTGCCCGAGGCCTGCCCATGCTCAGGCTGCTGCTGCTGCCTGAGGCACTCCGCGGCGTAGTTGAAGCTCATGCTGCCAGTGCGCGTTCAACGGCTCCCACGTGAAGCAGGGGTTTCACCGACTCGGACTCTGCCTCAGGCGCAGTGCCTGAGCCTCCTCAGGCTGAGTCACTGATCAGCCTGGCGTTTGACGAAGTCCGAGTCAACGGTTTCCCAATCGCGCGAAAAGTCTCCGGACTGCAGGCGGAGATCCGCAAGGCGTTACATCGCGCACAACCACAGTCGACCGCATCAGCTTGTACATGTGCATTTTTGCTGACGCTCGAGCTGTCGCAACCAATTCGGGCACTTCACCCCAACCACGCAGTCCTTCACGCTCCGCACTCGACCTCTCCGCAAAATGAGCGCACCTCTGGTGTTGGTAACGGGAGCATCTGGCTACATCGCATTGTGGGTCGTCAAGACCCTACTTGCGGCGGGTTTTAGAGTTCGGGGGACCGTCCGAAGCCTGAAAGCGGAACAGAAGATGGCGCCGGTCCGCGCAGTGGCCGCCGAGTTTCCGGCTGGGCTCTTCGAAGCAGTTGAAGCGGACCTGCTGGAGCCGGCAGGGTGGGCCGCCGCTGTCAGCGGGTGCACGTACGTGCTGCACCTCGCGAGTCCCTTCCCGCTGCAGGTTCCAGCAGACGCATCAGTCCTGGAGAAGCCTGCGAGGGATGGCACGCTGAACGTGCTCCGTGCGTGCGCTGCTGCGGTTCCTCGCCCGAGGCGCGTCGTTGTGACCAGCTCCATTGCCGCCATCGGGTACGGGACGGATTGGCGTGGCCGAGTGTACACTGAAGCTGATTGGACGGACCTGGCTAACCCGGCAGTGGACCCGTACCCACGCAGCAAGACGCTGGCGGAGCGGGCGGCGTGGGAGTTCCTCGAGTCGCTGCCCGCGGAGGCGCGCTTTGAGCTGGCAACGGTGAACCCCGGGTTTGTGCTGGGGCCGATGCTCACGGCGGAGCACTGCACGAGCGCGGAGGCCCTGTGCCGCATGCTGGGCGGCGGCATGCCCCTCGTGCCCGACGTCTGGTTCTCGTGCGTTGATGTGCGCGACGTGGCCCGCGCGCACGTGCTGGCGATGCTGCGCCCGGAGGCGGCGGGCCAGCGCTTCGTGTGCGCGGGCTTCGAGGCGAACCTGCGTGACTTCGCGCGCATGCTCGCCCGCGAGTTCAACCCGCAGGGCTACGCTGTGAAGACGGGCGGCGCGCCCGATTGCGCCATTCGGCTCGGCGCGTGCTGCGGCGACCAGGCGATGGTGCAGCTCACGAAGCAGCTGGGGGTGCGGCAGCTCTTCAGTAGCGACAAGGCAGCCCGCGTGCTGGGTCTGTCCTTCGCAGCCGCAGACGTCTGCGTGCTGGACATGGCGTACAGCCTGATCGAGAACGGGCTGGTGCCCAACAAGACGAAGGGCTCGGTGATCAAGCGGGACTGGGTGCCGCATGCGGACGGGCTCGGGCCGATGCCTGTGCCTGGCGTCCCCGCTGTACATGTGGCTGTGGGCGCTGAGGTTGCCGCCGCAGGCGCAAGTGCGATGCCAGCTGCCGTCGCTGTCGATCCGCTCGCAGTGATGCTAGGCGACTCGCCGGGCGCTGCAAGCAAAGTCGCGGAAGCCCCCGCTGGCGCGACGCTGGAGAGCGCTACAGCCGCAGGTACCAGCACCAGTCCTAGCGAGACACTCGAGGTGGCGCCAGGCGGGGCAGGGGCGATTTGCGATGCCACTCGGGCGCCGTCCCCGCGCTCCGCTGCCTCCATTGGTCTGGCAGCCAAGGCACTGCTCGCAGCAGACGTGTTGTTGGAGACGGCCCCGCCCGCAACAGAATCGGCTGCTTCGCTGGCCGTCGCCGGTGGCACGGGCGAAGCCAAGTAGCTCAGCGTGCCTGCCCGGCCTTGAACCCTCGAACCTCGACTGAGACAACGTGCACAGCGCTCGTACGTCTCTTCGACTGCCGCTTGAGTCAATACGGCACAGTATAGCTCTGCGCGTGCGTACTTAGTCAGTGTGTGTTCGCCGTTTCGACCGGTACCTCGAGCTCGAGAGTCATGTATGTCAGAGCTGCGCATGCAGCTTCCAGGATCCCCGTATTGACCTTCGTATTCGTTGATCTTGAGCTCATGCCGATATCTAGGTCCCTTGCAACTGTCATTCAGCACGTGGATATCGATATCGATATCAACCTCGCGACGAGTGTCAACGTTAACAACGTTGTATGTCGCCATTCTTTCGATTCATGCAACCTCTTGCAATTGGTAGCTGGAACGACGGTGCGTATGCCGCAGCGTCAACACAGCTGTAATTCAACGACGCGTGCGGTCCAGCAGACACTTGTCCACGTGCTCGTTGACGCGTGCGGAGTCGTTGGGCAAACGGATTGCACAGAGCGGGCAAAGCACTGTCAAGTCCCCAGCAGCCACAGGGCCACCTCTCGCCAGGCTGCCCAGGTGTGATCCAGGCTTACCGATGAAGGCAACTCCAGCTGCTGCGGGTGCCAACAGCAAAGAAAATGCGGAAGCAGCTGGTTGCGGCGGCACCTTCGCAGCAGCATGCGTGGTAGTGCTTGAAGTACCGCAGCCATCGATCCTGCCACCGCGGAGCACACTGAATTCGTTGAGGTTCCCACTATCGCCACATGTGTGAGAATGCGGAAGTCTCCCAGGCAGCAGCCCATCACCAGTGGCAGCGTGCAGAGATCCGCTGTCTCCGAGAGCACTACTTGCTGCGTCAGAGCTGTCCATTGCGGCCTTTGCCCCGCATGCCACGCCAACGCTACCGACCCCTTCGGCGGCTACAGCAGCAGCATTACTAAGCGCGGCAACACCACCGGCGGGCAAGCAGTGGGCACTGTCAGTTGCCCCTTCACATGCCCCTTCCGGCTCAACCTGGCTGTCCAAAATCACCATCACTTCATCGTGGAACAGACCGCCTTCCGCAAGCACGTCCTCCTCTTCCTCCTCCTCCTTGCCGTCGTCTGCACCGCAATCGTCGATGACGATGACGTCAGCGTCATCATCATCCTGTCGGCTCGTCCCTTCAGAGCGGCCACTTCGGCCGATGGTTGCAGCAGAAGTGGACGAGGGGTGTGCAGATGACCCAGCAGCCCCAGAGTTGCTGAAGAAAGCGACAAGGTCAGTGCGCGGACGCTTCGACGAATGGGGATGCCAGCTGCCACCAGCATGACCAGGCGCTCCCGCCGTCGAAGCAGCGTTGCCGGCGACACGGGATGCCTCTCCTGCCCCACCGCTGGCACCTGGGTCGCTCCCGGCAGCCCCACCAGCCGCGGCCTTGAGGAATGTGTCCAGCATGGTGGCTGGTCGTGCCCCCTCTTTCGAAAGGGTGCTGACGCGGACGCCGAGAAGGCGCAGCTTGGCTGGCAGACAGCCCGCGAGCAGGGCCTCCGCCTGCGCTCGAACGACGGCAGCGTCGTTGGTTGCCCGAGGCAGCGTCACGCTCCGCTGCCGCACCTCAAACGTGTGCAGTTTCACCTTGACAGTGACGGTGCGGCCCAACACCTGCTCCGACACCATCTGCGCAGCCACCTTGTCCGCCAGCTCCCTGCACTTGGCGGCCAGCACGGCCGCATCACCGCAGTCTGCGAAGGTTCGCTCCTGGGAGATGCTCTTGCGTCCCACGCCGCCGTCGTCGTCGCTGTCGGCGCCGCTGCCGCCTTCGCCGCACTCGCCCTCCGAGATGCCCAGTGCGCAGCGCACCAGCCACTGCGCCATGCGCTCGTTGAAGGCGGCGCGCAGCACGCCCTTGCGGGCTAGCAGGTCCCCGCACGTGTGCAGGCCGAGCTCCGTCAGCATGCGCTCCGTCACCTTGCCCACGCCCGGGATCTTACGCACGGGCTGCGCGTGCAGGTACGCGAGAATGGAGGGGCGGTCGAAGGGGAGCAGCATCTGTCCGTCGGGCTTTCGCTCGTTGCTGACGATCTTGGCCAGCATGGGGTTCGCGGCGATGCCTGCGCTGCACGTGAGCCCGCCAGTGGCCTCCTTCACGGCAGCGCGCACCTGCGCGACCAACTGCGCGATGGCCTCTTGCTGCGACGGCGTGGGGATGTGAGAGCGCATGCCGGCAGGCCGCGTCCGCTTGCCGGGCGGGCGTCTCGCGGATGCGCCGGGCTCTGCAGCGGCACCGGAGCTGCTGCTGCCAGCCGCCGCAGGTTCAAGCTCAGCGTCGGACTTTGGCAGTTGTCCGCCACAGCTCGTGGTCGCAGCCCCAGATGAGTTACTGTTGGCTGCGGCCGGGAATTCGAAATTAACGCAATCGGTTGTAGCTTCCCCATCAGCCCTGCTGGAGCCTTCGACCCCGCCCGCAGCTCCCACATGCGTGCAGCTCTCAGGCGCACTCTGAGCCGCTGCAGCGCCTTCGGCATCACCCTCCGCGGCGCCACTGTAGCCTGCTCCGCTGGCGGCCGCCCCGCCGAACACCCCAGCGTCACAGCAGGCCTGCGTGAGGTCCAGCAGCGCCTCGTCCAATGACATGGCGCCAAAGTGAGGGTCGTACAGCCTGAACACAGCCTGCGCCTTTTTCGAAGCAGCCGTATATTTCTCGAAGTGCGGTGGCACCAGGATGAGCTGAGGGCACAGCTTGCGCGCAATAAACCCCGGCATGGCTGAGCGAACTCCGTATTTGCGCGCCTCGTAGCTGGCAGTCGAGAGCATACCCAGGCCTCCAACAGCGAAGGGTTTGCCGACCAGAGCCGGGTTGTCAAGCGCCTCCACGGCCGCAAAAAATTGGTCCATGTCCACGCAGCAGTGCACCTGGCAGAGGGAGCGATGCGCTTCCACTCGACTCGCGAACGCATTCATCGCCTCTTCAAAAGCGTGCAACTCGGCCGCAGGCGTCCGGGCAACGGCTTCTTTGAGTTGGTCCACGCGCGCCTGAAGTGCTTCATCGCGGGCAAGCGCGTTTGCGTGATACTTGGAGCCCTTCGAAGCCTCTTCCACAATCTTTTGGATGCGCTCCTTGTCAGCCGCACTTGTGTTCATGCCCGCCTTCTGAGCAATGAAATGCCCCGCGCCATGGGTGGCCATGGTGCGCGGTGGAGCCAGCGCCAGCGATGAGCACTATCGGGGTCGTCAACGAGGCGAAAGAGCTTGACCAACGGCTGATTGATGAGGCAGACATGCACGACCACCATCCGCCGTCGCCGCCTGGATATGCGAGCTGCATGGGCGTGCATCGTCGACGCTGCTTTTGAGGTCTGTTTGCCGGATCTCCCCTCAAGTTGGCCTCAACAAAGCAAAGCTTCAGACGCCATCACGGCGGGGCAAGTTTCAGCGACAGGATCCGAGTGTTCCGAGAACCGATCGGGTATTCTCGCCGTATTTTCGTTCTTTATCCGTCGTTGGCGTTGTTTGAATTGCAAGCTCCGCTCGCCGCCATGCAGCAGCCACCTCTGCGAGGGCCTGCGAATCAGGCCCACAGTTCACTCCCTCAAGCGCCCCCACCTCCGTATGATGCGACTCGAGTGCCCTCTCACAGGGCTCTTCCACATGCGCCGCCCCCGCCCGCCGCTCGACTTCTCGTAATCGCAAGCAGTGCCCCACTGGCCGTTACTTCCCGGACGGCTCCTTACTCAGACATCTCAAACTCCGCAACCGCCGCGCGGACGAGCTTGGCGAGGGTGTCCTCGACGAACGACAACTCCGCACCCGACGAGGGCACGCCGTTTTTGTCTACCAGTGGCCCGCAGCGGCAGAGTTTGCAAATGGACAAAAGCAGTGTGGTGGAGCCGGTCGTCGATCCGAAGGAGGCGGCTGAAAAGCAGCCGAGACCGTGGTTTGGCTACTTGATGACGGTTGGCTGCATTGCTGGGATGGTGATTAGCCTGGCGGTTGGCAAGGGCTTTGCCCCTCTCAATCAAAACCCGATGTTTGGGCCCTCTGCGACGGCTTTGGTTGACTGCGGAGCGAAGGTGACCAGCCTCATCATCGCCGGCGACTGGTGGCGCTTGCTCACCCCACTGTGGCTCCACGCTGGGCTCATCCACCTTGCCACAAACATGAACATGCTGATTCGCATGGGGTGGTCCTTCGAGCGCGCCATCGGCAGCCTGCGCTTCGCGGGCATCTACCTCGTGTCCGGCGTCTTCTCCATGCTCTACTCGGCCATCTTCGCCACGCAGGCGGTCACCGTGGGCGCGAGCGGGGCGTTGTTTGGCATCCTTGGCGCGATGCTCGGGGAGCTGATTGGCAACTGTCACTTGCTGACTCCGAAGGAGCGGTGCTGCCACTTCACGATGCTCGGCGCCACGATCGCCGTCAACCTTGCGATCGGCCTGCTGCCCATGGTCGACAACTTTGCGCACGCTTTCGGCTGCCTGGGCGGCCTGCTTCTCGGCCTTGGCTTCATCTGGCACAAGGATTACAAGCAGGGCGTCAAGTTCCGGCAGGTGGCCTGCGGCATGTTCTCCATCATGCTGTTCCTGCTGCTGGCGCTCGTGGCAATTCTGCTGCTCGCCTTCAAGCAGGACGCCAACGAGTTCTGCCCCGTGTGCAAGTACATCAGCTGTGTGCCCACGCCGTGGTGGACCTGCGACAACGCCGGTACCGCGACGGGCCAATCCTTGCCCGGGAACGGCACACGCCTGTTACGAGCCTCAGGGGGAGCCTTCGAGCTTTGAGGCCCCCGTCCGTACTGCCGCACTCAAGGCTACGCCATCGCCCGCTGACGCTTGTCACGAGTCGCGGCGCCTTCTCCCACCATGCTTGCTTGTTGACCGCGACTCCCGCCCGCCCGCTTCTTCGTACGGACCACCTGGTGATGCGCTGACACCTGCAATACCTCTTGACACCGTGACGTTGTGGAACGGATACGCCACTTCCTTCGCGGTATTCGTGATGTGCCTAGATCCACATTCATGCTCGGCAACCACTTTCTGTCGCACTGGTGACTGCTCCGTGTGCGGATGCCCCTTGACCTTTACAAATGACGAGCACCAGTCATCGCACCGCACCTCCCAAAGTGAGTCCGATTCGACGGAATATTTGAGCGCCGTGGGGACATTCTGTCTCAGCTCGGAGGGCGTGTTAACCCCCCAATTACAACGGAGTCGCTCTCATATTGGCACTGCTTCAAATCGGTCCACTGCGCAAGATGTGCAGACGCATGCACCGCATACACAAGACCTTCACGTCCGAGCGTCCGCAGGTCGTTGCTGCAGCCCCATATGTGCATTCCCCGGCACGGGCGCCTCGAATGCCCCTGGAGTAGGGCTCACCTGTTTCCCGTGTGGTCCGCTGCGGTGTCAAGCGTCAGATAGGCTGCCGATTCGTCCCCCACCCTGCGCATGCCGGCAGGGCTGGCCGCGGCAATAAGGCCCAGCGATGGCAGGACAACTGGCCGCTTGGTGCATGGCAGCAGCAACGTCATGGGAGCAAAGTGAGTTTTCCCGGAGCGCCAACGGACGATGCGCATTATCCAGGTGAACGCTGCAGCCACTGCCACAATGGCACCCAGCGCACGAGCGCAGAGTGTGACGTTGCTGTCGCCCGGCCACGTCTCGGACTCCTGCTGCTTCGCAATAGCGAACAGCGCCCATGCGATCGGAGCGGCGAAGACGAAATCTCTGCAAAAGGCAGCAAGTGCAATTGGAACGGGCACGCGTGTGAAATAGTACTCGTGTCGCTTGCACACTCCCTGCGCGGCTCTGCGGGCCAGGCAGCTCGCTGTCGCGCGTGAGCTCACGTACCGATGTAATGCGAGCATGACAATGGCCAGGGTGGCGGCGACGGTTTGCATTATAATGCTCCACGTGCTGGGACTCCACCCTAACGGTTCCGGGGCAGGGCCGCCCGTTGGTGTGGCGGCAACAGCGACGTTTGCGATGCAGGCAACGCAGGTCCAGCCCAGGTATAGGCTGATAAACAGGTGCACACACATAAATTCAGTGACAGTCACCGGTCGCATGTCGCTGCCGATACTCAGGCGACGGTGCAGTACGACGAGCGGCACCAGAAGTCCGCAGAAAATGAGCGCGACAGATAGCCATAGGCCGGCCCATTCTGAGGTGAATGCAAAGATCCACATCGCGTTCGCAGCCAAGTTAATGGCAAGGAACGGACCCACATGATCGACGGCCCACTTCCACTTGGTTGGGGCAGCCAAAAACAGGACACAACAGGTCCCGAGTGCATAGATGACTCCCCAGATGGCGAAAGCGTAGCCGGCAGGAGTAAACGCAGTCGGATGCGCGTCTGAGACAGCCTTGTTCTTGCTACCGGCAATGCCATTGCAAATTAGCGTCACGATGAAAATTGCAAGGTTGGAGCAAGCCACTGCTCCCGTGGTCGCACAACCCAGCGGGGCCGCAATCGCCGACTTGAACATTCCCTGTGAAGCCTGAGGTTCTTCAGAACTTGAAGATGGGGCTCTGTTGACAACCCCAGCTCGACCACGGCGAGACTTCATTGATGATTTGGGCCGTGTATGCACTGGTGCCGTCGAGCACTCGTGCGATTGACGCTCCGTCTAAGTGCGGTACCAATTAGTCTTTGGCTCCGTGACGTCACACACGAACGCGAAAATATGAAGAGACGGTCCACCGCAATGAGCCAGAACCCATTCTGGTGCAAAAGCTAATAGCCAACACCTACGCTGGTTGCGTTTTGAAGAGCTGCTTCGCAGGAGCCTCGCGGCTGACTGGCATTCGCCGTCGGAAATGGCGTATGAACTTATTCCAGCCTTGCATCTCTAAAAACGCAGCGGAGCTTCTCCGTGGGTTTCAGTCAGCCATGCATTCAAGGTCCCCACGTAAGCTCCCGCAGCTGCTGAACGACCAGGCAGTCCGCCGGTGGGGCCCTCGAAGGCTTGACTTCGGCTCGGGTCCGCGAGAGACACGTGCACCGCAGCAAGGCGACCTGTCACATACTACTTCGCCTCCCGCAGAAGTAGTATGTGACGCCATTCGCCTCGTACTGCACCGAGTGGTCGCTGTCCACGTATGCCGCAGACACCACCACCACCCCGCCGTACAGCGCCAGCACGCGGCGGTTGTGAGCGTCATGCGCCAGGGGCTCTGTGGCCCCGAGCGCCCTGCCCGCTACAAACCCTGTGTCCGGGTCGGTCCAAGCCTTCTCTGGCATCCCTGTGTGACCCCACACTCCAGCCCCTGGCGCCACGAGCTGCCTACCCCGCAACATGGACACCAGCCCGTCGCAATCGATGCCCTCCAAGCCCGCAGGTCTCGAAACGCGTGTGCCCATCCGCTTCAGCTCGGCATCACGCGGATTCACAAACACCATATGCAGGTGCTCCGCTCGGCCCGCAGCTGGACCAGCGCTCCGCGCATCATCCAGGGCCACCGCAGCTACCTCCAACACCACCAAGCACGGCACCATGCTCGCCCACACCGCACGCAGGTTGCTCCTCGCGGACGAGTCGCCCTCACGCGCGGCCTTGACCTCAGCGCAGGCACCGTGCTCGCTCGTGCTTGCATCCGCGTCTCTCTCGTCAGTGCTGGGCCGAGCAGAATCGCTGCCGTCCCGTGCGCATCCGCTGCCAGCCCCTGCGCAACCGCTGCCGGCGCCTGCGCGTCCGCTGTCAGCCCCTGCACATGAGCCGATCGCCGCCAGCTCCCTGCCGTTCTCGTGGTGACGGGCACGCTCGCAAGCGGTGGCCCCGCCGCAGCGGCTTCTGTAGACACGGCACTCAAAGCGGCCATGGCTGCAGCTGCTGTGAACTGCTCCACCGCATCGCGCGGAAACAGAAAGCACTGCACGGGCAGCACGCTCTCATCCGGCCGCACGCAGCTCTTGGGCAAGCCCAGCAGCTCAGCTGAGCCCGCACGGGTCGCCACAACCAGCATGCCGTTCGCCTCAAAGATGGCGCGCAGATGGGCAGCGGCAGCGTGCAGAAGCGGGTGCCGGCTAATCGTGGCCGTAGCGCCAGCGATGGTGACGCGGGCCGTGGCGTAGAATTCGCGCGAGCCGAGTGCGCCAAGCAGGCTCGGGCATGCGAGCGGCCACCACGCCAAAGCTCGCCCATCGCGGCAGCGGCCGCAGAACACCAACTGCCCGCTGTTCCGCCGCCAGGCGGCCTCGGGCATGCAGCAGCGCGTCCAACGACACTCCCCTGACACGCAACCTGTGAGAGTCAGCGGGCTCCACAGCCGCTGTGGGTGTGCGATCGGGCACAAACGCGATGCCGCCGGCGGAATCCACAAGGTTGGCGATCTCGTTCAGCAGCGCCGAATCGTCCGAGCCGGGCAGGCGCTGCACCAGCACGTGGCGGCCGGGCAGCTCCCTCACGATCGTGTCGCGCAGCCTTGTGGGCCTGGCCGGCTTGTGCACGCGGACCGCTGCGCGCAGCGTCATATCGTCGGGAAGCTGCACCACCGCGGCGCAAGGCGCAGCAGTTGCTGCCCACGCACCCAGCGCTTCGTATCCAACAACGAGCTGCGAACTGCCCGACCAGAAGCCCGACACGGTGATGCGGAAGCGGCTGCAAGCCATTGTGGAGTGTGCTGCGTAAGGTCCCTTTAACAACCATGACACAGACCAGAAGCTGCGCGACGCAGATGACGGGGCATCGAACGCCGCACCCAAGCACATAATTCCTCCTCAGCCTTTCTTGCTCGTTTGCGCTCTGCATGGCCGTCCGTGTCTTCCGCGTCCCTGGCACGTTTGCCCGCGCGGAAGCCCGCAGCCTCCTGCACAGGAGCGCCACAGTGGGAAGGACCGATGCCGCACACCGTCGCTCTCCACCAATCACGTAGTGCGGCTGCGAGCTCCGCTTGCCAGTTGGCGCTGTGTAGCGCCGACACGTCGTAGCCCGCATGCAGAGCGTGGCGCAGTGCCGCGAGACTCGGGGTCGCCTCGCCGCTGACGGCATCGCGAGCCTCGCTGAGCTTCATCCTGAAGGCGAGCAGGCACTCTGCCACGACGCTGTCGCCGTTCTTTGTGCACAGGGGACGGGAGCCGCGAGCGGTGAAGCAGCTGCAGGCGTGGCCGGCTCCTGTGGAGGCGACGGGCGGGGATCCACGTGTGCGGGAGGGCGCTGCTCCACGGCGTTCGCCGGCACGGCGCAGATCGCCGGCACGGGGCAGATCGCCGTCCAAGCGCGGCAGCTCGACATCTCCGCGCAGGACGTCAGGCAACAAGCCCACGTCGTCGTCGTCGGCGGCGTCACTTGCGGGTGGCTCAGAAACGCGCGTGAACACTACACCAGGCTCGGGGGCTGTGGTCGCTGCTGTGCCTGGCACGTTGCTGGAGTACGTGAGCACCTCCGCGGCGGCACAAGCCCGGCGCACCGACTTTGTGCATGAACGCCTCCGCAAGGGCAGCGAAGCCATGCTGGCGCGGTCGCTTTGGCAGCGCTGCAGCCCGGCGACGTGGTGCGGGTTGCGCGGCACCTGCTGGATGGGAAGCTCGCTGGCGACCTGAAGAAGGGCATCAAGGCCGCTACCGAGTCGGCCAGGTGGTTAGACACGCTGTATTACGTGTGCCGTGTTCTGTACGCTGCGGAGGCGGAGGCGTCGGCCGGAATGGGCGACAGACAGTTGTATCAACTATGCGTATTGGGCAGCCGGCGGCCTGTGCTGCGGGCGCACAGGCAGTACCTGCAAGTAATCCCTGCGCCTGCACCGTCGTGCGGCAGCGCGCGCTTGCGGGCTCGCGTGCTGGCCGGCGACGCCGATGCGGCGTTGCTGTCCGCTTTCGTTGACCTGCGACCTGGGCAGGCTGGCATGCCGCGGTTTACGGCTTGAAGATCGGGGACGTGTGTACGCTGCCTCCAGTGGATTACAGTTCGAGTCGCTCAAGCACGGCACAGGCACTCACACTCGCACATCGTCTCCATGCTGCCAATCGCTGCCGGCTAGTCGTGCGATTGTGTGCCCAAGCCATGTGCAGGCCGGCTCTTGCTCGACACTACAGCCAGCATCTGCCGCCCGCCTCAGAGCCTCGATGCCGTCTGTCACACGGGTACACCAGGCACAGACCGCTTGGTACACGTGGTACACCTGGGCGGGTGTCCGACGGTACACCTGGTACACCTGGACGGTACACCTGATACACGTGGATACACCTGGCGGAGGCGGGAGAGACAGGGCGAGTCGGTGGTGCCGTCGGCCGGCAGCCGAGTTGTCGGAGACCCAAAACAAAATTGAGGACGGTCATGTCATCGGTCCGGCCGGCCGGCCACGGGAGTCCGGCGGTGGGGCTCGTGCATGAAAAGTCCAGGTGTACCCAGGTGTATCAGGTGTACCGCCCAGGTGTACCCAGGTGTACCCGTGGACACATGCCCAGGTGTACCAGGTGTACCCGTGGACACGTGCCTGGTGTACCCGCGGCCCAGACGTTACATGTCACACTTGGTCCATCACTGCACGACCGCACGGCTGTATGGGGATGCTGCGTTCGGCAATGCATGGGCATGCTGCGTTCGGCGATACACGGCGGAATGGGCATGCTGCGTTCCATATGGCAGGCTCTCCGCCCGGCCGCCGGAAAAAATCGGCGGGGACACCTGGAAGCAAACGCGTCGCCACCACGTGTACCCACAATTTGCCATGGTGACCTGCCTACAGGTGGCGGCGCGAGGCGACGCGGAGCCACGCACCGTGTTCGTGGCACAGCACAAGCACACGTCGCTCACGATGCACACCTCACCAAGCGCGGCAAATGCGGAGGAGACGGCGTCCGTGGACTGGCCGGCCGTGCTGCCAACAAAGGGCCCGGACTTTCTCGCATTTGCGCTGAAGGGCTTTGCGCTGCGCTTGCAAGAGGACGGCGCATTGCGCGCGTACCTGCCCGCGGCGCTGCAGCCGGCACTTGCAGCTGGCGGCTACGGCATGGCCGACGCCGTGGTGGACGCGGACAGCAACATTCTTGCAGGCCGGCTGCTGTACCGTCCCAAGCTGCCAGACGCCGCCAAGGGCAATGCAGTGACGCAGGCCGCAGTGACGCAGGCCGCGGACGCGAGTGCGCAAGCCATGCGCATGCTGGCGGAGCACGCCGATGCCGTGCAGCCTCTGCCGTACGCAGACGTGGACCTGCTGAAGAGGCGCATGGCCGCGGCGCACCCCGACGTGACAATCTCCGAGGTCGCCGGGCGTGATGCCAAGGCCGTTGCCAGCATTTCAGCCGCCCGTGCCCATCGGCTGGCAGCTCGGACTGCGTGGCACGCAGGCGCCGCGAGCCAGGCCGGCAACCACTTGCGATCGGCGCAGCAGGCGTTCCGTGCTGCTGCAGAAGCCGCAGCGCCGAGCCATAGCCATGTGCCGCGCCACCGCCGGCAGCGTGACGGCGACGCCTACGACGACACGTTGAATCAGCTGCTCATCAAACGGACAAGGAGCATGCTCTGGATGGCAGCCACGCGGCGCATGTGGTCCTTGCTTGGTACAGACTACATGTCAGGGCGATGGGACACGGCAGACTGGGTCAAGTACGCCAAGGCAACGACTTGGCAACAGGCGGAACTCGTGGGGGGCGTGTTCCTGCGCCACGCCGAATACCGCGCCAAGTATGCAGCCAAGGCGGAAGATCGCTGCGCTGTAGCGGCGCTAGCAACAGCGCACCCGGGATTCGTCACGGCGCTCCTTGACGAGTCATGGACACATGATGGCAGCCACTGCGGCCCAGGCGGACCCGACGCGCGTCAGCGCGCGATGGCCGTCTTTGAGAAGCTAACCACCTGGCTCTCGGAGAGGAAGCATGTCACGCCAGAGCTAGCGCACGTGGCGCAGACACCGCTGCAGACGCTGCCGTACGCCGCCGTGGTCGCACTGCTGCTCGTCCTGGCGCAAGCCGCGCAGGACGCCGGCCGCTTGTGCGATGGCTGGGAGGAGGGTGTGCTGGCAACATTGGATCCTGCGGTCAGCAAGGCGGGCAGCAAGGAGGCGGCAGAGCCTGTGCGCAAGCGGCCGCGACCCAGCTGAGCCGCTGCCTGGGGTCGTTGGCTCGATGGCGGACGAGAGCGTATGCGCCGCCGTCCAGCCCTGACGCGGCGTGGCTGTACCCACGAAGGCACCGCGGGTGGCACCAGAGGATGCCACTTGCATTGAAAGGCCATCACTGATTGGCAAGAGCCGGCAGTGCGGCAGTGTCGTGGCCAGCCTTCCACACCTGCCGGCTGCGATGACAGTGCGCTCCACAGCTAAGCTCGAGTGGCTCGTCTGTTTAGCCACTTGAAGGGGTCAATTCTCAACCTCTGTGTCCAAGTTGCACTGTCCAACCGACTCGTTCGTCCGACGGAGTCCGGAACGCGTCCGTCACACGCCGCGTTCAGATTGTGGCACTCACGCTCTACCACTTACGCGTCGCGGTGTAACACCCTGACCGGCTGCATCGCCCGGGGCGGGCAGGGGCCGCCAGGGGCGGGTGCCCCGCGAGTCGCGACTGTCCAACCGTCCCGAGAACACAAAAGAAAACGACGGGACCGCGGCGCGCATGGAACGGAACACCGGCTATTAGTGTGAGAGCTGCATAGAAGCAACCACAGGCGTTGTTGTGTTGCTGCGCGAGCGCGTGTTGCTTGCAAAAGCGATTGTGAAAAACGTGGGGTTCTCTACGACTCGCCCAATGATCAAGCGCCGCCGCGATGGGGAGTGCGCTGTTAAAGGGAAGGTTTCTCGCCCGCGCCGTGACGTCGAAGAGCTGGATGAGTCGGCAGTCCCGGACGCTCCTGACGCCATCGACGAATTGCCCCACCTTGCCCTCTCGAATCATGATTTTGCCGAAATGCGCACAGGCGGGGCCGTCGTCGTGGATAAGACCGGTGCAATAGCGGACTTGCTCAACTATCAGAAACCAGGAGACAAACACCGCCTCTTCTTCGCGCGCCCGCGCAAGTTCGGCAAGTCATTCACGCTCAGCACGGCCGCTGAGATGCTCGCAGCTGGCGAGCTGCCCGATGGGGTCGATCCGTGGCCTGGTTTCAAGAAAGTGGACGTGGACAGCGTGTTCAGCGGGACCGAAGTGTACAGCCGGCTGAAGAAGTCGCCCGCGGAGCTCGGCGGCCTCTTGCAGCAGGCGCACTTCGTAATCAAGCTCTCCCTGGGCGGCGTGCTGACAGGCGCGGATATGAAGGCGGGTATCATTTCCAACATCGCTAGAGTAGCTCGCGCTGCTTTCGGCAAGCGGGTGCAGCGCACGGTTGCAATGGAGCCAACGCCCGAGGCTGCTCTGGGCACACTGGTGGGCGAGGTGCCTGACGCAGTGCCGGTAGCGCTGCTCGTTGATGGTGAGGTAGACCCATCGACGTGCGTGTGGCTCCCATGTGCTGGCACGCTGCGTGCCTTCGGTTCTCACGCGCCCAATCAAAGCAATTTCCCCCTCATCTGTTCTTGGTATTGCTTCCTGTGCAGAGTACGACCTAGCCATCATCCAGGACGTGTCCGAAAAGGGTTGGGATGCTGCGAAGGCGGGTGAGAAGGCGCTGCGGTCGTTGTTGATGGCCACCAAGTCCTTGGATATCAGCAGCCGCATCACACGATGCCTGGTGACGGGCGTGGCACGTTTTGCACGCACATCCCTCTTCTCCGGTGCCAACAATTTCAAGGACGTGACGGCGGACCCGCTCTTGAGCCGTGTGCTGGGCTTCACCAGGAGAGAGATTCGTGCATCCTTCCCTAACCATCTGCGGCGCATCGCAACTGCAAAGGGTATTACCAAGGATCGGCGCCGCGCTGCCCTCAATGAGCTGAAAGACTGGTACAAGTGAGTGTTTGTGGTGGGGTTGTGTAGCTTTCTCTTGTGCACGAACACGTTGCCTTCGATTTCTTGTTGTCTGGCATCAATCGCTCTCCACCGCCTCCGCAGCGGCTACTGCTTCGATGGCATGACGTCCTGCTTCAACCCGTTCCCCGTGCTCTCTGTTCTGGCAGCGGGCTGCATCACCTCGAAGGAGATGGAAGCGGCATCGGGCACCAACTGGCTCGGTCTGACGCCTGCAGCAGTGCTCCAGGACGCTCTGGCAAGCAGCATGCCGGGACCCACAGACGACATCGTGGACATCGCGGGGCTGGAGTCGAGGCGTGTCCACGCAGTGCCCTTGCTGCTGCAGGTCGGCTTGCTGTCCCTCGTGCCTGATCACAAGGACGCATACCGTCCGCCCAACATGTATGCGCGCCTGTCGCTGGAGCGCATGTTGGAGACTGCACTCGATGCCGGGAATGGTTCTCTCTCGCTTCGCACTCTTGCAGCTGCGCTAGAAGCACGTGACCGAGCCGCCTTCGAAGTTGAAGCGACGCGCCTGCTGGAGTTGGTGCCCAACACGTTCACCAAGGAAGGCATACCGCGAGAGGCGCCGTTTCGCGCTGCTTTACTTGGTGCCATTCTCGCGAGCGTGCCACCCTCCACCACAGTAGTGGCCGAGATGCAATTCCAGCGCGGCAAAGCTGATGTGGTGGTGATTTCCCCTGAGGAGCCCGGTACAACGTGGATTTTCGAGGTTGGTCTTGGCGATACTTACGCCAAGCTGGTCGACAAGCTGTCCCAGGCTCAGGCGTACGCCGCAGGCCTGCCCTCTAGCACAACGGTGGTATGCTGTGCGGTCGTTGTTGGTAGGCCCAAGCCCGCAAGTGTCGCTGCGAAACGAGCAGGAACCGTGTTCGGATTCAAGTGGTCGCAGCGCAGCGGCGAGGGTACGGCTGCGGTCTGGACGCCGCTGCCGTAGTCGTCGGACTGCTGCGTGCTGTCACTGCTTGACATGCCGTGTTCAGGAGTCGACAGTTGCCAAGACTCGCAGCCTGGCGCGACTCACTGCAGCCGCGCGGGCCTGTAGACGTAGAGGCCTTCCATACCACCCATACTGCAATTCCAACCCCTTACACTCGTCGGGTGTCGCTGTCGTTGATGGAAACAGGTCGTCGCCTCCGGGCGAGAAGTTCGCCGCGAGAACGGCCCGGGAAAGGATCACCTTGGAGTCAACCACTGGCGGATCGAACCTCAACTCTGACTGTTAGCGCCGAGGGTCAGGCGCGACTTACGAGTTATGACATAACAGACTGAGTGAGTGACTGGCATCGACGCAAAAAGTGGCAACAACTTGCCGTACCGCACGTTGGTGGTGCCC
>Ga0208629_100552_pt1 | contig 17697 bp, 15 predicted proteins | sample LakWasMet19_HOW5_2_FD_183865 | JGI IMG/M metagenome (GOLD analysis project Ga0208629, IMG submission 183865) | Freshwater sediment methanotrophic microbial communities from Lake Washington under simulated oxygen tension - Sediment Metagenome... | ecosystem: Environmental > Aquatic > Freshwater >...
CTGCAATTGCGACTTTTACGACACCCAATTTACTTTTCTAGCCACCAGATGCGACTTTGACGGCCGGTCTCAGTCGCAAAAGTTGCTGGGAGTACGGTAATACAGCGAGCTCAACGGCGACTGAGTCTGCCCGTCCGAGCACGCGATTTGCGAATTTCAGCTGATATCGACCCGCCTCGCATTTATCTGCCTCTCTGAAGGCCTCTGCAAGTACCGCAGTTTGTATGTGCAGATGCAGATCGGCAAATAAATCTGTACCTGTATCAAAAGTGCACCTTGTGTTGAACGTTGCCACACGAACTCCTGGCCTGGGTGTCCGTCGGAGTCCCTAGCAGGAGATGTCAGCGGCCCGAGTGACCAAGCAGCTGACACTGTTGCTGCTCCACAGCGAGGGGCGCGTGCTTCTGGGACTCAAAAAGCGTGGATTTGGAAGCGGCAAGGTGACTGGTCACCACGGTACTGCACTTTGGCAGTGGTCTTGACGCGCAATCGGTGCCACTCGGCACTTTGCCGCGAAGCTCGTGCAGACCACTTGGGTGTATACTTGCGTGGGGCGTTTTCCACCGCAACGCACGCTTGCAGTACAATGGATTTGGGGGCAAGATTGATCCGCATGAGACCATCCGGCACGCGGCCCTTCGCGAAACGGTGGAGGAGGCAGGCGTAACGCCGCTCGATGCGCAGCTTCGAGGACACATCACGTTTGAGTTTGTGGACCATCCTGAAGTGCTCGAGGTTCACGTGTTCCATGCAACCAAGTACGCCGGCGAGCCCACAGAGGGCGATGAGATGCGGCCCGAATGGTGTGTTGACCAGGACGCATGCAGTGGCTCTCCGGGTTAGCGTTCGCACGGCGCGGCTGAGCTGCTCACGCTGGCCGCTGGTCCTTTCGTTTCTCCAACTCTTCACCCTTGTGACTCCGCTTCCCTCGGACGCCTCTCCCAGGTTTCCCGACAGCGCCATCCCGCTCGAACGCATGTGGTTAGACGACAAGTACTGGCTACCGCTGCTGTTAGAAGGCAAGGCCTTCGTCGGCCGCTTTATCTTCCGCGGCCACGAGGAGATCGTATCGCACGAGCTGCGAGAGGTGGACGCGGAGGCCCTGCCGTATGCGGATGATGCACGGCTTGTGACCGAGCTGCAGTCTGCCATCACCGCTACTTGATGCTGCAAAGGCCGTGGCGGCTGCGGTCCGTCATTGCCAGCAGTTACTCCTGCACATGATTGCAGGCTCTGCTGCGCATCACTGTCGCTACACCGGGCTGTACGCCCTGTTGCCCTCTCTGATCGGCAGCCGATCGTCATGGTCGCTTCGGCGAGCTGGAAGGTGCCTCTGGACAGGCTGCTGAGTCAGGCAACGACCTCAGGCTCTCAGAGGCTCGTGTGCTGGGCCCCAGCAGCCGGGGACTCCCCGCAGACTCTGCGGCGCAGAGTGGCTTGTACGCTGAGCCGGCGCACTGCCAGCTGCCAGCCGGCCTCCGCAATGCTGGGTGGGTGCCGCAGGCATTGCCGCTGGTGGCGAACACCTCTTGCCGAGTAGGATAACAGTCCCCACAGTACCTTGGATATAGCTGTCGGTGACATGAGCTTGCGATGGGCGATTGCCTGTCGTCTGGCTCGACAAGTTGGATCGGCCAGCCGCCAGCGGCAGGACTCCTCGGAGCCTGTGCCACAGCCGCTGCCAGGCAGTGCTGAGCGAGTAAGGGGGCACTCCTTGAATACTCGAGTAGTAGTACTTCGAGTCTTCCACGAGAAGCCTCTCAGAGACTCAGAGTCGAGAACATCAGAGTCTGTCATCAGACAGTCACATCCGAGAGACTCTCAGCAAGAGTCTTCGAGTCAAGATTCTTCGACTCGACCGACTCGACGTTCATGCCTCCGAGTCCTCCCAGCCTGAGGCTGAGAGTCTCAGCCTAGAGTCTCAGGCAGCTGAGCCTCTGACTTAGAGGCCCTCTGACGCGGGCCGGCCCGGGGGCGCGGCCGCGGCCCCGAGCCCCGGGCGCCGCCGGCCGCCGGTGGCTGCACTGCCAGTTATCAGTTCTGGTATCTCAGTAAGAACCTCGGCGAGCGCTGCGCGCAGCATACATGCATGAACTGACGCCCACGTTTCGTATGTCTCCGCTGGCAGTGCACCACGGGCGAATCGACCCACCAAACCTTCCAGCGCGCGAGCAGAAATTGTCAAATTGAGTAGAAAGGTATTGTGAGCACACCTGGAAGCAGAACTGGAACTCGAGCAGCGGAATGGCGCAGTGGAAGCGCAATAGGCTCATACAGACTATCTGAAACACCTAGAGGTCCCACGATCAAAACGTGGTTCCGCTAATCCTTTTGCTCCGATTGACAATTCTGACCAAATTCTGACCGTGACGTGTCAGGTGTGATACAAAAGTGCACAAAGTTTCCAACTTGAGGAAAGCTCACCGAGCAAAACGGAAATCGGTGCAAAAGATTTAGCGGAACCACGTTTTGATCGTGGGACCTCTAGGTGTTTCAGATGTTCTGTATGAGCCTATTGCGCTTCCACTGCGCCATTCCGCTACTTGAAACTGTACGATTTTCTCAGTATTCATATCACAATTAACCGACGGCAGGCATCGCGGGCCAGCTTGAGCAATGATTTGCTGCGATTGCTGATTCTTACAGTCGCTGCGCAATCCTTTTTAAGTGTGCGAGACTCTATTGTCACTCACAACAGCCGTTGCATCACTTGAATTTCCGCTGCCCAGCGTGCAGCTCGCTGCGGCAGCCGCCGGCAGCGAAGGCGCAGCTTCAAGGCGGTAAGATAGTGTACCGCATGCCACAGTCCGCATGATGTGGGTGAAACTGGATGTAGTGCGAGTGCTCGCCAGCAGCTGTGGTGTTGGACGCGGCTGGTCACGAGGCTGCAGTCACGCCGGCGGCTAGTACGAGGCGAGCCGGCGCACGCGCTGGTCTTGTGCTCGATGGCGGCTGTGAACCCCAGCGAGCCATCTGCTGTGTGGCTCAAGATGGCTGCTGCCGCTGCTCGCACCGCGGCTGTTGCCGTTTCCGCAGCCAAGCCATTGCGCAGCAGGTGCGGCTTCTCGAACTTCACTTGAAGTACACTTGGGCTCCCATGCGAAGTTAGTCGGTCGTCGGGCTCCATCCAGCTGCGCACCAGCCTGTCGTAAGGGAGGCAGCTGCCGCGGCGGCCACTCCGGCTCACACAGCGATGCAGCCAGGATGGTGAACCAGGTTTCGCGCGGGAAGCGGTTCTGGAGCTCCTTCTCCGGGCTGCTGCCGTGCGGCTGCTCGGGCCGGCGCTGCGGGCGGGCCGCGAGTCCGCGCAGCTCGGTGCGGCTCTCAACCGTCATCGTCGTCAGCAGCTGTGCCACGTCGAAGACAACTCCTCCACACGCTTGGCCGCTGCAACAGTATGGGCCGCCTGGAGCACCTGCGCTGCCGTGCCCGTGCTTGCGTCGCCCATGCGGCCCGCAACATACGCGATGAGCGCTGGCCGCGGGCTGAACAGCACGTCATCGCCGTGGGCCTTAAGCTTTGCGACGAGTCGCTGCGGCGTGATAACGCGACGTACATCCGCGGGCCATGACGCCGAGTATGCCGCAACGATGTGCTCCGCCACAGCGAGGGCAGCGGCCGGTGGCGGCTCACGGCCGATCAGCAGGTGCCGCGCACGCGTCCCAGAGCGCGAGCCCTTGAGGCGGCTGCCTGCGGATCGCATCCAAAGCGCCGCGATGTGCGTGCTTGTCACGACGATGCGGCCATGCGGGGCGCAGTTGCTGACGAGCTGCGAGGAAGCACAGAGGCGCGCAGGGCGGGGCAGCGTGAGGCGCGGTTAACGGATGCATCCTGCAAATGGCGGGCATGCGCAGGGGCACCAGCCGAGCGCACCTTCTTGAGCTGCTGCACGATCTTGTCAGAGTCCTCGACAGAGCCGCTCAGCTCCCAGCCGAGGACGGGGCCCTGCACCTCATCGATCAGCAGCCACAGCTCGCGGCCACGCTCGCTGAAGGCCGTGGCCACGTTGCCTGCGATAACGAGCAACGCATCCAGCGCCACGTCTGTCGTCCACAGCCGGGACGCCAGAGATACCTTGTGAGCGTGCGGAACACCCCAGCTCGGTGCCCAGAGTGCGCGCCGCGTCCGGCGCTATGCAGCGCTTGTCGAACGAAAACTCAGAGAAGACAGGCGGTGGGCGGTGTGACATGACTGCGTCGCCGTCCCGCAGCGCCACGATTAGGCCCTCAGTACCGTGTGTCAGCAGCGTGCTCTTGATGGTGCCCATTGGCACCAGCACTGCAGCGGCGTCACGGTGTCGACGCTGGGCTCCTCTCGGATCAAGCGTGCCAGGTCACCGTACTCCTCCACGGTCAGAAAGAGTGGTGCTTTCCCAAGCTTGCTGAGCGGCCGGCTCGCCACCATCATCGGCACGCCGCCGAGCACCTCGCGCTTGAACCTGTGCGGCTCGACTGGGAGGGGCGGCAGCCACAGCCGCGAGACGAGCAAACATTACGACGAGGCAAGCGCCGGTCTCCGCGACATGATGCGGAAATTACGGTTAGATGGAGCAGGGTACTCGACAGATCAGCAAACGCAGTTGGATTTGCTGTGGCGCGTAGCCAGCCTTGCTGCGCTGGGCGAGATTAGAGCGCAGATCGTGTGCGTCTAGCAAACACGCGGAAACCCAATACTGGCAAACAAGCACGCAGCTCACCCTGCTGGGGCATGTGCTGGGGCGCTTGCGCTTTGGATCCATCGCGTGACGTCCGACGTCCAGATCCATATCGACCCCGTACTCTCTGTTTCGTCCACTTCAATTTCATCACAACCGCCCCAGGCTACAGCCAGCTATCTACGCAGTACTGGGGCGTGCGGCAACATTTCGTTGCGGCCTCCACCACGCGGCCGCGTCAGCCTGCACTCGGCCACGCGGCCACACACCAACGATGTCCGCATCCCCGCTGCACGCTTTTATAGAGGGCGTTTGCGGCCCGATTGGGGCGACACTTACCGCGGCGTGCTCTTTCACGACCGTAGGCCTCACTCCGGTGGTCGCCTTCGTGATATTTTCACTGCCTTTCTTGTGGTTTTTCCGCGACAGGATCTCGCCTGAGAATGTGCACCTCGAAGTGTTTGGCGTGCAGCGCTTTCCCTGGAAGGCTATGGCCGTGCTCATGGTGGGCGTCGCGGTCTTGTCTTTGTTGCTCGTCGTCGACGGTACATTCCGACACCTGCCCGGGTATGCCATTTACGCCTCCCTCTCCGTGTTGGCGTGGTGTGCGATGCTCCTGCCCCTCCTCACCGTCCGCTGGCGGTGCAGCGTGCCGGACTACGCTCTGACTTGGTTGGCGGCGGTGGGCGTGCTCTCTATACCGCTCTTCGGCATGCACGCGGCGGTGTTTGTGGGCGACACAGAGATGGACACGGGACGCTTCGGCAGCTTCGTGATCATCCTGCAGGCGGTGCTGCAGATGGCCGTCGGCGGGGTTGCGCTGGCAGTGTTGCTGAATGTGCACGGCCAGCCGTGGCCGCGGCCGTACCAGCCCGTCGCGGCGGAGGGCACCGCCACGCGATCGGCGGGATGGCTCGGTGCCCTGAGGCGCCTCTGCGGCGGCGGGCGTGCGACCTCCGCGATCACCGGCGGCGCCGCGCAGATCGGGAGCCCTACCACGGCCACCGTGCTGGGCGCGCACCTCAAGTCGCCCTCCACGCCTGGCGGCGGCGTAGAGGAGCCGTGGACGCCTGTGTACGCGGCTGCTGCGCCCGCGGCATCCGCACAATACGCGCCCCCGAGTGCTTCTGCGGTGGGAGCGCCGACCAGTCCCTGGCCGCTGTCGCCAGCCCCCGTGTCCCTGGCCCCTTCCGGCGCTGTCGCTGTGACGCTGTCTCCCTTGCACGATGGCCGCGCGCCGGCGTTCGCGGCTGCGGACCAGGCCAACATCGCCACCGTGCTGCAGCTGGAGCAGCAGCAGCGCAGCCCATACGACGTGGCGGGCTTCCTGTCCCGCCTCACGTTCCTGTGGATGCAGCCGCTGATGCGGCTGGGGTACTCCCGGCCCCTTGAGGCGACAGACCTGCCCCCGCTGCCCTGGACGCTGCGCGCTGCCCAGGTGCTGGAGTCCCTTCGCGCCGCCCGCGAGAAGCTGGAGACCCGTCTGCGCCTCCGCGCCACCGCCCGCGGCGGCGGCGGCGTTGGACGTGCAGGCACGACCGTCGGCGCGTCGGCGCACCCACGCGTAACCCTGTTTCAGACCATCCGCGCTGCATTCACCAAGACTGTGATGGCTGGTATGGCCCTCAAGCTGTCCTTCGACGCGCTGCAGTTCCTCAACCCCATGCTGCTCAACGCCATCATCGTGTTCATTCAGAACGGCGCGGGGTCGGGGACTGCAGCCCCCTCCGGGGACGGGCCCGATCCCGGAGGCGCCGCTGGTGCGCGGGCCACGCAGGCGTGGGAGGGCTTCGTGTACGTGGGCCTCATGGCCATCATCGCGCTGCTGCAGACGGCGTTCCTGCACCAGTACTTCTACGCGATGTTCAGCCTCGGCCAGCAGCTGCGCACGGGCGTGACGCTTGAGATCTACCGCAAGGCGCTGCGTCTGTCCCTCACGACGCGCCAGGCGCAGAGCCTCGGCACGATGGTCAACCTGATGAGCACGGACGCCAAGCGCCTGGCGGACCTGTGCAGCTACGGCATGACCATCGTGTCGGGGCCCTTCCAGATCCTGGTCGCGATGCTGCTGCTGTGGCAGCAGATCGGCGTCAGCGTCTTCGGTGGTCTGTCCGTCATGCTGGCCTCCCTGCCCATCAACGCGTGGCTCGCGCGGCGCGGGCAGAAGCTGCAGAAGGCGCTCATGACGGTCAAGGACGCGCGCGTGTCTGCGACGAACGAGTCCCTCACGGGCATCCGCATGGTCAAGTACAGCGGGTGGGAGGGCGAGTTCCTGCAGCGCATCCGCACGCTGCGCGACCAGGAGCTCGGCCGCCTCTTCGTGTACATGCTGCAGCAGCAGGTGTTCACGGTGCTGTGGACGGGCCTGCCGCTGCTCGTCTCCCTCGCCTCCTTCGGCATGTACACCGGCATCCACGGCGCGCCGCCGTCCGCAGCCGCCATGTTCACGTCTCTGTCCCTCTTCTCGCTGCTGCGCTTCCCGCTCAGCATGATCCCCAACGTCATCAACGCCGTGCTGGAGGCGCGCGTGTCCCTGCGCCGCATCCAGGAGTTCCTAGACGCTGACGAGGTTGACCCGACCAGCTGCCTCCGCTTGCCTGCTGCGCCGTCGTCGCCGCGCCGCCCTGCCCCCGCCCCAAACGCCTGGCCCGCCGGTGCTGGCGAGCGCGCGCACACCAGCTGGGACAGCACGCCCGAGGCTGCAGATGTGAGTAAGGGGATCACTGACGGCGCGTGGGGCGCCGCACCGGTGGCGACGACCTCGGCTCTGGCCACCAAGTGGTCGACTGATGCCGCACACGGGGGTGCTGGCAGCTGGTCCAACGGCAGCGACGCAGCTGCCGTGACGGCTGTCCACGTGGTGACTCACGCCGAGCCGACAGACTCAGCGTACGATGCCGAAGCCGCTGCAGCAGCTGCGTCCGTGCCGGCAGGCGTGGCCCTGTACGCATCTGGCGCGTCATTCACGTGGCAGAACCCGAACGCCAAGCCCGCTGACGACGGCGACGAAAAAGGGAAAGGCAAGGACAAGGGTGGCGTTACAGCGGCAGCGGGTGGCAAGGCGGGTAAGAAGGTGGACAAGGCCGGCCTGCTGCCGTCCGCCGCCGTCGAGAGTGACACCTCAACGATTGACATCGCGAGCTCCGCTTCTGTCGGTACTGATGGCAGCACAGCAGACGGCGCAGCGGGCGCGGGGTCTGCGATTGCGGCCGTCCCCCTGGCTGTGCGCGACGCTTCGTTTGCGCTGCCCGCCGGCAGTCTCACATGTGTCGTGGGTGCGGTCGGCAGCGGCAAGAGCAGTCTTATCTACGCGCTTCTTGGAGAGATGGTGCGTGTGCGCGGCATCGTCGCCGTGCGCGCCAACTCCCTCGCGGTGGCGCCGCAGGCGCCCTTCATCCTCAACGCGACGCTGCGGGATAACATCCTGTTTGGCCTCCCTTACGAGCAGGAGCGGTATGAGGCCGTGCTGGAGGCGTGTCAGCTACGGCAGGACCTGACGCTGCTGCCCGGCGGCGACGCCTGCGAGATCGGAGAGAAGGGCGTCGGCCTGTCCGGCGGCCAGTCTGCGCGAGTGGGCCTCGCGCGTGCCGTGTACTCGCGCCCAGACGTCATTCTCTGTGATGATGTGCTGGCTGCCGTGGACGCGGAGGTGGGCCGAAACATCTTTGAGCGCGTGTTCTGCGGGCCGCTGCTGGCGGGCTGCACGCGCCTGCTGGTGACGCACGGCCTGCAGTACGTGCCGGGCTGCTCCTACGTGCTTGTAATGGACAAGGGGCGCGTGGCTGAGCAGGGGACGCCTGCAGAGCTCGCGCAGGGGGAGCGCGGGCGCATCCTGCAGTCCATGCTCGCGACGTACCAGACAGACACGCTGGACACGCTCGTCGGTGCAGGCGCCGGCGTGGCTGGTAGCGATGCGGGCGACCGCTTGCGCTCGAGCAGCAACTCTTCTGCTGCGAGCGTCGGCAGCGGTCCGGGCGAGCGACCGCGCGGAGGAAGCGCAACCGATGCCGCCGCGGGGGAGCGGAGGCCTGCCGCAGGCTCTGTGGGCTCGTCAACGGGCCTGAGTCTGCGTGTGCCATCCACCCCCTCCGCTACTGTGTCTTCCCAGGCAGTGGCGACACGCACAGCTGGCGTGGGCGCGGAGTTGCAGAGCGGCGAGCCGACAAAAGCCACTCCCGCCGCCACGCCTGCAGCTGGCACCGGCAAGCAGACGAGCGAGGAGAAGCGAGAGCGCGGCCGCGTGAAGCTCGACGTTTTTCTTGCGTACGCGCGCGCTGCCGGCGGGCTGCTGCCCGGCCTCGTTCTTGCAGCGCTGTTCCTCGGCTTCCAGGGAATCTCACAGGCGTCCAGCATCTGGCTGTCCTACTGGAGCGGTCACATCGGCCCCGACACGCCCACGTCCACAAACTTCCGGTACCTCGGCGTCTACGCCATCATCAGCGTCGTCAGCATCGTGGTACTCGTCGTGGAGCGCTGGTACTCTGCCGTGATCTCGCTCAAGGCCTCGCGCCGCCTGCACGAGGGCCTGGTCTCCACGCTGCTGCACGTGCCCCTCTCCTTCATAGACACCACACCGCTGGGCCGCATCCTCAACCGCTGCAGCCAGGACGTGTACACGATCGACCAGCAGCTGATGGGGACGATCTCGTCCTTCATCTCCTGCGTCCTGTCCGTCCTCTCCACGGTTGTGATCATCTCCTACACCACCCCGCTGTTCCTGCTGGGCGTGCTGCCGCTGGGTGGCTTCTACCTGTACGTGCAGCGCTACTACGTGGCCACCAGCCGCGAGCTGCAGCGGCTCGACTCCGTCTCCCGCTCCCCCATCTTCGCGAACTTCTCAGAGACGCTGGCGGGCGTGACGCTGATCCGAGCCTTCCGCGGGGCAGTGGGCCGGTTCGAAGCCAAGAACGAGGCGCTCATGAACGCGAACCAGGCTGCATACTACGTCAACACGAGCTCCAACCGCTGGCTGGCGGTGCGCCTGGAGACGATTGGAACCATCATCACGACGTCCTCAGCCTTCTTCGCAGTGCTAGGTGCCATCACGAGCAACGCTGATCGCACCGACCCCACCTTTCCTGCGCTGGCTGGTCTTAGCATCTCCATGGCGCTGTCGGTGGTGCAGGTGCGTTCTTTGGCGTATGAAACTTCGGCATGCGGGTGACATAGGTGTTGTCCGCTGGGGCGAGATTCCTTTGCCGCGTGCGGCCGCGTGGGTGTGCGGAGTCGGGCAGCTGCAGCGAAATTCTTCGCTTTTCAACCCAATACGGGGTGTGGACTTGGTCATGCAAACACTCACCCCTCTCCACCGTGATTTAACACTGTTTTTGCTTCTGTCACTCCGCACCTTTCCCTCGTGCAGACCATGAACTGGGCGGTGCGCATGAGCAGCGACTTGGAGACGCAAATCGTGTCCGTGGAGCGCGTGAAGGAGTACGCGGAGCTGCCGACAGAGGATGTGGCCGCGGGCACCGAGCCGCCGCCCGAGTGGCCGACCCGCGGGGCGGTGGAGATCCGAGACCTGAAGCTCAAATACAGGCACACAACGCCCTACGTGCTGCATGGTATCTCAGCCTCAATCGCCCCGGGGGAGCACATCGGCATCGTGGGGCGCACGGGCGCGGGCAAGAGCTCCCTGATCTCTGCCCTCTTCCTGACGGCGGACGTGCAGGAGGGGTCGCTGAAGATTGACGGCGTGGACATCCGCAGCGTCCCCCTGCAGACGCTGCGGTCGCGTCTGACCATCATCACGCAGACGCCCGTGCTCTTCTCGGGGCCGCTGCGGCGGTCGCTGGACCCGCTCGGCCGCCACACGGACGGAGAGATCTACGCGGCGCTGGAGAACGTTGCGCTGAAGGAGTACGTGGAGGGGCTGCCGCAGCAGCTGGACAGCCCCGTCTCTGAGGGCGGCTCCAACTTCTCGGCGGGCCAGCGCCAGCTGCTGACGGTCGCGCGCGCGCTGCTGAAGCGCAGCCGCGTCATTGTGCTGGACGAGGCCTCCTCCTCCGTAGACGCCCTCGCTGACGCGGTGCTGCAGCGCGCGCTGCGCACGCAGTTCGGGGACGCGACCGTGCTCACCATCGCGCACCGCATCGCGACCATCTACGACAGCTCGCGCGTCATGGTGCTGTCTGCGGGCAAGCTGCTCGAGTTCGCGCCGCCGCAGCGGCTGCTCGCGAACCCTCGCTCTGAATTCGCTCGCATGGTGGCGGAGGCTGCCGCGGTGGGTGACATCGGCGCCGCGGCGCCGGGCGCAGGCGACGCGCCACCCGCGGACGGCACGGATGGGGTCGCAGGAGACTCGCTTGCGACGCGGTAAAGGGGCGCGATGGGAGGCCCCTCCGCACGACGGCTGGTTCTCGAACACCCGTCGGCAGGGCCTCAGACTGTCTGGCGACTGTCTTTGCAGCGCGCTTTCAGTGCCTCCCCTAGCCCGCGCGCATATGCGCCGCCTGTGCCACTCTACGCAACACGACCGCTACATGTGCCCACAGCCTATCGAATGCCGACCGTCCTCGTCGAGTTGCCACAGCAGTCGATATCGCATTGATTGAAACAACACCGAGCGACCGCAGCTGCCCACATGCGTATGCGCCTGACGACTTCAGGCGCGAGAGAACCGCACCAGTTGACCGTGTGACACACCTTCCGCTTGAACTTCGTCTCAGGCTCAGCTGGCAGCACTGGCGCATGTCCGTGATATCGATCATGATATGATGCCTGATGGTGTGGCCGCATTGCATTCTGTGTGTAGCCCACGTGCACGAATGTCAATATTGATTGCGCGTCGCAGCATTCTGCGACAGCACGTTCCAGATTCCACGAATCGTCGCGAGTTAGTGGTTCGAACGAGTGCAATTTGTTCGCAACGTGCACGGCTTCAACATAGGAAATCCGCTCATTTGAACGGCATGGGAGCGGATGGCGAAACGTCGCTGATTGGCGACGGAAACTGGGTGATACCCGGCCTAGCTGCTGGCAGTCGCAGGCACGGCCCCAGTAGCGGCTGGCGACGCGCCCGCCTCCTCGCCCCGCAGCTTGCGCACCGCAGCCACCAGTGTGCGCTTCTGCGCGCGCCAGTTGGCCGCCTCAGCCTCTTGCGCCGCCTCCATGCGTCTGACGAGCTCCAGCAGCTCCGCCCGACTGAGCGTGGCAACCTCTGGCGCCCAGCTAGCAGCGGCGCCATCACCGTTACTCCCGGCGGCTGAGGTGGCTTCTGCCGCAAAAGGCGCAGCAGACGCACTGGCGGCGAAACCGTTGTGCGCCTTCGGAGGCAGCGGCGGCAGGGGTGATGTTGGGGGTGGCAGTGGCGGCTGGGCGCAAGCAGTGCCGTCGCCAGCACCTGCAGACGGCGCCAGCAGCCCGCCGCCGGCAGCTGCGGCAGCCAGAATGGCTGCAGCGGAGGTAGCGCAGAGGGAGCCCCGGCCAGACACGGAGCCGCGCCGCCCGCTTCCATCAGCGCTCGTAGTCGAAACACTCCGCAGCTTGCCGCTTGCGGCATCAGCGTCACCAGCAACAACTGAGCCCGTGTTGTCGGTGGGAGTGGCAGGCCAGGCGATGCCACTGCCACTGCTGCTGCCAGCATCGGCGGCTGTGGAGCTGCCACCCCCGCCCGTGAGCTCTCGTATCCGGTCTCGGCTTGCCTTCACCGCCCCCTCCAGCACGCGCAGCTGCCGCAGCAGCGCAGCGCGCTCTGCAGGGGAGAAGGGAGGCGGCCCCGGGGGCGAGGGGCCAGCAGCGGCCCCGCCCCCACCACCCGCTGCTGCGACGCTGAGGCTGCTGGCAGCCGCCAGGGCCGCGGCGTCGAGGGGGCTGTCTCCGTGCCCGCTGCCGCCGCTCGAGCTCACGCTCCGGTCTCGGGAGCCGCCGGAGCCGCCGTCCCCATCCGCAGACCGCTGTGCCTGCAGCGCCTGCACCTGGGCCTGCAGCGCCGCGGCGTGCGCGCGCGCGGCCTCCATCTGCGACCGCAGCTCCTCCGCACTCGCACGCTCCGCCGCGACCCGTGCCTCCGCCTCCGCGGCCCGCCGCTGCGCACCCTCCAGCGCCGCTGCCGTGGCGTCTGCGGCGCGCTGGGTGTCCTGCATCTTCTCATCCAGAAATGTGAGCGTCTCCGCGTTGATCAGCGACTGCGCGTGTGCCGCGTCGCGCGACGCGTGCGCCGCCGCGGCCTCCGCCTCTGCATCCTCAAGACGCTGCTTCAGGAAGTCCCGCACCGTCTCAACAGTGCGCAGCTTCTCGCACAGGTCCTGCATCTGCAGGCGAGAGGACGCGACGGCCGCCTCCGCGGCCTTGACCTTCGCCAGCAGCGCGCCCGCCTGCTGGTAATCAAGCATGCCAGTCACCCCCTTGCCAGCGGGGGCACCAGCCGCTGCAGCAGTAGCTGCCGAGCCAGTGGTTTTGAGGTGGGAGTGTGGGTAGTGGTGTGGGGAGCGCCGGCCCGACGAGGTGCCGCCAGACGCGACAGATGCGGCGCTGCTGCCTGCGGGGTGCGGGCCCCCTGGCGTGTGGGCGAGGAGGCCTCGGGGAGAGCCGGGCTTGGCTGCGCCGCCTGCACCCGTCGCCACACTCGCAATCGGGCCGCGTTGCGGCGTCTGTGAGACCCCCGAGGTGCTTGCACCAGCAGCACGGTCAGTGACACTGAACGCCTCGCTGACGAGCGTGCTATCATCGCCACTGCCCGTCGCGGTAGACGGTGTGAGCTCCGTAGCGGCCGGCGATGTTCCAGAGGCAGGCAGCCGGCTCTTGCTGCGAAAGAGAGAAAAGAGTCCGCCGCCACTGCGGCCGCCGCTGCTGAACGACGCCTGTCGCCCCAAGCCGGGCTGGCGAGGCGTCTCGACGCCAGTGGCGCCGCTGACGGCGCCGGCACTGGCACTGGTGGGGCTTCCGGCGACGGATGCGGCCTCCTGGGCCACAACGCTGCCAACGCTGCCACGGCGCGGGGGCAGCACAGCCCGCGCCGCAGCGCTGGCGCTGCTGTTGGAGCGCGCTCTGTGCAGGGCATCAAGGCTAGAGCCGCCTGCAGACCCAGCGGCAGCACCAGCAGCGGGGGCGGAATCACCCGCAGCAGCGCTGGACGGCCCCTCAGCTGCGTCGGGCTCCAGCACCACCGATGTAGACTTTCCCCTCGACTCGCCGCCAGCAGAGCTGGCGCTGCTCATGCTGCCGCCGCGCTCCGGGAACGCTGCGGCGCCGCCGGTTGCGTCGCCCGTCTCTGAGCCTGCGCTAACGCTGTGTCGTCTGCTGCCGGCAGCGGCTTGCGCACCGGCGTCGCTCGCGGTGGAGGGACCAGAGACGCCGCCGCCCACGAAGCTGATCCGCCGCTGCCGCAGCGGCGCGTCAGAGGAGGCTGTGGCTGCAAGGCTGTCCGTGCTCCGGGGCTCTGTGCGACCGGAATCGAGGGGTCCCGCAGCTCCGGCTGCCCCAGCACCCAAAGTGGAAGTGGACCGCACGCCGCCAGATGTCGCAGCAGCTGCGGCGCCGTAGTGCTGCCCGTACGCCGCGGCGCTTGCGGCGTACTGGTGCTGGTAGCCCGCCGCAGCCAGCATCGCCGTGTCTGCCGGCATGGGGTGCAGCGCACTGCTGAGCAGCGGAGGCGGCGGGCCGCGCACTGAGCGGTGCTGCAGGTGCCGTGCCCGCGCTGCGGCGGCTCCAGCGTCTGGCCCGCCGCCGTCCCCAGAGGAGGCCGTCATTCTGTCTGACCCGCCGCTCGTGCGGCGACAGATGCCCGCAGTCCCAGCTCCGCTGCCGCCTGCGCACGCGTACGCGACAGTCTGCAGGCGCGTGCAGATGGCGCGGCTCGTGCACGCAAAGGCGACCCGCTCCGCAGCGGTCAGCATCTGCAGGATGACGGCCACGGGCTGGAGCGGCAGGCGGAACAGGAGGCGCTCCCCGCACTCGTCGGCAAGGTCCCGGAGCTGCTCCCGCGCAGCGATGTAGCGGGCCCGCAGCGCCGCGGCCTCCTCCGCAGCGGCCCGCGCCTTCTCGCGCAGCGCCTCGTTCTCTGCCGTCAGCTCCTTGATGGACGCGTGCAGCCTGCAGCGCGAGGGTGGCGTGCGTTGAACAATGGGAGCGCAATGCAACAAGTGAGGAGACAAAGGCCGCGTATCATTGAACTCGATGCCGGCTGCAGCTCGGTGCTTGCCCAGCAAACCCACCTTGTGTGTTGCAACGACTCTGTCTCAACTGTGACGAGCTCCGCTGACAGCTGGTCACGGAGCGTGAGCGCGCGGGCCGCGCGTCGCTCCGCGTCCAGCCTGTGCAGCTCCACCTCGTGTTCTAACTGACGCATGACAGCATCGCCGTACGCCACCGCATCCTCCAAGTCCGAGCACCGCTTTCGCAGCTCGTGGATCGTGGCTTGCGCCTCAGCGGCTTGGCTCCCGTGGCGAGCGTTCACGCTCGACAGAGTTGTTGAGAGAAGGGCGAGTGCTTGATCGACGCTTGCAGCCTCAGGGGCTTCGAGAGACACCAGCGCGGCTGCAATCTTCACGGCACTGTCCATGATGTCAGAATGTTGTGCGGTGTACGGCGCACCGGTGTGAGCACCCCCCGCAGGCTCAATCGGCGATCGCGTCGCGGAGCTGTGTGAACAGTGCGTTCTGCTCCGATAAGCGTCGACAGAGATCCCCAGCAGACCCAAAGCTGACAAATGCCGGGATGGGGTGATGCAAGCTCTTCAGCGCTAGCGCTAGCAGGCTCACAACGCCGCACACAAGTGTCAAAAGTGATCCACGTCCGTCCAACGTCAATCCTCGGAGCCAAGTGTCGTGCATGCCACGGATCAAGACTCGGCTTCACCAACTCTTAGCTGAACAATCCACCTGGCTGATGCCTGCTGTGTTGTTGATTGCACGGGCTGACGGGCCACTTTTGGGCAGAAGCAGCGGCTCCGAATGCACCGCAAAAACCCGGCCGGCGGCCTTGATCCAGCCTATGCACGGACGTTCGCACGACAGTCAGGATCTGAGAGAGGCGCTGTACCGCTTGGCAGCGCTGACAGGGATGCGGGAAGTCGTGTCGGCCAAGAGCCGGCCTCAAAGTCGTCCGCATCTCTGCCTCACGCAACAGCCCAACTCAGCCTGGAGGACTTGATCGTGCGGGCACGGCAGCACCACACCGTTCCGGTGACCGCCGCCGAAAACTACCCACGAACCTCAGTGGCAGCTCACGGGCAACAGGCGGATGAGCCACAACATCGTAGCCGCAGTCAAGAGCGGGATGATGCTGGCAGCTCGCGCGGCACGGGGGCCGCCCACCGGCACCGCGAGCACCGCAGTGGGCGCGATCACCGCGCGCGTGTCGATACCGATGCAGATTCTGTTGGCAGCGGCGGCAGCAGCAGACGCAGGCACGACCGCGGGCGCGAGCATCGCACTCACCACCGTCATGACCGCTCGGATCGCGAGCACCACAGCAGCCGCGGCTCTCGCGGAGACAGAGACGGCCGCGATGCCGATCGGCGGTCGCATGGTGATCGCTCCTCGCGCTCGTCCCGTGCTGGTGGGCTGTCTCCCAGCGCCGCGTCTCGCCGCGTCGAGGGTGGTGAGACCGCAGGCGACGTTGAGTCGCGTGGCCGCTGGGGCGCTGACGCAGTTGATGACGCAGCGGATGATGCAGGGGCCGGTGCGGGGAGGCGAGCCCTGGTCTCGCACACCTCTCGCGTGCGGTTCACACGGGAGACGGAAGGCGGCGGCTCCGGCGGCGCGGGGAGTCGTGACGGTGCCAGAGACAGCTCCTCTCACCGGCGCGAGGCTGGCGCAGGCAGCACCGTCGACGGCGGCGACTCAGAGCGCGACTCGCCGCGGGACGGGGGCGGGCCTCGAGGCCGCGCTTCCACGCGCGCGCACCATGGGAGCCTGCTTTCAGCGCCGTCGTATAGCAGCTTCAGCGCAGGCGGCCGCAGCGCCAGCCAGAGCACCCATGGCCGCCGTGACAGCGTCGGGGAGGGCGATGCAGATGGGGGCGGCGACGGCAGGGACGGCCGTGCAGCGGGCAGCCGCTACGACGATGCGGCGAGCGAGGGGCGCAGCGTCTACAGCGTTGCATCCTCTGTCGGTCGAAAGCGCACCCGCGCTGAGGCTGCAGCGCAGGACGCTGACGCCGCCAGCGCGGGAGCGGCTGCCGCATCAGCAGGTACCGGCGAAACCGGCGAGGATGAAGGCGGAGCGGGTGTCGTCGGCGGCACGGGTTCGGCACGGGCTGCAGCGTCCAGCCGCTCTGCCTCCCTGGAGTCCCGTGGCTCCTCATCGCTGCACTCTGTCGGTACGGGCGGCGGCAGCTCGCGGCGATCCGTGACCGGCAGTCGGGGCGACAGTCGGTGGGGCGCTGTGGCTGATGCGCACGCAGGGCGTCGCGGGAGCGGCGGCGATGAGGTCGCCGGCTCGCCTTCAGCCGCTCGGCCCGACAGCAGCCCAGCGGCAGGCGAGCCCGTTGTCAAGCGCTCCCGCACGGAGGGTCGCCCAGCTGGGGGCACCCGGGCAGGCGAGGGCAGCAGCAGCAGCAGCAGCAGGAGGGGACGGTACTCAGATGACGACGAAGATGGTGGTCTGCCTGCCGCCGACAGGCCTGTTGTGGGTCCAGCGAAGCCGCCGGCTGCGCCTGCTGCCGCTGCAGCTGCGACGGCTCCACGGGGCAGCTGGCTGGACGAGGAGCATCCGCTGCGTGCGGCACCCCGTCCCGATGTCAGGAGTTCATGCGATGACGAGGGCGGCACCGACGACGGTGTCACCGCGCCTTACGGTTCAGTAACAGCGCCGTATGGGTCCGCTGGGCATGCTGGGAGCTCTTCGGTCACTGCACCTTACGACACAGTCACCGCACCGTACGAGGCTGTGACAGCACCCTACGATGCCGTCACCGCCCCCTATTTGTCAGCGTCCACGTCTGCCTCCTCGTCTGCCTCGGCAGCTGCTGTTTATGACGGCGCAGTCACAGCGCCATACCCTTCTGCTGGCGCCGGTGCCGGGGGCGCCACCGCTGCACCCCACGCTCGCGGCATCTCCAGCACAGCCCTGCAAGACGCTCTTGACGCGGCGGCTGCCGCA
>Ga0208629_100554_pt1 | contig 17687 bp, 11 predicted proteins | sample LakWasMet19_HOW5_2_FD_183865 | JGI IMG/M metagenome (GOLD analysis project Ga0208629, IMG submission 183865) | Freshwater sediment methanotrophic microbial communities from Lake Washington under simulated oxygen tension - Sediment Metagenome... | ecosystem: Environmental > Aquatic > Freshwater >...
GCTGAAGGCCGGGCGCCTGCGCCCGGGGCTGCTGGATGGCGCGCGCCGTGAGACGCTGCTGGAGGACGCCCGCAACGCGCTGAACGAGGAGGTGCTGATAGACCAGTCGGCGCGCGCGCTGCCCGCGGGCGCGGCTGTCAGAGGCGCCGCCGCAGAGGCTAGCGACGCCGCAGAGGGCACGGCTGCAGAGGGCGCGCCTGTCAGCGAGCATGGGCCCTCCGCTGCAGGCGACGCAGACGGCCTCGCGGAGGCGGACAGGGAGACGCTGCGACGCATCGTGTCTGAGGACCAGGAGATCACGGTGCAGCACGCGGAGGCACACCACGCGGGCAGTGGGGCAGGCGGTGGCAGCGCAGCTGCGGGCGCAGAGGGTCTGCAGCGCGGCGCAGCGGACCGCGAGCTGCTCCGCGAGTTCGACGCGTCCCGGCGTCGGAAGCTGCTGCAGGTGCTCACGATGCGCAAGCCGTCCCCCTCCCCCTCGCCGCTGCCGCATCCTGGCAGTACCGCGCCGGCTGCGTCGCATCAGCCATCGGGCGCCGCCAGTGACGCCGCGGGTGCTGCTGCTGCCCCTGCTGCTGTCGCAGCCCCCGCATCGCCTGCCGAGGGGAGCGCCGCTGCGGACGCTGCCCTGCATCAGGACCTGCGGCAGCTGGGTGGCGTGCTGACTGCGGCGACAGGGCCGTCCACTGACGCTGGCACCGCCGCTGCGAGCCTGGCGGCTGCCAGTGGAATCCGCATGCCTCGCCTGCTGGGGCCGTGGGCCTCTGCCAGTCTGCTCGCCCCAGACGCAGGGGCGGCTGCCGCCTCGCCTGCTGCCAGCAGCGCCCTGAAGGCGGGTGGGGACAGCCGCAGCTTGCTGCCGGAGGAGCTCACGTCCGCCCTGGAGCCGCTGGTGCAGCTGAGCGGTGACGTTCCCTACACCACTCAGTACACCGCAGGCGCCATCACAATGCCTCTGCGCCTCACAGCCGTGCCGCTGCGCAGGGCCGCAACGCGGGGCGTCGACTCTGTGGCCGCTGCTGCCGCGCCCGCTGGCGCGCTCGAGACTGCGAGTACTGAGCCGGCGGCGGCGTCGAGCGATGGCGGCTCGCCGCCGACTGCGGTGGATGCGGAGGGGCGGCCGACCGAGGCTGCCTTCCATGCCACCCTCGCGGCGCGCAGCGGCATTGCCATCACGGATATCGCTGTCAAGCCCTTGCCGCTGCTGCGCGGCGTCGTCGGACTGACGGAGCCCGCGTTCCCGCTGCCGCAGGCCAGCTGCTCCCTCGTGACCGTGTCTGCGCCGTGGAGCAACTGGAAGGCAGCCCTCGGGCCCAGCGGAGCGCACACCGGCGAGTCTGGCGACCACGCGCCGCCAGCAGGTGCAGGTGCAGGAGCAGCAGCAGCAGCAACAGGAGCAGCAGCAGGAGCGCCGCACTCCGCGCCTGCCGGTGCGGCGGCAGAGGTGCAGGCGAGGCCCCCGTCGGGCGCAGCCGCGCCCGTGCTGAGCGAGCGGGAGCTGCAGGAGCAGCTGTCGCGCTGGAACACGCCCGAGGGGGTGCGCCGCAAGATCTTCGTCTCCCGCCTGCCCCTCGAGGCCACGCCCGCCGACGTCGCGGCGGCCTTCTGCCGCCTGGGCCGCGTGCAGCGGGTGGAAATGTGGACTGAGCGCGCGGACACGCTGCGCCGGCGGCTGGCGGAGGAGGCGCGCCTCGCGCTGCTGCGAGAGAAAAGCAACGTGCGGAGGGGGGATTCGCAGCGCAGCAAGCTCAAGCGGCCGCCCGTGGCGCCCGGGGCCCTTGCGCTCGGTGGGGCGGGTGACGGTGCAACGGCTGCGGACGCAGGCAGCTCCGCGGCGGCCGCTGGAGCTGGCGGGGGGACTGGTAGCGGCACCAGCGTGGCCTCTCCCGCTGGCCTGGCTGGCATGCTCCCGGCTGCAGGGGGGCCGCGTGTAGGCGCAGGGCAGGGGCAGACCCGGGCCTTGCACTCCGCGTCGTCCGCCGCAGGCGCCGCTGGCCCCTCGTCGCTCTCCACTCTGCCGTGCGCTGTGCCGTCAGCCTGGGCGCTCTGCGCGCGGCCGTGGTGGCAGCAGCGCAGCCTCGTGTCCCGTGCGCTGGCCGCGTCGCCCTCGCGGCTTCTGTGCGGCACCGGCTGCGCGGCGTCCTTGGGAACAAAGAGCGGTCCGGGCGGGCACCAGAGAGTCGACGCGAAGGCGGCAGCGAGCGCCGCTGACGGCGGCGAGCTGACGGCAGCAGCCAGCAGCACGCAGCTGCCGGCAAGCGGACGCACCGCGGGCGGCCGCTGGGCGCGACCAACGGGTCCCCCAAGCAGCCGGCCGCAGTCTCCAAGCAGCCCTTCGCTGCCGCCACGCCCACCTCCGAAGCCGCCGGCCAGCGCAAGCGCGGGCGGCCGCGCGACGCCGCGACGCTCGAGGAGACAGTGGCTGCCATCACGCAGGATCGGGCGGGGCGGGCGAGCCAGGTGGTCAAGCAGGCAGGGGCCGCGGCTCCCACCGGAACCGGCGCGAAGGCAGCGGGTGCAGCTGCAGGGCAGGCTCGCGCCTCACCGTCTCCGCATTCGCCCTCTCACGCCCCAGCTCCGAAGCCGCAGCCACAGGCGCGCCCTAGCGGGCCGCACAGCCACGCGAGCGGTGGCTCCGGCGGCGGCGGAGGCAGTGCAGGCAAGGGCGCACCGGGCAGCGCTGCCGGCTCTCCCTGTCCCGTTGACGCCAGGGCCCCCAAGCAGTCAAAGGCTGCCAAGGCGGCTGGCGGCAAGGGCGCGTCGGCCGGCGGATCCGCTGCGACCGCGGGTGGCCCCCGCAGCCCGCTGGAGGGGCTCCCTATGGCGGCGCGCAGCAAGCTGTTCAAGACGCTGGACGAGCGGCGGCGCAGCTTCAACGTACACTCCCCGCTGGTTGCCTTCGTGTACTTCGAGGACGAGGCCGGCGCCGCGGCGAGCAGCAGCGAGGACCTGCGCCTCTTCGGCATGGTGCTGCGCAACCAGGCGTGCCGGGTGCAGCACGCGCAGGAGCAGCGCGTGCTCTACATCGGCGGCCTCCCGTCCGCGCTCACGCCCGAGGCGACGCAGGAGCTCTTTGACTCGCTGCTCGCCGCGGCTGGCTTGCAGGTGCAGCTGCCGGACCGCGGCCGCCTGCGGCAGGGCATCGTGGGCACGGGCGAGGTGTTTGTAGAGTTCCCGTGCCACGAGGATGCCGTGCGCGCCGCCTACTGCCTGCGCGGCGCAGAGCTGGTGATGGGCAAGCCCGTCGTGGTTGGGTGGGCAGCGGCAGACGAGTGGCGGCAGGCACGCCCGCGCATGCCCGTCTACTTCTAGGCACACCCAGCCCCGTGACGAGGCGGCGTCGTGCCAGCGCGTTGAAGGGGTCGCGCTCCATCGATATTGATTGCCCATGAGGGGCTGCGGCGACCCCCGTGCGCTGCTTTTCAGCGACCGCTCCACCGTTCGCGCTCCACTGGCTGCTGAGGGCTGGCTAATTCGTTGTGAGCGCTATGCAGCTGCAGCATGTACCTGCCGTGGCTTCGGCCCTCTTACAGGTGATCTGGGCTCAGCTGCTGTGGCTTGAAAAAGAGCCGTCGTCGAGTTCGCAGCTGCAGCTCTGCAGAGCATATATCGCCACCGGTATGGCAAGTCCACGTGCACTTGCCCCGGGACCACGTGGTGCCAGGGTGCGACTGGTCGAAAAGCCACACATTTAACAGATGTTGGCACTCGAATTCACACCATTTGACGAACAGTTTCGATATCGAGCGAACGTGAACGACTTTCAGACGATATCGCATGGTGCCTGTTGCCTACGCCTCGGCGGGCGTGCACTCGCAGTAATAGAGCTGCGGGCCTGAGCTCGAGCATGACGTCTACGCACATTCAGACGTGACGTTATAACGTTCGTCCGCCGACGCATATCGCCAACGAAGGCGTGTGCATTCGCATGAGCTCGCAGAGGCTTTCGGAGAGTCAAAGTCGCCAAACGCCCCCGGCGAGGCACGCTGAAGCTACAAAGCACGAGTTTTGCTGGCACTGCCAAACTGGGCATTCATCGAGGCGGCAGCCCGCGTGCTGCAACCCACGCTCTGCACGGAGCTACTCCGAGGCGGCCGTCGCGCTCGGCGCCGGAGCGGCTCCGTAGGCGAATTCCTTCCGCATGAGCACGAAGTGCACTGGACGCGTCAGCTCGTGTTCCAGGCTTGGAACCCACGGCGCGGTGCCGGCCTCCTTGTATCCACGGCGCAGATACATGGCCATATTGTCGCTCCTGCAAGACACAACCTGCAGTCGCACTGCCGCGTCGTTGGCGCGGGCGTACGCCTCAATTGCTGTCAGCAACAGCCCGCCCACGCCCTTTCCTTGCTGATCGCCCTTGACGGCCAGGGGCCCGAAGTAGACGCTCTCGATGCTGCCGTCATCGCGGCGTGTGACGCTGAACACAATGCAGCCCACAACGGAGCGCACTTCTGGCGCGCCTTCGCTGCCCGATGCAATCTGCTCAGCTACAATCATATTGCCGTCAGCGATCCAGCCCTCCGCCTCTGTCGGGGTGCGCAACCGGACGGCCCCCGCCTGCTTGAAGGCCACGCCCTCACATCCCTCCTCTATGACATACGCGGCGTTGATAATGGGGACGACGACATCAATGTCACCCGGTCTGGCAAGCCGCAACCAAAGCGCGGGGTTTGCCGCGACCACATCAATGACGTGCTCGAGCGACTGGGCAGCGGCGGGGGTGGCAGGCGCCGCATGGAGCCGCTTGCGGAAGACGATGAAGTTGCAGGGGCGTGTGAGCCGCTCGACGTCGACGAAGGGCGCCTCCGCAACCGGCACAAAATTCAAGCTCCGGTAGTAGTTCACCAGGTCGCTGCGGTGATTCACAATCTCGAGCTGCACCCAGCGGCAGCCGCGGGCACGCCCTTCCGCCTCCACCGCACCAAGCAGTGCCTTCCCCACGCCCTTCCGTTGAGCGGCTGGCGCGACAGCAAACGGTCCAAATCCAATGCTGTGAGCTCCTTCGAGTTTGAAGAAGATGGTTCCCAGGACGGAGCCGTCACTGGCCATGCACACGCGCACGCGACCATCAGCGATGGGTGCGGACACTTCCTCGTCGCGCACAATCCTGTCCGTTCGCTTGAATGCGATGCCACTATCGCCAGCCTCCACCTTGTATGCCGCGTTGATTAGATTGATGAGGGTCGGCACATCTTCGGCGGTCGCCGGTCGAATCGTAAGGTCGGCCATCTGTGGTGTGTGACGCAGTCGATGAGCGGGCCCAATGCGACAACAGGTGTCAACTGGAGATCCACGATGCCAATACAGCAAGAGTTGAGCAGATATGGCTGCCGTGTCTGGTGCATACGACGAGTGATGCGCTGCGTCAGCAACTCCATCAGCTTTTGCATTCCTTCGAATGTGGGGGTTGAAGCTTCTCCGCTTCCCAGAGTCGGATCTGCACGGGCTCATTTGCACGTCGCCGGCTGCGGGGTTGGTCGCCCCGTCGCGGTATTTTACAGCGAGAACCTGCCAACCTGAAGGCTGGGGGCTCAATACCGTGCCTGCGTAACAGGCCTTTCCGTTCACAGAGACCGGCGTTCAGGATGCTCGCGCTCGCTGTCGCCGGCCTACTGCACGGCGCTGCGGCCGCAGCGTTTCGGCCCCCTTCGGTGCCGCTGCTGACCCAGTCGCCAATGGTTAATTCGTGGTCGAGCGCAGACGCGCTGCCGGGGACGCAGCCCACCTTTTGGGAGGGGTCCCAGCAGAACATGTACTCTGCGATTCGCGTCGATGGAACGCCATACACCTTGATGGGGGTGCAATCCCCTGTAGGTCAGCTGGTCCCTGCCCAGAACGCTCAGCAGCTCTCCGTCACTGTTTTCGCCACGCAGACCGTCTATACCTTCGCTGCTGGGCCGGTGTGCGTCAACGTAACCTTCACCAGCCCGCTCCTCACCGAGGACTGGGAGCTGCTGTCGCGGCCGGCGCACTACTGGACGTTCGATGCAATGTCCTGCGACGGACAGCAACACGACGTGCAGCTGTACGCCGACATCAACGGCTGGCTGGTGGCGCGGGATCCGACGGTGGATGTGTCGTGGGAGCGCATGACTGTGACCGGCCCGGGACTGAGCAGCGAGGTCACAGCCCTGCGCATCGGCGCTACGACCCAGAGCCCGCTGCAGGACACGAACGACCGCCCGTCCTGGGGCTACGCATACCTGCTGGCAGAGACGGGCTCTGGGGCTGGCGCCCCCGCTGCGAGTATGGTCCTGCAGGGGGCGGACGCCACCCGCACCGCGTTCCTGTCCAGCGGCGCCATCCCCACCGCGGACAACACGTCCCAGCCTGCCCCACTCATTCCCAACTACGAGCCCGCCCCCGCAAGCGGGCCGCAGACGGGCGTGGACCGTCCCGGCCTGGACCTGCCCGGCTACCCCATCACCATCGCCTCGGGCGGCTACAGCGCCTGCGAGGCGCTGTGCAACCAGACGGCGGCGTGCGTGGCGTGGGCGTTCGGCATCCCGAGCTGCGGCGGCGACCCTGCGCAGGGCCAGTGCTGGCTGAAGGGCGGCTTCCCCTCCACGTCCCCTAACAGCTGTCGCGTCAGCGGCCAGAAGGCCGGTGAGCCAACCTCCACGGGGCAGCCGCTGGTGGCGGCCGCGGCGTTCACCTTCACGGTCGCCCTTGGGGCGCCCGTGTCTCGCTGGGTGACCATCGCCGTTGACGAGATTGCCAGCATCAGCTGGTTCGGGGAGGTGTGCCCGCCATACTGGCGCCGTGCCCTGCCCGTGGGCAACGCGTCTGTCGTTCCGATGGACATGCTGGCAACCGCATTCTCCGAGTACCGCGCCGTCATCCAGGCGTGCGACGCGTTTGACGCGGAGACGGCGCGCATGCTGACCGCCGTGGGCGGCGCGGAGTACGCCACGGTCGCGCAGCTGACGTACAGACAGGTGTTCGGGGCCATGCAGCTGGTGTGGGTGCCGAGCAAGGCGGACGCCTGGTACTTTCTGAAGGAGATCTCCAGCTGCGGCTGCCTCAACACCGCGGACGTCATCTACCCCGCGTTCCCGCAGGTGTGGGCAGACGCTGTCAGGCTGGCGGCGGCTGGCACGAGCCTTTGTGCAATTACCAACTGTCCGCGCTGCGTTGCAACCCCTGTTTCTGCACTCGCACGCCTTGTTCCGCCTCGCAGATTCTCTACTACAGCCCAGAGCTGATGAAGCGCATGGTGGTCAGCCACCTGGAGTATGCGATGAACATGACGAGCCAGCCGTACCCGCTGCCCTGGGGTGAGTTTGACCTCCCTCTTGCGAGCTGCGAGGCCACACGTACACGTCCCCTCACAGTCTGTGCGCCGCATATTCTGCGTTGTCGCTGTCCACGAGACCAATCTCTGCACCAGCGCCGCACAATCGAGCCGTCAACCACGCCTGCACCCTACACGCACGCTCCACCTCCTTCCCCGCTGCAGCGCCGCACCACCTGGGCTACTGGCCCATCGCCGACCTCCCGTACACGCAGCAGGAGAACATGCCGCTGGAGGAGAGCGCCTGGGACCTGCTCATCATCGCTGCCATCGCGCAGCGGCAGGGCGGCGACCTCACCTGGCTGGCCCCGTACTGGCCCGCCGTGCAAACGTGGTATAACTTTCTGGTCACGCTGCTTCCATTCCCCGGGGAGCAGCTCAGCACAGACGACTTTGACGGACAGATCTTCAACGCCAGCAACCTGGTGAGTGTGTGTGCTGCCGCTGCCGGCCATGACTGGCAAAAAAGGAGCTGATGCATTTGGCGGGCTCTTGGGTTCGCGGACTTCTGTGCATGCCACCTGCGCCAACCCGCTTCCGCCCTCCCCGTCGCAGGCCGCCAAGGGCATCGCCTCCATCGCTGCCTACGGCTACATTGTGGAGGCCTTCACGGGCAACGCCACGGCGGCGGAGGAGGCGTACACCATCGCCGCCTCGTATGCGCAGACCTTCGTGCAGTTCGGCTGGCACGACGCGGGCGCGGACAGCCACTTCCAGCTCGGATACACAGGCAGCAAGGGCAGGGACGGCAACAGCTCCAGCTATGCAATGATGTACAACCTGCTCTGGTACCGCCTGTTGGGGTACGACAATCTGCTGCCCAACCAGGCCGCGCTGATGCAGCAGCAACAGCAGTGGTATAGCGCCAACGTGATGCAGCGCTATGGTCTGCCGCTCAACAGCCGGGCCCTGTACACGAAGGACGACTGGATGACGTTCACTGCGGCCATGTACTACACGAACGGGAGCACCCCGCAGCCGAGCGCGTTCTCGCAGACCCTCTTCGACGGCCTCTTCCGCTTCGCCAACGAGACCACCTCCCGAGAGCCGCTCAGCGACTGGACCAACACGAATCAGCCAACGGCAGTGGGCTTCCTCGCGCGCCCAGTGTACGGAGCGATGTACGCGCCCGTGCTGGTGGCGCAGGCTGAGACACTCGGGCTGGGCTCCCCGTCCGACCCCACCGTGCAGCGCGCACGGGCGGTGTTCGAACGTGTGCATGCGCAGGCAGCGAACGTGGCTGCGTAGCCGTAGCGATAGCAACCGACATTGGCCACTCTGATAGCTGTTAGGAATCCATAGAAGCAGGTGCAGAATCCGGACGCAAGGCAGAAGCTGCCGAGGGCTGCCGGCGTGCATCATGCCTCAGGCTGTCGGTGATGATCTCCGGTGTCGCTGGGTGTACATTCTGACTGGCAGGTACCTGATTTCTCGTCATTCCACAGCTGGCGGCGCAGTCGCGCCGCATAACAGGCTGTCATGACAGCCAATGAACCTTGACTCACTGGGCTTGAGCTACTAGCGCCGCCTCAGCCTGAGGCTGGCTGAGCCCGCTGGCACATCGTACGCAGTCATCGGATTCAGCTCGGATTCTCCATCGAGCGTGAAGGATTCTTAAGGAACGCTGCTTGGCGGCTCCCCACTCTCGCCGTTCTTCTTGGCAAATCCCCGGCGTTGGCGCGATCAAGACTCTAGAGCAGTTGACACACTCTTCATCCTCCAGCCGGGCAAAGTCTGCCACGTCGATATCCGCCGTGTTCGGCCACAACCGACTGTCATCGCTGCTGCTATCGCTTAGCATATTTGAACTTGCCAACATCTGCTGACAGAAAAGGTCTCTGCTATCCGCTGCCTTGCAACGACAGTCCTGAGCCACAGCTGTCACGCTGAGCCGTGTACGAGGCTAAGCTCGGAGGCTTCAAGCGATTTCGGGCATACTTGTGACTTGCCAACCAAATGCTGCAGCTGAAGATTGGCATCGGCGCCGCGGCGCTCGCAGTTGCAGGGCACACTGCGTACGTGGTGAACACAAGGATGATCAACCGGCCCAGCGGACGGATGTTGCAGTTTTCTCCTGGCAGCCAGGATGAGGTGGTTGCGTTCTCGCTGAAGACTGGCGACCTTATCTTATTTCGACGGGATTGCGGTTCATACCCACTGCTGTCTGGGGCTAGTTGCCTCGTCCGCCAGTCTCGACTTGATCGAGGCGCGGCGGATGGCGAGAGCGTGTTCGATCACATGGGCGTGATCGTGCTCCTGCATGGCAAGCCGCATGTGCTGGAGATGGGGTCGTTTGGCCCGCGGCTGCGACCCTATGACGCGCGCATCAAGCTGAGCCTTTCAAAGAAGATCCTGGTGCGGCAGCTGCGCGTGCCGCTGAGCAAGGCTGCGTGCAGGGAGATGGAGCGGTTCGCGAGTGAAATTGCTGCGCGCAACGAACGCCGGTACTCTGCAATTGTGGCAGACCTGGCGGCAGCATGCGCTCCCACGCGACCCCAAAGTCTTGACGTCGCTCTAGTAGAGGAGGCATACGCAAGCGCGGGGCTGCTGCCAGCACATGCTGCTGATTCGCCTGTGGGCACGGCTGGTGCCGGGCCTGCCCGTGGCACGGGGGACTCGCTCACTCGCTGGTGGCCACCGGAGCAGCCATTCCAAACGATGGGCCAGCCGCATCGCTTTGGCGCCGACGTGTGGGTGCGAGACTTGAGATGACAAGGCAGCCACGACGCGTGCACAAGCGATGGCGATGATCACGAACGCCCACCTCTTGGAAGGCGCCACATGCTCCTGTGGTCGGAGCCTGGCAAGAGCTTGCGGACACGATGCGTGCTCTCTGACATGAAAATGAGTGAAATTCAAGGCAAAAACTACCACAGACGCTGGCTACGAAACCACACTCGCTTGCGCTCGCTGCACACTCACGCGCGCCGTGCTCGACACGCCACCACGTGAACGCGCCTTTGCCACGCGGCCACTCGCAGCCATGCCTTAGCGATTGCGCTTATCGCGACGCGCGTTGGGGAGTTGACATCGGTCAGCGGCAGGCCAGGCTCCACAGGACTGGCGCCCGATGCAGCAGGGGCGGCGCCGGAGCCTTCCCCTCCCGCCTCTGCAGCGGTCCGCAAGCTGTTGAGCACAGGCGCCAGTAGCACCGCCAGCGCATCCTCCCGTGCTCTCACGACGCCACTGACTCCGCTGCCGCCTGTGCTTTCGGGTGTACCCGTCGCGTGCGGCCCCGCCGACGGCACCGGAGAGGTGACACCCGGGGTGCCGTGCACGCATGCCATGACACTGGCGTCCAGCGCCGCCACGTTCAGATGCAGGCTGCCGCAGGAGGCCGCCACCTCCAGCAGGGCTGCGCCCACCACCGCCGCGTCGCGTGCGCAGTGCCGCAGCCAAACCTCCCGCACGGGCTGCAGATCCTTCTGAAGCAGGGCAGCGTCGGGCCACGGCTGCCCGGCGAAGCGCGCAGTCCCCGCGGCGGCCGCCTCCGCGAGGGCAACGGGGTCTTGAGGCCCCGTGCTTGGGCGTGCCGCGCCGCGGCCAAAGACTGCGCGCACCACCGGTGTGGGGGTGTCGCACCCAGCACCCGCGTGCACATGGCCGCCCTCCCCGCCTGCCGCCTCATCGCGCGGCGACGCGGGCGCAGCCTGCTCGCCGCTCAGTCGCTGCGCCGCCGCCTCCTCGGCCTCGGCGCTGAGAGGGCTGCCGAGGATGGCGCGCGTTGCGGCGATTGAAGCCTGCGCCTCCTCCTCCCCATGCGCGAATTCCACCTCCAGCACGGGCTCGCGCAGGGGCGGAGGCAGGGTGAGCAGCTTCCAGGCGTCCTCCGCCAGGGCTGACACCTGCTGGAAGGCCCACGCGCCCAGCGCGGCGGGACGCAGGGGTGCGCCCTCGTGCGCTGCCTCGTGTGCTGGCGTGGTCAGCTCCCCCGTCCCCGGCGAGGCAGCGCCGAGCAAGCCCGCCGCCGCCCGGCGCTGCAGCCACTTTGCGCGGTGCGCGATGGCAGGCAGCAGGATGCCCGCTGCTTCCGCGTGCAGGCACTCAACCGCCACCTGGTGCGGCAGCCTCCCCAGGCGGTCCGGCTGCTGCAGCATACGCAGGTGCGGCTCCTCCAGCGGCAGCAGCGCCAGCAGCAGCGCAGTGTAGTCGCGGGCCAGCAGCGCGGGCTGCTCCTCGCGCCCTGCCGCTCGCTGCCCTGCGCTGCCAGCGCCTGCAGCCCCCGGCGAACCACCGCCGCCGCCGCCGCTGGCTGTTGCTACATCTCCGTCTGGGCTGCCCGCAGGCGCGGCCGTGTGGATCGCTTGCATGCCAAGCGGGGGGTTGACGCTCTCCATCCCTTTGCCGCCCTCGCTGGCAGAGGGCCGCGGCGGCTGGCCGAGGCCGCCGGCGGCTGCGGGCTGGCTGGCCATTGAGAGCGGGCCGCGTGGCGCGGAGGCTGCCAGCGGGCTACCGAAGGGCGTGCGCTCGCGAGCTGCGGGGGCTGCGCTGCCAGCCCCTGCAGCCAGCGGCGAGCCCACAGCAGAGGCGAAGAAAGAGGCGCCCTCGCTGGCGCTGGCCGCGCTGCCGCTGCCGCCCGACGTCGGTGGGGCTGCCCCGTCAGGGTGCAGGCGCCGCAGCCCGCTGCCGCCGCTCGCCGAGCCCCCCGAAGGCGTCGCGCCGCCTGCGCTCGGCCCCGTGCCGGGCCGGTTGCGCGAGCGCGGGGTCAGCAGGATGGCCCTCGCGATGTCGGAGGAGCGCGGGGTGCTCGCTTTCGCGACCCCGCCGACGCCGCCCGGGCGCCGCGCCGCGCTGAGGGCGGACGGGGTGCGAGGGGGCCCCTGCGGCGGCTGCGTGCCCGCCGCCCCCGCGACCCCGAGCTCTGCCATGCGCGGCTGCGGCGGCAGCATGTGCGGGCGCCTCGGCGCGTGGCTGCGCGTCGCCGCCTCGAGCAGCGGGTGCTGGCACCACAGGCGCACGCCGCCTGCGGCGAGGTGCAGCGCGTTGGCGCCGTCCCTGTTACTGGCGCTGTGGCCGGCTCCGTGCCGCCGCAGCTCGGCGGCGAGATCGTGCCAGCCCCCGAGGCAGGCCAGCATGTGGGGGGTGTTGCCCGCCGCGTCCGTCGCGTCCAGGGCCGCCTTCAGCAGCGGCAGGGGCTCCCCAGGCGGCCGCACCGTCAGGCTGGGCAGGCCCGCCAGCGCGGCGCCTCCCGCTGCCCCTCCCGCGGGCGAGCCAGCGGCTGCTGCAGCGGCGTGGTGCGCGCGGGCCGCGCCCTCCTCCAGCGTCCGCAGGCAGCGCTGCAGGCCCTCCGCCCAGCCCAGGTACGCAGCGATATGCAGACACGTGACGCCCTCCGCGCCGGGCGCCTTCACGTCTGCGCCCGCCTCAAGCAGGAGGTCGGCCATGGGGGCCTGCTTCGTGAGGAAGGCCACTGCGAGCGGGGGCCAGCCCTGCGCCCCGCTCAGGTGCGGCGAGGCGCCCTTCGCCAGCAGATGCGCCGCGGGGCCGAGCTTGCGGGACTGGATGGCCTCGATCAGCGGCGTGGAATAGTCGCCCTTGCGGTCCACAAAGTCCAGCGGCACGCCGCAGGCGACGAAGCGCTCCACGTCCTCCAGCTCGCCCTCGCGCGCGGCCTCGCACAGCCGGAGCGCCAGCTCGCGCTCGTGCCGCGCACGTGCCATTTTTGCAGTGGCGGCGTCCGGCGATGCCGCGCACGGGGAGCGCATGCCCGCCGGGCCGAACGCATCGCCCTCGCTGGCGGCTCGCCAGTAGCCTTCAGATACGAAGTTCATTGCGGTTCGTGTTCTCGAGCCAGCGCAAATGTCGACGCCAGCAATATCGAGAATCGGGTGCGTGTGCGAGGCAGTAGCACAACTTTGATTGCTGCGCCCGAAACACTGTTCCAGAACAATCGGGATCGAACACTGTTCTCAAGTCCAAAAACCAAATAAAGTGAAAACCCGGTCGTCCCTCAACCGGACAATACAACCAAATAAAGTGGCGTTGCAGCGTGCACATGGCGTCAAATCCGTCTGTGCTACCAAGACGCCCGACCCGTGTCGCTTGTCAACGCCCGAGTGGGCGATGCTGCCAGCGGGTCCCGGCACCGCACTTACTCCGGCAACGAGCGCTGTTCGTCCTCGATGGCGGCGCCCAGATCAGCGGACAGCCGCTGGAAGAACAGTTTGCCTAGCTCGTAGCTCGCGATCATGATGGCGCAGGAGGGCGCAACCTTGGCAGTGCGGGCCGTCACGCCCGCGAACAGACCGCCGATACCCTGGTGGCGGGCGATCCAGGCGAGCGTCTGGGCAGTCCCGGTGGGCGGGCGTTGGGCGCTGGACAGGCCCGACCCCGCAGCGGGGGCCATATCCACCTGCCGCCGGGTCTTGACAACGTCGAAGGGGGTGGTGACGAACGCTGCAAAGCCGCCGGAGGTCACCCCCGCGCCGAAAGCGATCAGGAACGTGTCGAGGAATCCCAGCTTCGGAGGCGACGGCGACGCCAGCAAGCGGTCTCCATATTGTTGCCGCAGCCGGTGCTCGTGCAGCCTCTTCTTGACCACCTCATACCCCATCCAGTACAAGCCGCTGAAGGGCACGTCCCGCCAGAGCGTCGCCGCAAAGCCCCGCCACAATGAAAACACGCTTCCATGCGTCGTCACCTCGTTCCGCAGGGACTTCCACAGCGGCAGGTGGCTGCGCTTGTGCATCTCCTTTGTGCGCAACAACTCCAACGGCGACACGACCGTCACGGTCAGAACGCGACCACAAATACCCGCGATCAACGGCACTGCCGGCAGCAGCGCGCTATTGTCTGCAGCCCACCTCCTCTGAAGCCGCTCCTTCAATTCGTCGTACGCCAAAAAGTACATGGTGGTCGACGGGACCGCCATCAGTAAACTCGGCTTGAGACCGCTCCACAAAGTTGTAACTCCTTCACGGCGAACGACGTTGACCATGGTGCTCATCGCCGAGGCAGAATGCACCCGTCTACGCTGACTCGTGTACACGCAGCAGGTCGGCGGCCTGACTCCCTCCACTTTCGTGCACACCGGGCACGTCATCGCGCTGGTGATGAGGCTGACGTTCGAGACGGGCGCCGCTGATTGCAGTCGCGTTTTGACAACGTCAAGCGGCGATGTCACCAGCGCCGTCACCACCGCGCCAATTGAAGCGGAAACAAGCTTATGCCATGGGTTATCCCTCTCTACGGGCACCGCCATGGCGAGCGAACGGTGCGATCTCAACACCAGCCCACACGTGTGACGCGACCGAGAAAATTCTGCAAACCGCAGCAGGAATCCGCCCGGCCCACAGTAGCTACTACCTACAAGTTTTAAGGTAATGCAACTGCCAATCAAATCGGATTCGGTCGGTGCATTCGGAAAAACTGTGGTAAACATAATTCCGTCTGAGCGTCTGACATGCGAAACTTTGATGAACTGAACTATGTTTCAGCGACGCGGTCGTCAAACGAGCACGCACGCATTGCCTCCTGCGCGCGTGATTGAGGCGCATATCAAAGCAACAGCGACATCTAACGTCTGATTCAGAAGCTGCCGCCCCCGTCGATCCTGCCGAACAAATCCTCCAGGATGTCTGCGCTCGCTGACGAATCCGCGGGGTATCTCGCCGTCACAGAGCTGGAAACAGCGCCCATTGAGGGTCAGAAGCCAGGCACATCTGGGCTTCGTAAGAAGACGAAGACTTTTATGGGCAGGTGAGGCTGAGCTGATGCAGTCGGCGCAGGGGGCGCAGCGCGCGCGCGATCGTACAACCAGCAAAACGGAGTGTGCACGCATTGGGCCTGCCTACTAACTGATATGTCCTCAACAACCTGGTGGGCCTGAAGTCGTGTCGGGTGCGCTGTATCGTTGATGACGCGGCAGGAACAACCGGTTTGTCGCGCGCCGTCATGCTGCAGGCACTACCTCGCCAACTTCGTCCAGAGCATTTTTGATGCCCTCCCCGCCGACGAAGTGAAGGGTAGCACCATTGTTGTGGGCGGCGACGGCCGATACTGGACCAAGGAGGCAATCCAAATCATCATCAAGATCGCGGTGGCGAACGGCGTAAAGCGATTGTGGATCGGCCAAGACGGCTTGCTGTCCACACCCGCGGTGTCTGCCGTGATTCGGGAGCGCGAGGGCGGCGCTGCGTACGGCGGGATTATCCTGACTGCGTCGCACAACCCTGGCGGGTTGGACGAGGATTTTGGCATCAAGTGGGTCGAACAAGCCAGCGGCAGGGTGGCTGGCGGCAGCTGGTCGCCACGGACGGTCTGCGCACCCGAACATTTGACCCTCTGCAGTTGCACACGGCTGTGGCATCAGTCTCAGTCGGCTTTGCGCCGTCTCATCCGTCCGCACGCTGCGCCTCGTCGTCTTGGAGCAGGTACAACGCCACCAACGGCGGGCCCGCGAGCGAGGCCGTGACGGACGCCATCTTCGCGAAGACCAAGACCATCACGCGCATCCGCACGTGCCACGCCTTCCCCGACGTTGACCTGGGCAAGGTGGGCGCCACCGTCGTGCGCAAGGGGGCCGCCTCCGGCAGCTTCCCGCAGGTGGCTGAGGAGGTGACGGTGGAGGTGATCGACAGCGTGGAGGACTACGGGCGCCTCCTGGCGCGCGTGTTCGACTTTGACGCGCTGCGCACCTTCCTGGCGCGCCCGGACTTCCGCATGATTTACGATGCGCTGAGCGGAGGTGCGTGCGACGAACCCTGGTGCGCAGTCGGGGGGTGCAGCGCATGGCCCTGCCCGAGCATTCCCTGCCCCTTGCCCACCACTTTTCTCGTCGGACCTCCCACCCTGCACGCTGCTTGGACTGCAGTGGCGGGCGTGTACGCGCAGAAGATCCTCTCGGGCACGCTCGGAGTGCCGAGCACCGGCCTCGCGAACTGCGAGCCCAAGCCCGACTTTGGGGGCCATCATCCCGACCCCAACCTGACCTACGCCTCGGAGCTCGTCAAGGCAATGGGTGAGGCGCTCCCCTTGCGGCAGTGAGGACTGGGGCACATTAGCAATGCGGCTGCGGTCAGCTGAAGCTGACTGTGCGCACCTGCGCTGTCATTGGCCGCTGCCGTCGCTCAACTCAGCATTTTCCCCTCACTTTTCGTCCCTGCAGGCCTCAAAGCTGACGGCAGCAAGAGCGAGATGCCCGCCGCAGAGGTGCCCGACTTCGGCGCCGCGCAGGACGGCGATGCGGATCGCAACATGATCCTCGGCAAGCAGTTCTTTGTGACGCCCTCCGACAGCGTGGCCGTGATCGCCGCTCACGCGGACGCGATCCCGTTCTTTGCCGGCGGCCTGAAGGGCGTGGCGCGCAGCATGCCAACGTCAGCGGCCCTGGACCGCGTGGCCGAGAAGCAGGGCCTGCGGCTGTTCGAGGTGCCCACGGGCTGGAAGTTCTTCGGCAACCTGATGGACTCGGCGCTGCTGGGCGGGCGGGACTACAACCCCTTCCTGTGCGGCGAGGAGTCATTCGGCACGGGCTCGAACCACGTGCGTGAGAAGGACGGATTGTGGGCCGTGCTGGCGTGGCTGTCCATCCTCGCCAAGGCCAACAGGGCCGCGCCCGTGGGCAGCCTCGTGTCGGTGGAGGCCATCGTGCGCGAGCACTGGGCCACCTACGGCCGCAACTACTACTGCCGGTACGACTACGAGGGCGTAGACGCCGCTGCGGGCGACGCCCTCATGGATCACCTGCGGAGCCGCATCGCGGCCTTCAACGGGGCCAAGAAGGCGGACGACAGCCACAGTGAGTGCGCGGGGCTGCGGATGACGGCGGGCTGCCTGTTGCGCGGCGAGCGCGAGCGATGGGGTGGCCGTCCAAGCTGCAAGCAAGGAGCTCATCAATAATGTGGCTCTCGCTTCCCGCTCCTTTGCCGCTGCAGCTGAGGCGCTGACCGGCGGCTTTCGTCTCGCCACCGCCGATGAGTTCCGCTATGTCGACCCCGTCGACCACTCCGTCAGCGACAAGCAGGGCCTGCGCTTCATCATGTCCGACGGCTCTCGCGTGGTCTACCGCCTCTCTGGCACGGTGCGTGGCCGAGCCAGTGTGTTATTGCAACGTGGCTCTGACGTCTTGCTTTCTGGATCCCGCCATGCCATGCTCACTCAGCTATCCTCCGTCTCCCTCCCTTCCGCTCGCAGGGCTCGGTGGGCGCTACCGTGCGCGTCTACATCGAGAAGTACCAGGCCGCAGGCGGAGACGCTGCCCTGCTGGACCTGCCGACCTCTGCGGCCCTCAAGGACCTCGTGACGATCGCACTCGATCTCGCGCAGATCGAGCGCATCACCGGCCGCAGCGCGCCCACCGTCATCACCTGAGCGAGCGCGCTGGCAAGCAGTGACGGCTCAGCGGCGCCGGTCGTGACCAGCCCGCCACGGCAGCTGCGCCGGGGAGCGAGCG
>Ga0208629_100556_pt1 | contig 17641 bp, 18 predicted proteins | sample LakWasMet19_HOW5_2_FD_183865 | JGI IMG/M metagenome (GOLD analysis project Ga0208629, IMG submission 183865) | Freshwater sediment methanotrophic microbial communities from Lake Washington under simulated oxygen tension - Sediment Metagenome... | ecosystem: Environmental > Aquatic > Freshwater >...
AAAACAAAAAAAAAAAAAACAATCTGCTCGCAATCCTCGGCTTCTGGTTTCGTCACGCACGCACTTGTGCGGTGGAAAAAAGCTGGGCTGTCCCGTATCCCAGGTGGCACCGGCGTGCAGCAGCGTGAATGCGACGAAACCGAAGGCTTCCGCGTGAGCTGCATTCGGGCGCAGCGGCACGGTGCATTGGAGTGAGGTCCGAGTAGTGACCGCGCAGTGACGGTGAGTAATAGGCTGCTTCAAAGGGCGATGGTGGAAGTTGTGGGCACGGTGTCCGTGGTGATGACGCGCATCTTTGACTACAGTACACTATTGAATAATTTTTACGTATTCAATGAAAGCTTACCAATTATCATTACTTGCAATACAATGACAGCCTCATGAAACCACCGACGAAGGCGACGAGATACGTTGCACCACCACACAATGGTCGCATTGACCCATGTGAAGTCTGTGCTCCTGTGCTCGCTCGAGTGTTGTCAGGTTGACAAAACGAAAACCGAACCCGCGCATGCACACGCGAGACAGCAATTGCACCAAAACGATTCTCGGACGGCGATTGGAACAAACAATCCCGTCCGTCAGGAACGAACGGTTAACAAGGAAGCCTGATATCAAGGGAACTCACCTTTTTCTGAACAATCGCCTTTATCGACACACGTAGTAGTGCTGTTGACAGTTTGACGTTGTAGCAGAGCCGCTGGCGGAGCTCCAGTGGCCCCAAACCGCAACAGACATAGTGTTTCGTGGCTTCACGAGATTCGTTCTCGTGAACAACTGCGAACACGACATCGCATCCGGTGCGAAACATGTGGTGCGAGCAACCGACGCAGGATACAGTGCCGCTGTTGTGTCACAGGGAAAGTCAGCTCGTAATTTTGGATCTGTTGCGTCTATTTCGACGTTGCTGGGATGCAAGTCTTGACTTTCAAGCTTGGTTGAATTGTCTTGCAAAGTTTCGAGGTTTCCGAAACTAGATGAACGAATGCTGGGCAAGCACATGTAGCCTTGCAGCAGCGAATCAGTTTTTTCCCGCAGCAGGAGGTTGATGCAACGAAAGTTTGCGTCTTACGACCAGCAAGCAGCAACCGTCGAAAACCGTACAAATCGTGTGAGCGGAACGTAACGCAGCCCGATTATGAGACCAAGCAATCAATTATGACCGCTTTGAGTTCGCGGTTTTTAGTTCTTGTGCGCTAAGGCTGCAGCAAAGCACCAAGGCGAAATGAAATTATTCAGTGCAATTGTGTACTCAACAATTGCAAAGCATAGAAGTTTCGTCACCTTTGCGAAGGCTTTCAGTTTCGAGTCCAACCTGCGGCGCGAAACATGTCAATGCACGATGAAATGCGTCTAGAACCGGTATCGAATTGTAATGTATAAAAACGCAGTTTCTCGTTTGTGAAAGCGTTGTGGATTATGAGACTAAGACACACTTGTACAGTGTGAGCACATTCTGCTCACCGTTGACGCAAGCTGTTCTTGTGTGTTTGACTTCTTGGCTGTAATAAATTGTTTTGTGCTCAACGATTATGAAGCACCAGATCGCGGAGGCCTTCGGAGAGTGGCTTGACTTTCAACCTGTCTTGAACGCTGAATGTGTGGAATGAACGTAATCATCACCTTTCGTGAAGAGGTTTCAAGCGGCCGTCCAGTTCAGTCGCTCATCAGGAGATGCGTCGAGAGTCGTCCCAGTCCACTCGCTCAACTCAATGAATGATTAATGGCGATGACCTGGGCATGCGCGATGGCGGATGCTGCGGAGAGCGTCGTGTTCGCCGTTGCGCGCGCCCGTGCTGTCGACAAGATGAGCTCAGTGGTAATCAAACTCGGTACGAGAGGATTGGTAATCGGGTTGCCTGAACAGGCAGTGCCGCGACCCGGGCGCGACAGGATGGACATCTCAGCGGTGGCGACCAACGGAGTCGTGTCCGTGCCGTTCACTTGCTCGACGAGAGGCTTTCTGCTTCTGCGCAGGGAAGGTTTCTGTTCATGCAATCGGCCACGGCTACGCCGTGTGACGGGCGCCGTTTTGGGTTGGAAAGGGTGCGACTCTTGCAGGGATCGGGGAGACTCCGACCGCTCACGCTGCAGTGCAGGCCCTGGTTGCCACCCATCAGCCGCCTCGTTGGAAGCGAGGAGGGCAGAGTTCCCGAACTGCAGGGTCGGTATGATAGATATTTCAAATGGCAGCCCGGCGGCGTTCGTCAGCGCTCAGCCTGCCACCCAACGGTTGCCCTTTTGCATGTTGCTGTAGCGTGCAGCGTAGAAGTCGGTCTTCCACTTGGCCTTCTCCGCCGCCTTGCCCGTCGCGCGCCCGTCCCCGGCGGTCACCTCGCCGGTCTCCTTGACTTTCGTCGTGGGTCCCGCAGCAAGCAGCCAGGGTTAATTGTTGATGTTGCTGCGATGACGGTCACGTCGAGAACGAGGGTGAGCACGCTCGGGGATCTTGAGAGTGGCCTCGTCTAGTGCCTGGCAGCTGCCTGATCTGGTGAAACTGCGCCCGACCAGGGGCCGATTGTCCGAACGCAGAGCTGCGTTGACTCGCTTGACAGCGACGAACGACGAGCCCAAGACGTGCAAACTGGCACGGGCAAACGAGCTTTGTTCTGCGGACGGACCTCACCGCAGCACAGAGTGGTCTATTGCGAGTTCGCGGTCGGTGATGCAAATATTGCACCTTGTCAGCCTGGCCGGCCCGAGTGACCTCTGAGTAAAACGGAATAGTCAGGTGTCGCTGTGGGCCTGCGGCCTGCCAGTGGCCTTGGCGGCTTGTCGTAGGCACCCGTGGCGGAGCCTCTCAAGCGGCGGGTGGCAGTTCATCGCAGGCAAGCCCCCGCCGTCCTGAGCGTTTTCCCTTGCATAGCCCACGCTCAGGCTGAGGCCAGAAAGGTTTCTAAGCACAAGCTTTCACCTCTGAGCTATAGTGCGCACTATAGCGCAGAGCGGCCGCTCGATGCCGGCAGGCGCACAGCGCAGCGGGGACGGGTTGGCGCGGGTATTCAAAGGCGGCGAGGAGCTCGGGGTGGTAGCGCAGAGTGACAGGATTGCGTGCAAGCGTGGGTTGGCGAGCATGGCGAGGGTGAGTGCCAGGCGGGTTTGCGAGGTCGCAGCCATTGCAGAGGCGGCATTCAATCATGTCAGGTTCGTTCGACCAGCGGCCAAAGGGAGGCAAAGCGCGGTTGTTTGAAAACGTTGGTGTACACGTAAGTCCACAGTCGGAGAAGTTACGCTAGCATTCGCATGTTCTGCAAGGGCGGTCGCACACCGATGAGTCAGAAGCTGACAACCAGAAACCTGCGACAGGTGAGCGTTGCCGGATACTATTCGCTCTCATCAATACGCAGCACGAACGCGATGAAAAACGGGTTCTGTGGTCGATTCAGTCTGCAATCGTGCATCGCACTCTTCGAAATCCAAACGAACATTTACGAAACTACAGACAGACAGAATACACATTTCTGTGTTGCTGTTGCGCTCTTCGAATCCTTTCGGGGCTCCAGGAAAAAGTCACACTTGCAATACCTTTCGTGCGGCCGCTGGGGTACGGAAATGTGCGCCGAGTAAGCGGTACTGACATTGCGTCGAGGCGTCTCTGGCCAGCTGCAACCTCAGAGATGTTGCGCGTCGGCGTTGCATTGCTGGTTGCTCTGCAACCTTGCACTGTTCTGGGCGGTGATTCGGAGCATACTTCAGCTGCCCCGACAGGTGTGTGATCCGCATTCTGCGCTGTGTCGTCGCTTTCCCCCTTTTCGAAACCTTGTTGCAAGTTTTGTTTCACAGCGAATCGATGCGGGCAAGCTGAACGGCTGCGGTTTGAGAGTGCAGGTGCTTCAGCGAATTGTTTTGTTGTCTGCGCCCCATTGCGGCTTGCTCTGCAAGGATCACGGGCAGTGCTTTGGAATGCAGGGGCAACAAACCGATTGCAAGTAATTCACTCTCGTGATTTTTTTCATCGTCCTTAATGGCTGGTATCGTGCAGGCCAAGCGCCTGAAGCCGTCCAGGATGCGACATTTGGGGCTGCTCACCGGTTCGCAGCTTCTGGTGGAGCAGCATCTGACAAAGCGGTTGTGTCGGGGGCTTCCCGGGCCTCCACCAAGTGGTGGTGGTGGAACGACTACTGGAATATGATTAACCAGGCGAATCAGATCACCAACAACGAGATCTACCCTGCGGAGCGAGAGCGAAACTCTTTCTATAACTCCCGGAACTGGTATGACTGGCAGGCGTCCATCCACGAGAATCAGGCCAGCTGGTATGAGTCTCAAGCTCGCAACATGCGTAACGAAGTGCCCAACATGCGGCGAAACAAGGATGCAGCACTTGTGCAAGGACAGGATGCCCAAGGAGCAGTGAACCGGCTGACCGTGGAGCGAACCAAGCTGCAGAGCGAGGTTCAGTCTGCCAACGCACGCCTCTCCACCACGCGGTCGTCGGCTGGGAATGCTGCCCAACGCCGTGCGCAGCTGCAGGCCCGGCTCAACCAGCTGCGAACGGAGCTGAAGCAGCTGGAGACCGGCAACGCGCGGTTTGCGGCCACGAGTCAAGCGCAGGAGGGCCGGCTGTCGGCTGACGTGACGCAGAAGGGCCGCACGCTGGCGGTGAAGACGGCAGCGTACGAGAAGCAAGCTGCTGCGCTTCGCGCGTCGCTCAAGAGCGTGACAGACGCGAAGGCTGCCGCAGCCGCTGAGAAGGCTGCGGCTGAAAAGGAGCTTGCGCAGCAAAAGCAGCGCGCGAACGCTGCCGCGGCTGCCCTCACGTCCACACGTTCAAAGATCGCAAATGCCCGCACCAACGCGGAGAAGCTGGCCCGCGACGTGCTTGCAAAGGCCAAGAAGGCCAAGGCAGATGCGGAGGACAGCATGCGTGCAGCGGACGTGAGCCTGCAGGAGGCCAAGACGAACGCAGCCGCCGCAGAGGATCTCGCCGCGCGGCGGCTCACGGAGCTGCAGCAGGATCAGCTGTCGCAGGGGCAGGAGGTCCGCAAGTGGGAGGGTGCGCTGGCCACCCTCAAGCAGCTTGAGCGCGATCAATCGCTGAAGTTTGTTGCCGACAAGCAGCGGTGGCGTGGGGAGCTGACGGAGCTGCGTACCAAGCAGGCGGCGCTGTCCAACAACCTCGCAACCGCAGCTGGCAAGCTGAAGGCGGCGATGGCTGCCCGAGCACAGGAGATCCGCTTCTTCACGCAGCAGCTGGCCGACGAGACCCGCAACCACGGGGAGGTGCGCAACCACACGCTGGCTGGCCACGCCGTCATCCAGAAGCAGCGCGCCGAGCTGGAGAAGGCCGTGGCCCACGCCATCGAGGTGCACGACGTGTCCGTGCTGGCCCTGGCGGCCGTGGGGGCGCGCCTGGACAACAACACGCGCACGGCGGAGGCGGCCATCGCCCTGCTGACCTCTGAGAAGGCGCTGTCCGAGGCGGCGTACGCGAAGGAGGAGGAGTCCCGTGCGGCGCAGGTGAAGGCCCTGCAGGAGGCCATCGCAGCCGCGGGGGCGCGCCGCACCGCTGTGGAGACCACCGCTGCCCAGGAGCGCGGAGCCGCGGACAAGCTGCTGCAGCAGCAGTCGGATGCGGCGCGGGATGCGCAGGGTGAGCGGGAGGGCCGCCGCGCCGCGGAGGACCGCCGCTTCCTGGGCACCTCCGCCGACCTGCGCGCCAGCGTCTCTGCGCTGCAGCACGAGGTGGAGGCCCTGCAGGACAAGCACGCGGCAGCCAAGGCGGCAGCCGAGGGCGTGGCCGCGCAGCTCGCGGAGGCCCGCCGCTCCCTGGGCGAGCTGGAGAGCGAGCGCTCCCACATCGTGGAGGCCGTCGCAGCCCTGCAGCGCAAGCGGGTTGACCTGCGCGCCGCCGCCGAGGAGGCCGCCGCCAAGGTGGAGGCGGGCAGCAGCGAGATCGAGGCCACGGAGGGCGCCCTGGGCGATGCGCTGCAGGCGGTGAAGCGCGCGACTGCGGAGAACGCGGGCTCAGAGCGGCACGTGGAGGCGCTCAAGGCGGCGGTGGCGCGCGCGCAGCAGCAGCTGCGGGAGGCAGGGCGCGCCTCCGCTGCCCTGGGCGCGGACATGGAGCGCGTCAAGACGGTGCAGGCCACCATCGACAGGCTGGCGGGCGCCATCGCAGAGGCGAACCGCAGGCTGGATGCCGCGGAGTCTGCCAAGACGGCGATGCAGCGCCAGATCGCCGACCTGACGGAACGCAAGGGCGCTGCGGAGGCCACCGTCGCTGAGATGGCGCAACGCCTCACGCAGCGCAAGACGGTCGCGGGTGTTGCCACCGGTAGCGACGCAGAGCTGCGGGAGAAGGAGGCTGCGCTGAAGGCCGAGGCGGCAGAGGCAGCGACCAAGGCGCAGGCGAAGGCCGCGGCCCTGGCTGCCGAGGCGGCTGCTGCCCGCAAGAAGGCGGCTGCGGAGACCGCGACACTGCAGGCGGCGTTGCAGGAGGCACAGGGCCAGCGCACCGCGCTCCTGGGCGAGCTCGCCGCGGCTCGCAGCAAGGCGGCGGCCGCCAACGGGCAGGGTGCGGCCGCTGACGGGTCCGCAGACAAGAAGGCAGCCGAGCTGGCGAGCGCGCAGGTGGCCGCCCTCGCCCGCAGCCTCCGCGAGCGCATCGCTGCGCTGGACGGAGTGGTGTCTGACCTCCAGCGCAAGCAGTCAACCCCAGCCGCGGCGACTCCACCGACTCGTCCGGCTCAGGTAGGCGCGGCAGCTGCACAGCGCAGCGCAGGTGCTCCTGCTGTGGACAGCGACGGTGCACCCGAAACGTCCGCGAGCCGTGCCGCGGATGCATTCTCCACCCCGCAGTATTCGCACGCGAGCCTGCTGCTCCCCGACCAGGCCTCCAGCGGCACATTCGTCTCCGCTAGCCTGGACCGGCCGGTGAAGGCACCCTCGGCGGACGGCTGGCGGCAGGATGACGCGTATGCTGCGGCTGCGGACGAGGCGGTGCTCGGCACCGCTACCGCGTCTAGGAGTCAGCACCGGAGGTCTACACTGTCTAACGATGAGTGGGCTGCCTCCCAACTTGCTGCAGGGGTCCGCACGTCTGCCGTCTTGTCCAGCCAAGACTCTGGGGCCCGCATGCGGGTCTCGGTTGGCAGCGCTGCTTGAGAAAGACGCACCGCTCCTGCAGTGTGGCTTTTGAAGAGTCCCATAGGTGCACTTTGTGCGGGCGGATCCATAATATCAAGTTGCTGCTCTCTTGATGCACAGTATCAATCTTTGTCATGGGACGCGATTTAGGTGTCGACCATCGAATCTGTAATGTACAGAGCGTTATTCCGCGATCGAGGAGCTTTGAAAGGGAGCTCAGAAGCACCGCGCAGGTTTAGTCTTGTGTGGCATGCTGTTATGCAGCTATCCGATCCACATGTTTCTTGCCGAGAGAGCACTTAAGGACAAGATCGGCATTCATCCGCGAAGCGCGATGTGTGTCGGAAATGCCATTGGTGCCGGGGGCAGCACATAGATCCGTGGCCAATCTAAGCTTGCGACCTCCCCGTAGCCTGTGGCAGGCTGCCCGTCAGTGAGGATACGCCGGGTCCAACCGGGGCCCGAAGCACGGGCTGCCGGGTGGCCAAACAAGCCCATCCACCGGCAGAATCGAGATTGGTTGATCCCATCCTGGGAAAGCCGCAGATTACAAAGAATCAGCGACATTGGCAACGTCGTGTGGTGATCATCGCCCTGCAATTTAGCACTCGCGAATGTGCGCGACAGACGGCGGACTGATTTTCCGTTTCTGGCGATCCTGAGAGAGTGACGGCGACTCCATCAACATCACTGAGTCCAAAGCGTTGCCCAGTCACTAATTTTCCACTCAATACCGATTGTTCACACGCAGGCATCACAGGAGTCACAAATTTGAACTGGCTTGAACTTCGCGCCAAGTCAACGGCTGCAAGATGGAGGCCAACACGGTAACCCTGCCGGCGAGCCGCTTCGCAGAGCTGCAAGCAATGGCAGATGAGAAGTTGCACAGCAGGTACCTCGCCACGGTCCGGCAGCGAAATGTGTTGGAGCAGCACATCGCTGCGCTGCGGCAGGAGCGCGAACTTGCAACGTTCAAAGCGTGGACGGAATCGTTTGAGCACCGCATGACGGTCGACAGAGCAGCAGTCGCAGAGGCGGAGGCTCGGTGCGCAGCCGCTGCTGCGACGCCCGATGCAGCAGACAGCGTCGCACACGCCGTCGTGACGCGACTGCACGGGTGTGAGAGCCGGCTGTCTGCCCTGGCGCAGATGCTGCTTGCCGCCCACTGCAGAGTCGCCGTGGCCACCAGCCGTGACGTGCTGGCGCACGCACTAGGGGGTGTGGCAAACCTGCTGGCTCGTCCCACAACGGTTCAGCGTGCCTGCCAGACGGTGGCGCCTCCCGCCGCAGTGGACGCTGCCGTGTCCCCCTTGCCGCAGCCCCACAGGGCACAGCGGGACGCAGGCATCTCCCCGCTGCATACATTCGTAGAGGGCACAGCCACAGACCGCAGCAGCTCCCACGCAAGCGCGGCCGCTGCCCCGGGGCAGCAGGGCGAGGAAGCGGCTAAGCCGGAGGGTGGGGCCAGCGGGCCCGCACCAGCGAGGGGAGCTGCCGCTCCGGCAGCGCCTGCAAATAAGCGGAAGGCCCCGCAGCGCCGCCGACTGGTGCGAGCGGCGACCGTCGTCCTGAGCGACGATGAGGCCGAGGCGGAGGTGGGAGCAGCGGGGTCCGCGCTCGCGCCCGCCCCTGCAGCGGCCAAGGAGGGGGGCACCGCTGCAACAGAGGGTGCGGCCGAACAAGGGTCATCGCCCCGCCCATCCAGGTCGCCCCTTGCCAAGCGGCGGAGGAAAGCGGGTGCATCGGAGGCGGAGGAGGAGTCCGCCGCCGCAGCAGCAGCGCTCTCCCTGCATCAGCGCAACGCAGCGGCTCCTGCGGAGGCGGGGAGGGCGACTGCCGGCGACCTCGCAGCCGCCTCCGCAGCAAGAGCAGGCGCAGCTGCTGCTACAGGAGGAGGCGGTGTGGGCGAGGGGGGTGTGCTTGCAGGCCTGCTGCTCGCGGGGGCAGCAGGCGAGGAGGCTGCGGAGGTGTGCCTGCCGCTGGACATGCTGCAGCCGCGCGGGAGGCACTCCTGCAGCGGCAAAGGGGCGGGCGAGAGTAGCAGCAGCGGGGCAGGTGGCGCGGCCTCTGCTGCTGCTGCTCCGCAACAGAGCAAGGCCCCCGCAAAGGCAGCAGCGAAGCCGCGTAAGCCTCGCGCCGCTGCGCCAAAGCAACGCGCGCACGCCGACCCAACCGAAGACGCGTCGGCTGGCGCGGGGGCCGACGCCGCGGCGACAGCAGCAGGCTCCGAGGTGCAGCAGCAGCAGCGCGGTGCGCAGGCTGCGGCCAAGAGACAGCGTGCGCGCAAGACAGCGCCCTCTGCTGCACCCTCCGCTGGTGGTGCGGCGTCAACGGCCGCCGTCGAGGCCGCCTCCGCTGTAGACGCTGCGGCCGCACAGGCGGAAGCGTTTGCGCGTTCCGTGCTGCCGCCGCTTCCGGTGCCTGCCGCGGGCTCTGCATGGGACCTGCCTCTCGCAACCGCAGCTGGCAGCGCCTGGGCAGGTGGCTTCGGCCCCGGCTTCGGATTCGGCGTTGCAATGCTGCCTCAGGCAATCGCGTCGGCTGGTAGCGCGGCAGGAGGCGGCAGCGCGAGCGCAGCTCCGATGGGCGCCCACTTGCTGTTGCGGCAGCAGCAGGACAGCGCGCCCGCCTTCATCATCCCTGCCGCTGCGGCCGGGCATTTCGCCGCCGCAATGCTGCCGCCTGACGATCACGACGCAGCCGCAGCTGCAGGGACGGGTGACCCGATGTTTGGGCCAGACCCCAGCGCTGCTCCTTGGGCCACAGCCGCGGCCGCCCCTGGTGGCGGCGTCGCAAGAGCGGCTGGCAAGGCGCTCCGCAAGGTGGCGCCCAAGCTGAAAACCATGTGAGAGGGAGCCCTCGCGGCGTAGGAGCTAGCTACCCTTACGTCCCACGTTGGCCTGCTGAGCCTCCACAAGCGCACGCGTAGAGAGCGCTGGCAGCGGCTTCAAACAGCGGCATGCGCGCGTGGACAGACACCAGTGCGGACAGATACCAGTGCGTTACGGGGAGTGCTGTCATTCATCGCTGTCGCTACTGTCGGTGTCGCTGCTGTCAGTGTCGCTGCTGTCGGTGTCGCGGCCACCAACGAGCTCGGCCCTCTGGTTTTCAGTCAAGGCGGCGCCAGCAGGAGGCGCTCTTGGCGCACTGGCTGGCACGGGCGATTGGGGGCCAGGGGAGGTCAGCGACTGGGGGGTTGCGTCCCCGCCGGCGCTGCTCCCTCGCTCTGGGGTCAGCGGCTCTGCGTGCGTGCCACTTATGTAGATGCGCACCGTGCGGGTGATGGGACTCCTGCACAGGGGGCAGCGCCGCTCGCTGGAGAGGCGGCTGCTGGACACCCGCGCAGCACAGGGACGGCAGAGGCAGGCGTGCCCGCACGGCATGAGGGCTGTGGCCACAGGCCGGTCCATGCAGGCGAGGCAGTCCCGCCCCCCAGCTGTCTCTACCTCCTCGTCGGCACCGCCCGCTGCCGGCGGCGGCGTTGCGCCCGCACTGCCCCCTAGCAGCCTGTTCCATGCCCGCCGCGTCAGCTCCGCCGCGTCGCAGAGCAGCTCCCAGCTGCGGGGCAGCCAGCCGGGGCACGCCAGCGTGAGCACCTGCGAGGCGGCCACGGCGAGGGAGGCGCAGAGCCAGCGCGTGGCGCCCCACCGCCGCTGCCGCAGGTGTGCCAGGTACTCGTCCAGGGAGCCGCCCAGCAGCAGCAGGCCGAAGGAGGGGTGCGCACGCACGACCGGCTGTCGCCCATCCTCGAAGACCAGGCGCCCCAGCAGCGTCACGCTGCCCAGCACAGGTAGAAACCAGTTCTTGCGCAGCAGCGAGACGCCGGCGTGCAGCGGCCAGCGTGTGGACTTGAGGGTTTCAACCGGGCTTTCCTCAAGGCCGAAAAGGCTGTCCGGCCCGGGCTGGGCGCCTAGCACGCGCCGCAACGAGCCGACATCGACGTGCACCTGCATTCCCGCGGGTTGCTGCACCGACCAGTGCGGAGCAGAGTAGAGCTTGACAAAACGGGGCCCCGCGCGCGCAAAGTTCAGTAACTCGCTGTCGTCTAAAATCACAGCCGCATCCCTCCCGTGCAATGTGTGAAGCGGTTTGGGGCATACCACCTGGCCCGATATTATTCTCCACTCGTTGGCGTCTGAATCACTGGGAAGGGACTTGTCTGACAGCAGCGACTTAGTGTTCGCTCGTGCCAGCAGGGCGCGCTTTTCCAGCTTGCTCGATTGGAAGAGCGATCGCGCCGAAAATGCGCCCACAGACGCGCTCATCGCAAGCGCCGTGCACGCAATTCCAGTCCAGACCTCTTGGTCGTTAGCCATGGTTGCCGCTCGTCGCGACGACACGCGTGCACTGAGCGGCTGTGAGCCGAGCCCCGAGCCCGGAATTGCGGCAAGCCGCTCGGCTCTTCGTCAAGATCGAAAGTCCTCCCGAAGCCCAGAGCGTGGTTTTAAGGAAACTGTCAGCACTGGAATATAGGCCGAAACATTCCACCCCGCAGGAGGCCACGGTCGTTAAGTACCGGACAACCCTGACGAACAGCATCGTAAACGACGATTGAATACCGCTGCATTGCGAATCGAAAGGATTCAGCGATGTAGCGCGCCTCCCTGGCTTTCCCCCCTAAAATGACGAAACGTTCTTGCGCCACTCCCTTGCAATCTACCATATCTGCGTCGTGATATCGTGTGGAAAGTGCGTGTGAGGATGGTGGGCGGGCCGGCCTCAGGGCCGACAGCCTGAAAATGGGAATCTCGGGCCGCAGGCGTATTGAATGACAAATCGACGAGAACCCGGAGCGCTCGAAGCCACGGGCTGCTCTGGTGTTCAAGAAGTGGAGTCTCGGAACAACACAATCCCAGCGGAAAGCTGAGCAAGCGGATCCGCGCGTCGGCCGGCAAAAGAGACCGCAACAGCCCGGACTAAACCCATCTATCGTGTCAAGCATGCAAGGCGGTGCTCACCAACGCCCAGCCAGACACGCGGTGGTTTAAAGACAATCCAGTGGGCGGACATACCACAACGCCAACTGAAAATTGGTCACACTCACTCACCATGCATGCACGCTGCAGCGTCACAACATGCAAAACATCGACTTCCGCGACGCGACGGTAGGGGCCGCCGGTCCCTACTCCTCCAGCAGGACGAAGTCTATGCGGGTGCGGGAGGCGTTGACCGCCAGCAGCTGCAGCCCCTCGTACTCTGAGAGGAACTGCTCCAGCTGGCGCGAGCCGTACCCTGCCGCCCCCGCCACCTGCAGCGCATCCGCCATCGCCACATGGTCCGTGCGGTCCGCCATCGCCTTGTCCCGCAGCAGGCCCCACAGGCGCGACATGTAGTCCCCATCGATGGGCCGCTCCCCCGCGTCGCTCTCCACCACGGAGGCCTTGGACACGGCCACGAGGCGGATGGCCTCGTCCACGTCCTCCTGCACGATGTCCAGGCGCATCTCCAGGCGGGCCAGCGCCTGCGAGAGGCGCAGGATGGAGAGCAGCTGGCGCGCGGTGAGCGTGCTGCGCCCGCCCGTGGCGGCAGCGCGCGCCTTGTCCTTGGCGCGCATGTCGCAGTAGGCGCGCACCACGTAGTCCATGAGGCCCGCTGGCACGGTGGGGTTGATGTGCCGCGCGATCGTCACGTACTGGCGGATGAAGGCGGGGGAGAGCGGCGCGGCGTCCTGCGGCAGGGGCGGGTGCGCGGCGTTCTGGTGCACGTAGGTCACGTGCCCCGCCAGCTGCTTGTCGTTGTCTGGGTCCACCTCATCCAGCAGCAGGAACAGCAGGTCAAAGCGCGACAGCAGGGCGGCGGGCAGGTTGATGTTCTTCTGCAGCGCCACGTGCGCGTCGGGGTCGGCGCGCCGGTTGTAGCGCCCGTACCGTGGGTTCGCCGCGGCGAGGATGGCGGTGCGTGCGTTGAGCGTGGTGGTAATTCCCGCTTTCGCGATGGAGACCGTCTGCTGCTCCATCACCTGCAGGCGAAGGGGAGTGAAAAAAAGGGGAAGAGAGCATCATGTGAGAGGGGGCGAGGGGGCAATGAGGGGGTCTTCGCTGAGCAGCAGCGGTGCGCGCCCGAGTGCCGCCATGCAAGCGGTCAAGACCAGCGCTTGCTCGCTCAGCAGGCAGCATCAATGTGTCGCCAGCATCCCCGCGGTCAGCAGCCTGGTCCAGCCCCTGCCCTCGCCCCTGTGCCGTGCCCCTCCCTGCCCCTCCCTCACCTCGTGAATGGCCGTGCGGTCCGACTCGTCCATCTTATCGAACTCGTCGATGCAGCAGATGCCCATGTCAGCCAGCACGAGGGCGCCCCCCTCCAGGGTCAGCTCGTTGCTGAGGGGGTCGCGCACCACCGCTGCTGTGAGGCCCACGCCGGAGCTGCCGCGCCCCGTGGTATAGATGGCGCGGGTGGCCACTTTGGCGATGTGTTTGAGCAGCTGCGGGGGCGGAGGCGAGGCGAGGAGGCATGCAAAGGGGGCAGCGGGGCCACAAGGCACAGGCATCAGGTGGCAGCCAGCACAATCCGCGTGCGACGCGAGGGGCAAGTCAAGCAACAGCAGCAGCAGCAGCAGCAGCAGCAGCAGCGGGAACGCCGCGCCCTCCCTCCCTCGCTCCCTGCCTCCCTCCCTCACCTGGCTCTTCGCCACGCCCGGGTCGCCCATGAGGCAGATGTTGATGTCCCCGCGGGTCATCATGCCGTCCGCCTGCTTCTGCGTCTTGCCGCCCACCAGCTGCAGCAGCAGCGCCTTCTTCACGTCCTCCATGCCGAAGATCTCGGGGGCGATGGAGCGGGCGAGGGTGGCGTACGGGTTGCTGTCCGCCACCCTGTTCACCTCGCTCTCCATGTCGGAGGCCAGGACGGTGTTGTTCTCCGCCTTCTTCTGCTTGTTGATCTGCGGGCGGCGACAGACACGGGGGAAGCGGCAGCGAGGGGCTGCACATGGCAATGCGGCCACGAAAGGCGTCAAGCCCGGTCGCGGACACGAGGGGGGAGGCAGGCAGATGCAGCGGCAGCCGCAGCGCAGCAGCCACACCCGCTCTCAACAACGCGCAGCCGCAGCCACGGCCCCACCCCACTGCCTCGTGCGCACCGTGTGTGCCTCCACGTATGTGTCGGCGGTGAGGCCCGCCCGCACGGCCTGGTACCCCGTGAAGGGCGTGGGCAGGAAGATGCCGCTGAGGGTGACGATGTCCCCGGGCACCGCCTGGCGCGTGGTGTCGGCGCGGCAGATGACGGTGAGGGAGCGCGGGATGTGGCCCACGGGCACCTGGTCGGGCAGCTCCTGCACGCGCAGCTCCTGGTACCTCACGAACTTGCTGCCGCGCGTCTGCAGCCGGATGGCCCCCGCGGTCTTGTTGGTGCGGCAGGTGTCGGAGACGCACTCGCAGAGGGGCGTGAAGCCGCGCCCGTTCACCTCCTGGTACGACTCGTAGCCGCACACGTCGCTGCAGCGGGCACACGCAGGGTGACGGGGCGGCGGTGCAGCGGGGGCGGGGTGGCGGGGGTGGTGGTGCAGCACGCAGCATGCAGCGGCATGCATGGGCCGTCACTCTTGCGCAGCGGGTGCAGCAGCAGCGCAAGCAGCAGCAGCATCGACCGCACGCGGGGCAGCTGTGCCCGAATCTCTGTTACGCTGCGGGCTGCGGACACTGGGGTCGCCTGTATCCCTCAGCAGCAGCAGCAGCAGCAGCAGCGCAACCGCAGCCTGCGGCCTCCGCTAGGTGACGCCTCAGCGCCCCCCTCCCCCCTTTACTGCACACGGCCCCTGCCTTGCATCGCACGCACCAGGCGTAGGACGCCACTTCGATGAGGGGCTTCACGTCGGTGGCACGAATCACCATGCAGTTGGCCGTGACAAACTTCCCAATGCTGCCGCTGCCGATGTCTCGGAGGCGGAGGGGCTTGGCGGCGTCGGCGGCAACGGGCGTGAAGCGAACTTCGTACCGCCGATGCAGGCGCGGCGGAAAGTACTGCGGCAAGGGGTCGCCGCCTGCACCCGCAGCCGGCTCGCCGTCTGCGCCTGCCGCGTCGCCGTTCGCCTCCAACCGGTTGAGGCGTGCCATCTGCATGACATCTGCGATGGAGCTGCCGTTGTCCACCACGCGCTCGGGAGCGGGCAGCAACTCGTCGATCGCCGCGGCAAACAGGTCCGTGTACCGTCGGGTATTTTGAATGATGGCAAGCGCCAACGGCGGGTCCAATAGCTGCACATCATCAAGCGCGATCTGAAACCTCTCGCTGCCTGGCTGCCCTGCCGCCACGGCCGCGATCCGCTGCAAATACAATGCGTCCCCCAGACCGCCGGCGCCCGTTTTCAGGAGGGTTGGTGTCCTGAATTTTTCGATGAACTCCTTGCATCGCTCCTTCTCCTTCTGCAGCAAGATGTCAGTGTCAGCGCAGCAGTTGTATGACTCCCTATCTCAGCGCTGTGTTTCAATGCGTAACATGGTGGACGAGGCTGCACTCTAGCTGGAGAAGCACACAAATGGAGCAGCGGGGGTATGTAGCGCACGAGCCACCCGGCAGCTCACCGCGTAATTCGGGAACCCGTCGCTGCCCGAGCCGCTGCTCGCGCCGGCGTCGCCCATCGTGGCGCAACGCAGCAAATATCAAGCTACCACAACAAATTTATTTAACATTGATGACGGCGGGGCTTGGCGAGCTCTTCGTCGCGGCAGTCAACAATAGTTTCCGTTGGCCGTGTGTCAGAGTTCCAGACTTTGCTCGCGGTGTGTTTTGTCGCAATGCTGTGCCAAGTTTGAACTTTTCGAGTGGCACCGTAAGTCGCTCGGCTCGCTGGCTTGCGAAACTCACCCGGAACTTGGTGAATCGCTTTTCGCTAACACGACAATTGCACCATCCTTGCCAGGACCATAGCATGTTCGACTCGCTTGCCAATTCGGTGCAAAGTGCACTGCTTTCGGCACAATTGCGATTCGAAGGGGATGTGTGGGGCCACGGGCTAACCCTTTCCGTAGCGGTCGCAGGTGCTGCAGCCCTCGTCTGTTGGGTTGGCCAAGTTACGACTGGATACTGGAGTTGGGTGGATCGACTTTGGAGCATCCTGCCCTTCGCATATGTGGCCATTTTCGCAGCATACACGCCCAGCTCGCGCCTTTTACTCATGGCCGGACTTGCATGTGCATGGGCTGCAAGGCTGACCGCAAATTTTGCTCGCAAAGGGGGGTATGGCTCAGAGGAGGACTACCGATGGGCGATCTTGCGGGCGTGGTTTGCGAAGCACGACCCACTACATCCCTTGGGACGTGAGCTATTCTCGCTGCTCTTTGTGGCCCTATATCAAAACGTTCTGCTGTGGCTGATCGCTGCGCCCGCCGCGTTCGTTGTCGCGCAAGCAGCGAGCCCCAGCTTGCAGCCAGCCGACTACGTACTAGCCGCCGCTTTTCTGGTGGGACTGGCAGTAGAAACCGCAACCGACGAGCAGCAATGGGCCTTTCAGAGCAGAAAACATTCAATGACGCAGGCGGAGCGTGAGCGCGCCGGCGGGGATTATGCACGTGGTTTCCTTACTTCCGGGGTGTTCCGCGTTTCCAGGCACCTGAATTTCTTTGCCGAGCAGTCTCTGTGGTGGATCTTGTATCTTTTTACCGTGGCCTCCGGCGCCCCCATTTTCAACTGGACAGCCGTCGGGCCCACACTGCTGTCCCTGCTGTTCCTCGGCAGCACGACCATGACAGAGTCTGTCTCCGTATCAAAGTACCCTGCGTACCGTGCGTACCAACGCACCACTTCGCGCCTGCTGCCGTGGTTTCCGGGAACGTCGCTGGACTCGCCTGCAGGGCAAGCGCTTGTTGTCGCGGCAACGGCTCGGGCTGGCAAGGGCGACAAGCAGCGGTGACGCACTGCACGCCTGCACCTGATGTGCCGACATGAACGCGGGCTCGTACCGGCGGATGCACCTTGCTTGGAGCACTCGTCAGCGCGATGCATTGCGGCGCGTTGTTCGTGCTGGGCTGCGGCGGCGGATGGTGGGACCCACGGAGTCCCACACCACAGGTGGCTCGGAGGGACGGCGGAATTTATAGCACTGACGGCTGTGCGTCGCAACATGTCGACGGGTGTGAGTCGATCTACCTGTCTTGATCTGCACTAAGTTGTTGGGGCGTGCAGTACCCCCGCTGTGGTGCCTGAGCTCGCCGCCGTTGTGGGGGCGTTTTGGGTGCTGTTACCCACCCCTTCCGGTACTGCTCGTGGGAAGCGCCTCCGCTGCCAGTGGCGTTTTCACCAGATAGTCGTCCAGGGCGCAAGGGCAGACTCGGCGGGGGCCTACTTGCCAGTGAACGCGCTCTTCGGAGCGGCACCTCCGAGGAGTCCGTCGCCGCGTTGCTGCGTTTCACTTGGTGACACACCACGAGCGCACTTCAAGTGCAACCGTCAGCCTAGTTGACAGATCGCAAAACAGGTGTTACCATGGTATCACGGCTCCACGAAGTTCGGCAATGTCGCAGACGCCGTGCATTCTTTGATTCGCGGGGTGTCTTGGGCTGGAATCGAAAGCCGCACATTTGTCCCACCCTGCAGGCTGCACCAGCCTGCAGCGATCGTATTG
>Ga0208629_100557_pt1 | contig 17579 bp, 10 predicted proteins | sample LakWasMet19_HOW5_2_FD_183865 | JGI IMG/M metagenome (GOLD analysis project Ga0208629, IMG submission 183865) | Freshwater sediment methanotrophic microbial communities from Lake Washington under simulated oxygen tension - Sediment Metagenome... | ecosystem: Environmental > Aquatic > Freshwater >...
TCTTATGTAGAAATCGCCATTAACATCGTTGGCAATAAAGTTAGTCCATTGGTTGTCCCAGCCAATGTGTTGGTAGTCGATCAGGCCGGTACACATGTTGTGGTTGTCGACGCCGAAAACCACATTGTCTTTCACCCGATAAAAATGGGCCGTGATTTCGGACGCGACGTTGAAGTGCTGGAAGGCATAGCACCAAACGATGTGCTGGTTGCGAGCCCATCGGATCTGCTGGTTGAAGGCGAGAAAGTGAGCGTGGTGGAAGTGCAGCAGAAACCCCAAAAAACGGCAGCCAAATCATGATCCGCATCTGCTTGTTAACAGATAGTTACCTTCAGGAAACTCTACACTCCGCTCATGCTTCGACAGGCTCAGCATGAGCGGAGTGTAGAGCCGATATATCAAATTGATAGCGCTTTAACTTTTAAAAACATCCCTATGCATTATCCAAATTCACTTACCAGCAAACTGCCCAATGTCGGCACCACCATTTTCAGTGTGATGAGCAAGCTGGCTGCTGATCACCATGCCATTAATCTTTCGCAAGGCTTTCCTGATTTTGATTGTGATCCGGAACTGCCAGCGCTGGTCTACAAATACATGCAAGCGGGGCACAATCAATATGCACCGATGGCCGGCATCATCGGTCTTAGGGAAGTATTGGCGGAGAAAACCCAAAGTTTGTATGGCGCAAACTATGATCCTGAGCAGGAAATCACCATTACTGCCGGTGCCACCCAGGCTATTTATACGGCTATAACCGCCATTATTAGCGCAGGCGATGAAGTCATTATTTTTGATCCGGCTTACGACAGTTACGAACCGGCCATTGAGTTAAATGGCGGCAAGACCATCCACCTGCAGTTGCAAGCGCCTGCTTATACGATCGATTGGCAACAAGTAAAACAAGCTATCAATCCGCGCACTCGCATGATCATCATCAATACCCCACACAATCCCACCGGGACGGTGCTGAGTGCGGCTGATTTGATCAAACTGGAAGAAGTAACCAAAGGCACGGACATCGTGATTATTAGCGACGAAGTGTACGAACACATTATTTTTGACGGGCAGCAACATCAAAGCGTTGCCCGTTATCCGGCATTAGCTGAACGCAGTTTTATCATTTCATCATTCGGTAAAACATTCCATGCCACCGGCTGGAAAATCGGCTATTGCGTTGCACCGCAAAATTTAATGGCGGAATTCAGGAAAGTGCATCAATTTTTGGTGTTTTGTACCAATACGGCTGTGCAGTTTGCGCTGGCGGAATACTTAAAACAAAAAAGTCATTACTTAGAGCTGGGCAATTTTTATCAGCAAAAACGCGATTATTTTATCGAGTTGATTAAGGACTCTAAATTTGAATTTGTGCCCGCGGCCGGTACTTATTTTCAGCTGTTAAATTATCAACATTTAAGCGATGAAAAAGACACCGATTACGCGCTGCGCTTAACTAAGGAATTTGGCGTTGCCTCGATTCCCGTGTCGGTTTTTTACCACCAACAACTCGATAATAAAGTGCTGCGTTTTTGTTTTGCTAAAAAACAAGAAACCTTGGAAAAAGCCGCGGCAATTTTGAATAAAGTGTAACTGAGCTCTGTTCCAACGCAGTTCGACGCCGTAATAGCATCTATAAATTAATCAGGATTAAACCATGTCAGATTCAACATTAAAAAAGCCTATTAGTCAGCCGCCTTACCTAAAGACCTTGATTTCTATGGGTGTGGTGGCATTGATCGGAGCAACTATTACGGCATGCGCGGTAGCGCCTTCGCAGCAAGTAGCGGGCGGCAAGCCTAATATTCTTTATATCATCGCCGACGATCTTGGTTACTCCGACATCGGTGCTTTTGGCGGAGAAATAAGCACGCCTAATCTGGATAAACTGGTGCAATCCGGACGCGTTTTGACCAATTACCATACCTCTACCGTTTGTGCGGTCACGCGTTCCATGTTGTATTCCGGCACCGATCACCATTTGGTGGGCGAGGGCACCATGGGCCCACCTAACGATGAGCGCAAAGGCCTACCGGGTTATGAAGGTTACTTAAACAATCAAGCATTGAGCGTTGCCGAGTTATTGCAAGACGGCGGCTACCACACTTACATTGCTGGTAAATGGCATTTGGGATCAAACCTCAATGCGCCTGAAAACAAGAGCCCCGATCAATGGGGATTCGAGCGTTCGTTTACCTTGCTTGGGGGCGCAACCAAAAACCATTTTGGGCATGATTCGGCTGCTGCAAAAACCTACACCGAGAATGGCCGGTTTGTATCAATCCCGGCCACTGACGCTAACGGTCAACCGTGGTATGACGCCAATGTGTATGCGCAAAAGCTAATCAGCAATATCGACGAGCAAATAAAAGACGGCAAGCCGTTTGCAGCGTTTGCTACCTTTACCACACCACATTGGCCATTACAGGTGCCGGAGCCTTGGCTGAGTCAGTACAAAGGCGTTTATGACGTCGGCTACGAGGCTATCCGTAATAAGCGCTTACTGCGGCAAAAAGAGCTGGGCTTGGTACCAAATGATTACACCAACCCCAGTCAACCGCTGCCTAATACTCTGACCGCGACACCGGCCACGCCCAATAATGACAAGCCTAACGCCAGTTATATTAATGCCGATAGCGTTTTGCAAGGTCGCGTGGCGAATGTCGATTATGGCCCCGGTCGGGCCAATCCCAACTGGGAAAACCTAACGCCTGAGCAAAGAAAGATCCAAGCTAAGTACATGGAAATCTATGCCGGTATGGTGTCGAATCTTGATTACAACATCGGCTTGCTGATTCAGCACCTGAAAGACATTGGGCAATATGACAACACCTTCATCGTGTTCCATTCCGATAACGGTGCTGAGGGCAGCTTGGTGTCGGCGACGCAAGAAGCGACTAATGCCAAGAATTTCAACAATCTTGGTAAAGATCAAACGCTAAGACCGGCGGGCACTGAGGCCACAGATGTGCATTACGGCCAGCGTTGGGCCGAAGTCAGTGCCACGCCGTTTAGGCTGTATAAAAGCTACACGACCGAAGGTGGCACATCGGTACCCACCATCGTGCATTTACCCGGTCAAACCGAACAACAGCCGACTTTACGCGACTTTGCTCATGTTCGCGATGCGGCGCCAACCTTGCTTGAACTGGCAGGCATACCGCAGCCCACCACGCCTGCATCAGTGACTGGAGTTAATGGCGTGCCGTTGGTGGTTTATAAAAATCGTAACGTTTACCCGATCACCGGCCATTCATTCCTTAACGAATTAAAAGGTAACAGCACGGGTCCATTGCATACTGAACCGGTCGGGGAAGAACAATATGGCCGCGCTTATTTGCGCAGCGGCCCTTGGAAGATTGTCTGGACAGAACCGCCTGTGGGTCCTATTGACGGACACTGGCAGCTTTACGACATAGAAAAAGATCGGGCGGAAACTAACGATTTGTCGACACAACATCCTGAAGTGGTAAAAGAGTTGTATCAAAAATGGCAAGCTTACATGCACGATACAGGCGGCGTGTTGTCGAAAAGACCAAGATCAGGCGGCGCACCGCGTTAGGTTTGTTGATGCCGTTAAAACAAGCGAGCGGTACTGCAAGGCTGAGTATCGCTCAAACCGGCTGGATAGCCGTTACCTGTTGGTTGATTTTCGTCACACCAGCTTTGGCAGCTGGGCCTGCTTCATTGGGAAGCGCTGAGCGCTGTACTAAGTATTCCGGATTACCCAAGCATTGGGGAAAGGATTCTCAGGCAGGCATGGTGCATATCAGCGGCGGCGAATTTATCTTCGGCACCCGTTTGGGCTACGAGGAAGAGCGACCGGAAGTCAAAACGCCGGTCGACAGTTTTTGGATTGATCAAACCGAGGTGACCGTTGCCCAGTTCGCGGCGTTTGTTAAAGCCACCGGCTATGTCACCGAAGCAGAGCGGGAGGGCGGCGGTGTGGTATTCGGCACACCCAGTGTCGACGAACTGAATCAGCGTCCTTATGCTTGGTGGCGTTATCTCAAAGGCGCCAATTGGCAGCACCCCGCGGGAGTCGGTAGTTCACCTATTGCTAATCACCCGGTTACTTTGGTTACCCTTGCGGATGCACAAGCCTATGCCCATTGGTTAGGGCACGATTTACCAACTGAAGCCGAATGGGAATATGCCGCCAAAGCCGGGCAACAAGGTACCAGCCTGGAAAAAGAACCCAGAGATACAAATGGAAAACCCTTGGCTAATTTTTGGCAAGGGGATTTTCCATTAACCAATACCAGTGAAGACGGTAATGCAGGCTTAGCGCCGGTAGGTTGTTATGCCGCTAACGGCTTTAATCTTTACGACATGGTTGGTAATGCCTGGGAGCAAACCAAAGATTTTTACACGCCGGCCCATCAACAACATCCCGATCAAACCACTGAGGTGAGTCCAGCCAATCCCGGTCAGATGATGGTGGTTAAAGGCGGCTCTCATCTTTGTGGGCGTGATTTTTGTGTACGCTACCGGCCTTCTGCGCGGGAAGGGCATGAGGCTAATTTGCCCATCTCGCACATTGGTTTCAGGACTGTGCTGAGAGAAAAGTAAATCGGCAGAGGAATTTGCAGCGCAAGGCCCATTAAAGCGAGCGCAATCAGTAGCCGGAACGGCTAAAAAAGAAAACATCCGAAATGCCTTGCTGTCAATCCTGATCATGGCCATGTTTTTTGGTTAGCCAAGCCATTGCTGACGATACAAATAGCCCAAATACAATCACGATGGTATTCACGGCCAACCCGGCCTTAATCATTAAGGCATAAGCGCCGAGCATCATTAAAATACTCAAGTTTTCATTGAAATTTTGCACGGCGATCGAGTGCCCCGAGCCCATGAGTTGATGGCCGCGATGTTGCAGCAATGCATTCATGGGGATTAAAAAACTGCCGGCCAGGGTGCCAATCACCAACAACATTATCACGGCCATTCGCCAATCAGTGACGTATACCATGCCAAATACAACCAATCCCATGGCGATACCTAAGGGCAATACTTTCACGGCATGTTCCAATGGCACAGCCTTGGTTGCCACTACTGAGCCAATGGCTAAGCCCACCGCGACAACTGCAGTCAATTGAGTTGCTTGCTCCAGATCAAGCTCCAGCGCTAATGCCGACCAGGCGAGAATAATGAAACGCAAGCTGGTTCCGGCGCCCCAAAATAATGAAGTGACTGCAAGAGATACTTGCCCTAATGGATCTTTCCATAAAAGTAGGAAGCTTTGCCAAAAATCCGCTAACAAAAACCCCGGTGATCGATTCCGTAAAACGTGCTCAATCGGTAGCTTGGGAATATAAAAATTAAGTATCGCCGCGACAAAATAAAGACCCAGAGTGACAAAAATCGCAAACTCGGGCGCGGTATCAATGCCGCCATTAAACCCAAGTCCGCCCAGTTGCTGGACGACTTGAGCCTCTACCCGATGACCTAGCAGTAAGCCGCCAAAAATGGCACCTAGAATAATGGCCAAAACGGTTAATCCTTCCATCCAGCCATTGGCCCAGATCAATTTATCAGCGGGTAGACATTCGGTCAGAATGCCATATTTAGCAGGCGAGTACATTGCTGCGCCGATACCGACAAAACCATAAGCAATCAGTGGGTGTAAACCCAGCAACATGGCTAAACAACCGACTATCTTGATCGTGTTGCTGATAAACATGACACGACCTTTCGGTAATGCATCGGAGAAAGCGCCAACAAATGGCGCAAGCACGATAAAAGCGAACACAAAGAATTGTTGTAATACCGGTGTTTGCCAGGAGGGAGCATCCAGGTGTTTGAGTAGGGCAATAGCCGCGAATAAAAGCGCGTTATCCGCCAGTGATGAAAAAAATTGTGCCGCAAGAATGGTGTTAAAACCGCGATTCATAAGAGTTAATGCCCTGAGCGAAGCTGTAGAAGCCAATATCATTGCACTTTAAGATGAAAGCTTTATTTCAAGTCGGTGGCAATTTACCTGATAAGACGGCCGTTGAGAAAACACCTCAAATTGCAATTAGACCGGCTTTAATCATCCTGTCATTTACCCCTGCTTATACTCTGGGCCTCATCAATCCAGCCCAGGAGCTATCGCCATGCGCAGCTTAATTAATCCTCCCCATAGTTTTTTGCGATCTAAAAGTGTGACGGCAGTAATCACCGCGTTGCCTTTACTGTTGTCATTAGCTGCCGATGTTAGTGCTAACGACGTGCCGTTGATGGAACAAGGCATACAAATCGGCGATTTGGCGCCAGGACGCGCGATGATTTGGAGCCGTGCCGATCGTCCGGCTCGAATGTTTGTAGAGTATGCCTTTGACGAAAACTTTACCGATGCCAAGACTATCCGCGGCCCGCATGCACTAGAAGGCACTGACTTTACCGCAAGACAAGATTTGGTCGGTCTCCCCGAAGGTAAAGATGTTTACCTGAAAGTCTGGTTTGAAGACCTCACCAATGCCCGTGGAAAAAGTGAACCCGTTACCGGTCATTTCCATACCATCGGCAAGCGCGACGACATCCGTTTCGTCTGGGGCGGTGATACGGCCGGGCAAGGCTTTGGCATCAACGAAAGCTTCGGCGGCATGAAAATCTATGAAGCCATGCGCAAAGTTGAACCGCAATTCTTTATTCAAAGCGGCGACAGCGTCTATTCCGACGGACCTATTCCTGCCGGCAAACCTGCTGAAAACGGCCAAATCTGGACCAATCTAGTCACTCCGGAAGTGAGTAAAGTCGCCGAAACGCTTAATGAATTCCGTGGCCGCTACAAATACAACCTGCTTGATGAAAACCTGCGCCGCTTCAATGCCGAAGTGCCGCAAATCTGGCAATGGGACGATCATGAAGTAGTCAATAACTGGTCTGATTCCAAAGACCTAAGCCAAGACACTCGCTATACCGTTAAAGACGTGCCGTTACTGACAGCGCGTGCCGGCAAGGCATTTCATGAATACGCACCGCTACGTCCGCACGATGCCGAAGAATCCGAACGCATTTACCGGAAAATCTCCTACGGCAAATTGTTGGACGTGTTTGTGATCGACATGCGCAGCTATCGCGGCCCCAATACCGGCAATCTGCAAACTAAAGAAAGTGCCGAAACAGCGTTCCTCGGTGAAACGCAACTGGCTTGGTTGCAAGACGAACTTAAACATTCTAACGCCACCTGGAAAGTCATCTCCGCGGATATGCCTATCGGTCTGAACATCAGCGATGACTTCGATCACAACCCGCCTCAACGTTGGGAAGCGGTCGCCAACGGCAACAACGGCCCGGCCGCTGGTCGTGAGTTGGAAATTGCCCGCCTGCTGAAATTTATCAAACACGAGCATGTGAACAACATCGTTTGGTTAACCGCCGACGTGCATTATGCCGCCGCCCATTATTACGATCCTGCCAAAGCCCAATCCAAAGACTTTAAACCGTTTTGGGAATTTGTTGCCGGGCCTTTGAACGCCGGTTCTTTTGGACCTAACAGCGCTGACGGCACTTTCGGACCGCAAGTGGTATTCACCAAGGCGCCGCCAGCGGGTCAAGTCAATCTGTCACCTTATGCAGGCTTGCAGTTCTTTGGTGAAGTCAACATCGACAAAAGCAGCCGGGCAATGACGGTTGATTTAAAAGACATTGACGGCGCAACCGTGTTCAGCAAAACCTTGCCTGCTGAAGCGGAACACAAACGCGATCGTGAATATGATCGTGACCAAGACCGCGATTGATCGCTTGGTGCCGGGGCAGCGCCAGCTCCTCCCGGCACCTTTTTTAATAACCTAAAAATCAGAACATCACCCTAAAAAAGGCAACCAACCATGTTGAAGCAACTTTATAAAGTAACCGTTCTTACCGCAGCGACGCTGGCGATACTTGGCGTTCAAAACAGCGCTAATGCACAGCCACATCATCAAGAACATTTGGATCAAATCAAAACCGGACCAATCGTCATCGGTCACCGTGGGGCGGCCGGTTATCGCCCTGAACACACTATCGAAGGCTACACGCTGGCAATTGAAATGGGTGTTGATTTTATCGAGCCTGATCTGGTGTTGACCAAGGACGGCCAGTTGATTGCCCGTCACGAACCGATGATAGGCGGCACTACTGACGTTGCCAGTCACCAGGAATTTGCCGATCGTAAAACCACGCGCATGGTTGATGGCGTGGAAACCAACGACTGGTTCGCCAGCGATTTTACTTTGAAGGAAATAAAAACTCTGCGCGCCATTCAAACCCGTGGTCGCGATAAACAGTACGACGGCTTATATCAAATTCCAACCCTGGATGAAGTGATTGCGCTGGCAAAGAGCCAAAGCAAAAAAACCGGTCGCAGCATCGGTATCTATCCTGAAATCAAGCATTCCACTTATCACGCCAATCTAAAGGATGCTAAAGGTAAACCGCTGTTTGGCCTGAATGTATTCGAAAATAAACTGCTGAAAAAATTGCATAAAGCCTACGGCAACAGCGCTTGCGCGCCAGTCTTTATTCAGTCTTTCGAAGTCAGCAACCTGCAATACTTAAGCCGTAAAACCGACATCCAATTGGTCCAATTGCTTGATGCCGACGATGTTAATGCCGATGGTTCAATCTCACTGGTCGCACCTTATAAACAACCGTATGACTTCGTGGTAAAGGGTGACCAACGCACGTTTGTTGACTTGTTGACCAATGAGGGCTTGGATTTCGTTAAATCCTATGCCGATGCTGTCGGACCGTGGAAGCCATATTTGGTTAAAACCGTTGCTGACGGCATCGACCGCAATGGCGACGGCAAAATCACCATCAACGACCGCCGCGTCGACGGCAGCACCGGCGTAGTGGAATTAGCCCACGACAAAGGCTTATTGGTCCACACCTGGACCTTCCGTAACGATGCCAGCGGCTACGGCTTTACCGATCCTAAGCAAGAAGTAACCTATTACTATGATTTAGGTGTTGACGGCTTGTTCACAGACTTTGCCGATACCGGTGTTGCGGGGCGCGATGCATCGATCAATGCCAGCAACGTCAGTTTGTTGGGCCAATGCCAACATCACGATGATGAACATGAAGACCATGAAGACCATGAGCGTCGCCATGACAAGTAAATTGCGGTAATTGCAGCAACGAAAACCCGGCGTGGATGTGCCGGGTTTTTTTTGCCTTACGATTTTTGTAGAGGGGCTTTGCCAATGCGGCTATTTCGCTGAATGATTAGCTGCATAGGCAAGGCACTTGATGCCATAGATCTGAAACAAATAAAGTGGGCAGTTGTAGGTTGGGCTGAATGCAATGAAGCCCAACAATTTGGCGCTTCGATGTGTTGGGCTTCGTACCTCAGCCCAACCTACGAGCTAATTCTTGTCATCATTATGTAATATTTTAAGGTTTAAATTGAAAATTATGGTTACTGGGCAATCTATTGAGAATAGCATTCCATGACAATTCAAATCGACGGTTTTAGTAAACCACATACGTTACATTTGTTTGATAGCGAGCTGGGCCATTTGCACAGCTTAGTGATAGAAATGATGGGGCTTGTAATGTATCAGCTGGATCAGACCATGCAGGCGTTTGATCATGGCGAAATAAAATTGGCACAAAAAATCATGTCGAAAAGCAAAGAAATCAACCATTATCAACTTGAGATTGATAATGAAGTAATGACATTGCTAGCGCTAAACTCGCCAGTAGCAAACGATCTGCGTAACGTCATTTCAACGTCTAAGATTGCGGTTGAATTACAAAATATGAGTGCCGAAATTTACAGCTTTGCGCGATTGATGACGGTATTTTGTTATCCTGAAACCAGCCCCCTTAATTCAAAACTTTTTTCAGATATAGTTAAGATCGGCAATCTGGTCAATATGATACTGATCAAGCTTTTGATAGCCTGCGAAGATAAAAACGCCAGTCAAGTTTACTCGCTGTTGCAGAATGGTCGAGAATGTCAAAGTGAATTACAGGAAGGTGTCAGGCATCAATTAACCATTGTCATGCAAGATCCACGCATGATTGGTCGGGCATTAGGTGTTATGCAAATGATGAACGCGTTGGAACGTTGCAATGAGAATTGTAAAAACATTGCCGAATACATGATTTTCATGATTGATGGTATTGATGTTCGCCATGTCACCAGCCGGACGCAAGGGTAGGGTCGTAGGTTGGGCTGAATGCAATGAAGCCCAACAACTTGGCGCTTCGATGTGTTGGGCTTTGTGCCTCAGCTCAACCTACGAGCTAGATTTTGTCTTTCGCGAATCCTCACGAAATTAGATCACAAATATTAATTAGCTGTCCTTGACCGTTAAGAGGTTCGATGAGATTGCCAGAGGCGTCGAAAGCGAATCTAAAAGTTCCAATAGCTAGCACCACGCCGGCCAAGGGGTCAGTCAAAAAATTCCGCCCCGTAACTATTGTTACGACGTCTCCGTTGCTTTTGATTGTTTGATGAAATGCACCTGTGACGCTAAGGCTGACAGTCTTAGCAAGGTCGGACAGATTCGTCACCTCGGCATTGAGTCCAGGGGAGATAGCGATAAAACGATTGCCCGGGAGTGTAATTGTCTTGGCCTTACCATTAAATGCCAAGCTGACGTCGAAAGCACATTCACCAGGCTTAACAGAATTGGCAGGTATAACAAAGGAACCTGAGACCTCGACAGGCTTTCCTCCATTAACGCCAGGAGCAGCAAGTGGAGCTGTTGAAACTAATAATAACCCGATAAGACCAGTTATTGTTCTTGTAATGTTTTTGCTAAATTTTTTATTCATTACAATCTCCTTAGAGTATTTTTAATTATGTTCGAGCCAAGAAATTCTGATCAAATAAAAATCAGCCCCCTCAAAGTGACTTTAACGAAGTCACCTTCGGCAATCCGGCTTTCCTGAATCTCGTTATTCGGGATCCACGACTTTCCACCCTTACCCTGCAATAAGTTTGGCTGATTAACTTAAATATTTATTTAGCATAAAAACCATCTGGCTTCTATTGAGCGTTTTTACTCGACATTTGATTGTTTCTAAATAACCCTATAATCGCCGTCGCTGACAGCCATTCACAGCAAAATAACGCATCACCATCTCAACGCCCTTCAAAAAACTTTAACATTTCAAACTAAAAAAACAATGCGTATAAATACCTAAAATTCACTTGGCACGCTAGAATCGACTGGCTACTTTTAGTGAGTATGCTGCCATATTGGAAATATGGATTGAATGTCTCGAAGCCAAGTAGATACCGTCTTGGCAGGCCGTAGGTTGGGCTGAATGCAATGAAGCCCAACAAATTGACGCTTCGATGTGTTGGGCTTCGTGCCTCAGCCCAACCTACGAAATTGCCACTTCGATTGGGCTATTGTGCACACCACAATCTGCAGCATCTCAACGTCCTAAATCAAAAAAAAGCCCGCCAGCTCAATGAGCTAGCGGGCTTGTGAGGACTACTAAGGTTGCTTAAGTGAAATTACGGTAACAAGTTAATACGATTTTTCGGTCCAGGCGCTACCAGACCGTTGACGCTAAAATAATTTTCCAGCGCATCTAAATCGAGTGCGCCGCCCAAACGGTTGGTGCCTTGTGTTAATACATAGAGCTGATCGCCGCCATCCGCCATGAAGTTGTTAACCGAAACGCGATAGCTTGCAGCGGGATCAACCGGAATGCCGTTGATTTTGATGCTGGCCGGATCAACGTTATCGCAAGGTGTGCCTTTTTCCTGCCAGTCATAACTAAAACCATTGGAGACTTGCAGGATACGGTTGAAAGGTTGGCCCGTTACCGGGGCATTCGCCGGATAGCCCACAGTGCAACCGGTAAATTGCTGTTCCAACAAAGTGTGGATTTGCGCACCGGTCAAGGTCAAAGAAACCAACGTGTTGCCAAAGGGTTGCACGGTAAATGCTTCGCCGTAAGTCAGGTTGCCCGCGCCTTCACCTGCGCTTTGCGCATAGGTCAAATCTGCACGTATGCCGCCGGGATTCATAAAAGCCACCACGGCTTCACCAAAGCCGACGCCTTGGGTTTCCAGCAACTGAGCATCTGCAATCACATCGCCCAACGCGGATTCACCGGCAGGAGTAAGAGCACGAGTAATATCTGCACTAATAGTCCCAATCACACGATTGGCAATAGGTGTGGCGATTGTTTTGTACTTATCGACGATTGATTTAATCGCAGCATTGGGCGTTATTGCCGCATTGGTGCGATCGACGACGATATTGTTTGCCGTTACTGTGTTGACTTCGCCGATGGCTTTATAAACAGTCAAGTTGATGTCTGTTAATACCCGGCCTTGTGCGTTGGCACTGGTAACCGAGATCAGGCGGCCATCTTTGTTGGCGATTTGGCAGTTGTAAGCTTGATGGGTATGGCCGGAAATGACCAGATCAACTTCATCATCCAGCTGATTAACGATGGCTTTGATAGGGGAGTTACTTAAGCCGCCATCGCACAGATTAATAGTCGAAACGCTTTGCGTAGTCGGCACAACGCCGCCCTGATGAATCAATACCACGATGGCTTCAACACCACGTGCTCGTAATTGGGGGATCAACGCATTGACGGTTGCGGCTTCATCCTTAAACTCCAGTCCAGCCACGCCGCTTGGGGTAACGATGGTGGGAGTTTCTTTTAAAGTCATGCCGATAAAACCGACGCGCACGCCATCGACAACTTTAATTGCGTAAGATGGGAAAATTGTTTTGCTGTTAGCAGTGTCTACAACATTGGCCGCCAGAAATTTAAATTTGGCGCCTTCAAAAGGTACAGGCGTGCCTACGTCCACACCGCGACAAGTGTTGGGATCAGTGGGGTGGCAACCGCCGGTTTGCATGCGTTTAAGTTCAGCTTTGCCTTCGTCAAACTCATGATTGCCGACGGAGTTAAAATCCAGTCCCAGGCGATTCATGGTTTCAATCGTGCCTTCGTCATGAAACAGCGCAGACACCAAAGGCGTTGCACCGATAATGTCACCCGCTGATACAACCACGGTATTTGGATTTTGGCTTTTTAATTTAGAGATATAGCCCGCCATCCAGTCAACTCCGCCGACTGCGACATTTGGGGTACTTGATGCTGGATTTGTACGCAGTGTGCCCGGTGATTCAAGCTGGCCGTGAAAGTCGTTGAAGGCTACGATTTTGATTGTTGTCGTAGGGCCGGATACTGTCTGTATAGTTCCGACTGAGCTGCTTGAGCTTATGCTGATTGGTGCGTGCGGGACTATTGGTGTGAGATTTATTTCACCACCAATACTATTTGGTTTACCGAGATAATCGATTGTTGGCTTAGGGCTTGATGAAAGCGCTATATTTCCTCCTTGACCAACACTAATTGCTGGTACAGGTGGAAGTATTTCTTGCCCGCCAACATTTATTGTTACTGCATTGGCACAGCTCATCGACGTTAAACTCAGCGCGATTCCCATCGTAAGTTTGTTAAATTTCATGATGCTTGCTCCAAACTATTAGCTTTGCGGCGACGAGATACCAATCCCATCAATGCGGTACCTGTTAAATACAACCAAGCTGCGGCAGGCAATGGCACCGCCGTCAGGCTGACCGCGCCGACCGTGGCGTTAATCGGCAAGTTTGAATCATCCAGAGCTGACTGGCTTAACAGCCCAGTGATGCTGTGGCTACCAGCACCTAACAAAAACAAACCTTTGCTGAAAATATCGCTGACAAATGCTGTATCAAAATTAAGGCCAATGCTGCCGGGATAGGTATTGGCGACAGCCGAGGTTTGATCAAGCAAAACGCCATTGTCGTAAACGCTGAAACGGTCGCCTGCAAAACCGCCATCAACCACTTTTAAATACGCGGATTCGGTTAAAGTGAAGTCAAAGTTCAAGGCATTGCCATCAAGGTCTATCCATTCCAGATTTCCTGAGGCGGAACTAAGGTCATCCACGTCAAATGTGTTCCATGCGCCATTGGCGATCAGGCTAGCCGCCTCAGCTTGGCCGCACAGCGCCGACAGCAATACTGCGGCAAGAAAAAGTTTATTACTCATTGGGGGCTACTCCAGAAGAAGGTGAACATCTTGATTAAAGAGCGGGCTAGAGTAGGGGAGGGATGTGATGAAGTTATTATCAGTTGATGAAGATTTGATGAAACGTAATACGTTTTGACGATTTTCTGTTCACTGGCTGAACGTCGACAGTAGGAGGGAGCATTGCCTGCGGGCAAGGCCCGCTCCTACAAAGCAATCAAACTGAGTCGCAGCTTTGTATTACATGTCACCAAATTGTCCGCAAAACGTCATGGTTTCTTAACCGTTTCTCTATTTATCCCACCGTAGAATGTGATCCAGCTCGCAGAACTCGGCATAATTAACCCGGTCATTGGCAATTGTTCTGTGAGTCAGATTGGGCCATCCGCACTATCCCATTCCCCTTGAGCCAAAATTACCAGGAAAAATCATGACTGAAACACACTTCTATAAACGGCATCCACTGGCTTTAGCGGTGTTTGCTGCGCTTAATTTCGCTCCAATGGCCCATGCCATTAGCTCCAATGTTGTCATTAGCCAAGTTTATGGTGGCGGCGGCAACACTGGCGCGACTTATAAAAACGATTTCATTGAATTGTTTAACCGGGGCAGTACACCCGTCAGCCTGAACGGCATGTCTGTGCAATATGCTTCAAGTGCTGGTTCTACTTGGCAGAAAACCAATCTTAGCAACGTTACCTTGGCGCCAGGTCAGTATTATCTCGTGCAAGAAGCCGTTGGTGCCGGCGGCACGACTAATCTGCCAACACCAGATGCGACCGGCACGATTGCCATGAGCGGCACTGCCGGCAAGGTGGCTTTGGTTAGTAATCAAACGGCACTGACGGGTACTTGCCCAACGACCAATGTGGTGGATTTAATTGGCTTTGGTGCTGCCGCTAATTGTTCTGAAACCAGCCCCGCACCTGCGCCATCAAATACTACCGCTGATTTACGTATTAATAACGGCGCCACCGACACCGACAATAACAGCAGTGATTTTGCCACCAGCGCTCCGAATCCACGCAATATTGGTTTAAGTTCTAATTCATCGGTAAACCTTTCCGTCAGTGCCAATGTCGGAACCGAAGCAAGCGCTTCAATCATAACTGTAACAGCAACGACATCCACAGCGGTCGCCGGCAATCAAACCGTCTCTCTGGGTGTTAGCGGCACGGGTATTACCGCGGGCGATTATGCCTTGAGCAATACGGTCATCACGATTCCAAGCGGCAGCAGTACAGGTTCGGTTACTTTTACGGTGGTTGATGACACTGATGTGGAAGGCAATGAAATCGCGAGTTTGGCAATCACTGGCACCTCAGCTGGCCTTTCTCTCGGCGCTAGCGCTACGCAAAACATTATTATTACCGACAATGACGTCAGTGCTTGCGGCGATGCTGCAACCAAGATCTCGTCGGTGCAAGGCAGCGGCACGGCTACGCCACTCAGTGGCATCATCGATATTGAAGGGATCGTTGTCGCTGATTATCAGGGCGCCAGTGCTAATTCACTGAGTGGCTTTTTTGTCCAGGAAGAAGATGCCGATGCTGACGGCAACCCAGCGACTTCAGAAGGTATTTTTGTATTCGAGGGCGGCGCGCCACTCGTCAATGTTAACGTAGGCGATAAAGTGCGTGTTACAGGAGCGCCGGGCGAATCTTTCGGGTCAACGCAATTAAGCACTTCCAATGTTCAAGTGTGTGCAGGCAATCAAGTGATTCCGACCGCTGCGACACTGACATTACCTGTACCGAACGTACCCAATGGCAATTTGGCTAATGCCACCACGGCTATTAACACTTATTACGAGCCCTTTGAAGGCATGTTGGTGAAGTTTCCAACGACGTTGAAAGTGTCGGAATATTTTGAATTGGAACGTTACGGACAATTAGTATTGAGCCAGGGCGGACGTATTCCGACCTTTACCAGCGTCAGCAATCCCAGCACTACCGGCTTAATCAACCAGCAAATCACGTTGGCCAAACGCCAAATTGTGCTGGATGACGGTGTTGATACGTCGAATTTTTATACAACACCTTATGCCGTCAGCAACAGCATTCCGTTACCTTATCCAACCGGCGGTTTAAGCACCAGCAATAGTTTCCGAGGCGGCGATACCATCACTAACCTGACCGGCGTGCTGCAATTTGCGTTCAGTCAATGGCGCATCCGTCCGGTGGAAGAGCTGGTCGATTACACCTTTACTCCGGCTAATCCACGTAAAACTACCTCACCAGTGGTCGGTGGCACGCTTAAGGTAGCCAGCTTCAACGTATTGAATTATTTCACTACCATTGATACGACGTCTAGCAGCACTTCCGGCCCGTGCAATGGTGGGCAGGATTGCCGTGGCGCGGATTCGGCTGCCGAACTGGTTCGTCAAACCGACAAGGCGGCAACGGCTTTATGCGGTATTAATGCCGATATTTTCGGTTTGATGGAAATTGAAAACAATGCCACTGCCTCACTGAGTTCATTGGTCGCCGCGGCTAACGCCATCAGCGGTTGCGGACCTTTTAATTACGTCAACACCGGTGTTATCGGTACCGATGCAATCAAGGTTGGCCTGCTTTACAAAACCTCAACCGTATCGCCGGTCGGTAGCCATAAATTGCTGACTACCAGCGTTGATGCGCGCTTTATCGACGATAAAAATCGTCCGACGCTGGCGCAAACATTCAGTCAGACTGCAAGCGGCGAAAAGCTGACGGTTGCGGTCAATCATCTCAAATCGAAAGGTTCTGCGTGTACCGGTGATGCTGATAACAGCGATGGACAAGGCAACTGCAACCTGACTCGCAAAGATGCGGCAATGGCATTGGTGGATTGGCTGCATAGCGACCCGACCAACAGCGGCGACCCGGATTTCCTGATTATCGGCGACTTGAATAGTTACGCTAAAGAAGACCCGATCAAAGCGATTGAAAACGGCACTGACGATACTGCCAATACGGCTGACGACTACACCAATCTGGTCAAAGCCTTTGGTGGCGATGCGGCTTATTCTTATGTGTTCGACGGTCAAACCGGTTATCTCGACCATGCGCTGGCAAGTAACACGCTGCTGCCGCAAGTCACCGGCACCGCCGATTGGCATATCAATGCCGACGAAACGCCGTCTATGGATTACAACGACACCATTAAAGATACCGGTGAGGCTGCTTTTGAAGTAAAACCTGCCGCGCTACCGCTGTATGCCGTCAATCCGTTCCGTACTTCCGATCATGACCCTGTGGTTATCGGTTTGCAATTGGGTGAAACCATCAACATTATCGAGGGTACGTCGGCCAGAAATACTTTGAGCGGAACGGCAGGTAAAGATCGACTGACCGGCTTGGGCAGTGCAGATACCTTGACCGGCGGCTTAGGTGTAGATGAGTTCGTCTACGTTACCACTGCGGACGGTATCGACACGATCACTGACTTTACCTTGGGTGAAGATAAGATTGTGTTGACCGCGTTGCTGCAAAGCCTGGGTTATCAAGGCGCTGATCCGCTCGCTGATGGTATCGTCAAGTTTGCAGCATCGGGCGCTAATACGATTGTTTATATCGACGCCGACGGCGCAGGCCCTGCTGTGCAACGGGCTTTAATCGTGGTTAACA
>Ga0208629_100558_pt1 | contig 17566 bp, 10 predicted proteins | sample LakWasMet19_HOW5_2_FD_183865 | JGI IMG/M metagenome (GOLD analysis project Ga0208629, IMG submission 183865) | Freshwater sediment methanotrophic microbial communities from Lake Washington under simulated oxygen tension - Sediment Metagenome... | ecosystem: Environmental > Aquatic > Freshwater >...
CACGGGGAGGCACGCAGGCGCCCGGAGCCGGGGGGGCTCAGTCGTCTCCGCCGTCTGCCGCCCCCTCCATCGCCATGGGCGGCGGCAGGTGCATCCGGTCCTTGAGGGCGGACCGCGGCTGCGCAGACAGGGCGATGGCGGGGTCGCGGTGCCCCGGCAGCAGGTCCGCGTCCTTCAAGACCCCGAACCCCTGCGACGCGCGCAGCATGGGAGCGCGGTGCGCGACCCCCGCGTGGGCCCCCGAGCCCCCAGGCGACAGCGGGGGCGCGCCCCCGCCGAACGCGCCCCCGCTACCTGCCCCACCCGGCGGTGGCGACCCGAATGCACCGCCGCCGCCTGCAGCACCACCCGCGCCCGTGAGCGCGAACTGGCGCAAGCCGAGCCCGGGGGAGGCGCCCGCGCCCACCATCCCCTGCGCCCCTCCGGCGATGGCGCGCAGGCCCACGGCTGTCGCCTGCGCCAGCGGCGTGGACGAGGTGCGGGCCTTGCCCGCTGACATCCAAACGGGGGCGCCGCTGGCGGAGGCAGGCGTGGCGGGGGCGGAGGCGGCGCCGCCCGCGCCGGGCGTGGCAGCCAGCCCGCCGTCAGCTCTCCGCAAGCCCGCAGCGGGGCTCGCTGCAACCCCACCCGCGCCGTCGAAGGCGGAAGAGGAGGCGGCGGCACCGCCCGCCGCAGGGGACAACGCGGCACCCACAGCCAGCGACGACATGCCAGCCGAGAGCGAGTCAAGAGCGCTGCCGCCGGCGGCACCAACGGCGGTCAGGCTCCGTCTGCCGGCGCCGGCAGGCGAAAATGCGCCCGCAAAGGCGGGGGCCGGACTGCCCGGCGCCGAGCCCGGGGCTGCCGCAGCGGCGGCGGAGGCGGCCTCCTCCGCGGCGAGCTGCTGCTGCGCCTCCACCTCCTCCCTGCACTGCTGCACGAGCGTGGGGTCGACCTCCTCGTACCGCGCCAGCAGGTGCGAGGAGAGCGTCCTAATCGCCTCGTGCCAGTGCAAGTCCGTGTTCGCCCACAGCGCGGGGAAGAGCGTCGGCAGCACCGCGGCGCGGTGCTCCGCGTGCTCCAGCAGCAGCGCCGAGATGCGCTCGTTGTTCCACAGCAGCAGCGTGCGCTCCGCGACCTGGAAGTGGAAGCCGCCGATGCAGCTGGCCAGGCGCTTCGCCAGCGCGGCGCGGAAGGCGGGCACGTCGTCCTCCTGCACGTACTCGAACAGGTCCTCCAGCTCATTCAGCAGCATCAGCTGCTTCTGCGTGCTGCCGAGCGGCCAGTAGCGCAGCAGGCCCGACAGCACGTCGCGCGTGAGGGTGTGCTCCTTGCTCACGTAGAGCGCCATGCAGTACGACAGCTGCGGGTGAAACCCCGCGAGCGCGCGGCTCTTGTGCAGCGGCAGCAGCGCGCGCGTGAGCATAATGCGGTGCTCCTCCTTGATGGGCACCGCGAAACCGTTGATGATGGAGGCCAGGATCTCCAGCATCTCCGCGATGCCGTTGTGCCGCTCCGTCTCCAGCACAAAATCGAAGAACACGTTGCAGATCACGCGGCGGATGAGGGCCCGCCGCTGCGTCAGCTTGCTGTAAATGCGGTGCGCGATGGTCTGCGGGCGTGGGGAGAGCGAGGGACACGCAGACGGGGAGCAACCAAGCATGACGCGGGGGCGACGGAAGCACACGCAGGAAGGCAAGTGCCAGCGCACACATTGCTGCACCGACGGCAGCAGCTGGCGGCCAACCCCATTACACGACGCAGCCAGCCACACAGGCGCTCATTGGAATGCCCCCGCGCACTCACACACGCACTCACAGCCACACCCACACACATACACGCATCCTCGCACACCCGCGCACACACAGACACGCACCTTGAGGTAGTCTCGCTCCCGCGCGTCCTCGCTGTCAAACAGCCCCATCAGCTGCCGCACGAAGCCCGCGTCGATGAGCTTCTTCTTGGCGCTGAGCTCCAGCGACTCGCTGGTCACCATGCGCAGCAGCAGCTCGTACGCGATGTTGAGGTGCGGCCACTGCGGGTCCGTGAACGCCTCCTCCTCCTCGTCGGGGTCGCCCGACGGCGGCGGCGCCTCCGGCAGGGACCGAAACAGGTTGCATCGCAGCATCGCGAACAAGTCCTCTAGAAACCGCATGTCCCCCAGCACCGCGCGCGGCGCGCACGCGAGCGCGGCGGCGCCCGCGCCCGCCATGCCCGATCCCGAGTTTGCGTCGTCCACGTAGTCCACGATCTCCAGCAGGGTGTTGCGCTTGACCTCGCGCTCCTCCAGGGCGCGCGTCGCAGGCGTGCCGTCAAAGGTGACCGTGCACATGCGTAGCTTGCGCAGCAGCAGGGACTTGCGCTGCCACGCGGGCGCGCCCTTGACGGCGGGCAGGCGGGGCAGAATGGCGGCGGAGGAGCCGCCAGCGGGGCTCAGGCTGCTCGGCCGTCCCGTGCCGTTGCCCGCGGCTGCAGCAGCCCCTGCTGCTGGTACAAGCGAGCTCTTCGGGTGCACGTGCCCCACCGCCCACAGCGAGTACAGCAGCGGCATGGGGCGCTTGTTCGCGTCCACGCCGCCCGGCCAGCCGTCTGACACGGCTGCGACGGACAAGCTCTGCAGCCACGCCTCCTGCTCGGCGCTGCTGTCGGCCGCCAGCACGATGCGCTGCGACGGCCGAGCGCCGCCCGAGCTGCCCGCGCCAGCAGCGGCGGCGCCGTGTGGAGAGCCGCTGCTGGCAGCTGTCACCACTTCCATTGCATGGCGCTTCGACACCCGCGAAATGTCTGCAACGCCGACGACCGCGTCCTCCACATTCAACGAAGCGTATGGCTTCTCATCGCGCGCGTCGCTCGCAAAAAAACTGAGATCGCGATTTTTAAGCACCTGCGGACAGCGCACAAAAGCAGGGGCTCGGTAATAGGGTGGGCGGAGAGAAGACCGGTGAAAGAAGAAGCATGCTGACACCCAGCGACCACGCACCACAAATGTTCGCGCAAAGGCCGCAGTACCGTCCTGCTTCAGCAGCCAGCCGCTGCGGTTGTTGACATTGGACTTCTTGCTCATGTCGCCCCTTGCGTCGCCACTGATAGCGGCGAAAGGAAGGAAAGGAGTGTCAGGCGACGCCGCGCCGAAACCAAAGCGGACTGGCGGTCGCCGCGTCGTCTGCTCAGCAGTCGTCGATAAACAGAGAGCTGGAGGTTGCACGAAGCTCGCAGAGCTCAAATCCACAGGGTGCAGCGGAATGACGCAGCCGTTGCATTCGGCAGCACGGCCAGCTCACGTCTCCCCGAGTGAAAACACCCGCACAGCAGAAGCGTGCGGGAAAACCAGCCAAGAAAAGAGTCCAGATACGTGTCTCGCTTCGACAGCAGACAGGTCCCGCTCGTCGAAGGCGAGTCGTATTTTTTAAGCATCTGGCTGTCTGCCGACGTAGAAACTCGGGGCGACAAAGCAAACATGCGGGCATCTACCCCACGCAATCGCTGTGCCACGCCAGTCGAGGTACTACATTGGCTCAAAATACGTGGTAAAACGACACACATTATGCTCACTTCGTCAGCGTAGGTGACCAGCCTTGACAAGATTGGAGAGTCCATCGTGCGTGCTCCGCACGCACAGCAGCACGCATAGCAGACGACCGCTCAAACCCCATGGCGGCGCTCTCGTCGAAGGTGATAGAGGTGTGTCACGCAGTGATAGGCGCTGTTGTTGCCATCGTACCCGACTCGCGAAAGGTTTCTCACCCCGCCTCACGCCCTCGACTCCGCCTGATTATTGTCGCTGCAGCACGATATGGACGCTGACGAAGGCAACGGCTCAACTGGCAGATGGACTTCCAGAGGTTTGTGGCGAGCGAGATGCGGGAGTTGTTCTTGCGGGGCCACCGCCGAGCTCGGGAGTCTGATGGTGACACAGTATCGCCCTCCCCCCACCCCATGTCTGCAGAACACGCCATGTTCGTGGCGGGACTCATGGCATACGGCAAAGACTGGAGGCGCATTGGGGCTCAAATCCCCACGCGCACCGTCGTCCAGATCCGCACGCACGCGCAAAAGTTCTTCCAGAAGCTGCAGAGGGACGGCAAGACGCTCAACGACGAGGGCGCGATCGTCCTCGCGCCTGCCGGCATGATGGTGCGTGTAACACTTCACACGCCCGCCGGGCGTGCTGCGTGCGTGACGCCCTGCCCGGAGCGACGCCACGGCTGCTAGCATGGCGAAAGCTGTCGCCGTGGCTAAAAAATCAGCTGGGTGCAGCTGAGTGCTGCATTTCAAATCAGCACGCGTGTCACCCTCATCGCCCCCTGCTTGCCGCTGCAGCTCGATACGTCGCTTCGTCTCCGCGGCCGCCATGCCGGCGCCCCCTCTGGCGCTCGCGTGGGCTACTTCGCTGACCCCAAGCGTGCAGCGCTCTTCGGCGCGGGCGGCGACGCGCCTGATGGGGCAGCGTGGGAGGAGGGCGACGACGAGGACGACGGCGGCGGCGGTTGCGACGACGGGGCGTCTTTTGATGGCAGCATGGGCAGCACTCGAGACGTGGGCAGCACTCGCGACGCGGGCAGCGCACGCCGCGGCAGCGCCACGGGCGGTGGCGGCGCTGCGGCCTGGCCGCAGGAGCAGGGCGCCGGCAGTGCCAGCAGCGGCGCGGATGCGGGCGCGAGCGCGAGCTCCGCCCGGTCCCCCGGCTCAGCGCGCCCGGGTCTGCGCGTCCGCTCCCCGACGCGCCTCCTCCCCGGCTCGAAGCTGCAGCCCGGCTCCCTGTCCTCCACGGGCCGCGCGAGCTTCCCGGGGTTCAACGGCACCACCAGCGCGGCCATGCGGGCCGCTGCCCTGCACATGCTGTCGGGCGCTGGCGGCGGGCCCGCACCGGGCTCAAGCGGCAGCGGAGGCCACGACGATTCATTCGTCACGCACTCCCTGGGCGAGGGATCGGGTGGCAGCCCTACCCACGGCGACGGAGGGACAGAGGCAGACGCTGCATTCGCCTCGTCAGAGCGGGACCCGCACGCGGCGGACGGCGACCTGCCGCCCCATGGTGCCCACGGGGCGGGCCCTGCACGCGATGTCATCCGCTCCACTGACTCGCGCAGCTCTGCGAGTGCGAGCGCGGGCAGGCGCCTCACAGCGTCCTCCGTCACCTCCTCCGCGGCGTCCTCGCTGTCACGGTACGGCGCAGCGGCTGTGGGCGCGGCATCTGCCTCGCTGTCTGCTGCACGGTCTGCGGGGCGGTCTGCGGGCAGGTCTGCGCCTCGGGGTTCAACCGCCAGTGGCGCTGACTTGACCGACGCCGACGGCGCGGCGTCTGCTGCTTCCGCCGGTGCGGCTCTGCTGCCTGGTGGGTCACCCAGCCTGCTGGCCCTGCGGCCGGGGCACCCGCCGCACCCCCGCAGGCGCACTGTGCCCAAGCTCTCGCCGGCTGCAGCCCTGCTGGCGCAGCATCGCAGCGCAGCTGGTGCAGTGGCGGCGCCGGGTGCTGGCGGAGGAGCAGACCGCTCACATCCCGCTGGCTCTGCCGCGTCGGGCGACGCGTCAGCAGCATCATCGGCTGCGGAAGCGGGCGAGGATGTGTCCGCCGCGTTCATGGGTTCACACGGCGGCACTCGTATGGATGAGGACGACGCTGCAGCACCCGCAAGCGCTGCACACAGCGTGACAGGCGGCGCGTCATTCGCCAGTCTGTTCTCCGCATCGGCGGCCTCCGCTGCGGCAGCAACAATCGGCCCTGGCGCTGCTGCAGGGGCCGGAGGGGTCGGGGCAGACGCGGCACCCTCAAAGCCCCCCCGCGCCAAGCTGCCCCTGAAGCGGGCGGACCTCGTCTTCTGCGCCTTCATCGTCGCCGCCACGCCGCAGTGCCTGCGCCTGCGCACGCGTTGGAAGCCGCCGCAGCCGCGCGCCGCGCCGACCAGCGCTGACGAGGCTGCCGCCGCAGCAGCCGGCGGGGCAACGCAGCGGCGGCGCAGCGCGCCGCTCATTGCGGACGGCTCCGCTGCCATCGTTCGCGTCCCGATTCCGAACGTCTCCCCCGTCGGCCACCTGCAGGCGCTGCGCGCCGCGGCGGCGCAGGCTGGGCGGCCGCTGCAGGCCCCGGATGCCGCGCGGGGGGCTGAGGCGGTCCTGCTGGCGGGGCCGCGCAAATACAAGAAGCGCGTCAAGCCCGCTGCTGTCGCGGACTCCGCGGCGGCCTCTTCTGCGTTCGCAGGGGCCAGGAGCCCTGCAGGCGGGGTGAGTGCGTACGGAGGCGCCCGATCGGTCAGCTCCAGCAGCCGCGGCGCCCGCGGCTTCCTGGCCGCTGCCGACGGCGCCGCTGAGTCGAGCGCTGACCTAGTGGCGCCCCACGCGCCGCCTAGCCACCTGCCGCCCCGCGCCAGCTCGCGAGGCGGCTACGACGCCGAGCACGGCGGCCGCAGCCTCTCCCGAGCGAGCGCCTCCACGGCTGCAGCGCACGCGCTGGGCCTGAATGCGGGTCTCGCAGGGGGTCTCGATGGGGGGCTTGATGGGGGTCTGCATGGGGCCTTTGATGGCGGCCTCGATGGAGCCCTCCCTCACCACCCGGAGGATGATGCCCTCGGCGACGCCTTCTCAGACGCTGGGGACGTCGACGGACACACCGACGCGTCTGGTTACCACCACCACGAGGGCTGTGCCGCCGCTGGCGGCTGCTGTGCGGACGGCGCCAGCGGCATGTGCAGCCGCCAGCAATTCGCCTATGACGACGACGAGGAAGAGGAGGGAGAGGGCGAGGGCGGTGACGACGGCGCTGACGCTGGCTTCGCCGCGCAGCTCGTTGCGGCACAGGCAGCTGCTGCGGCAGAGGATGGCAGCGCCGCCATGGCCGGCGTGACTGCTGGCTCTGCCTCCAGCGGCTACGACGTGGCTTCGCACGCGGCGACCCCTTCGTCCCTCAGGCACGCCCCCGCGGCCGTGCTTGGCCAACTGGACCCGCTGGCGCTGCCGCCCGCTGGCGTCGTTGGCATCGGGCTCGGCCTCACGTTCGACCCCATCTCGCACGCCGAAGGCTCCGCCGCCGCAGAGGGTGCGGGCGCGGCAGCGGGCTTCGCGCCCTACTCTGCGGGCAGCGGCGGCGGCGGCAGCAGCACCGCCAGCCGTCCGAGCTCACGAGCCGCTACGCCCGTGGCGCCGCTGCAGCTGGGGTTCGCCAGCCCGCCTTCCAGCGTCGGCCGCCCCTTCCCCGCCCGTCCACCGTCCGTCGCGGGCTCCGTCGCGTCTTGCGGCGGCGCTGCGGGCGCGGCTGACGGCGCGGGGCTGCCGCGACGGTCACCGGGCGCGCGGAGCGCTGCTGGCGCGTGCGCGACGCCCCAGTCTGCCGCGTCTCATCGCGATCGGACAGACAGCGTCTTCTCCAGCGACGCGCGGACGCCCGCGCCCTACGCCGGCTCCCACGCTGGCTCCTACGCAGGCGGCAGCGCGGCTCCCGGGCCACGGGGCGTCTCTGCGTCCCCTACGGGCTCAGCCCCAGCGCCCTGCGGCAGCGCTGGTGGCAACGCAGGCGCGGGGCTGCCCCGCAAGCGCAGCTTCCGTGAGATGCACGACGGCGCGGCAGCCAGCGTCCCGCCCTCGCCAGCGAGTGCTGCGAGGGGCTTGCTCGTGGCCAGCGGCCGGCGCATCCCCGCGTTTGCGCCTGGGGCCGACCAGGGCGGCTCATGCGCAGCGTCCACCGGCGGAGTGCTGTCTCCCGGCCTCCCCGGCAGCGGCGCCTCCCCGCAATTCTCGGGACTCAGCATCATGAGCCCCGCAGGCGGCGCTCCCGCCGCCACGGGTGCAGCTGGAGCAGGCGCATCGCAGGCCACCGGCGGCCGCCGCAGCCGCCAGCCGTCTGTGTTCAGCGTGTTGGAGGCGCACGAGGAGGGCGAGGAGGGCGAGCGAGTGCCAGATGACGGCGCCGCCGTGCCTGATGCAGCGGCTGCTGCGGGGTTGACACACGGGGGGCTTGAACCGCCGCAGGAGGCGGAGGGCGCGGACGCCTTCGCGCCGGTCACAGCGCCCTCCGCGCAGCGCCGCCGCCTCGCAGCCCACAGCGCCGCTCTGCACGGAGAGGATGCCGGCACTGCCCACTCCAGCGGCCGCGCCAGCGCCCTGCGAGCGACGCCTCTCTGCGACGCGGACGCCAGCGGCGCGGCACGCCGCAGCGGCGGCGGCAGGCACCAGGATGTGGCGCCTATGGACCACAGCGGCCCCGACCTGCTGCCTGCCTTCGACATGGGCTCGCTGCACCACCAGCCCTCCACCCGCAGCGCGCCGCCGCCCGCGCAGTCGCCGCACCGCAGCGTCAGCCGCGGGCCGTCTCGCCTGCCCGGCACAGAGCACCTAGCGGATCGGGTCCACCCCGCAGCAAGCCTGCACGGCGGTGACGACGACGTCGGCGGCGGCAGCGGCGGCGACGGCGTGGTGTTCGGAGGGCTGGGCTCGCTTGCAGCGCCTATGCCCATCGCTGCAGCGTCGTGCGCCTACCCGCAGCGCGTGGGACACGCTGCCGTGCAGCAGCTGCACAGCAACGGCGGCACGCCGCTGGTACGCGGCATCGCCGGCCCGGGCTTCGTGTCAGCGCCTGCTGTACCAGCCCTCGGCGCCGCTGCGCTGCCGGGCACGAGCTTCCAAGGGCATGCCTTTGGGACGGGCGGCAACCACGGCCACTTCCTGCACCAAGGCTCCCAGAGCAGCTCCCAAGGCAGCTCCCAGGGCGGCAGCGCTGCGGCCCTGCTGCAGCCGCAGGTGCCGATGCCGAGTGCACTGCTGCAGTACACTCGGGGGGCTGCAGCGCTGGACGCGGCCGCTGCGACGGACGGGCAGCGCGCCGCAAGCACGACCGGGGGCGCTGCCGACTTTGACGGCCCCTCCCGCAGCCACAGCGGTTACCGCACGCCCCCTGCTGCGGCGTCTGCATCGAGCGTGCTCGCAGGCGGCACCAGCCTGCCGCCCGGCCTGAGCTCCCCCGACCCTGGGGGGGTCGGCCTCACGAGCACGCACGGCAGCAGCAGCTCCGTGCCCTGCGCTGCGCCTCGTCACGGCGCGTGGGGTCACCCTGCGGCGGCCTTCGCGACCCCGCAGCCAGCCGGGGGGTCGGCGTCCTTTGACCCCGACTCCTTTCTGGCGCACTGAAGCGGCCGTGCTCTGAGGCTTCCCCGCTGCGGGCCCGGAGAGGTCGCTTGTGGAGCCCTGGGCATCGAACATGCAGCCCTTTCCCCCCGGCCCCGTCCAACCTTCTTGAACGACACGTGGTAGCCGTGTCGGCACCGACTCATGAGGCATTTCTCATGCGGCTATCTGCGCCCGGACCAATGCTGGCACTGCCACGACTCCAGCCTATTTCGCTCCCTTGCATGTGTAGCTTGACCCATGAGGGATGCACCTGTGCCCCGGCTCCGCCGGCGCTTTTGCGAGTACGAGCTCATCACCTTCGCCTCCTCTCCCCTTTCTGTACCCCTACCAACTTCTCGACTCGCATCTCGCGCTCTCGAGAGGTTCTGCGGCCGATGTTGCGGGCTGGGGGAGGAGGGGGCGCGGGCAATCCTCAGCTAACACCCTTACCCTGTCGTTCGGAGCTTCCGCTCACGTTGTCTCCCCTGCACTTTGCACGCCTGCATATATTACCACTGCCTCGTGCGTCGAGAAGTCGTGTTGCAGCTCGTTCGCCCCTGGCGTTCCTGGCCCCGTAAGCTCGTGTGGGCCGCCGCCGCGCTGTTGGTGTGTCCCGCGCTCGCTGACCATGCCATGCCGCCCGCTGCTCAGCAGCAGCGAGATCTGCCGAGGGCTGTCACCGCTGCGAGCCTGTTGGCGGGCCACGTTGGACGTTGTTGAACCGTTGTCGATTTCCGCATCGTCCCCATTCGGCTGGCTTCGAGCAACGAACGTTTCGCGGGCGACACTCGAATCTCGTGACTGTTCTTGCATTCGCGTAACTGGTCGCTGGATACCCGCATCCACCTCGCAGGCGTGGAAATCGTTCTTCTGCCATATGCATCGGCTACATTCAACAGTTACAGCACTACAAACAGGCCGGTGCGCCCAGCCTTAAGCTTCACGGTGAACATTCTTCACCTGTTCGCATGCGCAGCCCCTAGTAAGGTCTATAGCCTGCTATTCGCACACCTTCCGCAGGAAATCGCTGCTGCGGTCACTGGCAGTCAAGGTTGCCCACACCGGAGCTCCGTGCCGCTAATACTCGCCAGTTACTCTACGCGGAGCACGCTTCCGCGATCATCTTTCGGACACCCCATACATCGCCGTCATTGTCAGCGCACAGGTGGCCGACTATTCTAGCGTACACCATGGCAACGTCCGTGTACGCCCCACAAGCCCAGCCATCGACGTGCATCGCGTCGTTCACACTCTTGTAGCAACTCCAGGCGCGTTCATGCGGGAGCTCAAACCGGCGGCCCAGCGCCTCCTCCAAGCTGCTCTGCAGGTGGGTTGTAGCCAGCGTCGTGAACGCTCGCTCAAACCGGTCGTTGCGCTGCAGCTCATCCTCCAGCTGCTGTCGCAGGCTCTCCGCGAGCAGGGAGTTGCTGGAGCCGGCCTTCTCCACGCGACGCTGAAGCGACTTGAAGGATGCGCGTCTGGCGTCCCACGCATTTGACGCTCCCGGCGCGACCACAGTTCGCGGAGCAGCAGGTGTCGGCTCACGGCGCAGGCGACGCGACAGCGATGCGGAGGGGTCCCGGTCGCCTTCGAACACGTATATTGACTCGTTGGTAAAGCTGCGATCCCCATAGCGCGAAACGTGAGAAAGCACCTGCAAACATGGGAGGAACGGGGAAATCGAGGGTGCGGTCACGCCGCGTGAAAAGCAACCCGCTTAAGCTCAGCTGCGACGGCACTTCCGCCCACCATTATCGGCATATAGGCGCAAGTCGCAGGCGTGGGCCCCCGCACAAATCCTCACCGTCAAGTTCTTAACGATCTGGAACTGCTGCTCGAGCGTCTCCTGGCTGTCGCTCGGGGCGTCGGCGTTCTGCATCCAGTTGATGCTGTAGAGGTCTCCCAGGCAGGTGTTCAGCTCAGTCCCGTTTACGACGTCGTCGGGTGGGCAGTACCACCCCCAGCTCGACTCGTCCGCGTTCGAAGCGGTGGTTGCGTAGATGCTCATGTTCGGGCTGAGGATGCCCTCAAACATGCTGCCGGACTCGCACGCCTCAATGTAGAGAGTCAGCTGGCCATACAGGCCTTGCTCGTGCATGTAGTTGAGTGTGTCGTTCAGGTCGCTTGCGTACAGGAAGGGACCTGAGGGCATGCCCAGAATGCCGCTAGCGCCGTGGTCGAAGTACGCGACGAATACATCGCTCTTGGCATCGCTGCGCAACACCTCTCCGCTCCCGCCAGCCACGCCCGTTGCGTTGCCCCGGAGCACGGCAAGGAAGTTGCTCGCGTTCACGCTCTTGCCCGTGTAAGACATTTTGAGCCCAGCATAGACGTCGACAGCTCCCGGGTCCTTGCGGTTGTACACGCGGCCGGGAAACGGATTCTCTGGGTCGTTCGCGATGTCGTCGGCGATCATGGTAATAATCTGCATGGCCGATGAGCGCAGAGATAGGTAGCTGTCAGACTCTGCTGCGCGCGTACCGGTGAAACCACCGAACGGAAGGCACGTCACCCGTCGGAATTGTCACGAACGGCTTGGCGAACGCACATGGTCTTCGGGGACGCCCTTGCTTCGAACGAGATGGTAGGCATGGCCCGCGTCCGCCTGATGCCGGTAGTTGCCATAGCCTCCACTGCCGGCGATGATGACGGCCCAGTGGTTGTCTGCCGCGGCCGCAAGACCCAGCGCCAACGCGGCGCAAAGCACTCCTCGCCCCATGCTGTTCTAGATTCGAGGAAAGAAATATGAGGCGGAAAAAAGCAAAGAAAATCTGAAAAACTGCGTTGCGGATGAGGGCGGCCCTCTGGGCTGCAGTCAGCAGGTTTCACTGAGGATACACGTTCGAATTTCGTTGAACGTTCCGAAACCGCCGGATCGAGAGATCACGCGGCGTGATTCAAGGCTGAGCTGGGTTGAACCTGAAGGTCAGCTTCAAGCTCGAGCCGACTCGCCAGATGCAAACCCCGAGCTGGCCCTGTCGGGTAGTCATCCGGAATCGCCCAAGAGCCTGCTGCTGTTACGCTGTTTGAAGCGGCTGTTTCCAGTCGAGTCGGCGACCCGGAGCCGGCCGAGTCACCAGCCGCTTCAGTATGCTCCTGCTCCGCACCAGCCGTTCAGCGAGATGCGGCACCTGACATGCCCCGGATTCCCGCAGCGAGACGCCAGCGACGCAGCCGCCGCAGGTGAATTCGCCAGTGGGCAGGGCGCGCGTTGTGATGGATCTCGCGCTGGCACGCCCTTTGGCCCGTTGGCACCACCGCTACCGCCGCCGGCGCTGACAGTCTACGCATCGGGTGCACTTTGCAACCAGCATGACAGCCGGCATGTGTGCGTACGTTGCAGCTCGCGCCGTGCAGCACAAGGCCGACACCATGCACCGTCGCATCGAAGCGACAAGCCCAGCTCGCGGCGTCGACCTGCACCTGGTACGTCGCATGAGCGCCGCATTGACACAGTTACAGACAGCGCACACACGCGTGCTGCAGCGTCCAGACAGCACCCATATATCGTTGCCACAGCGTGAGCGACATCCGAGCCAGCGGGCCACGAAGCAATCGAAGCACTGGCGCTGTGGCGATGCAAGCGCTGGCTGCCCCAACAACATATGCAGCAGGCTGCGCCGGCCATTGAACAGATCGCAGGTGACGGCTGCTCAACCCTGCGAAGGGATGACAGGCGGCAAGCAGAGCCGAAGCGCTGACCCGCGAACGCCAAGCATAGTACGCCAGCGCCCGCCTCAGCGAGCCAGCTGCAGCTCACAGCTCACACGGCGTTGTCTGTGGCGGCTCTCGCCAGCAGCGTGAACGGCAGAGTAGGACGTGTACACCGGTGATGCCAACCCTTGCGAACGGGGCAGTTTCCAGGGCTGCCGGATGCGGCCCCAGTCCACTGGCCCTTATGCGTGCGGAAACCATAAAGACCAAGGTTCGTGCAACCACCACGTCTTCGCACTGCACAGCGTCACGCTCTTGCCTTCGGGTTCATGGCAGCGTCGGTGTGCAGCACTCCGCATTGATTGCCGCAGATTGGCGGGCTGGCACAGAGCTGCCCTGTGGCACGCTGAGGCATTCGGACGGCACAGATTGTGGCGTACCTATTCCTGCCCATCACCGCGCAGCTTCCCGCAGCTCAAAGCCCTCGAAGCGCGTGGACGGGTCCCACACGCCCTGAACGGAGGGAACGTGCGTCGTTACGGGCTTCGTGAACTTTCGAACGCGGCCGGTGGCGGTACTCCGCAGCTTATCCATTACGAAAGCAACCTCGCCGCCGCGCTTGTTTCGCAGATCTATTTCCTTCGTCGTGCCATCACCTGCAGTCGACAGCCGCGGCAGCACAACGGAGTGGGGCGTAACTCGACCCGCCAGGCTTGCGCCAACCAGCGCCGCGCAGCACAGCCATCGCCGGCACTCACGATATTGGCCAACAGCTAGAGGGTGCTTTCCGCCCGTGTGCACAACGTTGATGGAGATGGACGGGTTCGCTTCAGCGTAAGCCGCTAGCTCGGTCTTGATGAACGACCTGCATGCACACGGTAATTGGTGTCCACCAGTTCGTGGTTAAACACGCGTTCTCTACGCGCCAACGAGAGACCTGCCCCTCGGGTATATACGCACCGTGTGCCCTCGCTGCTTCCACCTTGCTTGCAGAACCGCACGAGGACGTTGCTGAGCTGCCACACCCCGCGAGTGCACATCTCACGTGATCACTCGAGGTAGAGTTTGAGAGGGCGTAACAGCAGTGCGAATCTAGCTCGCTGGCGCAGACACCAACAGTGTGCGGTTTTCGCCGCTCGAACAACGCAGAGCTCTGTATCGGTGCAGTGGAGCTGCTGAAGTTTTCTTGCGCGCAGACAGCAGGACTCGCACAAAACAAGGCTGATTTTATTTTGACCGCGCGCGTGAATAACGCTGCTTCATCAGTCAACACGAGCCTTTCGATATGGTGCATATCATACATCCGTCAAACCGTCACGCGATGTCCACAACAGTAACCACGCCGGCGGACGCTGCGAGCCGAATGCAAGCCACGAAAGCGCCGGAGCTGCCGCATGAGGCCGTCTCTCCAGCAGCAAGCGCGGGGGCTGGAGGCGTGATGCCCCGAGCAATGAGGCAGTGTCTGAAGATGGTGGACTATGCGCGGAAAAATTGTCAGTACGGCGTGCATTCCTGCGTGTGCAAAGCCATGCAGGCCGGCTCGGGGATGCGACGCCATTCCTGAACATGTGGGATGTTTGCCGTTATCCGTTCTTTTGCAGCTCCCCGTGTTAGTGCCATGCTCCGAAAGCTTGAAGCAAGGGGCTGCCAGATGTCTGTGGAGCCTGTAGTTTGCGACGACATCTTTGAGGGCGTTGCCGCAATTGGAGCCTACGATTCAGCCCGCAAGGCCGTGGTCATGAATCCGGCAGTGCCAGAACGATACTTGACGCAGCATCAGTGGTCCAGGGGCATCACACACGAGTTAGTTCACGCGTATGACGACTGCCGGGTCGACCTGGAGCCCGGCAACGTGCGACACATGGCATGCACAGAGATCCGAGCAGCGAACCTCTCCGGCGACTGTGACTTTTCGGACGAACTGCGGCGCAGCGGGTTTCGCTTTGAAATCGGCGGGCTGCAGCAAAAATGCGTCCGCAAGCGCACGCTGCAGTCGCTGAAGATGCACTCCGCGTGCGAAGGCATGACGGTGCCGGCCATTGAATCCGTCATTGACGACGTGTTTTCGGCGTGCTACAAAGACACGGCGCCCTTCCCCACAAACTAGGCTGTCTGGCCTGACGTTGGGTGCACCGTCGCGAAAGGATGAGCCAGGGTATCTGGCCTGTGATGCTGCTGGCTACACGGTGGTGCTGTGTTGTGTGCAAGTGCGCGGCCGACTGGTGCAAACACTGCCGTGCGCCAAACGCGGCCTGTCTTCCGCTAGAATCCACTGGCGGTAGTGCCACGGGCGGGACCAAAGGGCTGAGCCACTGAGATGCGGATCGTCCCTGCGGCGCTGCCGATGGCACCGAGTGGAGATTGGCCAGGTTACGGGTCAAGTCGGTCGCTGCCGCAACAAAGGTGCTCAAAAAAGTACTGGTGGCTCATGTACGCACGCTGCACCCGGCGTTGGCATGGGTGGGCCACACGCGGCGTGGGTGTGTCTCATCTTATGGTTGATGTTCCAGCCGCATGCGGCGCTGGAAGTGACCAGACGCAGCAGCCGGTGTTGATACCGCACACCCGGCTGAGCTGGTCTTGTCGCCGCGTCGTGCAGCTGTGTGTGAGGGAGGGGTTGTTCACACCGCGAACGACAGAAAGTCCCACCGCATCACCCGAAAGTGCACGTTTCCAACACAGGGGCAACGGGGGAAGCGCAGGCCTTTATTTCCAACTGCTTCGACTGGATGGCTCTGGATGGCACAGGGGCTGTGCTGGCGTGTCGCGGAAATACCGCCCCAACTGCAGCGCTGCTGCGAGCCCCACGCTTGAAATCGTTGCGGCGTCCCAGATCCTGTTGCGCCGCGATCCCAGCACAGTTCACCTCCGCGTCGTGCAGCCCAAACCTCCGTGGTAGATCGCTCGCTGCTCACTCGGCCTTCTTCACTCGAACTGGAGCGCATCGCTTCGACGCAATGTACAGCGAGCCGCAGCTGACGCTCACGAGAGCCCACAGCCCGCCTGCCCATAACGTGCTCCATCCTTGTCTCTGAACAAGATCGGGCGAACGGCGCACTGGTCCCGGCAGTGTGAGGTACGGATAGCGTTGCAAAATCAATTGCGAGACGACGATGAGGAAGATCGCCCCAACCAGCCCAAACCCGAAAAAGAAAATCAGGCAGCAATCGCGGGAAGAGCTCGGCACCTCCTTCTTCGGCTTGGGAGTCAGCAAAACGTTGGATTCTGAGAGCCAAGCCAAGGATGGTTCGGAGGGCTCCGTATGCTTGTGAACGAGGCTGCTGTCCTCCCATTCATCCTCCAAGTCAGGCGGCCCAGGGCCCGCAGAACCGAGAAGGCTCATCACGCTTCAGCCCACATCAGCTCCCGCGCTTGTGCGCCACTCATTGGGTCCCCTGCGTCGTCGACGACCCCGACAATGACTCCGAAAAGCAACGGCGCAGCAACGTAGGCCTCGTTTCGAAAAAGTTGCGCACAGTTGCCACGTCGCCAAGTCGCCGTGGGTTCGATCACGCTGACTGTGGGCTTCCGGGTGATAGTCGTACAAGTCGAGGAATCGGTAACCGAAGAGTAGAGTCGTGCTGTCGTATCGGATTGCTTGAAGCTGGGACGTGTAGACAATAGCGCTGGCGCATGAAATTTCAAAGCAGCCGAGGGTCTTGAAAACGTCGCGTTCCGACCCCGCACTTTGCGCAGAGTTGTCGCGGGCACGGCTGTCAGTAAGGCAAGTCATATTCTACTCCGCGCTGGCTCTCTGAGCCGAAGTGTTTTTCAGATGGCGAGCGGAGAGCCCGCTCAGGTGTCGTTGGAGCCGGCTTGTCTGGATTGGCCGCTGCACAACGCCTTGCTACTGCCGGATATCGCGTAACCGTGCTTGAGTCTGCTGGCCGGGTTGGAGGTCGGACCGGTTCCACCGCCATGGCAGTCGATCCCTCTGCGGCAGTGGATATGGGTCGGAGCCCGCCAATGGGCTGTTCAACAAGTGGTTCGAGAGCAGGGCGTATCATTGAACCCACAGTTTTGCACGGGGAGGAGGGTGCTGCAGCTGAATGCGGATGTGCGATCCTTCACTGGCCTGATCCAAACATCGGTACGGGTCAGCTTGCGGATACAGCTCATCCTGCTCACGCTGAAGCTGCTGCAGTTTCTGCTGTGGTGTCTGCGTCCCACGAGCTGGCTGTTTCGTTGGGCTGACCGCACGACCATGGCGGCTATCGCACGTCGCTGGATGTGGACTGCGGGAGGCCGCGCGCTGCGCATTATCGTGCAAGCGTTCTTGGGCGCGGAGCCGGAGGCTGCCGCTACATCAGCGCAAACGACAGCGTGGAGGCTATGTCCGAGATCGGGGAGGGCAGCCTGCAGGCGTGGACCACGATCGGAGGTGCGCAGCAGCTGTCCGCGCGTCTCGCAGCCGCTGCGAAGGCCGCGGGAGCCACGATCCTGCTGAACCACAAGGTGGTCGACGTCTCGCACGCGAGCCCCTCTGGGGCGGCTGCAGGGCCGATCGCCCTGCGGTGTGAAGCTGGGTAGACCTTGGCTGCGCACCACGTGCTGATCTGTGCACCGGCGCCCGTCGTCCACGCATACATTCGCTTCAGCCCTGCGCTCTCCCCGGGACGCCAGGCGCTGTGCTTCTCGGCTGCAATGTGCGGCATCATCAAGAGCATCATCTTGTTCCCGCGTGCCTTCTGGCGGCAGGCCGGGTTCAGTGGGGAGGTCGTCTGCGACACGCGCAGTGACCCGACGGGCGGGCCGTGCTTCAACCTCTTCGACGGCTGCGCGCTGGTGGGAAGCACGCTGGCTGCGGCTGGCGGCAGCGGGTCGACTGGCGCTGCGG
>Ga0208629_100559_pt1 | contig 17548 bp, 10 predicted proteins | sample LakWasMet19_HOW5_2_FD_183865 | JGI IMG/M metagenome (GOLD analysis project Ga0208629, IMG submission 183865) | Freshwater sediment methanotrophic microbial communities from Lake Washington under simulated oxygen tension - Sediment Metagenome... | ecosystem: Environmental > Aquatic > Freshwater >...
CCAGAACAGCAGCGCGTTGGCGGTGGGCGCCCGCCCGCCTGCCGACGGCTCCTCCGCCAGCGCTGGGACCGTCAGAATCTGGCGCTGCGGCGAGGGGCCAGCGGGGCCGCCGTCGGCACGCGCCGCTGGGGCCGCTGTAGCAGCGGCGCTGCCCTCGCCATGCGGCTGCGAGACGGCGCGCACCCCCTCCGGCGTGAAGAGGATCTCGCAGGCGGTGAAGACGGGGGAGACGGCCACGGGGGCGGGGGTCAGCAGCCGGACATGAATGGGCACAGCCACCGGCTGCGCGTTGCAGGTCGGCTGCCAGTCGCGGCGGGACAGCAGCAGGGGTGCACACGCCGCAGCAGCGTCGCTGTCACGGTGGGGGCTGGCACCCGCGCCGTGGGCGGCTTCTGAGGGCGCAGTAGCAGCAGCAGCATCTGTAGAAGCGGCAGGCGGGGCGGGCACCGGGATGCTCGTGTCTGTCGTGTCCTGCCACGCACCGAACTGCGGGCTGTGCACCAGCTGGGCGTACACGGTGGCAGACAGCGGGACACAAGGCGGCGTGCCGCTCGCGCCGTGAGCAGCAGCGGCGCCGCCATCGGCAGCGTCGGCGCTGCTGCCCGCGCCTGCCGTCTGCGGGGCCTGCGCTGCGCGCATGAGCTCAGCAAAGGCGTGCGAGAGGGAGGGGATCACGCCCTCCCCGAGCAGCGCGGAGTCCAGAATCTCGGACACCACCACGTCCGCGTGCGCTGGGATGGTGTAAGCGTCGCCACACGCCGCGGCCGCAGCCTGAGCAGTAGCAGCGGCAGCGCTCGCCCCTGCAGACGCCGCAGGCTTGGGTGCCAGCGGGCTGGAGCGCATCGGCGCCGCGCCGCCGAGCTTGCGCACAGCCGGTGCCAGCGATGGGGCTGGGGCCACAGCGAGGGCGCTGGAGTGCGTGGCGTGGATGCGCACCGCCGCATCAAGGGGCGCGTTGCACGCCACCACCTGCTGGGCGATGCCCGCCATCACAGCCCACTGCTCCACCCCGTGCACAGCGGCTGCGCCCGCCCGCGCGGAGAGCAGCGACAGCAGACCCGTGCCCGCGCCGACGTCCAGCACCACAGGCGGCCGGCCGTGCTCTGCTGAGAACTGAGCCACGCATTTTGTAATGGCGGCAGCATACGCCTCGTTGCGAGCGCGGTCCTTCAGCATGGATGCCATCTGCGACATGGCTACCGTTTTACGGTACGCCTCGTCGGCGTGGGTGGTCTTCAGCCATGCGATTCGTCCATCCTCTGCCACCACAGAGCTCAGCACGGAGACACCATCACTTGCAACGAGCGTCTCCTCTACTGACGCATCTTGCGCCGCCGTTGTCGACGCTGGACCGCCCCGCCATCCAACTAGGCCCCCGCTGTACTTGTCGGCGGAGAGCATGGTTGCTCACCTCGCGAAGAGGTGTGTTGCGAGACGGAAATGACACCAGTACTGGTTTCCTGCCAGCACAAGCGCGTTTTGTACAGCCAATGTTGGCTACTTGAGCACACAAAGACGTTACAAGAGTCCAAAACCAACACGAGCTTGCCTCTTTTGCCCGGAAATGGTTGAAGGCAGCGGGGTGGTGGCGATATCATCATCGGTGTCGCAAGCACGCTTCATCGGCCACAAGGATTCGAGTGGACTTTGGCACGAACGCCGCGGGAGACTCCTGATTCAGCGGCGTGAATGCTTTTGGTAGCAACACGCTCACTTCTGCTTTGTGGCTGAAAGAACTGCAAGAAAGCTCACGATTATGTTATTGCGTAGGTGTCAAGTTTCGCTGCACCCGTCAGAGCGAGTCGTGAGTCCGCGGCGCACTGTGCCACAGTCGACTGTGCGCTACAATCGGTCTACTGCCAGTCGTCTCCTTCGTGAACCTGACAGCTTCGATGTGCGGGGCAAGCTGCTGCGCGTCCCATTCTCACTGGACACGACAGATGCGTTGTACCGACCGACTCGCCTTCGCATGCCAGTGACTGCCGTGGAACATGCCACGAGCTCGAGGCTGGATAGATAGTTGTCGATTGCAAAGAAGAGCGGTGTAACGGATCTCTCTCGTCTGCGAGGAATCCACCAGGAATCGAGCAGGCTCGCTCGGCTTGTCACCCCGTGCCTCAGCTGGCGTTACCCCGATATTTTGAAGCAGTCGGGCTTGGGCGTGCTACGTGGCAGCGTCCGCAGCAACCGTGCCACTGCCGCCAGCTCTACTGCCGTCGTCAGCAACCCCGCGCACAGCGGTAAAAAACGCGTTGCGGAAGAAAAAGCGGTCAATAACGAGCGACGACACGCCGCTGCCAGCCGAACGCGCCGCTGCGGGAGCAGCGACCGACCCACTCCCGCCGCCTGCGGCGGCCCTCCCAGCGGCTGTAGCAGGCCGCCTTGTCGGTGCGTCTGGGTGGTCTTCTATCACGTCGAGGCACACCAGCGGGCTGGCCCATGGGTTCGGCTCCGGAGCGACAACGACCGTCACGGCGTACGCTGCCGCCGCGGGTGCGTCTGAGGCAGCAGCGATCCCCGCCTCGGGCCCTGCCGCGGCCTCCTGCACCTCCCGCAGATCTGCTGCCGCCTCGCCTGCCGTGTAGGAGGTGAATGCGAAGGGCAAGCCGCGTGCGACGATGCGGGCGAGGGAGGGCCGGAAGCTCGACCGCTCTGCGTGGAAGCCCACGTTGAACCCGATCACGAGGTCTGGGCTGCGCAGGGCCGCGTCGTCGCTTGGCAGCGCACCGGTGACCGCCGCCGGCGTCTCGACAGCAGCAAGTGCACTTGCTGCAGCATCGCCAGCGGCAGGGGCACTCCCCGCTGCGGCAGCTGCTGGCGTGGCCGGCGCCCCTGCCGCCAGTGCGTCCATGAAGTCGTGGTAGGGCAGCGAGCTCATCGTGATGACGCGCCGGCGCCCGCGCTCCGTGCAGGCGGGGCAGCAGCCCATGCTCATCGTGACCCACGGAGCCCTGGCCCCCGCCGCCCCCGCCCCCGCGTCCGCCGCGGCAATCTGCGTGCCGGGGCCGATCAGTGCAATGCGCAGCGTCTGTGCGGCCGGCAGCAGGTGCAGCAGCTCCTCCAGCGCCATCATGCTGCCGTGGATCTGCTCCCACCCCGCCGCCGCGATGACGTGCACGGTGAGCGACGGCAGGGCGGCGAGCTCGCGGCGGCTGTAGAATTTGGACAGCGCGTGCAGGATGGTGAGGGGCTTGGACAGGCTGTCCTGGCTCACCAGCAGGTGCTGCGCGTTCATGTCGCGCACCGGGAAGGCCCGGAACTTGAGGTACCAGCGCCAGCTCGACTCCCGGAAGGGCGTGAACTCGGGCAGAATCTCCTCCGGCACCTCTGGCGATATGTCCACCTCGCCCATCTCGAAGGCCGCCGCGTGCAGGAACAGGTCCTGCGCAGCCATGGCGCAGTACTGGTCGCAAACCTCGCGGCTGTGGCGCGGCTTGTACGCGTCCCAGCACGCCTGCGAGCAGCAGCCCGCAAGGATGCAGCGGGGGCACTTCACCGGTGTGTAGCGCCCTGGGAACCCGCCTCGTGGCTTGAGGCAGTTGTTGCACCGCGGCGCGTACGTCACGTACTGCATGAATATGTCGTTCGTGCGAGGCCCGAGAGAATGCGCCAACCCAGCCTGCTCTGCTCGCAACACCTCGGCAGCCTGTGCTGGCGAGAGCCGGCCGTCGGGTGCCCGTTCCTTCAGCAGCGCATCTTCAAGCTCCCGCACGCTTGCCAAGGCTTTGCAAATGGGCTTGTGGTCAGAGGGGAAATCTCGAGCCTGGCACGTGCGGCTGCAGTATTTGATCGAGTGACAACGGCTGCATGCCGACATCGCGTGCTTGGTGGAGTGACAATTTCCGCACGCATGCCCCGCGATCTGCATCTTGGTCTTGCGCAGCAGCGCTCCCGGCCCGACTTCAGCGTCAGTCATCCTAAATACACCGTGTCACGTTGCAGGTTTGCGGCGTGGGCGTGCGCGCACTGCGCACCGTGCGAGCCTCGGCCGTCAGAGCTCTGCAACTTCAGATTGCAAGGCCGTCAAACCAGCAGTACCAGCCACACACGGCATGGTGTTGGCGGCCGGTCATTGATCCACAGCAGGGCAACTTTCCGTGCTTCCGTTTCTCCGTTTCTCACTGTGGACGCATCAGCTGCATTCGCCATTTCCCTGAGCTGTTCGAGTCGAAAGACGACGCCGTTGTCGTCTGTGCAGCCCGCGCTGACGCTGGTCCGACCAGTCAGTTCAACCACGCAGCTTCTTTTTGCGTCGTGATTTTCGGGGGGATCCGCGTCGGTGCGCACCGACTGTTCCTTTCGCTCAGACTCTGTTCCTATCATACAGTGCACGATGGCCGTCGCCACGGGGGTGTCCTCGGGGCGCCTAGACATGATGGGCGGCGTGGCGGACTACAGCGGCTCGCTTGTGTTGGAGGTTGCTACGACGGCAGAGACAACGGTTACCGCCACGTTCAGCAGCACACCTGGGACTGTGGCGCTTTCAAGCGATGGGTTTTCTGACGCCGATGTCGTGCTGCAGCTGGAACCGTTGCTTGCGGGCAAGGGCGTTGAGCTGCCTGCGGTACGGAAATTCTTGCAGGGCGCAGACGTTCCTCGCTGGGCTTTCTACGTGTATGGTTCGCTGGCGGTCTTTGTCCAACGCACGGGCTGGGTGCCCGCTGCGCTCCGCATTAGCGTCACCTCCACAGTGCCGCACGCACAGGGCGTCAGCAGTAGCGCAAGCGTGGAGTGCGCCACCCTGAAGGCGCTGCGGTCGCTCTCCGGCATCGCTGTGGAGGACCTGCAGCTAGCGCACTGGGCGCAGGCGGCGGAGAACCACGTGGTGGGGGCGCCCTGCGGCCTCATGGACCAGCTGTCCAGCATGCTGGGCACGCCCGCGCGCGTGCTGCCCATTCTGTGCCGCCCGGACGCGTGCGAGACGTCCGTGGCTCTCCCGGACGGGGTCGTGCTGGTGGGCTGGCCCTCGGGCGTCAAGCACAGCGTGGCAGAGAGCCCCTACCTCGTTGCGCGCACCGCCACCTTCATGGGCAAGCGCATGGCGGAGGCGGCGCTGGGGTACAAGGTGGCGCACGTGACGGAGCTCTCGCCGTCCGCAGTGCTGCGGGACGTGCTGCCTGGCCTGCCAGGCACCATCGCCGGAGCAGAGTTCACGACGCGCTACGGCGGCGTGGACGACCCCCTCTCTGTCGTTGAGCCGAGCCGCACCTACGACGTCGCCGCTGCTCTCCGCTTCCCTGTGGAGGAGAATTTTCGCTGCGGCGTCGCCCTCAGCCTGCTCAAGGCGGCGGCCGCCGCGGCAGCGCCAGCCGCGCTGCTGCGGCAGGTTGGCGAGCTCATGCAGCAGACGCACGTAGGCTACACCAGCATCGGGCTGGGCTCCCCTGAGACCGATGAGATGGTCCGAAAGCTGGCGGCGCTGAAGCCGGAGGCGGGCGTCTACGGCGCGCGGGTGAGCGGCGGCGGCAGCGGCGGGACGGTGGTGGTGCTGTGCGAACGCTCGGCGCTGCCGCTGCTGGAGCGAATCGCAGCCGCGACCACCTTTGGAACCCCATTCACCGGGCTCATTCAATGAACGCCGATGAGCCCCGAGCTCGCCGCGGGCCGGCTGCCTGAGGGTGATCGCCCACCATACATTACTGGCACAATCGGCTCGCATTGCAGCGTTGCCTACGTGTATAGGCCTCTATGTCATTTCTGATGGTTGTGGTTGGCCAGCCGTATCTCTTGCAAGCCGGAATGAGCGCGCAACCCGGCTGCATGCCGCTTGTGCTAACTCCTTGTCCCGGAGCAGTCGGCCAGGCGCGGTGTGCAGAGCTCAGCAGCTCTTCAAATAGTCGTAAATCTGGTTTTCTTTTCGTGAGCTCAATGAGGTCGTCGCTTCACAGGCCACCTGAGCAACTCTCCGCCGTGGAAGAAAGCCTTGGCGCGTTCGTCAGGAGCTGTCAGCGGAAACCCAAATATGTTCCGTGCCAACGCGTGTCATCAAAGAAGGCACCCTTAGAGTTGTAGCTGCGCCGCACACCTGCCGTGGTCACACGGCGCGAGCCCCTTTCGAGCACTTGCAGCGCTGGAAATTTGCGGCGACGTCCAGACTGCGGACTCAACTCGCGCGACACGACATGAGATTTTGCACCAATTCAAGCGCACGCGTTCGTTGCGGAGTTGATTATTTCCGTTGTGTGCGCATTGATTGAAACCGCAGCGACCCAAACCAGCTATGTTACCACCGCGCACACTAAACTGCAGTGTGTAACTGTCGCTGACGCTCTTTCACCGACCTTGTATTCGCGCACACCGCGGTTGCTCCGCAGCTCCGGCTGCGAATGAGCGCTGTAGATGTCGGCGTAGCAACGGGCCCAGCGGATACTAGCCTCGACGAAGGCATCCTTGATGCATTCCGCAGTGGCGCGTCGGGAGCGGGGGCGGGAGCTGCCTCGGCTTCGTCAATGGAGCCGTATTCCCACTGCCCGTTGGAAACTGGCGAGATGGAGCGGAAGCCGTACCTCGGCGGATACAGGGACAAACGCAATGGACTAGAATACCACCACGCATTCTCGCAAACGCCCGTGGAAAGAGTCAGCAAGTGGGCAGGGAAAGCCCAGCGGTTTGAGCGGGAAACACAAACGTCAAAGGCTGTCACCCGCTCAGTCCAGAGCAAGCGGGAGTGCTATGCCCAAACAGGCCGGCACGACCTGCTGCTTGACACGACGCACGATGTAGAGTGCCGGCCACGGCCATACTTCACGGCGGACCAGCTGCTCGCGGTGAAGGAGGCGAAAGCGCTCGTGATTCAGTGCCAGTGGCGCGGCTACATGTCGCGCACGAAGGCGGCGGAGATCCGGCTGCGCCTGGAGTCGCAGCGCGCGGCGGCGCTCGAGGAGGCGAAGCGCAAGACGCTGGAGGACGAGGCGAAGCTGGCGCGGGATGTTGAGCGGCGCATGCACCCGCGCACGCTGGAGGACTTTGCGATCCTGTACGACGAGGTGGAGGCGTGGCGCGTGGCGGAGACGGCGAAGATCAAGGCGTCCGGTGGCGGCGAGGAGGCGCAGAAGGAGGCGCTCGCGGTGCTGCTGCAGCACGAGACGGCGATGCTGGGCATGGTCGAGCAGAAGCGCTCCCTGGCGGCCAAGCTGAACGCGGAGTCGAGCGTGGCGCGGCGCATGGAGACGATGGCGGCACCCAAGGTGTGGGCGCTGGGCGACGGGTCGAAGGCGCTGGTGCACACGCCCTACACCACGCGGGCGCAGGAGCTGAAGGCCCTGTTCGACGGTGTTGCGATGGAGGGCCTGCCGCCCGCAGACCGCATGGAGCTGCTGATGCACGTGCGCGCGACCGTGTCCGAGTTCGACTGCACCCTCAGCCGCGAGATCGTGTCGCTGACGGAGCGGGAGGTTGAGATGATGCAGCGCGGGCGGCCGTCAGAGTCGCTCGCGGGGGCGCGCCAGCGCCTGCGCACCCTGTTCCTCACCTTCTGCGAGACGCCCGAGTTCAACCCCGAGGCGTCGCGCTTCTCCGCCGCGGCGCTCTCCGCCACTACACGGACGAAGTGCCTCAACACCACCACCGCGCTGCCCCCGCCGAGCGGAGGGGCAGGGGCTGGCGGCAGGGAGGGCAGCGCGGGGGTGGGCGGCAGCAGCACCGCTTTCAGCGCCACCCGAAAGTATGGCGCCGGGGTCGCGGGTGGGTCGGCGGCTGGCGGGCGCGGCACGGGGTCCTACGCAACCGATGCGGAGCTGGTGGGCAGCAGCTCTGGGATGGGACTGGGGGCAGACCTGGGCAACGCGTGAGAGTGGCCCTGAGAGCGGCCGGTGCGTGCAAGAGGGCAGGGGAGGGCTGGGCGCGGACTGCGCATGAGGCGCGACCCGCTGGCGAGCGCTTGCAACTGCCCGGTTCTTGGTTCGCCTGTGGTTCTCAATCGGATATGCCAGAGCACAACCCTCATGACTTGACGGCTGCTCCGCTTGCAGGCAACGAGCAACGTTGTCGGGCGCACGTATTCATGTCCGCTAGGGCGTGTCTGCAATCAACCACCGGACAACACTTTGATGACGTCGAATTCGGATCCTGCGCAACACCCACAAAACACATGAACTCTTGAGAATCGACCAGATGGTTCGAATTCAACCAGCACCCGCGTGCTAGATTGCTTTGGAGTACAAAGCTCGAGGCGCTGGCAGGATACGTCGTCAAAAAATCTCGGGAGCTTCAAGCTGGAGTCGCCTCGCAGCCCGTGCAATCGCCCACCTCACGCCCGCGAGGACGCCGCGGCAGCCTCCTCGCGCCGGGTGCGGGAGATGATGGCGCGCCAGTCGTCGGCCGTGATGCCAGCCCGCCGCAGCACCGCGTCATGCTCATCGTCGCCGATGCCGTGGCCTGCGCGGAAGAGGGCGAGGCGGCGCACGTCCTTGGCACTGACAGACGCCGCGCCCGTGTCGAGGATACCCTCGCACAGGGCGGTGTACCCGGCGAGGTCTCCGCTGTGCGCGCCGGCAGCGCTGCTGGCGCTGGCGCCGTGCGCGTGGCCGCCTGCAGCCACGCGCGCGCGCTCCGCCAGCTCGAGCGCCAGCGTGAAGCAGAGCGGGTCCACGTGCGTGCCGTCCGCCTTGCGCTGGCGCGCCCCCGTCGTGTCCATCTGGATGGGCCCGGGCACGCGGAAGCAGTCCGTCAGCGCCCACAGCTCGCGCTTCTCCGCGAAGGCGCGGAAGGGCGCGCCGGCGAGGTCCACCAGCCACTTGCGGATGACGGGCTTGTCCTTGCCGTGGCGGCGCTCGATGTTCATCAGCACGGTGAGCGGCACGCCGCAGCACGTCCACGCCTCCACAGGGGCGCCCAGGTTCGTGACGGAGCTCAGCATGCCCGTCTGCCCGTGCGCCAGCAGCACCGACGCGTTGAAGCCCAGCGCGTAGCAGTACGCGTTGTCGAAGGGGCTGGGGATGCCGCAGCGGCCCTCGTACCCGAGGAAGAACGTCTGGTACGCGAAGGCGCCCGCGTACTTGCCCGCGCGGCGCAAGCGGTCCAGCTCATGCCCCACCAGCTCCGCCAGCAGCTTCTCAGTCTCAATGAGCGACACCTGCACGTTGCCGTGCGGGTCACGCTCCGCAAGGAGCTGCTTCTTGATGCCCGCGGGCAGGTAGTTGAAGAGCGCCGCGTTGTTGGCGGAGAGAGCGTCAGACACGGCGGAGACCGTCGCCTCGGTGCCCGCAGCGAGCAGATCGTTCAGCTGCGACAGCAGCGCGCCCATCTCCGGCACAAACTCAATGAGGCCTGCAGAAGGAGGGGAGGGCGACGTAGCGGGAGACACGCAGCATCGAGGCGATAACCACCTCGCAATCGTGAGGGCATGTTGTGCGGCTCGCACTCAGCTGTGATGGTTGACTGCATAAGCGGGCTGTCTCTCACCTTCGGGCACCAGAATGACCGCGTGGTGCTTCCCTGCGGCGGCGCGGTCCACAATCACGTGAGTGATCTCCTCCACGATGCTGGCGAGGTTCTGGCGGCGCGCCGCGACCTCCTCGCCTGCAGCAGGTGCGTGAGTGATGCGGGGTGGGGGCTACGAGGGCGCGTGTGCTGGGCAACAGACACGCCACGAGAGATCGCATCGGGAGGAGCGTGTGGCGAGGAAGGGAGAGGGCAGAGCACAGTCGCACTGGATACCCCACGCCGCGCCCTGACCCGCGGTATTTGACGCACCGATGAGGGTGACTGTGGGGTGCGTCTGCAGCGCGCACTCCAGCGTGATGTTGCTGGCGGCGCGGCCCATCAGACGGACAAAGTTGACGTACTTGCCCGAGGAGAGCGAGTCCAAGCACAGGTTGCCGATGGCTTCGGAGTACGTCTTGCACGCCGTGTCGAAGCTGCACCGTGAGCATGTCAGGCAACGGAGAACAGAGGCGCGGTCAAACGAGCTGACGTATCGGACTACACCGAAAGACCCGTCTCAGCCTGCGATGCTGCCTGCAGCAAGCACCAGGGGGCAGCGACGCACCCGAACGAGATGTCAAGGCCCGCCTCGGGCACCTTCAGGTCCCCGTCAATCGTCTTCGGGCAGCCCACCACCTTCGTCTTCACGCCCTGCGCAGCAAAATACTCTGCCAGCACCGCGGCGTTCGTGTTGCTGTCGTCCCCGCCAATAATGACGACGCCGTCCAGGTCCAGTCGCTCGGCCGCGGTGCGGCAGCCCGCGAACTGCTCTGCGCTCTCAATCTTGTCTCTCCCCGAGCCGATGATGTCAAACCCGCCGAGGGAGCGGTACTGGTCCATGAGAGCGTCGTCGATGACGGTGTACGACTCGGTGAACAGCCCCCTGGGGCCGTTCAGAAACCCGTACAGCACGGATTCGGGGTGCGCCTTCCGCAACCCATCGAACAGGCCAGCGATTACGCTGTGTCCGCCTGCTGCCTGGCCGCCCGAGAGCACGACGCCAACTTTGAGCGGAGAAGCGCGTGCAGGCGCGGTCGCCTCTGCCTCCACCGCTACCGTGGGGCGGCCAAATGTGGCGGGAAACAAGCTGGCGATCTTCTCGGCATCCTGCGCAGGCTTCATGATTGCACCTGCAGTCAACTTTTGCCCGGGCGCTGCGAGCACTGCCGGCAAGGGGACACTGTGCCGCAGCCGATCAAGCTGCAACTTGCTGAAGTGTTTCGTATCAAGGTCGGCGGACATGGTAACGAGTTGTCGTCGCAGCCGCAACGGGGGGTGTGACGCTCTGGTGCGAGGGCGGTCTCGGTCGTCGTCCCCGGGATCTAGAGTTCCCGGTCCCGGAAACGTTTGATGCTGCAGCACGAAAGCAGTTATAGCAGCAATGTACACTCTCCCCCTTGCACGCTTCTCAAGGCAGTGGTCCCTTCTGCAAAATCTTTCGTTCGTCCCAGCGCTTTCTCTGTCCACTCAGATCAATTGTTGCGTCATCAGATATTTCGGGAGCGCTTCAAGATAGAGGCCCCACAACTTTCCCATCGAAGGCTTATTCCATGTTAGTTGAGCTCGCTTCTCAGATCTAACGACATGGACGGATTCATCGGTGGGGTTAGCATCCCGTTGTCGGAGTACAGTGAGCTGCAGCTGGAGCGCATGGAATATGTGCCGTCTCTCCCGCCTGCGCTCCTTGAGCCTCCAAAGACGGGTGTGGCTATTGGCGAGAGCACCGTTGCGCGCGCGAGCTCTGAAGAAGCTGTGCTCCGGAGCTGGTTCCCTGCGTTGTACGGCCAGCCGATCGTGGAGCTCAAAGGCGACGGCTCCACTTCCTCGCGCTCAAGCTCGACGGCGACGCTCCGGGTAGGTGTCGTATTTTGTGGACGCCAGACCCCCGGGGCGCACAATGTGGTGTGTGGACTGTACGACCACCTCACGGCCCTGAGCGCCGGCAACGAGATCTTGGGCTTTGACGGCGGCACCAAGGGGTTTTTCGACGGCAAGGCCAGGCGGCTGACCGCTGACACCCTCGCGCCGTTCCGCAACCAGGGCGGTATGCACATGCTCGGCCGCTCCGTGGACCGCATCCGCAGCGGCAGCGAGCAGGCCGCCGCCCTCGCCAGCGCCGAGGCGCTGAAGCTGGACGGCCTCGTGCTCGTGGGCGGCACCTTCACCAACACGGACGCCGCGCACCTGGCCGAGTTCTTTGCGGAGAGGCAGGCGGGCGGGGCGCTGCAGACGCGCGTGGTCGGCGTGCCCGTCACGATCGACGGCGACATCCGCAACGAGTTCGTCGAGGTGTCGCTGGGCCACGACACGGCCACCAAGCTGTACAGCCAGCTGACGGGCAACATGGCGACGGACAGCAACAGCGCCAAGAAGTACTGGTACTGGTGCCGGCTGATGGGCCGCACGACGGGCCACGTGGCGCTGGAGGTCGCGCTGCAGACGCACCCTAACGCGATCCTGCTGGGTGAGTGGCTCCCGCGCGACTGCGCGGCAGCGGTTTGCGCCTCTGACTGTTATCACAGCAATTCGTGTTCTACCCACCGCGCAGCTGCTTCGGTTCATTGCTGACACGCTATCCCCGCCGAGCTCCTCAGTCCACAACCCATCTGCTCTCTTCGCTTTTATCCTGTTCCCGCGTCCGCCTGCTGCAGCGGAGGACATCGAGGCGCGCCGCATGACCCTCTCCGACATCGTGCGCGACCTCGCGGACGTGGTGGCGGCGCGGGCGGCCGCGGGCAAGAATTTCGGCGTGGTGCTCGTGCCAGAGGGCACGATCGCAGCGATCCCGGAGCTGCGCACCCTAATCGCCGAGCTGGACCACCTGTCCCGCGAGGGCGTGGAGGCCGCAGCCGTGCCCAGCCGCCTCACGCCGTGGAGCGCCGCCGTGCTCGCGTACCTGCCGCCGCTGATCCGCTCACAGCTGTTCCTCGAGCGAGAGAGCTCGGGCGCCATCCAGCTGAGTCAGATCTCAACGGAGCAGCTGCTGTCTGAGCTGGTGGGCAACGAGCTGGGCCGTCGCGCCAAGGCGGGCAGCTACAAGGGCAAGTACGCCGCCGTGCAGACGTCCTTCGGCTACCAGGCGCGCTCCGCCTTCCCCTCTAACTTCGACTGCTCGTACGGCGCGGCGCTCGGGCGCACGGCTGCGGCCCTCGTGGTGGGCGGCTTCACCGGCTACATGGCCACCGTGCGCCGCCTCGCTGCGCCGCCCGCCGAGTGGGAGCCCGCGGGCGTGCCCCTCACCGCGATGATGTCCGTGCCTCTGCCGGGCACCGTGCACGAGGTGGCCTACAGCGCTGCGGGGGCCGCTGCAGGCGCAGGTGCCAGTGGTGCGGCCTCGGGTGCTGCGCCGGCTCACAAGGGCGCGCGGCCAGTCATCGAGAGCGCGCCGGTGGACGTGCACAGCTCCGCCTTCGCAGAGCTGCGCCGGCAGGCCGCCGACTGGCGCGTGCACGACCGGTACGCCAACCCCGGGCCCACCCAGTTTGAGGGCGTGGGGGCGGACGACACGACCATCACGCTGCGCCTGGCGCGCCACGACTACATGGCACGCATCGCGCAGCTGCGCGGCGCGCTGGACACGGTGCGCGACATCTGCAAGCCGGGCGTGCCCGAGCCGATCCTGGACGCGGCCGTCACGGGCATGACCAGCCTCGCGCACATCCTGTCCGTCATGCGGGAGCGCGAGTGAGGGAGGGAGGCAGCCGCAGATGTAGAGACCCATGGCACCACGCATGCAGCTCGCTTGTCAGCGGAGCCGAGCGCACACGGCATGTTCATGTTTTGAATCACGAGAATTTCCACAAGGTCGGGTTTCTGCAGCGCTAGCGCACCCACGGGGCGACGACTGCTGTGCGGTCTACATGACTTCCAGTGATGTCAATCTAACGATTCGGGCTTCCAGGTGCTAGAGTATAAAGCTTCGAGTTTTGGAGCAGCGAGCACGGCTAAATCATCAAAATCCGGAACCTTGCCATCGTTGCGCTTCAAGCGGTGCACGAGTAGCGCGCTGTCGCTCGCTCTCTCAATGTGGCCCTGGCGACGGCCTCGCGAGGCACGACGGCCAGCATCACCGTCGCCTCGGCAGCGGGAGTCGAAAGACGTGCCGACCGAGCTTCACGCACACGTCAGCCACCTCGAAGATTGAAGACGGCTCGTCCGCGCATCCCACGTCTGCCGACGAGGCGGCGTAGTCTCCGGTCCGCACTACCCTCTGGCGGCCCGATGCCCCCTTTGCTGCGGGCTGCTCAACGGAGCCCGCTGCGCTGCTCGTAGTAGGTGCATTGCAGAGGGACACTGGTTCAATAATCGCCGCAACGCCTGGTAACGCCGGTGTGATACCTGGTGTGCAAGCTGCTTGCGTTCCCCGCTCACCAGCCCTGCCTGATCCGCCTGCACCACCTGAGACGTCGTCCTCAGTCGCGGGGGTGCCCTCGGCGCACCGTGCCCTCTTGGCTGCCGGCGGGCCGCACACAGCCTCTGGTCCCGCATCCTCATCGGAGGAGCGCCCCGCCTCCAGCAGCGCTGTCGAGGCCGGACGTGAGCCGCCAGACTCAAGACCAGCGGGTGTTCCGCTAACGCTGGCTGACGCCGTTAACGCCGCAGCGCAACGCTTGCCACTAACCGTGGCTGACACCTGTGAAGCAGCTCCAGCAGGCTTTCGTCCGTCTGCACCGCCGCTCGCCCCCGCCGCCATGATCTGCGTGCCCACAGCGATGCTAACGTGCGGCTCCGCGGGGTCGTAGAAAGGGAGCAGCCCGTGTTGCCGCATCAGGCGGTCAGTGGCGGCGATGAGCTGCAGCACCTCCGCGCGCCCCGCTCCCAGCAGCATGCCCAAGAAGACGCGCGCCTGCAGCAGCCCAGGACCGCTGTCCTTGGCAGTCGAACCCACGCCGCCGCTGCCTGTGCTCGCCTGCTGCGGCACTGGAACGGGTTCAGACGCATTGAAGGTTTGGCAGCCCTCCATGGACACGGTGAATGGCGCCATGCCACTCGTTTCCAGAATCGAGCGAAGCGCTGCGATAAACCCATCCGTTGCTTCTTGCCGCAGCGTGAAGTAACGCGACAAAGAGATATGCAGCGGCATTTCGATGACCTGGTCAGCAGTCGGCAACAACTGAAACACAGGCGCGGCTTCGCATGCGTGGGCTGGTGCAGAGAGTGAAGAGACATTCGGCTGCATGACACATCTGAGGCGGTCGCCGAACCAGTTCGCAAACCCACGCTGGACCGTCAAAAAGGTTGAGCACTGCGCGACACTTGCCGGAACATCCAGGTAGATTAGCCCAGGCAGGACACCCTCTGGCCGTGCTCCGTAGATTGTGCGGTCGACTACTGCAGCATCGCCTGCGGCCGCGTCCTCCTCTCCCGTGTCAGAATCGCTCTCATACGGGACAAGGCTCATTTGTAACGTATGTTGACGTAATTCCGAGGCAAATGACAAAGGCCCACGTGATTGAACGTACGTCGCAAACAGCGGATCATCGGTCATCGGTCAACGGAGAAGATCTTCGACAGACACGGACTGCGCTCGACCTGCGATCTGATCTGCAAACCAGTGCAGATTGGCGGCCTGTCCGTGATACGGCGACTTGCCGTTGCTTGTGATCGGTTGCTCACTTGATCGTCTGGCGCGGCGCTGTGCGCGGCTGCACGCTGGAGAGCTGGGAGAATCCATCGCAGCTCCAACTCACACATCTGCTGTGGCCTGAACTCTGCGATGGCGACCCAGTACATTGCCGACGAGTTTGATACCCACGATGCAGCAGCTGATCTCGCAGAGGCTGAGGCTGTCGCCGTCCTGCGCCCGGTGCGGCAAACGACAGGCGACAGCGCAATCCTAGCGGCGGGCAGGAATCTGATCGGGCGCGATCCGCAGCCTGATCACGCCGACGACACCGTGCGCGCATGCCCGCTGCCTGATTGTTCGCCCACCGTACACGGCAGCCATGTCGTGCTCGCAGTGCGGGAGAAGGCTGGTGGCAAGATGAACTTCAAACTCACGGTTCTCGGCGGGAAGAAGAAGGTGTCGATCTTCCAGGGCGAAACCTCGACGAAGCCGTGGCTGGTGGTGCCTGCAGGCACGCCCGACGTTGCGCTGCAGCCCGGCCTCGTGCTGCAGCTCAGCGAGAACGCCTTCTACGCGCTGGAGCTGCTGCCGGCGCGCTCGTCGCTCTCTGCAGCAGCGGCTGAGCTGCACGCCGCCACGCAGGTTCACAGCGACACGAGCTTTGGCGGCCCCAGCGACGGGAGCGCGGGTGAAGCGGAGATGGGGAGCGGGGCCGGGAAGGGCAGCACGGGCGCCGGTGCGGCGGCAGCCGGCAGCGGAAAGCTGCCCAGCGGCGGCAGCGCAAAGCTCGGCGACTCTGGGGCGGAGGGCGATGATGATGAGGAGGAGGAGGACGATGGCGGCGCCCCGCTGCCCGCTCTGGACGTGGCTCAGTCCGCGTTCGGTGGCGACGACGACGACGCCAGCGTCACGGAGGAGATCGAGCCAGCCCCAGCAGCAGCCCCTGCAGCAGCAGCGGCCCCTGGGGCAGCAGCAGGGAGCGGCAAGGCGACTGCCCTCGGCACGAGGGCCGGCGCGGGGGCTGCCGGCAGCGGCAGCGGCTATAGAGCCTCTGCCGCCACGCAGCAGCCGAGTGGCTCACCCCCCGCCGCGCCTGCCGCTGCCGCTACTGCTGCCCGCAGCCTGCCGCCGCCTGCAGTCGACCCGGGCGCCACACTGCTGCCCGGAGCGTCCGACGGATACGGGGATGAGACGGATGCGGAGGAGGAGGGCGAGGGCCCGCCCCCTGACAGCGACGGCTCGCTGCATGCAGCCCCTGCTGCTGCTGCGGCAGGTGCGGCTGGCGCTGCGGGCGAGGGCGACGCCGCAGAGACGGAGGACGATGCGTCGACGCAGCCTCCAGAGGGCGACGAGGGCGGGCTGTCAGCCCGCAGCAACAGCGGCAGCGGAAGCGTCGGATCTCGCGGCGACAGCGAGCAGGAGGGCGGTGATGATGATGATGAGGAGGGCGCAAACGGCAGGCATGCCGCAGCGGCAGGTGCTCGCGGCAGAGCGGGCGGCAGGCACGGCCATGCCTCCTCCTCTTCTGCTTCTGCTTACGCGGACATGACTCAGGTGGCGCCCATGGCGGCCACGCAGGCAGCGGGCGGGAGCGAGGCGAGCACAGACGACGAGGACGAGGAGGAGGAGGGGCAGGAGGGGGGTGCCGGGGCGTGGGCTGGAGACGGACGGAGCGGCAGCGGCCCAGGGTCTGCCGCTGGCTCCCGCGGCGGGCGGCAGGCTGGCGGCCATGGCGCTGCCGCCCGCGGCCACCAGGTGCGAAGCGGCGGCTCTGGCGGCGAGCACCAGCAGCAGCGCGTGCAGGCGGTGCAGCGGCTGGGGCAGGGCGAGACGCAGGGGCTGCCGACGCAGGACTCCGCCTTCGACTTTGAGACGCAGCACGTGGCGGGGCTGGACGGGGAGGGAGAGGCGGAGGAAGAGGAGGAAGAGGGTGAGGGTGAGGAGGATAGTGACTCCGAGCTGCGGGCAGCGGCAGCTGCGCCAGCGCCTGCGCGAGTGATGCAGATTGTGCTTCCGAAAGCCAAGAGTGCTGCGAGCGCAGCGGGCGAGCTGGGTCGAGACAGCAGCAGCAGCGGTGCTGCGGCGTCTGAGGCGTCTGCTGCAATGGAGGCTTCCTCGCCTGCGTGGCCGCAGTCGGTTCCCCCCGCTAGCGCCGCCGAGGCACGCGGCGTGGACTCGCAGCTTTCCAGCGCCGCCGCCCCCACAGGCCCTGCGCACGGCACCGCACCCGCAGCAGCAGCAGCAGCAACAGCGGCGGCAGCGCCCGAGGCTTCGCACCTGCCCTCCGGCGGCCGCTCGCAGCTGACGGAGCCGCCCTCCCAAACGCAGCCTCAGGGCGGCAGGCGGGGCAAGGGGCGCGGCGGCAAAGCGGAAACCGCGGGCGCAGCGCCCGCTGACGCCTCGGTGGGGGACGCCGGAGGAGCCGTTGCGGCGTCCGCCTCCACGGCTGGCTCCGCCTCCGCCGCCAGCCACAGCACCAGCCCGTATGAGGGCATTGTGGGCAGCGAGGCGCTGTCGCTGCTGCCACCCGGCCCGGACACAGGGGCCGCAGAGGCAGCG
>Ga0208629_100561_pt1 | contig 17513 bp, 5 predicted proteins | sample LakWasMet19_HOW5_2_FD_183865 | JGI IMG/M metagenome (GOLD analysis project Ga0208629, IMG submission 183865) | Freshwater sediment methanotrophic microbial communities from Lake Washington under simulated oxygen tension - Sediment Metagenome... | ecosystem: Environmental > Aquatic > Freshwater >...
GCTCGCCATAGCGACGCTGACGTCCGTGTTCTGCCTCAAGGTGGTGGGCAGCTGGCGGTGGAGCCTGCTGGAGTACGCGGACATCCTCGTGCTCGGCGGCCTCGGCCTGCTGTGGAGCTCGCACGTGAAGGCGCCGGGGGCGCTGCGCCGCGCCACGCTGCTGGGCTTCGTGGGCGTGCTGCTCATGCTGTGGTACCGGCCGCCCATCACCGAAGTCGCGATTGACACAGCGGCACTGACTGCGGCGGCAGCGTCCGCCGGCGGCTCCCTCGGCGGCGCACTCGGAGGGGTGACCGGAGAGGATGCGGGCGGCGTAGCAAGTATTTTCGACCAGGCGGCGGCTTTGGACACCGGGCGCGGCGCGGCGCCGCCGTATATCGCTGAAGGCGACGCTGCGGCGGATCGCGGGGAGGAGGGCAGCGGCAGACGGCAGGACGAGGAGCGTGATACGTGGCGGGCGAAGCCTGCAGACGGGCAGCCGTCTCTCGCCGGCGCTGGCACTGACGCGTCCGCAGCTGAGGCTGCCGGCGCGGGCACGCTGCCTGTGCCGCCGGCGCCCATCGATTTTGCGGCTGACCCCGATGCCGCTGAGGGAGCTCTGCGAGAGGGGAGTGCTGACGCCGATGCCGCTGAGGCCGCTGAGGGAGCCCTGCGAGAGGCGGGTGCTGACGCCGATGCTGGCGCTGCGAGCGCTGCTGACGCCCACGCTGGCGGTGCGAACTCTGCTGGCGCGGCGGCTGGTGCGGGAGCGGCACAGGGTGGTGCCCTGACGGAGGGACGCGCCCGCCGGCTGCAGCGGAGCGATGCCGTCACTGGTGGCGCGGGCGCCGGTGCCGTGGAGGCTGCTGCAGCCGCCGCAGCGAGCGTGGCGCCTGATGATGAGAGGGAGTTCGCACAGCAGCCGCCGACCGAGGATCCGTCCGCGAGTGGCAACCCCGCGCCTCCGTGGAGCTATCCGGGCGCTGAAGACGCGGCCGCGCAGCCCGGGGAGGCGTCCAGGGAGGCGGCGCAGCGCAGCGACCGCGGCCGGCTCCTGCTTGACCGACGCAACGCCCCGCAAGCGCGCGCCGCTGCCGCTGCCGTTGGTGGCGGAGGCACAGATGCAGGTGCCGGCGCGGCGACAGCGCAGCGGCGCGTTGAGAGCAGGGCGCCCTTCGGTGATAAGGCGGGGCCGCGGGCGGCCCAGCGCGGCAGCGGCGGCGGCGACGCTGCCGGCCCCGCGGGCTCGGGTGCAGGCACTGCAGATGCTCAGGCGGGTGCTGACGCCGGCGCCGCAGAGGCCGCCGGCCGCGTTGCGCTGCCCCGGATCCCGCGCCCGCCCAAGGCCCAGCAGGTACGGCAGGCGGTGGGCGGGTCTGGGACGCGTATGCTGGAGGCTCAGCGCCTTGCGGAGGAACAGCAGCTGCAGCAGGCGGGCGCTGCAGGCGACGCCGCGGGTGTCGGCGCTCGGGGCCGCGCGGGCGTCACGGGCGGCAGCAGCCGCTGGCGCGCCCGCCGTGCAGCGGCGCTCGCCGCCGCGAAGCACGTGAAGACGGCGCTGGAGGCACAGACGGTCGGCTCCACCCTGCTCGGCGGCCTCTTCCTCGTCGCCGCCGCGTGGCTGCAGGCGCTGCGGCGGCGCATGGGGCGCGACATCGCTGTCGAGACGGGCCTCGGCACGCGGCGGGTGCTGGCGCTGGTGCTGTGCGGAGCGGCCGCAATCATGATCCCAATCGCCGTTCTCAATGCCATCTTCACGAGTGGCAGCGGCGGCAGCAGCGGAACGACGAACGTGGCAGTGGCGGTTGCAGACGACGCGGCGCCCGTGGCCGTGGGTGCCCCGCTCGTGCTGGCGACGCCCCCCTCGATGCTGTGGTTCCTGTTCGCCGCCGTCGCGTACGGGGCCGTCGCCTGCATCTTCGGCGACGTCGCGCTCGAGCTGCCGCTGCTCTCTTCCGTGTTTGGCGCGAGCGCGGGCGGCGCGGACGGCCTCGCTGCAGGCGCAGGCGGCGGCGGCGCAGGCGGCGTCGTCGCGAGCGCAGCGTTGGCTGGCGGCGCGGGCGCGGCTGGACAGCTCCCGCCGCGCGGGGCGCAGGCTGCAGCGCTGGCTGCGCAGGACACGGCGGCCGTTCGGTCGCTCTCCCTGCTGCTCGCCCTGGCTGTGGGGAGTGTGCTCTGCATCCTGCTGGGCGGCCCTGAGGCGACAGCGCAGCTGACGGTGCTGGGCATCCTGGGCGCAGGCCTCCTCTACGTCCCTGCGGTGATTTCCGCCTCCGGGCTGGACACGGCCCGCGCCTTGGGCACCCTAAAGAAGCGCCTTGGCTCTGCGGGCACTGGCGGCTCGAGCGTGCTTCCGCTGACCGCTGGAAGGGCTGGGCCGAGCTCTGGCGGCGGCGGCGTCCTGGAGCTCGCAGGCAGCTGGTTTGAGGGCCTCGCTGGCCTCGTGGAGGTCGTGGGCCACGCGACAGGCCTCCTGGCATCCGGTACTTCCACAGTCTCGCCCTCGTCCGCTGCCTCCGGTGGTCTGCCGCGGTACCGCTCCGGGGACGCGGCAGGCGGCTGGGAGGGCGCGGGCACGGCACAAGGCGGATGGGCTGGGCTCGTCAGTCTGTCCCGTCGCGTGCTGCACCACGTGTGGACAGACGCCAACAGCCGCAAGATCCTGCTCTTCCTGCTCATCAACGTGAGTTGCGGCCCGCACGGCCATTGGAAGATTGAAACGTGCAGCCGGCGCGGGGCTGTGTGCGACCTGTGCCTGCTCGTTCGTCCATTATCTCATCAGCGCCCCTGCATCCCTTCGTTCGATGCCCCGTGACTCTCGGCTTCCCTACCTCTACCCTCTACCCCCTGCCTCCTTTCCCTCTCCCACGCCCTCCGCAGTTCCTGTTCATGTTTGTGGAGATCGGCGTGGGCTGGCTCACCAACAGCCTGGGCCTCATCTCGGACGCGGGCCACATGTTTTTCGACAACGCCTCGCTCTTCATCGGCCTCTACGCGAGCTACATGGCGCGCTGGCAGGCGGACGGCAAGTACACGTACGGCTACGCACGCTACGAGGTTCTCGCGGGCTTTGTGAACGCCATCTTCCTCGTGTTCGTGGGCGTGTCTGTCGTATTCGAGGCGCTGGAGCGGCTGTGGGAGCCGCCGGAGATCCACGGAGAACACCTGCTCACAGTGTCCGTCCTCGGCATGTGCGTCAACCTCGTCGGCCTCGTCTTCTTCCACGACTTTGCGCACGGGCACAGCCACGCCGGCGGCCATGGGCACGGCAGCGGCGGCAGCTGCTCGGGGAGCCACGCGGCACCCGCTGCGGTCACAGCGGTCGGGCACGAGGATCACGGGCACAGCCACGGGGGCAAGGAGTGCTCAGGCCACCACGGACACGGGGCGTCCGCTGCACCCGCAGACGCTGGTCTGGCGCCTGCACACCACGCTCCGCAGCCCAGCGCTGCAGCCGTGGCGCACCACAATGAGAATATGCACGGCGTGTTCCTGCACGTGCTGGCGGACACGCTGGGCTCCCTCGGCGTCATCGTCTCCTCCCTGCTCATCAAGCTGTATGGCTGGAACCTCGCAGACCCCGTCGCCTCGCTCTTCATCTCCGGGCTCATCCTGCTGTCCGTCGTTCCGCTCATCAAGGCGACCGCGTGGACGCTGCTGTCCCGCGTGCCGCCGGAGCTGGAAGATGACCTGCGAGGCGCCCTCGCGGCTGTACAGCGGCTGCCGGACGTCAGCGGCGTGGACAGCCCGCACTTCTGGAAGCAGCACGGCGAGAACATCGTGGGGACGCTGTACGTGCGGACGGGGACGCTGGGGCCGGCGCTGCACGCCAAGGTGCTGCGGCAGGTACAGGGCATCCTGCGCGGCGCTGGCGTGCTGACGCTCACTGTACAGGTGGAGCACGACCCGCACGCTGCAGGCGCGGCGCATGGGGACGCCGGCGCCTCGCACGATGCGTTGATGAGTGTTGGAGGCGGCATGACGGGCCACGGCCACGCCGGTGACCTCGCAACTGGAGCGACAGGAAGGGGCCCTGGCTTTTCTTCGACCGCGCTCGGCGGGCTCCCGCTCGCCCCGCCACTCGCGTCCCCTGTAGACGCTGCTGGCCACGGCGGCCACGGGCATAGCCACGGAGGACAGCCCTGCAGCGGCCACGGGCACTCTCACGGCGCTGCAGCTCATCCGCACGGCGCTGCGCCCGAGCCAGCGCCAGCGGTCGCACCCGTGACGTCGCATGCGCCTGCCTCGCACGGAGGGCACGGCCACTCGCATGGGGCCCACGACGACCACCATGGCCACAGCCACTGAGCTGCTGGGCTTCCAGGCATCTGGCCACTGGGCGGTCGAGCACGCGCTGTTAAACACTCTCGATTATCAGGAGGAGTTTGCAATTGAGCCACCAGAACGAGTTGGCGCCTTCGAGTCGCCGCGCCCCATTCGAATTCGGCCTCCACCTATGCAGCGTATCAGTCTCGAATGGCAGTCGACTGTTCTCGATGGTAATACGCGCAGGATCTCACATTCACATGCCATGCCAATCGACTCGTGACCAGGATGAGCCGTGCGAGCGGTGCGCAACAAGCGAGACGTCGACACGGTGCACGCTCAACATTATGTGTGCGGCAAAGCAATCGCAGGCAATAGCTTTCAACAGCGAGAAACTATGACGGCGCCGGGCAGAGTACGCAAGAGCTCACAGCATGCACCTCGGCAACAATAACGAGGAAATGCTCTCACGAGATCCGCGAGCTCAGGAGTGAATCCATATGTCGCAAGGCACGCATCAGAGCCCCGAGTGCTCGCGTGGACAGCACATGTGCTTGCCCACCAACTGCGGGCAGCGTGTGCGCGCGGATCGGGGGACAGGCCTCTAGATTGCTACATTCTACGTTCAAGCGGAATACCTGCACCAGGTTGCCGCTTACAGCCGTGATTTGCCTCCCTCTCTCGGAAACGCGGTCTCCCCGCGCCTGATAGCAAAACCAGCCCTCAGCATCGCCACCCGTCAGATCGCACAGCCATCCCAGCGCAGCAAGCGCGATGCGGCAGGGCGGGCGACCGATTGAAAGCGTCAGAGCGCCGCTCTATTGCCAGAAGTGCGCAAAGTTTTGCAGGCATCGCATGTCCAGGCCCGCCCTCTCCACCGGCGGCCAAAAGGCGAGCTCTGCAGTCAACGCCATGACGGCGAGCGTGAGCGGCCGACGTAGCCACGGGTGAAGCAAGACACGACAGACGCCAGAGACGATGCCGCCAGCGTCAGACTTGACGCACCGCCGCATCCAGCGGTCTACCAGCGCCTCAGCAACCGTCAGCACCCCGTGCCCAAAGAAGAAGAGGAACCATTCGCCAGTGATGACGCGGTTCGCGTAGGCGAGGATGACCTCGTGGGCGATGCCTGAGGCTGTGAAGGCAGCCAGCTGCGCGAGAAGCATGCGCGCAGTGCTGGGGTGGGTGTGGTGCGGGTGCTTGGGGTGCGCTGCCTCGGCGATTGAAGTCTGCACGTCACTGCGAATGCCAGCTGCATCTAGCGTGGAGGCCGCGAGCTTGTCAGGTACCTCTTTGCCGGGAACCGATGGCTCCGATGCACCGGAAACATTGCTCCCCGCAATCACCACACTCCCCGCCCCACGTGCTGCCCCCTGGGGAGCGAGAATGTGACTGCCAGCGTCGCAGATGGGCTCATATACGACCTCACGCAGCAGAGAGGAGGCTGTCATGTTCCAGCGCCGCGCCCAAAAGTCTGCCAGAGAGACGGACAGGTACGGCTGCCGAAAATGCGGCCGCAACCGGACGCCAAGTTGTTCGTCGGCGCCAGCGGGCGGCGTATCGATGCCACCGCTGACCCTGTCCACAGCTTGCACTCCGCCGCAGCAGCTGCCAGACGAATGTTCCGCCACGGGTGCTCGAGTAGCGGATTGCCACAGCCGCAGGCTGATGGCTGGCACATCCATGAGCACGGAGGCCGTCAGATAGACGATCCACATGTACAAAAAGTGCATGGCCGCGGTGCGATTCTGTAATGCCGCCGTCGCCACTGCCGCTCTCAAAGCGTTAAAATCCCATATCGATGGAAGGTGAGCCAAAGAAACGTGTTCAGTGGGTGCCGTGGGTGCGTCCCGAAGCGCCACCACCCATTGCATGCAGAGCAGCGCGCAGCCAAATTTCACGGCGCCTTCAACCCCGTACAGCCACAGCCTCACCTCCTGAGGAGGCGAGGCATGGTTGGCAGCAGAGCCGTGCCTCTCTGCATTCGTCCCCCGTGCTCGTCTTTCAAAAGCCAGTGGCAGCGTGAACACGATGATGAACTGCAGGAGGCCATGCGCCTGCATGAGCGGCCCGCGCCTGAAGGCGAACCCCACGATCTTGAAGCAGCTCCACCACCCAAAGATCGCAGCACACGACACAACCCCAAACGCCTGAGTTTGTGGATTGAAGAGCAGCGGCGTCAGAAGGAGCGCCACGAACGCTGGGACGGCCACGAGCAAACGGCGACGGCTTGTTCGCTGGGGCCCAACGAACGTGTGCACGAAACACGCGCTTCCAACCGTGAAGATGGCAACCAGCGCAGAAGCTGTCGTGGTAGACAAGCCCGCGGTAACGGTCGGGAGCTCCATTGAAGCTGACCTGCGGCAGCAATGCGCAAAACGTTGGGAGTGGTGGATCCTCCCGTGTCCGGCAGGCGACGAATCGCTTGCGTAGCCCCGCAAGCCAACAACAGCCTCACGTCAGTGATCAAAGGCGGCATCGATGCGCGGAGTGTGCTCTGCAACTCGAACGCGAGCCGAAGAGACAGCCCGATCCCGGATCCTGGCGAACCGATTGCAACACGATCGCTGCAAGTGTAGATCAGCGGAGCACACACCATCGCCAGCGGTTTTGCGCATGGACTCTTTTTCGGGTCTGCCCGCAACAAACTTTTCGCGGCTACGTGCGCACGACGAGTTCGAGAGAACATCCGCGCCACGAAAAGTGCCGGTCATGGAGGAGCGCCAGCGTTCTGCAAGGAAACGGGTTCGTCGCGCTGAGCCCGCAGCAAACGTGGATGCAGCTGGCGTCTCAGATGGATTTGCGCCTGCACGTGACGCTGATGGCGACCATTCGTCGAACAGCCGCGGGAAAACACAGCAGACCATCCGACTTGTGAGCTTCTCTGAGCTGAAGGACCACCCAGAATACGGCTGGTTGGCTGATAACGAAGCGATCCAGACTGGATATCGGGTTGGGCTGAGCTGCCGTCAAGCAGCACGATCCTGCTGCAGTCTCCACACAGAGACGGTCAACGTCTGGTCGCATGCGTGTGGAGCGTTTGTGTTCTTGCTCCTGTTGGCACACCTTGCGCTCGTGGGCGTGAACGTGCTCTCCGGAGGACAGGTCGAGGTGCCTGTAGGTGGCAGTGACACTTGCTTGGCAGGGGGCATATCGAACGGCACCTGCAATGCAAACTGGGCGATTGCATCCGGAGCACCCTCGACGCTCCCGCAACCGAGCAGAATAACCGCGTTTCTGGCACGCTGTAACGCCGACCTCGCATCCGCGGGAGACGCCTTGAGCGCGCTGTCTGAGACTGCGGCGGGGTCCGGTGACTCGAGCCCCGTGACAGGCGCGCTTGAAAAGTTTGCCTGCTCCGTCGCAGCCCTCGGGCAGTCTGCCGAGGAGATCGCGAGCCAGTACGCCGCAACTCTGGTCGAGACTGCCGCCTCTGCGGCGCCGGACCTGTCGCAAAGCGAGCTCGTGAAGAGCCTGAACGGCTTCGTCGCCGATGTGAAGTCGGCAGGGCAGTCTGCTGCCCGCCTGCTGGAGGACGCGCAGAGCGGGGTCGCCAACGCGTCCGCGACGTCGCTCGATGCAGCGTCGACCCTATACGTGGACGTACGGGACAAGCTGCAGCGGTTTGTGGATGCATCTGCCTCCTCGCTGGACCAGGCAGCCGTCCAGCCGATGCTGGCGAAGCTTGAGCCGTTTCTGCGCAGCGCCCACGACTCCGCGGCCGCCCTGGGCACAGCCGCGCACCACGCAATGGCCGCCGGCGTGGCCTCCCTGGCGGGCGAGGAGGCGGTCCAGGCGCTGGGGATCGACGACGGCCGTGCGCCCGCCCCCGCGGAGGCGGCTGAGGACGCCTTTTTCGCGGCCCCGGAGCACCGCGCCGAGGCGCAGCGGCAGGGGTACGTCCCCCACGCGCACCCCGTGCCGCAGTGGCCCATCGGCATCTTCATCATGTCCGCGATCGCGTGCATGACCGCCTCAGCCGTCTTCCACCTCTTCCACGTGGTCAACAAGAGCGTGTTTGAGACGCTGGCGCGCCTCGACTACTCCTTCATCAGCCTGCTGATCTGCGGCTCCTCGCTGCCGCTCTTCTACTACGGCTTCTGGTGCCACCCGGGCTGGATGCGCACGTACTCAGCGCTGTCCGTGCTGACGAACGGGGCGTGCATGGTGATGGGTCTGTCCGACAAGTTTCGGACGACGGAGTGGCGCCTCGTGCGCATGTCTGCGTTCCTGGCGTCCGGCCTCTTCGGCGCAATTCCCTTCTCGCACATGCTGCTGGCCTCCGAGGAGCAGAACGTGGAGGCCGTGTACGGCCTCGCCCTCATGGGGCTGTTGTACGTCAGCGGGGCCCTCATGTACGGCTTCCGGGTCCCGGAGCGCTTCTTCCCGGGGCGCCTGGACATCTTCGGAACCTCGCATCAGCTGTTTCACATCAACGTCTTCCTCGCGTGCGTCGTCCACTACTACTCGACCGTCTCGCACTACCGCTGGCGCGTTGACCGCAGCGTGTGCGCGTTGGACTGAAGCCCCGTGCTGGCGGCGCTGTGGTAGCTGCGCAGGGGGGAGCAAAGTGTTGGCGTGCGGCTCCGCAGGTGATGGCGCGCAGGGAGGCACGGCCTGTGCTTGCAAGCTTCTCGGCCCAGGATGCTGGCCGCGCACTCGAACTGATGGCTTCCTGCGTTTCCGGCGGATACGGCCCTGCTGTCGAGGCGGAGAATGCGCGTGCCGCGCGCATGTGCTGTTCACCTCTGTTTTTCCACGTCCATCCCACGCCTTCTCCGCTGTGCCATTCATGGCTGGCTGCTCCGGTGGCAATGCAACTGTTGCGTGTGGTGTATGCTGGCTCGTCGTCCACCGCAGAGGTAGCAGCAAATTCGAAGCGATCAACATTGCCTCACACAAGTCCGGGCTCGCGCTCTGCGGAAGGGCGTGCGCTGGGCCGGACACTCATCGGGCGTCTCGGCGACCGTCTCGCACAGGTTTTTGGCAGAGGGCTGGGCGTGCATGCGGCGGCTTGAACCCCTCTTGGTGCGATGTAAAGCCACCTGCTGAGGCACGCACGCTTCGATTTCGCGAACGCATGCATTGCCCCAAGCTCGAGCGTTGATCATGGATGCTCCGTCAACATGTGCGTTCTCGACCGCGGGTTTTTGAGAAGCGAGATTTGCGACCACTAATTTTGCGCTGATACAGATACTACCCGCGTGCTCGAGGTAGCTCGACGTCAGCTTGACGCGGCCTGTCGTCGTTCGAGTTAACGCGCGTTTGCAAATCGATATCAGGCTACTGGCCAGGTGCTGCGACCACAGCTGCAGCACACTTGCGCCAATCTGTTTTTGCCGCAATTCTCGATGTTTCCGTCATGAGCATCAAAAGTTTCGTTGTGCTCGTGCCAATATGTCCGAACCTGATATTCAACGGGCAATCCAGCGCCATCATTGACGGCAACCGAAGCGCCAAAAATTTAGAGAAAAAGCAGCGACACTCCAGTGCTGTCGCCGTGAGCAAAGAAACCCTTACAGTCGCACCGCGCTTCTGCTCAGCCCTTGACTGACAGAGAGGACACTTCCGCAGGCCCGCGACCAGCGCGGTGGCCGACGCCACTCACGGTGCGGCAGCAAGCTCCAGGACGCGGCGCCAGAGGGGCAGCTCTCGACGGATTAGGTCGCCCAGCGCAGCGTGACGCATTGCAGCGCTGAGGAACGCAGCGACGCGGGCGTTGCATGGCGGCGCCAGCAGGTATTGCATCGGCAGCCTGCAGACAAGAAGCAGCAGCGGCGAGCTGGCTGTGACTCCGGTGGAGTCGGGTGCAGCCGCCTCGCCAGCTCCAGGAGGCGCCGCTGCAGCTGGGGCGTCACAGAGCAGCTGCGCCGCCATTGCATCGCTACCGGTTGCTGCGCCAGCTGCAAGGTCAGCGTCAGCAGCGCCAGTCTGCGGCGCCGCGACAGCAAGCATTGATGCAAGGGCCTGCAGCAGCGCACCCACTGCGCGCGCAGGCAGCACCCGCATCGCTGCTTCTGACTCCAGCTTTGCGACGTCTCGGCAGCGGGCCAGCACGTAGTCCCGCTGCGCGCCAAGGTGCTGCTGCTGCAGCGAGGCGGCTCGCGCCCCGCCGGACACAGCCGGCACAAGCCCGCTGGCGGCGCTGGCAGCAGCCACAGCCTCCGAGAACAGCGCTGCTTGGGCCACCTGCTGGGCGTCAGTGTGGCTCTGCAGCGCAATTCGAGTCGCCCACTGCAGCACGGAGCTCAGAGCACCCCGAGCCTCGCACGCACTCTCAGCAGGTGATGTGGTTGACGGGGAGGTCTCAGACGCGGTGGGGAACAGCACACTGCTCGCATGGGCGGGGTGTGAGGCAGCCAACGCCTCAATCGCTGTGGCGCAGGCCAAGACCAGCGCCTGTGGAAACGGCTCTGTCTGTCGCAGCGAGGAGCCAGCTGCGGGCGTGCTGCCGAGGACTGCTGGCGCAGCGCGGACGCTGGGACAGGCTTCTGTGCTTGCTGATGCGGCGGGCACGGGCGCCTCGGCTGCAAACGCCGCTGGCATTCCCGCTCGCGCGATAGCCTCAAGGGTGCGGAACAGCTGAGGCAGCAGCAGGCGCTGCCACGCCATCGTATTGACGCCCGGAACCGACGCTCGGCCCCCAGCAGGTACGGGTGAGGCTCCAACAGCAGAGAGGGCCGCGTCGGCCGGCGGGCTCGCTGCTGCCACCACCTGAATAGCAAGCACAGCGCAGCTGGGAAGCAGTGCCCGGGCCGCCGCTCCTCTGACAGCGACAAGCGGGCAAGCCGACGCAGCGTCCAACCACGCTGCAACGGCTGCAGGGAACGCGGCGCTGGATCGCAGCTGTGCCACCAGAGCTGCAGCAATCGAGTGCGAGGCTCGCTCCGGCTGCAGGCTGTACCGAGTGCCCGCTTCATTGCTGTGGAACCACGCATCCCTGTCTGTCGTCTGCGAGAGCAGCAGCCGCTGCAACAGCTGCAGCCCGAGGGTGGCGGTGGTCAAGCCGCTGTCTGGCGCGGGAAGCGGCAGTCCATCGCCGCCCGGGCAAGCTGCCCCAGCGGGAGCAGGAGCAGGCAGCGTTACTGCGCCCTTGGCTCCCTTCGCTTTCTTCGCGGGGATCGCTGCGGCTGCGTTCGCTCCCGCACTAGCTGCCTCATCCCGCAGACCATGAGAGCCCGTGGAGGTGCCACAGCTCGCCAGCGCTGTAGAAGTACACGCTAGCGATGCCGCAAGCGCGTTCTCGAACGTCTTCTCAGCGACCGGGCCATCGCCACCCGCGCCCTCTGCGGATTCCGCGCTGAGCCGCAGCTGGCGAGCGCTGTCCTGCAACGCGGCTGTCACGGCATCAGTTAGCGCCCTCAGGACGGCAGCCAGAGCCTCTGGCATCGCTTCCGCGTGATGTTGCGCCTGTGGGTGGGGCAGTACCAGGCAGGCCAAGGGCAGCACGACAGCATCACAAGCCGCCAGCGCTGCAGCAGCGGCTGCGGCGCCGCCTCCCTTTGTATTGCTGGCTGCCGCACTTGCGGTCGCAGCCGCCTCCACAGCGGCCGCCCTGGCGGCAGCCCACTGCCCCAGCAGCGCAAGGGCAGCAGCATAGGCCTGTGATTCGGGCCCGCGTAGCAGCAGCGGGGTCGGCACCGCGATGGCAGTTGAACCGGCAGCGCGCGCGGCCAGGAATCGAGCGATGTTGAGCCGGTCAAAGGGTGGGACGAGGCCGAGGCCGCAGGAGACTGCATCCGCCACGTGAGACGCCAGTGCCTGCGCCAGCTGCGGCGCGGAGGCTGCCACGCCAGAAGCGGAGGCGAGTGACGCCGCCGCTCCGCCTGAACCCGCTTTGCCCTTCCCGCCTGCTGAGCCCTTGCCAGCAGCAGCAGCAGCAGCAGCTGATGGCGCAGGTGCCCCAGCAGCGACGTCCGCTGCCTTGGCCGTGACGCTGGCTGCGGCACCCCCAGGGCGCGCCACCTGCTCCACGGCGGGCGCCTGCGGCAGCACAGGGCGCGGTTTCGAGGCCGATGGCAGGTCTGCAATCGCCACGGGCGCGGGGCACACCAGCTGCGTGCTGAGCAGCTCCTGCACTCGACGACACACGTCCACCAGCGCCTCCGCTGCGGACTGCGCAGCAGCCGCCGCCGTCGGGGCGCCTCCGGCAGCAGGTGGAGCTGTGGCTGAGGCCCCAGCGCCCGCCGCAGGTGCGGCAACGCCCTTGCCGCCCGGTGCGGGCGCGGCTATGCCCGAGCCAGCGGGCACGAGCACCTGCAGCACCTCGCTGAGCGCTGCGTCAAAGTCTTCATCATCTGCGTCTGCACCGGCCGTGCCAGCCTTGCCAGCCTTCCCGCCGGTGGCCGCCTTGCCAGTCTTTGCGCCCTTCGCCTTCCCCTTGCGATGTGAAGAGGCGGCCCCTGCTGCAGCAGGGGCTGCAGCGGCGGTACTGCCAGCCACGAGTGTGGGCCCCGCGGAGGCCGAAGAACGGGCTGCCTCGGCAGGTGGCACATCACTGGGGGCAGCAGCGGCTGCCTGCTTTGGAGCCGTACCGGCGGCGTCCTTGCCCGTGCCTGTGACCTCATCCGAGCCCTCCGCTGCGCTGCCCGCATGCGAGACAGCGGCGTGCTCAGCTGCGGCAGCCTCGGCCGCCCTCCACGCAGCGCTGGGCGGGTTGCGCCGCCACGGAGACGGCGGGACGGCGCCACCGATCTCGACCGGCGGACCTGCGGCGACGCGAACAAAGCCCGCACTCTTTGGCGGTGGCGGCGCTGCTTCTGAGGAGGCACGCGGTGAGGCCGCAGCTCCCGTACGCGCAACGGCAGCTGCGGCGGCGGGTGCCGCAACTGACGCTGCGGCAGCGGGCACCACAGCTGGTGCCGCAACGGCAGGAGGCTTCGATGCGCCAGCGGCCACTCCAGTCGCAATTCCAGGCGCAGCGGCAGTGACACCGGCAGGCGCAGCGTTGCCGCGTGGCCGCGCCCCGCCTCGTGCTGCCCCCGCAGGCTGGGCTCCCGGCGCGTGGCGCTTCGCCTCCTCACCTGCCCCTGGCCGTGCTGCTGCCGCTACTGCGGACGGCTTTGCTGCTGTCCCCGCTGCGGCTTGCCCTGCGGACGGCCCCGCCGCTGCGGGCCCGTGCCCACGACGCCCCGCGATGGTTTCAAAGCCATTGCCGCCGTGTGCCTCGGCAACGGGCTTTCCTTCGGCGGGCTTGGCGGCAGGCGGTGCGACAGTTGCGGCTGGTTTAGTAGGCCGCAGACTGGGCTGCTGCGGCGGAGCCTGGGGTGGGGCCCTGACGGCTGGAGCCGGCGCCGCCGCTCCTGACGCCGCGACAGGTGGCGCAGCAGCTGTGGACGCGGAAGCCGCACCGTCCGCCAAACCTGGCTTCTTCCAGCCCTTGAACGAGGCGGCGCCCGCAGGCGGCAGCACCACGGCAGCTGCAGAAGCAGCAGAGGCTGGAGCAGTCCCTCGAAGCGTATCCGTCGCACCCGCACCCGTTGAGAGCCCGCTGGACTTTCCTGCCGCGGCGCCCTTGCTTGCTGCATTACTGGCAGCAGCCGGCTGCGCTGCGCCCCCCGCGCCAGAAGCCGCAGCGGCGTGACCCCGCGGCGCTGCTTGCCCTGCTCCAGCGTGAGCATCGTCAGCAACACCCGACAGACGCTGCTGCTGCTGCTGCTGCTGTAGCTGCCTGCGAGCGCGTGCCGCGGCTGACTTGGCGGCAGCACGCTCCTCTGCAGTGACCTTAGCGTGGACTGTGGACCAGCCACCCGCACCACCGGCACCCTCATCAGCAGCGCTAGAACCAACACCAACACTGGCACCAGAGGCAGCAGCAGCACCGCTCTCCCCTGCACCAGCTGCCACGCCACCGGTGGGTTTTGCGCGAGCGGCAGCGGCGGGAGCAGCGGCGTACAGCGGAGGTGCAGCAAGCGTCCGGCCGCCGTGCTGCGCAGACGGCCCGGCACCGACGCGCCCTGCGTGAGCTGCTGCTAGGGCACGAGAGGAGGGCGCTGCAGCCGATGCACCTACCGGCGCTGCAGCTGCAGCAGCCGCCCCTCCGCCCGTCCGGTGGGGCGGGCCAGGGTGAAACTGGGGCGCAGCGCCTGCCCCCCCGTGCAGCCCTGCGCCAGCGCCTGCAGCGGGGTGTCGCAGCACCCGCCCTGGAGTGGTGTGTGCACCAGGCCCAGGCACGGGCACAGGCCCGCCTGCAGCGCCCGCTGCGCCACCCGTGCTCGCCGCAGTCGACGTCGCTGCCGCCGCAGCTGCACCAGCGGCGTGTGGCCCCGTGCGCGGCTGGCGCCGGCTCCACGTGAAAGGGCTCTTGGAGGGGGTTCCAGGCCCCCCGCCTGCCCGTGGGCTGCCCTCGTGGGAGTTGCGCCAAACGCGGGTCGCGCCGCGCTGAGGGGTGCCTGGAGGGCCCGAGAGAGACGCTTCGCTCGCACCGGTAGCGGCAGCCGCCGCAGAGGCGGATGCAGACGAGTGCGCAGCAGAAGCAGCCGCAGCCGCTGCCCGCTCTGCCTCAGTCTCTGCGGCCCCGGCGACGGCATTGGTGTCGGGAGCGGCGTCGGCGTCTCCGGGACTTGCGCCGTGCGGCAGTGTGTCGCCAGCCCTGTCAGCGTTGCTGACGGCGCTGCCAACACTATCACCCCGGGCAAATACAGCCGCCCCAGCAGCAGAGGCGGTGGAGGCGCGAGCGGTGCGGCCGGAAGCCGCAGCAGGGTGGACTCCTGGGCCGCCGCTGCCAGTCCCCGGATGTGCCTCAGCCGCAGAGGCGCCGACTGCCGCAGCAGCATCCAGGCGGCTGCGGAAGTCTGACGCCGCGCCAATGGAGCCGCGGCTGCCTGCAGAGGGGCCGCGGGTAAGTCCACCGCCCAGAGCCCCGTGCGGCACAGGAGCGGCGTCGCCGCTGCCTCCCCTGCCTGCCCCCACGCTCCCGTGCTGGCTTGCAGTCCCAGAGGCAGTGCTGCCGGCGCTGGCCCCTCCAACGCTGGCGTGGCTGGGGCGCGCCGCCCTACCCGCACCCAGTGGCACAGCGGCTGCAGCCTCAGGGGCAGCACCGCTCGCAGACGCCGCAGAGGCAGCGCGGGAGCGGGCGGCGGCGGTGCCAGCGTGCGCTGCCCCCGGCAACGCAGGCGCTCCTGCCCCACCGCTGCCGCTGCCGGCGCCTGGGTCTGTGCCGGTGGAGCCAGAGCGAACCCGCAGCACGGTCGCGTAAGAGACCGCTGCGCTGGTGCGGGCTGCCAGGTCGACTGAGCTCGCGGCAGGGCCCGCTTTGACCACTGCCGGCCCTGCCGCGGTCACGCCTCCACCGCCGCCGGCGGCCGCCTCCGCGCCGTCGAAATCGCCCTCGCCGCCTCCACTGCCGTCGTGCCGGAACGCGCCGCGGCCGCTGCCTCCCCCTGCGTCTGCCCCAGTCCCCGCACCGGCGCCGCGAGCAGGCGAGGGCGCGCCCGCGAGCCCCGCCCGCTCCTGCACCTCCACCAGCCGCTGCCGCCGCCGCTCGTCGCCCGCTTTCAGGCGGCTGTGCGCCGCCTCGCGCATCGCAGCCGCCTCGGCGGCCTGGCGCTCCTTCAGGTGCGCGACAGACTCCGTGACGCGCACGGCGCGGCCGCCCGTGCGCGTGACGATGGTGGCGAGGTGGCTCGCCTTGCGTCTGTCCGCCTCAGCAAGACGCAGCTCCAGCTCAGCGCGCCGCGCGTCGGCGGCCATGCTGTTGATGTAGCCGACCTCCTGCACCTTCACGCTCTCCTCCTCCGCGCGGCGCCGCACGCCCTCGATGTGCGTCGCGTGCCGCCCCTCCGCAGCGGTCAGACGGCCCGCCAGCTGCGCCTGCATGCCCTCCGCGGCGGAGCGCGCGCGCTGCGTCGCCTCGCGCACGCGGCTGTCGTGCTCCGCAAACTTGCGCTGCCGCTCCGCCTCGAGGGCCGCCCGGTTCGCCTCGGCGTGCGAGAGCCGCTCGTCGATGCGGCGCGCCGTCTCCTCGGGGGTCGGCTTCGCGCGGTCTGGGGAGGATAGCTTGGTGTGCAGCGACGCCTGGAAGGCCCGCAGCGGGCCCGCGGAGGCGGACGGCGACGCGCCAGACGTGGCCGCGGCGCTAGAGCCCGCAGACGAGAGGAGGCCGAACCGCGTGGCCGCGCCGGCTGCGTGTGTGGGCGTGACGGCCGTCGGTGCGGGCGCGGCGGCGGGCGGCGGCTTGGCCCACGGATTCTTCGCCGGCGCGACGCCCACCACAACACCAGCGCCGTGGCCGCCCGGCGCCGAAACACCGCCAGCAGCCGCAGCTGCTCCAGCAGCCGCAGTGGCGCCGCTGCCTGCGCTCGGGTGTGGCGGCACCTGCAGCCTCGGTCGCGCCGTGTGCGGTAGGGAGCCCCTGCGCTGCGAGGCGCCGCCCCCCGGCGCGCCGTACGCAGGCCCTGGGCCGCCGCCCCCTGCAGCGCCGTCGCCTGCGGCGATCCCGATGGCAGCGCTGCCAGAGTCGCCACCGCTACGACGGGGCTCCCGCGGTTGGCCCCGGGGGGGCCCTGCGGCACCTGACGCGGCAGCGGCAGCGGCAGTGTGCGCCTGTGCAGGCTTGGCCCACGCAAAGGGCGCTGACAGCGCTGGCACAGCGGCGCTGGGGGCCGCAGCTCTGCCGCCAGCTCGCTGGTGCTGCTGCTGGCTGAGCCGGGCATCACCGCTGGATCGCTCGTGGTGGCCCCCGCCTCGTATATGGCTGCCACCCCCAGGGTGTGGAGGGTGTGCCAGAGGCTTGCGCTGATGCCCCGCGGCAGAGGCGCCCCCCGCATGCGCATAGGCGTCGTACGAGCCTGCAGAGGCAGTGGCAGAGGCAGCTGCCGCCCCAGACGACGCCGACGCCGCGCCCACAGCAGCGCCCGCGGGCGGCTTGACGGGCGAGGGTTCGAGCATCATGTCCCCCCACGCCCCGGGGCGCTCAAACTCAGACAGCAGCGCCAGGAGCGCCGCGGCGCCCGCGTCCATGCTCGAGGAGGCACCGCCGCCGCCAAAGCCCGATCCCCCAGCCCCCACTGCACCGGAGCCTGACGCGCTGTGGCCGTGCCGCGCGCCTGCAACGCCGCCCCCTGCAGCGCCGCCGAGCCCGCCAGACACGTGCCGCGGGCTGCCGCGGGGCGTGTCGCCTCTGGCGGAGGCAGCGTGCGCTCCGGCGCCCGCCTCTGCGCCGCCGGCCGCGCCTGCAAATCGCAGGACCGCCACCGGCGGCGAGCGGCGCGGGAGGCTGCGGGGAGCAGAGAGGCCCCGAGACGTCGACGCTGGCCGCTCGGGCGTGC
>Ga0208629_100562_pt1 | contig 17463 bp, 4 predicted proteins | sample LakWasMet19_HOW5_2_FD_183865 | JGI IMG/M metagenome (GOLD analysis project Ga0208629, IMG submission 183865) | Freshwater sediment methanotrophic microbial communities from Lake Washington under simulated oxygen tension - Sediment Metagenome... | ecosystem: Environmental > Aquatic > Freshwater >...
CTCGTATTCCTTCACCGCTTCTGTCGAGGCCGCCAACAGGGTGACTCTGTCCCTCATGACGGCAGCGGGGGCGGCCCTCGGGGCTGCCACCTACGACGCAGCGGGCTGCGTGCCGTCGACGGTCGCCTTCTGCGGCGTCGCTGCGGCTGGCGGGAACGCAGGCAGGGGCGGCGGCGGCTTCCCTGGCGCGTCTGCCACGCCCTCCCCCGGCGCGGCTGCGGGCTCTGGCGGCAGTGGGGGTAGCAGCAGTGGCAGCGCGGGCTCCTCCGGTATCTCGGGCGGTGCCGTCGCCGGCATCGTCATTGGGCTGCTCCTCGCTGCAGCGGCCGCGGTCGGCGCAGTCGTCTTCGTCCACAGGAGGCGAGCTGGCGCCGCTTCCCGCGTGGGGCGGCCGAGCACCGGCAAGCGCGCCAGCGCGGCGTCGCGCGCTCGCGTGAAGCAGCTGGAAGCCACCAACGTGGCCAACCCCATGCGTGTCAGCAACACAGGCGGCGGCGGCGCGAGCGCCAAGGCCAGCTTCGCTGCACTGCCCAAGGGCGAGGGTGTTTAACTCACTGCGTGTGGGCACGGCCCCTCCTCATCACCGGCGCCTGTTACGGGGGCAGTACGTGTGTAGCTGCGGCGCTGGAAAGCGGGTGCTGCTGTCTCGCCGTTTCAGGTACATGTGGGCGGAGGTCTCCCGCCTTAGCGCCTGCCACCCTCTCCTCCGTAGCTGCTGTGTCCCGTGCGCACGTGCCGACATCCTTCGACGGGTCTCATCCGCAAGTGCCACACAAGCGAGGCGCGAGAGCGAGGGCGGGGCATCGGCTCCCACCAAGAATCACAAGCGCCGTGGAGCCACACGTTCTCGTGATGCGGCCAGGGTTGGCGAAAGAATGCACCCGTGGGGTGTGCAAGCCGAAGCAACGCGCTGCCGACGATTCCCGATGGTGCAGGTGTCGCGGGGGTGCTTGAGATCAGGCGAGCGAGCGCGCTCGACGGCAAGGCTGTCTTGTGGATTACTTAATGTACCCGGGCTCATATATGTGTGTTTGTGTGTGTTCGTATGTATACGTGTCCATGTGTATCTGTGTGTACATGGTGGCTGCATCGGCCGTTTGTCCGCACGGCGTCTCTGACGCATGTACATCGTGTGCGGCGGGTTACCTGCGACACTGAGACATCGACGTCCGTGTCCATGTGTGCACTGCTGGCAGGCTTCAAGGCGCCCGATTTGGCTATCGCACGGCACGCGTGGAGCTCACACCGGACGCGAACACGTGCTTTCATTGGCATACTCATGCACACCCTCGAGGCCTTAAAGCTCGAACTTTGAAAAGTTTACTGCGCATGGTTCACTGCAATTGCACTGCTTACTTAAGCCACCGGCGTCGACGTCTACCGATTTCGCAGCAGTGCCAGGTGCTGTTCGAGTTTGGTATCTCGATGCCTTGAAGTCGTGCAAGTGAGGGCCCTGGGCGCGTCGCCCCGGTCTACGTATACGTGCAGTCTTTGAATTCCTGGGTTACATATGCATTACGAGTCTCGTCAGATCTTTCGCGTGATGCCGGCGCCCACACGCGCGTACGTGCACCACACCACGTGGTGCACGAGGCCGCTGGCCATGGAATCGACCATCATGACACTAGAACAAAGCCGGCGAGTATGCACGTAATCAACAAGGATGGGGTGTCAACGCGAGATCGAGCTGAGCGGACGCAAAACAGACATCCCCAACTGCAGCGGCCGCTTTTGATGTCCAAGCGGACACGCAGCGCTGTGGGACAACATCATAATGAGGCGTATTGACGGACTGGTGGAATACCTGCGGCACGCCCCTTCCACACCTCGACTGCGGTTGTGGGAGCGAGCGGGCCCATGTCGCTGCCGACAGCAGCCCCACGCCGGCGAAACATCAGCCCTCACAGGTGACATCCACCGCGTAGTTGCGTGAAGGAGATCCACCGCGTAGTTGCTTGAAGTCCCAGCCAGCGCCGCACCGTCCCCGCGCACCTCCTTCAAGCCTCGTCCTCTTCACACTCCACCTCACTGCCCTCGGCAGCTGCAGAGATGAGAACCGTCAGCAGGGGGCCCGCTGCACGACCCACCGCCGCGCCATGCCGCGCCACGGCCGCGCCGATAGCAGCGATTGCTCCCTGACCCTGCAATGCAGCTGCGGCGGCTGGGTCTCGCGCCAGCTCGCTCAGGGCCACCAGGTGTCGCCGCACAGCTCCCGCGCTGGCTCCCTCGTCCTGCAGGGCTGCAATCAGAGAGGCGCCAGCTGTGCCAGCGCTGCCGGTACCGGCGCCGGGCTCAGCGGTCTGCGGTCGAGCCATGGGTATTGCTGCATCCGAAAAGGCCGCCCCCTCGCCCGGCTCGCAGCTGTTACAGCTTGCACCTGTCGGCACAGCACCAGCGCTGCCTGACCCCTCGGCGCAGATGCCTGCCGCGATACTCCGCGCAGGCGGCCCCAGCGCATCAACACAGCCACTCGGCTCGAGAGGTCGTTGTGAGAACCGATCCTCAGGCAGGTTGAGGGCAGACGCAGACGCAGCGAGCGTCTCTGGCGCATTGGAGCCCGCTGTGCCGGTGGCAACCGCAGCGCCGGCAGCAGCGGCAGCAGGGTCCTCGCAGGTGCTCAGCGCAGCAGCAGAGGAGGCCGTGCCTGCTGGTGCAGCTGCTAAGGCAGGCACCCGCACACCCCCGCAGGTCGCTGAAGGCAGAGAGCCCCCTGTGGCAGCGGCAGCGGCACACGGCGCCGTCACCTCCGCTGCCTCGTCGTCCAACGGCAGCTCCTCTGCACGGTTGCTGGCTGCGCCCAGGCGGCCCTTGCGACCCTTCGGCTGCTTTCCCTTTCCGGTTGCAGACGCGGCTCCCACTACTACTGCTGTGGAAGCCGGCTTGCCGGTTCCGGGGGCGGCTCTGGGCGCGACACCGACTCTGCCGCTACCAGCGCCTGCCGCAGCGGGGGCGGCAGCAGCGGATGCCGGCCCTGCGCCAGCTCCATAGCTGCCAGACGGCAGACCCTTTGCGATTGCTGCAGCCTGCACCGCGTGCTCCCTCGCCCGCGCGGCGATCGCGAGCTTTACCCCGCGGTGCTTGCAGGTCGGGCTGCGGCGGGCCCAGTCTGCGATCGTCTGAAAGCTGCCGCCGATTTTGCCTTCAATGTCCACGCGGGCGCCCGCGGCCAGCAGCGCCAGCGCGGCGGACCAAGCATGTTGATGGCAAGCGATGAGCAGCGGGGTGTAGCTTCTGATGTCTCTCTCCTCCAGCGGCGCACCGGCCTCAGCCACCAGCCAGCGCACCACCGCGGGTGCAGCCGCCTCGACTGCAGCGTGCAAGATCGGCCAAGGGTCGGTGACCCCCTGCGCCAGCACGTCCACGCCGGCAGCATGCAGCGCCTGCAGGACCGTCACCGCGTGCTCTGCGCTGATGCGCTTGGATTCGTCCGGAGTGCCCAGCCACGTCCCCACTCTGCTCCACAGCGAGTGCCCGTTTTCATCCACCGCCTCACGCACGCCCGCGGCCAGCACCGCACGCAGGATGTCCAGCCCGTCGGCGCAGTTGCCTGGTTTGGACCCTCCGCACCGGGCAGCGCACTCGCGGCAGCCCCGCTCCGACAAGCACGCTGCAATCATTGCAGGCTTCGCAACGCAGCGAGCCTGACGCGACCCCGGCGGCAGCGCCGCTGCACTGGCTGCGCCCGCAGCGATGAGCTGTCGCACGACGGGCAGCGACATTGCATTGCAGGCAAGTGACAGCGCGGTCCAGCCGTCTGCCCCAGCAGCGCTGACGTCCGCCCCCAGCTCCAGCAGCACCGCAACGCGGACCTCGGCGCTTTCGCCTGCAATGGCCGACATCAGGGGCGTGAGGCCCTGTCCGTCCCGCGCTTCCAGCAGGCTCGGCTCGGCAGCGATGACGCGGCGCAGCCAGCGGCAGCAGAATTCTGCATGCGCAGCCGCGGCCTGGGCGAGACTTCTGGCGTCTGCGAGCGCGAGCATCCCAACTGCACGGTGAGCGACGCTCTGTGTTGGTTCTGCTCCAGCAGCCACAATACCGCTCACCTTGGCGGACTCCAGCGGCACGGCCTCGCCCTGGCTGAGTCCCGCAAGAACGTGAGCGATGGTGTGGCCGCGGGAGTTAGCCAGGGTGAGCGACGCCCCGTGCTCCAGCAGCCACGCCATGCCCGCATCGGAGCGTGCCGCGGCAGCCGCAGCCAGCAGCCACATCTTGCCATCTCTGAACAGCCCATTCACGTCCGCGCCGGCAGCCAGCAGCACCTGTGCGGCTCCGAAAAAGGAGTGCAGAATCGCCAGATTCAACGGCGTGTGGGCTGAATCTAGTGTCCCTGCGACAGTGATGTCCACACCTGCCTCCTGCAGGACCTGCAGAACCGCAACGGCAGCGGAGTCCGCACAGACACGGTCCACATCTGCCAATGCGCTGATCGCGAACGCGACCAGCGACTTGAGGCGGGACGCTTTGATGGCCACGTCACGCAGGGTTGGGCACGCAAGCACGTGCCGCAGCGCCGCCAGCACATCTGCGCCTGCTGCAGCACCGGTACCCAGTGCACGTGCCGCAGCATTCACTGCGTCTCTCAGAAGCGCTACAGCGACGGGCACGGGAATCGCGGCAATCTCCGCAGCGCGGTCGAGGCAGAGTGCCGCCATCGCGTCTGCACACGAAGCGTCCCCCTCGGTCGTCTGCGTAAGCAAACGAACAACGGAGTCGGCCACCGCGAGAAATGGGTCCGCGCTCGCTGAACGACCGAGAGACGCCATTCCAATGTGTACGCCGTCGCGTCTCGTTTTTGCTCAGCAATCAGCGACGCGAGCTATAATTGATTTCTCGCAGGTGCCCCGAGTGATGATGCGTGAAATCTGAGAAGTTCTCTGCCAGTCCCACCGTCATGAAAAAAACACTCAGAGGCTCGGTGCGTTCAAACCTAGGAGGGTCGCTGCTCGATGTGGTGTATGTCGTCTACCAAAGCACACCAGGGCGAGCCGCTCGTTGGCATTTCGGTGCACCACCCGTGCCCCTGCGCACCGTCAGCCAAAGGCGTGAGCCCCCAGGCCCAAATGGCTCTTCAACGAGAGTGTCGTCGCGAAAATGTCAGGATATGTAATGTGGAGTTATGCGTGGTCGTAGCGTGCGACGTCGTCCGAGCCGGAATGACACGCACGTGAAAAGGCGCTGCAGTTTCAAGCTGCCAGCCTGAGTGAAGTTCAACCTTCTCTCCGCGAACTGCAGACATCGCCGCCTTTTTCATTCAGCCAGGCTTGTAGCCAATACCACCCACTTCCGCTGTTGCCGAAAACCCACTGCGCCCTGCTGGGCTGTGTTGGTGCCCGGTAATGTCAGCGCTGGCAGCTGACGCAGTCGCTCAACCCCTCAGCATGTTCAAGTGTTGGGGGCCCCCTGTTGGATCGCCCGGGGTATCCAAGCCTGCTGGTTGCCGCTGCGAATCCACCTGAGGTCTGAGCCCTCTGCATTGCTTCCAGCTTGCATTGCTGCAACACAGCCTGAGGGCATGGGACCACGCACCATGCACGCTGCTCGCTGCCTCCAGCGCCTCTCCGCGCTCCTGCTTGACCAGCCAGCGGACTGGCAGTGGCGCTGGCCTGGCGTGCACACGTGCGCGCCACACAGGCGACCTGTGTGGTGTCTGTCGGTGGCAGCCGCCTGCTGAGAAGCCGCTGGCGGCTTTGCTTCCCATCGTGCATGGTGAGGTCCTGCGATGCGCGCGCGAGTGGCGCGGCGCCCCGCAGCTGCAGCGCCGCAAAGCTGTGTACATGTGTAGTACATGATGTGCACGTGTGCCATGCACAGTGTCCAGAACGCCCGCGTTGATGCCTGCAGCTGACGGGCGCTCCTGGTCCGGAGATATCAACACCGGCGGCCCGGGGGTGCCTCTCTGCGCACACGGCAGAGAAATTGCGTAATTAGCAGGGCGCGATCGATTTCCGCGCCACCGGGCCTCGATGTCGACCTCTCGACTGAGGCTTCAGCTCCTTCACGGATGGCTGATAATACGTCAAGTGAATAGCCATGCCGGGCGATGGCCAATGCCAATATGAACTTGACCGTTGAGAATGCACATTTCGATCGATTCGGGCTGCGTAATCGTGCCATGGCCATTGCAGCTGCCACTGGCAGTGTGCAGCAGCTCCCTTGATGGCTCGCGCACAACGTGGTCCGATAGAGTCTGCACGACACCACTGGCACACAAGACCCATTACCATTGCTTCCGTGCAGATGATTGTGCACGTGCAGCACGATCGAGCGATCCCCTGGGTGCGGAAATGAACGCTTACGAAACCACGAGGCCGACACGAGTCAACTCCAATTGCAAGTTACGACGTGTCCGCATCTGCTGTGTCAGCTGCTCCGCCACCACAGGCGCGGCAAGTATCATGATATCCTGCCCTCGGCTGTGTCGATGCTGGATCCTTGAAGTTGCTGCCGTGTCGCTCGCCGCAGGCTACCTGGGGAATTTTAATGCTGCAGCCCTGATGAGCCCTGTACACAGCTGCCCCCATCCACGATGTCAATAACATGCCATCCCACTAGGTAGTAGTCGGCACCTCGCAACACACGAGGCTGGCAGCAGCAGCGACCGACTCCGATCGGAAGCCCAGCCTCTTTCTGACAGCGATAGCGCTAACTTAACGTCAGCACACCAGCTGCAGTGGCAGGCCATCACGGTCCACAGGGGCTGCCAGTGGAACCGCTGAGACAGCAACCGCAACGCAAACTCGCTCCACGTCTGCGTCCAGGTTTGCAACACCGCTGCTCTCCACTCCTCCCCCTACCCCTCCTCCTCGCACCCTTCTCTACGCGGTTGCAGCGCTGAAGAGCCGTACCATGAGGGTGGTCACTGCACGGCCCACGGACGCACCTTGCCGCGACAGCACTGCTCCAACCTCACGCATCGCTCCCCGCGCATGCAGTGCAGCTGCGGCAGCCGAGTCTCGCGCCAGCTGGCTCGTGGCCGCCAGGTGCCGCCGCGCAGCTGCCGCGCTGGCTCCGTCAGAGAGCAGTGCTGAAAGCAGCGGCGCAGCAGTTGCGGCGGTCTGGGCTGCAGCCTCTCCACAAGCAGCCGAGTCAGCCTCCGGCGGGGAAGCGATGCCCGCTGCAACGCCCGCGGGCTGCCCCGCTGCATCGCCAGGCTCGCAGGTGTTGAAGCTGCTGCCCCATGCGGGATTGTCCCCTGGCTCGCAGCTGATGAGGCTGATGCTCCACGCCAGGCCGGCCCCTGGCTCGCACACGTTGAGGGCGGCGGAGCCAGTAGCCACGTCGCAGGAGCGGGCGCAGCAAGCGGCCGGAGCCTCGCTGGTGAGCTCCCGTGCGGGTGCCGGCGCAGCGGAGCAGAGGGAGGCCGGCTGTTCGGGGAGGGTTGCGGAGGCCTCCTCGCCCCAGTTGACAGCCGACAGTGCGTGCGGCGGTGCCTCAGAGCGGCACGAGGCACCAGCGGCGACAGCAGCACTCGGCCCCTCACAGGCGACCGACGCGACCGCAGCAGAAGGCGCAGCAGTAGCGGCAGGCGCAGCGGTAGCGTGGAAAGCGGTCGCCTGAGTGCCAGACGCACCGCAGTACGGCGATGCACTCGCCGCATCGCACGCAGACTCCTCTGCGCGGTTCCTGGCCACAGCTTTGCCGCCCTTGCCCCTGCGGCCCTTTGCTGGCCGCTTGCCTGCACATGCTGCGGGGGCCGTGGTAGCTGCGGGGGCCTTGGCAGCTGCGGTGGCCGTGGCAGCTGCGGTGGCCGTGGCAGCTGCGGTGGCCGTGGCAGCTGCGGTGGCCGTGGCAGCTGCGGGGGCCGTGGCAGCTGCGGGGGCCGTGGCAGCTGCGGGGGCCTTGGCAGCTGCGGGGGCTGTGGCAGCTGCGGGGGTCTTGGCAGCTGCGGCGGCCTTGGCGGCTGCGAAAGCCTTGGCAGCTGCGGGGGCCTTGGCAGCTGCGGGGGCCTTGGCGGCTGCGGGGGCCGTGGCAGCTGCAAAGGTCTTGGCAGCTGCGGCGCCCGCGCTGGCTCTAGCGAAACCGCCCTCGTGACCGCTTGAAGCGATGCACGCTGTTCCAGCGGCCGAAGCGGTGGGCTCGGCTGACGGGTCAGCGCGAATACTTGTCGTGGAGCAAGACACCGACCCCGTTGCTCCAGCCTCCGCCTTGCCCGTCTCTGCCGCGTGCTCCCTCGCCCGCGCAGCGATCGCGAGCTCCACCCCACGATGCTTGCAGGCAGGGCTGCTGCAGGCCCAGTCTGCGATCGTCTGATGCCTGCCACCAATGAAACCTGCGATGTCCACACGGGCGCCCGCGGCCAGCAGCGCCAGCGCGGCATCCCAGCGGGGGAGGGCACATGCGAAGTGCAGCGGCGTCAGGCGAAGCACGATGGAGAGGGCGCACTGAAAAGCAGTCAACTCCATCTCGTTGATTGCTTCGGCGAGGTGCGGCAGCCCGCTGCCCAGCAGCAGCTTCAGCGCGTCGGCACTGTGAGCGACAGCCATGTGCAGCGCTGTCGCCCCGTTCGTCGCACACCGCAGCAGGCTGTCGCGGTCCGCCGCCAGGATTCGCCGAAGCAGCGACAGTGCTTCGCTGCCCGATGCCTTGGCCGCCAGCATCACCGGCCACCGCCCCTCGGCATCAATATCAGGGCGCTGAACGTCCACGCGGGCGCCGCAGTCCAGCAGCGCGTGCGCGGCAGCCCATGCCTTCTGACGGCAGGCGAGCAGCAGCGGCGTGTGTCCGTCGCTGCCTCGCTCCTCCAGCGGCGCACCGGCCTCAGCCACCAGCCAGCGCACCAGCGCAGCGGCGTTCGCTCCAGCTGCTTCGTGCAGGATCGGAAAACGGTCAACCGGCCCCCGAGCCAGCACGTCCACGCCGCCAGCACGCAGCGCCTGCAGGATCGTCATCGCGTGCTCTGCGCTGACGCGCTCGTTGTCGTCATCATGCTCCTCACCGTCCAACGGAGCCAGCGCGTGCACCACCACCAAGCCTGGAGAGCGCCCGTTTGCGCCCACCGCCTCCCGCACGCCCGCAGCCAGCACCGCACGCAGGATGTCCAGCCCGTCGGCGCAGTCGCCTCCAGCGGGCCCGTCGCAGCTCCCATCGCATTCGCCGCAGCCGCGCTCGGACGATAGCACAGCAGCCAGCGCAGCTGATGCCACCCTACGAGCCTGCAGCGAGCCCGGAGGCAGGACCGCTGCGCTAGCTGCGCCTGCCGCGACGAGGTGTTCAACGATAGGCAGGGAGTAAGCGGAGCAGGCGAGAGACAGCGCAGTGTCGGCGTCTGCATTCGTCGCCGCAACGTCCGCCCCCAGCCTCAACAGCGCTCTGGTGCAATCATCTGAACCTGCGATAGCAGCCGACATGAGGGGCGTGAGGCCCTCCCTATCCCGCGCCTCCAGCAGGCTCGGCTCCGCTGCGATGATGCGGCGCAGCCAGCAGCAGCAGCAGCAAAACCCTTCAGGCGTCGCGGGGGTGGTGGCATGAATTGCCCCTTCAAATTCCGCAAGCACGTGGGCGATGGTGTGGCCGTAGGTGTTGGTCTGCGTGAGCGCCGCCCCGTGCTCCAGCAGCCATTCCATGCCCGCATTCGAGGCTGCCAAGGCGGCAGTGGCCAAAGGCCAGCGAAATCCCTTGCCGAAGAGCCCGTTCACGTCAGCGCCGGCGTCCAGCAGCACCTGTGCGGTCCCGAGGAACGAGTTTTGGATCGCAAGTTTCAGCGGCGTGGCGCCCTCCTCATCGAGCGACCCCGCTGTAGCGATGTCCACGCCAGCGTCCCGCAGGAGCCGCAGAACTGCCGACGCTGCTGCGTCGGCACGGGGTTCAGCAGCATCGACCTTGCACGCTGTGTGGGTCGATAGACTCGCCAGCGATTTGAGTCGCGATGCCTTGATGGCTATGTCACGCAGGGAGGGGAACTCGAGCAGGTGTCGAAGCGTGCCAAGAGCATCCCCTGCCGCTGGGAAATCACGCGCAGCGAAGGCGCGCGTCACAACGACTACGCCGTTGGTGATCAACGCTGTCATATGAAACAGCGGCATCGCTGCAAGCTCTGCAGCGCGTTCGCGACAAAGGGTTGCCATCTCGTCCGCGTGCCCCGTCCCGCCCGCACATAGAGCATCCAGCACACGCTGAGCGGACTCGTCCACGGATTGGTAGCGCAGAAAGCTGGCGGAAGGCACAGACTTGCCAGCGCGCATCGTGGAAGTCGTTGACGCCATTGGGGAACCCACGGATTCTCGTCAGGAATTCGGCGGCCGTGAATCACGGCCCGTGGTGACTTGCCGGTGAGCAGAGACTGAAACCAACAGTGACTGCTGGCGGGACATTGAACGCAGCGCCCTGGAGTCCGAGCAGTGGAGCGAGGCACCCAAGGCCTGTCGTAAAATCCAAGTCTAGTGCGACCGACCGCCAACTGACGGACTCCGGAAAATCCTCCGCTCATTCCACACTCGAGAGAGATGCGTGCGCGAATCTGCAGCGGCTCCTTCGACTCACAGGTATACAAGCCCGGGCTTTCAATTCTTGAGACGCCGAGTCAAGTTGTTCGCCATTTGGTTGCATGACCACCGTGGGCCCGGGCCGTAGGCTCGTAGCCCGCCGGCGGCGCCGGCGTAGGACTGCTCGAGCGGCGGGGCGAGCGCAGTCGGCAGCACCGGGCCATCGTGCACGTGCTTGGCGATACGGGCTCGCTGGCGAGATGCTGCGGCGGCAAGCAAACTGACAGCACAGCATCTTTCGCACGTAGGTAGCCAGCTCCGCGCTGATGACTGACTCATCGGACGTTCTGACAAGTTCTGGGTCCATGCCCATGGACGACTCACTGATTGGCAATGGAAAGCTGACATTGACGATCTTCGATTTGTGCCATGAAAGTGAAAGTGGGGTCCTATCAATGGGGAAAGCTAGTGTGCAAACACAGGCGATGGTGTCACACGGCCAGGGTCACCACGGTGTGTGCTGCGACGCACGACTCGGAGGGCAGTCGAAGTTGCATCCCTGCATCCCGCAGCAGCGCATCATGTGGCAGCAATATCGGTGGCACTTGCCCCCACTACAGAGTCGTGGTCCTTCCGCCGGCCAGTGCCGCCACCACGCGCCGGCGCCCCCCGCTGCAGCGGCGCGGCAAATGAGCTGGACAGTGAGATGCGCAGAAAGAAGAGCGGCTGCGACTCGATCGTCTGAAGCGCGGCCTCCGCCCCGAACGCGAGCTCCTTCGCCGCAGCCTGCGCCGGCGTCGTGCCGCGCTCGTCGATGGCAAGCGCGCAGGGGAGGCAGACGGAGGCCAGATACCGGACGATGGCGATGTGGTTGCTCTCCGCGGCCCAGTGCACCGGCAGCTGGCCGCTGCCCTTGCCGAACACCTGGCGCCTGCAGTGCGACACACGTGGACAAAGGCGAGAGAGGGCGAACACTAGGGGGGTGATGGTAGCACAGCAGATGCAGCGGAGCGCAAGCAGCAGCCGGAGGCCGCCCCAGCACGCAATAGCAACACGAACAGCGCGCTGCAGGGAGCGACACACGCAGCACGCCCATATCAAAAGACGACACAGCGCTGTCCGCTTGGGATACCTGCTGCTGGGCGTGCTTGCTGCCGCCCTCCAGCCCTTGCCGCACTCACCGCCAGGTGTAGGACCGCGCCATAGGGTTGGCTCCGCCCTCAATCAGCGCTCGCACCGCGGGCTCCGCGCCCGCGCCTGCCGCCCAGTGCAGCGGCGTGGAGCCGTTGCCCGCGGGCGCGTTCACGTCAGCGCCGCAGCGCAACAGCAGGGCCACGCACTGGCGCACCTCGTCTCCTTCGTCAGACAGCGCTGCCGCAGAGGACACGAGGGAGTGCAGGGGCGTGGCACCGTGCTCCTCATCATGCCAGCGCACCAGCAGCGACGCATGCTGCGACGCATGCAGCGACGCATGCAGAGACGCATGCAGCGACGGGCTCAGGAGAGGAGCAGCTGTGAGAGGGCCAGCCGTGCACACGAGCCCTAACTCAGGCGTCGAGCCTACTGAGGCCCCTGCGCCGTGCGTCGATGGTTCGCAGCCGCCGTGCACAAAATCACTGCCGCCACCAGCGGCCGTATCTGGCCCACTGCGGCCCAACGCAGAGCGCTGCCCGCTCAATGCAGCCTCCCCCTCTCCAATGGCCCTTGTCAGGGCCGCGAAATCCCCTCTCCCAGCGGCGTCGATGACAGCCCGGCGCAGCCGGCGCAGTGTCGCGGCATCCACCGGGTCAGCGGCCGCTGAGCTGGACGTGGCGTCAGCGGCAGAGACTGCCGACAACGGCCTATTGTCAGTACTGTGCCCCACCGTGCGGCGCGCTGCGGCCGGTGCAGCGGCAACGCCGGCAGTAGCTGCAGCAGACTCAACCGCGACAGCGTCCGCGTGGTTGCCGCGTCCCGGCAGCGTCGGCGGCGCAGAGCTGAGCAGCGCGTCCTGCTCCCCCTGCGCCTCCTGCGCGGCTGAGGGATCAGCCGCTCCCGCCGGCCCCGCAGCCCTGCCCGCACCGAGCGACACGCGCATCGCGCCCCATGCGAGCGGTCCGCACGCTGCAGCGCTAGTGGCAGCACCCGCACCAAAGCCAGCGGCGGCGGCAGAAGCGCTGACACCACCAGCGGGGCGACGTAACTGTGCCGCGTTAAAAGCACCAGCAGCGTTCGCAGCGGCGCCGTCACCAAACGCCAGGGCCGCTGCGAGCAGGGGCGACCCGTCAGACGCAGACGCCGCCAGGGAGACGGCAGAGCGCTGTGTCGTCCCATCCACCGCTGCCGCTGCCGCTGCCCTCGGCAACCCGCGCATGCTGGCTGCGACTGTGGCTAATGACACCGCATGCGTCGATGCCGCCGCAGCGAGCGCAGCCGCGATTGACGGTGCTCGGGGTGCAGCCTCGAGAGCAGACCCGGTGCCATGACCACCATCGCCAGGCAGCTGCAGCACTGTCGACGGCTCCAACAACGCGACAGGCGAAACCCCACCGTGTGTTGACTCGGAGGCAGATCCAAGCAGCGACAGCACACCAGAGCGTGTGGCGGCAACAACAACCGGTTCTCCCGCCTGAGCCTGACGCAGCAGAGCGGCGACGGCGTCCGGGTTGCTACACAAGTTGTCGCTGAGCAGCAACATCTCCGCGCTCTGCGCGGCTTCCGCTGCCGTCACCAGCTCCACGCCGACGACACTCGCCACGCCAAAGCTGTGCAATCCAACGCCGCTGGCGGCACGGGTTTGGTGCCGCGCATGGCTCTGATACAAGCGCCCAAGCCGAGCCAGGCTCCGCATCGAATTTGAGAATTGGCACCGTCTCCTTCAAGCGCAGCTGTGACGATGCGATTGGGATGCCCCAACTGTAGTAGATTTAAATTCGCTCTCGAAAATGTAGCTTTTGCTGTGTCAATCTCAAAGACCGTGGCAGAATCTGTGTCTGAAGTTGAGAGCAAGGACGGGCAGTCACAGACTTCAATGACAGCGATTTCCGCCCACTCTGCCAGCGCGTGGAAGCCAGCGTGCGCACTGAAGCTGGTGGCACTTGCATTCCGTGCGGCGAACCGTACCTATGCTGCGATGACAAACTGATGAGGGCGACACCTTCCTCCGAAGATGACGGCTGTTGAGAGGAAGCCTTTGCGGGTGGATCAGCCACCGATTCCCGCGCCGCGCACGTTTGTGGCAGCATTCGGACCGGGAGGACACCTGCTTGTCGCTCGAAATGCCGTGCACAACCTGGTTGGCGGGGCACTGGCGTGGCGTGAGCGAGCTTCCGATGTGGCGGCAGAGCACGGTTGGACTGGAGCAACCGCCAGCGCGTCGCCGGCGTCGTGTCCGTCAGCGCCGAGCTCGCTGGTCTCAAAGCGCGCGACGCAGGCGCTCCGCTTCCGACCACAGACGTACGAGCAGCTGCAGTTCCAGCTCGCCATGGTCGACAAGGCACACGCGCACGCGGCAGAAGCGGCAGCAGCGGCGGCCACCACGTCTCGCGGTGCTGCCGGCGCCGCCGGGCGCGAGAAGCCGATGAGGGCAGGCGCGCCCCCGGGTGGCGCCCGGGGCGCAGACGGCCCCTCTGGCGCCGGTGCAGGCGCAAGAGGTGTCGAGGGCGCAGGGCGCGGCTCTGCGGGCGCAGGCAGTAGGGGCCCCGGCGGTGACGCTGCCCAGCGTGCGAACGCGATGCTGGCGCGCCACGCCTCCGCGCGCAGCGGCGGCGGCTCCCCTGGGAGGTACTCGCCCGCTGACGCGTCGCCGCAGCGCGCACGAGAAGGTGACCGCAGCAGCGCCGCCCTCCGGCCCGTGCGACAGGAGCAGCAGCAGCAGCGGGCGCGGCGGCACTCACTCAGTCGCAACAGCAGCGCTGCTGGCGACGCGGCGTCGGCGGCGCCGTCTCGCCGCAGCGGCGCCTCCCAGCGGTCGAGAGGCAGCCGCGGCCGGCGCAGCCGGGGGGCGGCGAGCAGCCGCAGCCGCGACCGCGGCAGCTTTTCAGCCCGGAGTGCCGGCGGCGGCCGCACCGGCGGCCGGGCAGTCGTTGCAAACGCCGCTGCTGCAGTGGCGGCTGCTGCCGCGGCGGCTCGCCAGCGGAGCCGCTCGGTAGCTGATGCGGCCACGGATGCGGGCGCCACCAACACGACCGACGGCAGTGACCTGTTTGATCGGGGGGATGAGGGAACGGCTGGGGGCGGCACCGTAGGCGGCGGCTGGAGCAGCACCAGCGGCAGCAGCAGGAGCGGCAGGAGCAGAAGTGGGTATGACTCGCGGAGCCGCAGCAAAAGCAGCAGTAGCGGTCGCTCGATGGCTTCCACGTCCTCCTCAGCCTCTGGCTCTGGCTCTGACGCAAGCGACGCGTCTGCCTCCTCCTCCTCCTCCAATAGATCGCCCTCCTCCTCCGCGTCGCCCAGCGACTCGTCACGGAGGTCTGCGCGGTCTGGCTCCCTCGCCTCGACAGGCTCCGAGCCGTCGCTGCGGCTGGGCGGAGCAGCGGCAGCGGCGCGGCGCGGCGGCGAGACGCCGGGAGAGGCTCGCTCCCGATCCTCGCCTCCCGGCACCCAATCCCGCAGGCGCAGGCACTCAGCACACTCCAGGCAGGGCGCAGACTCCAGACATGAGGCCGCCGGCAGACAGGATGCAGGCAGCAGGCACTCAAAGCGCCGGGCAGACAACAGCCACGCAGACACCGGCCGCGCAGACCATGGGCAGGCAGACAGCAGCAGACGGTCTGTCAGCACGCGAGGCAGTGCGAGCCGTGCTGCGGTCAGCGCGCGCTCGGGGCGGCGCAGCAACACCGGCAGCAAAAGCAGCCGCAGCAGCGCTGGATCGCCGACGCTGCTGCTCGCCGGCGACGACACGCCGAATGCCGGGGCCGATGCAGCCGCTTCAGGGGGCACGGGAGGCCGCAGCACCCGCGGCGAGCGTCGCAGGGCCGGCGGCAGTGGCTCTCGCGGCAGCAGGCGGCAGCGACGCGGGCACGGCGACGGGCACAGCATCAGTACAGGCGGCAGCGTGGGCACTGGCGGCGGCGGCAGCAGCGCCAGGCGTAGCGGCGCGCTCAAAGCCGTGGCGAGCAGCCACGCTCCCGCCACCGATGCAGCTGCCAGTGCAGACAGCTCCCCTTGGGCAACACGCCACAGTCGTCGCCGCAGCGGCAGCAGCAGAAACGCCGGTGACGGTGCGGAAGCCGGTGGTGTTGACGAGGATGGGCGTGACTACGAGGATGATGAGGATGAAGGCGAGGGCGATGGGGGCGAGGAGGAAGATGAAGAGGAGGAAGAGGACGGCGAGGAGGAGGAGGGCTACGGGGCCCGCATCGCGGGTCTGGCTGAGGACGTGACAGACGTGACGACAGACATGAATGCGGTGAGCACGCTGCCGCTGGCGCTGCAGGCAGGGCCGTACGGCAGCAGCGCTGCAGGCGCGGCAGCAGCGGCTGCAGCAGCGACAGCGGGCGGTCAGCGGAGCGGCGGCGACCGCGGTCGAGGCCGGGGAAACGGCAGTGCGATGCGAGGCGCGAGCGGCCGCGGCAGCCGACGCTACCGCAGCGGCAGCGGTCGCGGCGCCTACACCGGCGGCGGCGGCAGAGGCGATGGGGAGGGTGAGGAGGCAGAGGATGAGGAGGCAGAGGCAGAGCTGTTCTTCCAGGCGGCGCGCCAGTGGCAGTCGCGCAGGCTGCAAGCTGCGGAGGCGTCCGCCTCCGGCTCCGCTCCGCCCTCGGCTGCGAGGAAGCAGCGGGGCGCTGCTGGCACCGACGCCAGCACCAGCGCAACCCGAGCGTCTGCAGCGCGGCGTGGCGCGCGCCTGGCCGCTGCCCTCGGCCTGGACGCATCCGATGCCGTTACTGGCAGCGGGCTGCTGCTGCATCCTGATGACTCTGTCCCAGGGCACGCGGCAGGGGGGCTTGGCACGTCATTGCTGGGCGCCTTTGACGATGGAACCGCAGGCTGGTTTGGGCGCGGCGGCAAGCGAGGCAGGGGCGGCGGTCGCGGCAGCGGCAGCGGGGGATTTGGCGCCGTCGGTAGCAGCGGCGACTGGTCGCACAGGCGGCGGGGCGGCCGGGCGCAGCAGCACAGCACCCTGGCTGTCGAGGAGGCGGAGGCGGAAGAGGAGGACGAGGAGGCAGCGTCTGAATCCGGCGCTGGCGCCGGCAGCAGCAGCAGCAGCCGCGCAGCGCGGGAGGAGCAGATTCCGCTCGCGCAGAGGCCGCACCTGGGCGTGAGGGCGGTCGTAACGGTATACTGGCTGCCCGATCCCTTCGCTGGCAGCGCTGCCGCGGCGGACGCGTGCCTCCTGACGTCTGTCGGCGTGCAGCCCGCGCCGCCCGCCCGCCTGCATGCACTTACCGCACGCATGCACGCACTGCCCCTGCACCACTCCCACCAACAGCCCCACAGCTACCACCAGCACCACAGCTACCACCACAGCCTCCCCGGCTTCCACAGCCACCAGCACCAGCAGCATGCCGACGCTTCATCAACATCAGCAGGAGCGGCAGCAGCGGCGGCGGCGGCCGAGGCGGCGGCCACCTCCCCCGCCCTGGAGCTTCACCGGCAGCTGCAGACGGCGCAGCACGCGCGGTCGCTGGTGGCCGGCATCTGCGGCTACCAGCCCGCCACCTACCGCGGCTTCGTTAACGCGGTGCCCACCGCCTGCGCCGCGAATGCTTTCGCGCTGCAGGGCAGCCAGCCGTGGCACGCGCGCGCGTGGGCGGCGCTGGCGCACAGCACAGCGCTGGTGGCGGACGGGGCAGCACTCCCCGCGCACATCACGCACGGTGTGGGGACGTATGCGGATGCGGGCACGGCTGCGGGCAGGCTGGCGATGGGGCCGCCCCTCGCGGGCGCGTTCCTGCTGCCGCAGCAGCGCCGGGGCGTGGGAGTGCTGGGGCAGGGGCTGCCGCTCTCGCACGGGCACCGCAGTGGGGGTGGCAGTGGCGGCAGCGTGGGCGGCCGTTTTGGGCCCAGTGCTGGTCCCGCGGCTGCTGGCGGCAACGCCCGTGGCGGCGGCACCGCGCGG
>Ga0208629_100563_pt1 | contig 17441 bp, 14 predicted proteins | sample LakWasMet19_HOW5_2_FD_183865 | JGI IMG/M metagenome (GOLD analysis project Ga0208629, IMG submission 183865) | Freshwater sediment methanotrophic microbial communities from Lake Washington under simulated oxygen tension - Sediment Metagenome... | ecosystem: Environmental > Aquatic > Freshwater >...
AACACGGGGAGTGAGAGGGGAGGTGGGAGGTGGGGGGAGGGTGTGAGGGGAGGGGAGGGGAGGGAGGACAACGCTGCAGCGTTTGGATTGCACGGGTGGGGCGAATTGCTTCAGGCTCTTATTAACGGCTCAGCCCAGCCCAGCGAGCGGCCCCCGCCAACAAGCAGAGCACAGTGCAGCCATCGGGTAACGCAAGACCTGTCGGACAGCTCCCGCCTGCGCACGCAGACGATGGGACTCACCGAAGCGCACGAGATTTGAGATGGACAGAATGCTGTCTTCCGCCAGGCGGGGGTCGTCACCGTGGACGCGCTCAGCAAACACAGAAAAGGGCTCTGCGACGGCCCCTGTGGCCCCAGGGCAAGCCTGTTGCACTGGTGCCGCAGCAGCAGCGTCGAGTAGCGACCGCGCTGAGCCGCCAGGCGGGTAGTTGCCGGCATCGTCGCGAGCGCGCAGGCGGCGCACTGCTGAGAAGCCCAGCCGCTCATCGTCTGCAGCGGCAGACGCGCTCGATTGCCCCCCTCGAGTCGGCGTCAACAGCAGAACCTCTGGGGACGCGCTGGCTCCATCTGAGTGCACGGCAGAGGCGCCGGCCCCACCCGCCACCGCATCAACGGTGGCCGACGCAAAGAGCTGCGTTGCAGCCTCCTGCACGGTCGCCGGCACCTGCCAGGGGCCGGCGAAGAGGCCGCAGACGGCCTGGATCGCGCCCGCCGCCACGATGCGGCGCGCCGTCTCCGCGTTGTCGGTGCAGCTCACGTTACGCAGGAGGCCGATTGAGGCGGCGGCGCTCTCGTGGCGGTGCGCCGCTTGCGTGTGGACGGCTACTGTGGCGGCCGCACACGCATAGAAGGGGAAATCGGGCACCGCCTCCCGCAGTGCCGTGTTGCACAGGCCGGTCAGGGCGAGCAGGCACCGGTACAGCACAGCGTGCTGCATGTAGCTGGCCTGCTGCGGCAGCGTGCGCACACATTCTGCCACCGTCGATCGCGCCTGCATTGCGGCGTCGACAGCTGCACCCTCGGAGGCGGAGCCGCCGCTGGACGAGTGGGGCCGGCCATGCACAGAGCTAGAGCTGGCGCCGTAGCTGGACGCCCGCACGCCGCTGGAGCCCATCGCCACGCCCATTGAGCGATCGGAGTGCACTCCCTGCCGTGGCGAGAGGCGCCCGGGCGAGGTGACTCCGTTGGCCGAGCGGTGGCGCAGCCACCGTAGAACCGCATCTGCCGCCGCCTGGCCGTCGCTTGAGACGGCTGCATCAAGCAATGCAAGCGGCCCTGCGCTGCCGACAGCGGCGCTCGGGCCGCGGCTGCTGCCGTGGTCATTGTGCGAGGCGCCACCCGCTGCATCTCCCAGGATGCGGGCAGCCTTGGCACGCAGCAGCTCTCGCGGGAGCGTCAAATCGGGGGAGCTCCACGGCCCTGTGAGCGGCCGGGTAAGCCAGCCGTCCAGCGCCCCCAGCGGGCCGCTGGCAGTGCTGTCGCTGCGACTCGCAGCGCTGAGCGGCCGCGACGGGCCTGCGCTGGCGAAGGGAGAGGCAGCTGGGAGCGACAGGCCTCCGAGGGTACCTGTCGGCGATGTGGCGGCCGTAGGGAGCCAGGACGTAATCAGATGGCCGCTGGGCGCTCCGCGGCTGCTTGCCGCCCCATCCTTGCGCCGCGCATCCACGAGAGCCCGCGCGGAGGCCGCCGGGGCAGACGCACTCGAGTGCTCGGCTGGCGACGGGGACGCCCCGTTCACACGGCCGGACTGCTGGCCTGCCTGCTGCTGCTGCTGGAGGGCGCGCGCTTCACCCTGGCAGCGCTCGTTGAACGCGACCGCGTCGGCGGCGAGCTGCAGGAAGTAATCGGCAGAGGCCGCCACGGTGTCTGCGACCGCGGGGATGAGATCAAGCACGACCGCGTGGATGCGGGCGACGATGGTGCGCCCGGCCGGCGGTGCGCCAGTGCTCGCTGCAGCGTCGGCACTGCCAGCGAGCTGCGCGGCGGCTGGCGACCGCGGCTGCAGCGCATAGCACGCCGTCCACGGGTCAGACTCGGGGAAATAGGTGAGGATCGAGCGGATGGCCGCTGCCTTGTTGATCTCGCAGCCGCCCGCGTACAGGCGGCACCCCAGCACCGCGTCAGCGATCGAGTCGTCGTCCCGCAGCAGCTCGGCAGCCGCCACCGCGCCCGCCGCAGCTGCTCCGGTCGCAAGCGTTGCGGCGCTCCCGAGAGAGAATCTGCTTGCTGCGGAGGAGAGGCCGGCGAAACCTCCAAAGACTGGACTGCGAGCAGGGGTCGTGGTGCCGACACCAGCAAACGTGGCGTCGGACGCCGCAAACACCGGGCTGGCTGCGTCGCCCCCGGGAGTGGCGGCAGCGGATGCCGCGGCCCCGGCAAAGCCGGCCATCGGGAGACCGACGGACGACAGGCTTCGCGCCTGCACGTGTGGGTAGTGGTCGTAGCAGGCCGCGTCCTCCTCTGCATGGCGGGTGGCCTCGCGCGCCGCGGCAGCCTGCGCGGCGGCCTCCTCGTCGTCGTCGTCGGCGGCGGCGCCGTCTTCACCCTCGGAGTCGGAGGCGCCGTCGTCGCCGTCGCTGCCCGATCCCCCGTCATGCTCGTGATCCAGCGCTGCGTCACTGTCGTCAGCGCCGCTGGTGCTGCTGTCATCCTCCACTCCGATCTCCAGAGCCCCATCGTCGCCATCTGTGCCGGTCAGGCCGCCGCTGCTGCTGCCACGGATCACCTTGGCATGCGACTGCTGCGCGCTGGGGGTGGTGGGGGCAGCACCGGAGGCAGCAGCGTCGGCTGCAGCGGGGCCTGAGGAGGAGGATGACACCGCGGTGGTCGCGGCAGTGTGTGGCACGCCGCTGGCCGGCCAGCCCGCTGCATCGGCAAGCGGCCGCCCGAGCCCTGTTATACTGGTGCGGCGATCAAGCGGGCCGCTGGCGCCCCGAGATGCGCCGAAGGTGGAGGAGCCGCGGCGCGAGCTGCCGTCCTCGCCGCTGCCGAAGCCGCTGGGGCGCGCTGGCGCCTGCTGCCCGCCCGAGAACTTGGCGAGCAGCGCGGCGACGGACGGGCGGGAGCCGCTGTCCTCGGGCGCGGTGAGGCTGCTGCTGCCGCCGCCGCTGCCGACAGCGGCAGAACCAGCGCCGAGGCGGCTGTTCAGGCCGGTGGGACGCAGCATGCTCGCACCGACAGCTGCAGGGCCGAGCGTCACGACAGCGGCCGCTGGCGGCGGGAGGCCGCCGCCTGCAGGCGGCGCGGGCTTGCTGCCGACTCCGGTGAAGGCGTGGGGCCGCATCGCAGGCGAGAGCGGGGACTTGGCGCCTGCAGGCAGCGCGTCCCGGCCGGGCGACAGCGCGCCGCTGCCGCTGCCGCCGGCAGCGCTGCCGTCGCCGAAGCCGTCTGCGGCGGCTGCGGAGAGCAGGTGCTTGTGGCGCGGGTTGCCGCCCAAAAACGCCTTGCTCGCACGGGAGGGAGGGGTGCTGACACCACCCGCTGCAGCGGAGGCAGGCGGGTGCGGCGCGGCGCGGGAGCGGGAGGGGCCGGTCGGGCCGCCGCCGCTGCCAGACAGCAGACGCAGGGACTTGCGGGAGGTCAGCGTGTTGGCCCGCGACGCGCGGCCGGCGCGCAGCGATGTCGAACGGGCGACGCCCGCAGCACCGACGCCGCTGGCTGCAGCGCCCGCCGCAGGCGTGGGCGGCGGCGCCACCAGGCCCTGTCTGTCCGGCGGCAGGATGTGGACGGCGCGCGGACAGATGCTCCACGCCGTGACGGCGGTCTCCACGCTCAGGCTGGAGTCGATGAGCATCAGGCGCCCCGCGCCGCTGGTGTGGCGCAGAAAGACGGGCATCACGCTGTGGTCCTCCAGCTCAGCAAGGGTGGCGGGCCGGAAGGTGTACGCGTCCCCTGAGACCGCCACCGTCACGTCGGGCGCGTCCACGCGCACCGGCAGCCACACGTCAGGGGCCACCTGCACCTCCACGAACACACCAGCGTCGGCGGGGGCGGAGGCAGCTGCGGAAGCAGCGTTGGGGCCGCCGGCGGCCGCATCGGCGCCCGGAACTGCGTCGATAGGATCTCCGAGAGAGCCAGCGCGGGCGAGGCGAGACTGCAGCGAGCCGCTCCCAGGCGTGACAGGTGCTGCAGCAGCTGCCGCAGTTCCACCGCCGGCGGCTGCGGGCGCCGCCGCTGGGACGGACGGCGCTGCCGCCAGGGAGTGTACGCCAGGGCTGACGTCGCAGTACCGCGGGCGGAGGCGCTCGATCGCCGCGAGGGCCTCCACGGCTCCGATGCGCTGGCGCGGGTCAGCGTGCATCATGCTGAGCAGCAGAGAGGCGAACTCGCGTGGGTAGCAGCTGCCCGTAACGGGCGCGCGTGTGAGCGCGGCGCCAGCGGGGGCCGCTCCTGGGGACACGGCAGGCGCGGTGGCGGCCGTTGCGTCAGGGCTGCCCGGTGCCTGCTGCTGCCCAGCCTCAGACGCAGTGGGCGGAGCCGCCACGGTGGAGGCGCAGAGGTCCCAGGCCGCCCGCCCAGTTGCACTGGATGTAGGGGGAGGCTCGTAGTGCAGCCAGCCACACGCGTCGGCGCGGAAGCCGTGCTGTGGTGCGCTGGCAGCCGCCACGCCCTCAGGTGCCCCCGCTGCAGTGCTGAGCTCGTCCCCAGCTGCCGCGAAGCCGCTGGCGCTGTAGCCGTGGACCGGGGAAGCCATGGGCGCCAGCCGCGGCGGCGAGCGAGAGGGCGTATCGACGCCAGCTGCCCCAGCGCCGCTTGCCAGCACGATGGCTGGGGCTGTGGAGCCGCGGCTGCGGCCGGCGGCGTGCGGCTGTGGCATAGCGCCTGCTCCGCTCTCAGGGGCCCCGAACACACCGCCCGTCGTCCCACTGCGCAGCGAAGGCAGCGGTGGCAGCGGGCGCCCGTGGCGGCGGAGCGCAGGCACGGGCAGCGGCGGGATGGCGGACAGGGAGTACAGGCCCTCGAAGACGCCGCCGCCCGTCTCGGGATACGACGGCTCATGCATGAAGCCTGCAGCCAGTTCGTAGAGCGCGATGCCCACCGCCCACACGTTCTGGTCTGCGAAGGGCATGGCGAAGGGCTGTGGCTGCTGCGCAGCTGCCCGATCGCCGGAGGCGGCCGTGTGCGCGTCCTGGCGGCGCTGCTGATGCTGCTGGTGAAGTGCTGCCGGCGCGCCGCTGCGGTGCTGCACCGAGATAGTCGCACCAGATGGCTTGCCCTGCGCCGCTGCGGTGGCGGTGGCGGTGGCGCCAGGGTGCTGCGGCTGCCGGCGCGCAGGGTCTTGCTTATCGTAGTACGCTCCGCGATGACGCAGGATGCCGCCCTTCAGAGGCGACGCGGCGTCAGCGCCAGCGATCGCCAGCGCGGCGGCAGCCTGCCTGTGAGCCTCGCTAGGGGGCGGCACGCCCTCGTGGCTACCGCTGTCGACGGCTGCGGTCGCAGCCTCCGCCTCCTCCCACACGCGCTTGGACTCGTCGTGCGCCAGCAGCACCTCTGGGGACAGCACCAGGCGATTCATCAGCAGGTCGAACGGCTGGCTGTACTCCAGCGCCATGGCGGAGTCGGGGAACACGCGGCTGATGCCAAAGTCCGTCAGCACGCAGCGCCCGTCGTACGCGACGAGGATGTTGTCCAGCTTCAGGTCCAGGTGCGCCACGCGGTGCCGCTCCATGTGCACAACCACAGTGATGAGATCGCGCGCGATGCGCCACAGGAAGTGCCACGGCATGGGCGTGGGCAGCACCGCGCGGAAGTTGTCCAGCGTGAGCGGGTGGTAGTCCATGCAGAACACCTGCGTCGTGTATCCCGCGTCGACGTCTGCAGCAGCCATGGCCATATCCGGCGTGAGGTACTGCACGAAGTGTTGCGGGATGGCGGCCTTGAAGCGCGACCACACGCGGATGACGTTCGGGTGCTGCGGTAGATGGTTCAGCGTGGTGCGCTCGCAGTCCAGCAAGCGCTTGGCGTTCGTGTCCCAGAAGTGGCTCGAAATCTTGACCGCGATCTTGCGGCCGCGAGGGATGCGGTCGCCGCGCTCCACAGCGTCGAGCCCGCGCCCCTCCTCCTCCTCGGGGACCCACAAGTCATCCCTGAGCTGCGGAAAGGAGCACAGCAGGACGACCGCGTTTGAGCCGGAGCCGCAAACCCGCCGTACTGTCGCGGAAGCGATGAGTGCACTCCCATCCGCTTCGTGCTCTAATGGGTCACCCTGTGAAAGAGGCTGGCTCGCCATTCAGCGATAGACGTCCCTATTAGAAGTAGAGGCGGCGGTGCCGCCGCCTGTGGGCGGTGTTCGGCGCCTTCACGCCAGGGAAGTACGGTGTTTCATTGCGGTGTGCTTCGCACGTAGCAAGAGTTCGCCCTCATCTATCCCTGCCGCGATCGGCAGCAGCGGTCGCGATGTTGAGTGCACCCACGATTGGAGGCGGGGCAGGCATTCATGGGACGGGAAAAGTTTACTCGTGCATGCAGCACATCGAAAATTGGACAATCGCCGTCTGTCGGGACGATTGTCCTGAAACCTTGACCTAGCACATCCTGCAGACGCTGTTGCAACTCTGGATGGAGACTGTGCGGCCTTAAAATGTATTTTCACTCTGGCCAGTGAACCACCGTCTTGGATATGTCTCGTACGTGTCGCACTGGGTCCGTTGATACCGGTGGCCACCGACTGAGTCAGTTGGCCTCCAGCGAGCTCGCGCACTCGATATTGGGAACTTGATGTGATCTCACAGGCCCCTCAAATGGTTCTACCAAAGAAGACGCCTGATTTGGCGCGGTGTTCTGAGTTTGACGTTGCACCGACCGCGAACCCGCTCGTCGAGGCTGGGCGTCACTGGCCCAGTATTGCTCGAAGGGGCAGCATGAGGACTCGCTGGTGAGCTCGTCGAAAGCACTACCTTGTGCGGTGTGCTTAGGTTTGGAACCGAAGGTCCCGGTGCTGCCGGCGGTTGAACATATGGGGCAGATTCGGCTTACTAATCGCGCTCTCAGCCGGCGGCTGACTGGGGCGTAAAACCATGAGAGCTCGCTTCCGAACCTGTTGTTGCGCCAGTTGTTATCAGCGGCGGCATGGATTGCGCCTTTGCAGGAGCCCAGCCATCTGCTTGTTTGGCCGGCGGGAGAGCAACCAGTAATTTTGCGGTGCGAGGCTCGCAGGACCGGGCAAAAAAAAGTGTGCGACACAGCGTGGATTCGAACCACGGCGCCCAAAGGGCATCACCTGAGTTGCTGAGTTTAGCAAGGTGACGAGATAGCCACTACCCGACTGTGTCTTTCTTGTTGCACCAGCTCTTTCCATCAATTTATAAACACTCAATATTCAAAATTCGGATTGCTGAAACTGGAGCTGAGCTCAGTGGTTGTTCCTCGGCGCCGACGATACTGTGGACGTCTTGTATGCGCAGTTCGAGCCGTTCCGAGGCACCGCCTTCGCCATTGCGAAACAGTCGTGAACCTCTCAGGAGCTCAGGCTGCTTGTCAATGCTTGGGCCAAGTTTCTTGGCAAGCCTTGAAGTGACTCAATGAAGTCTCAGTCTGCTTTGACCGGGCTTCTACATGTGGGCATATGAGCACTGGAGTGCTCAAGAAGGTGCATTGCGGATGATGGGCGCGGTCGGGCGGGAAGTGTCGGAGTGAAACTCGAGTTCGACCGCGCGACAACCTCGGGCTGGCTGAAGCTGGCTGAGCGCAATCATCAAGGCACGTCTGTGTGTACTTGCGTTTTAGCCATTAATGCGGAGGAGCTCGCCGTGGCCACTGTTGCTTCCTCGCGCCTGTCTGCGGCCTGTGCTGCATGGCTACCTTCAAGTTTGAGTTGGCGCGGGGGCGATCCCATGGAAGCGGCGGTGGAGCCGATACCGGCAACATTGTTGATCAGCGTGACATCGGCCAGCGTCCGTGTGCGGGCGGGGCGAGCGCCCACAGCTGGAGCCTGCGCGGCCAACTGCAGAATCGACAGGGGGCGGACACGAACAAGGTGAGCGGCATCGTACTGGACGACCAGCGTGCCGCCGCGTGGGGCACGCTGGCAACTGGACGAGCTGCCGCGAGTCTTGCAGCTCAAGCATCGCACGGGCACCATCGGCGAACGAGCAAGCGTTTGCGTTTGAACCGATTACCTCAGCTCTTGCTGGGCACCCGCTATCAAGTTGCTGGATGCGTCACGGCACCCGTCACGTGAGACGCCCACGGACTCAGTAGCATGTGTAGCGTAGATCCAAGCCAATCGTAACCTGTTGCGCAGACTCGGCAGTTCGCTCAGAACTCGGGAAGATGCGAAAGGCAGATAGCCCGTTCGTTGGGCGCTGGCGCGGCACACGGGGAGTGCAGTTTTCGCGCTTGATTCGCGCCGCATGAGTGGGACCTGGCGCGGCTTTGGGGCCAGGCATCGATGCGCGCACCCCGTGCCGCGATGTTTGTTCATTGTAATGTGCTTGTAAACACGCAAGTCATCTTGTTGATCATGTGTGCACAGTCGTTCGAGCGCAGCTTCAAAGAGTCCTCCGCCAGCACAAATCCTGGCCCTGGTTGCTCGCACACTCAAGTCGCAATTGCAGTGACGCAAGTTGCAAGCTTCTCGAGAATTGACTCAGCTCGAGCGTTACGAGTAGGACGCTGGTGGAGCACGGCAGAACGTCTATTGTTGCAGATCCGAGGTCCGCGCAGGACTCGAATCCCCGCACCTTGGGTGGGGCACATTGCGCGCCACTTCGTGTAAGCCACACGCTCGCCATTTGTAACCTTGGGCGCGTAATTACAACAGCAAGCAATGCTGCAGTGTCACCTTCGGCATGTACCGTCTGCCAGCGGCCGCACAGTACACTCAAGCCCTGGAGGGCTCCTGCATCGTAAGCCCACGTCTGCGCCCCCGAGATGGGATCAGTGATGCTCCAATCAATTCATCTGCTGTGTGGTCCGCACGAACAGGCTATCATCTGCAGGACTGTTGGTTGGTGCCACAGTGACAGGCGCGCAGCAGTGCTGGATGGACAGGGAAAGTAGGTCTATGAAAGAGGCTGGCAGGCACCTGTAGGTGTTTGGCAGGCAGTTGTCGGAGGTTGGCGGTCAGATTTCCGCCTATGCTGCTGCCAGTCGACTCCGCAATCGACGGTGGTTGAGCTGTGCGGCTCACTCAGCCTTCACGCTGCCAGCCCCATCGTTCGCGCTTGTAGCCGCAAGCGAGAGGGGGTTGTCTGTCACAACCCCTGCCGGCGAAGCAGGCACCTCAGCAACTGGCGACGGGGCAACTGTTGTCGCAACTAGCGTTGCAGTTCGCGCAGTGCTACCCCCTGCCGCGGCAGACGTCTGCGCCGTTTCCACCGGTTCAGGCTCCACAGCGGCCACCCTCGTTGAACTGCGCCACTCGGAGAGTAGCCTGCCCATGCTTATGCCCTGTCGAGATCTGCGTGCGTCAGCCAGCCGCTTACTGGCTCGCCACTGGCTTTTGGAAGCTGTGATGGAATCTGCGCTCACGTGGGAGACGAAGATGCTGTGGTAGATACCGCGGTGGAATACGTGCTGCGCTAGCTTGTCTGTGATATACTCCGCTATTCCAAAGAGCACGACTGCCTCTATCAGGCGCAAAACAACAGAAAACGGGTCAAAGACGCCGACCAATCCGCCCGGCACAAACTGCAGCTTGATGCCTGTCTGAGTTAGGAGTACTGGGCCCGCACCTGGCATGTAGCTGTTGGAGCTGCCCAAGAAGCCCCACGCTGTCGGCACCCGCTCCACGGTGATGGTGCACAGCGGAGAGCCGTACTTGGAGCTCGGCCACTCCCACATGCGGTGCGTGGTGTACTCCATGCGAACCAGCAACGCAACCCCCGTCAGCCTGAAGCGCGGCTGAAATGCCAGGTCCCCGCCTCGGATCCACGGCTGTACGTTGTAGTCATCCAGATCAATACCTGCCATCTGCAAGAAATCCCCCACGCTCAAGCCACTGATAATCGTGCCCGCAGGAAATGTGCGCAGCACGCGGCCGTCCTTGCTCTTCAGCACAGTGGCCGGGTTGCTGATGCCCTCGCTGAGAAAGGAAGCCGCCATTACGTGGATCATGTTGAATGACGCAGCGAGAGTACCTGGTACCATTAAGTGATATGCATCTCCCGCGCCGGGATACAGCGTCGTGTTTTGCACACCAACGGCGCCGGCTGTGATGTTAGGAGTGAGGGGCTGGATCCGCTGGTATGATACGGCAGAAAAACTGCTTTCAGTAACTACTGTGTGAGCCGTGGAGTCAAATGGCGCGCATCCAATGCTTGGACCAATGACAATGCCGCCAACCGTCACCTTTTCCTCGTCGGTGAAGTTCAGGCCCCACGCATACGCAGAGGTGTTGCAAAACGGCAACCCGGACATGACAGGCGCAGCACCTAGAGCGTTCCAGGCGTTTGTGTGAACGGCTGGCGTCTCGAACGCAGCGTATCGGTGCCAAAGTGTGACTTGAATTAGCACAACGTACAACAACACCCCAAAGCGCAAGCCCAGAGATGTGAGCTGGAGGCGCCAGTCGTGGATGGCAACCCTGCGTGTCGTCTCGTACTCCAGCCCATACAATAGGCTTGTGCAGCCCTTGCGGCAGCGGTCCGCACGCATGAGAGTATCAGGCACGCGCGCTAATACACAATCCCATGATGGTGCTGGCGAGATTCACCCAGTTGCCTTTGGCGAAAGCAACGAGCTGCACGACGTCGATTTGTTAGCAGAAATGCGCGCAACGTATTGACGTTGACCGCAAATACGGCGTGGTACTTGGTAAAAGTTGCTGCCGACAGCGGCAAGGGGTGCAGGCTGCAAGGTCGAGACATTTCAATGATTTCAAGTCGACCCCGACGGACAGCGCTCGAGGTCGAGAGCAATTTAGTGGAGATGTGGAGGCGTGGAAAGGTGCCGTCCGTAGGAAGACTCGAGGCTTAACGTGAGTATTTATCGGCGGAAGCGCGGTTGGATAGGCATCCTCATGAACACACGAATTCTGTGAACTCCGTCGCTGTTGGGCCATCCGTTGCTGCCGCGCACAGGTTTACAGCAATGCTACCGCGCCGCCCTCCCGTCGGCTTGGTGATTACAAAGGCCTCTCAACAATCAGACGAGGTCCTTCGCGCTCTGCACATTGTCCGCGAACGGAAGCGAGCGCGTGAAGCAGCCGCCGCAACTGCAGGGCACGACAGCTCCTCCGGGCGTGCCGCAGCAGTCTCCACAAGCACTTGCGACATCGATCCTTTCGAGGCGTCGACACCTACCGTTTCTCGGAGCACTGGCTCGGCTGTGACAGCGGAAACAGTCTCGTCACCCCTGCAGCCGCGCCACCTCGTTCTTGCGAGCGCCAAATCATCAACTAGTGCCACCACCCCGAAGGCAGCCGCAACTCGATGGGGTGATGCACATGGGGCCGAAGGGACATTCGTGCCCAGTGTAGAGCCGCCGCAACAGGCAGCAATCCACGTACTTCGTCGAATGGGGGCACACGGTTTCCCCGCAGCTGCACAAGCCACCCCAGCCGATGTTGCCGAGGTGCAATCGATCGGACGGGTGGTGCAGGTCCCGCGCCACACTTTATTCACCAGTGGCGACCGAGGGAGCGTTGTTTCAGCGGTAAAAGAAGCGCACGATGACCGACTCGAGGCTGCAACCCCAGCACCAGTACCTCCTGCTCGCCCCATCGGCTTCGACGCTGAGCCCCGCCCATGGCCCGTCCCAACGGAGGCCTGCCAGCGTGTTCGCGGCTCCGTCCGTACGCTGCGCAAGGACTACCGCCTGTTCAAGGCCGAGTGCGGCGTCATGCTGCAGCGCACGCAAGCGTCTATCGACGAGCTGATGGCCGGTACGCTGACCGCTCTGCAGGCCTCCATCGGTGCCCAGCAACACGGTCCGTAGTGCGCGGGGCGCGATTATTAGACTGGAGGCGCGAGTTGCTGTGCATGCTGGGCGCTGAGCTTCGATCGAGGGATATCACGCAGATGCGGCAAGCGCAGCACGACCTGCAGCAGGTCAGGGATCACGCATCCGTGGTCTGTTATTCTCCTCCCATTGCCCCGTAACCCCTTCGTGCTGCAGCAAAAGCCCAATTAGCACACCGGGAGTCTGTGATCGCGCAGCTAGGCGACGAGGTGGTTCAGCGTGACGGCAGCATCCAAGCCCTGCAGCGCAAGCTGGCCAGCATGGAGGAGGCAGCGTCGGAGCTGAATAGCACCGTCTACAAGCTGCGAGAACACACGCGCCACCGTGAGTGTGCACCTACCGTTGCATTGGGCGTTTTCATTATTCGCGGGCGACCTGAGCAGACGTATCGAGCCAAGCAGGCGCCATGATGCCGCCACGCGCTGTTCTAATGTGTAAATTTTCTTGGAGTGTGCCGTGCTTCTGCTTTCCGCCCGTGCAGTGCGCGACGCCCTTGCGGAAGCCAAGGGCTGCATTCGCGTTGTCGTGCGCATCAAGCCGTTGCTGGCATTCGAGGCGACTCAGCGCGATAGTCTTCTGGGTGCCACGATGCGGTGGCTTGTGCAGAATTACTCAGCTCAGGACCCCGCCGCACTCCTCCACGGAGATGCTGGTTTCACTACAAAACTGTCCCAGCCAGGGGCAACACGCGCTCTTGATGCGTGCGCTCGCTACCTCGGTTGGCCCGGCAGCTTTCACGAGCTGTACACACTCCTCCATGCCAGTCTGAAGGGAGAATTCGGTGGGCCCACAGATGGACGGGACGAGCTGTCGTGCGACGCCGGGCCGCTTGCTTTGGCAATGGGCTTGAACAGCGAGGCGACAAAGGAGGTCCTGGCTGTACCGGCGCTGCTTCCCGCGTCGGCAGTGCTACGGGCGTTGCAAGGCGGTGCGCAGCATCGGCCAGCGTACGGGGACACCCCCGGCCCCGGCGGTCTACCTGCACACCTGTTTGACCCCCGGATGGAGGCTCTCATCCAGCAGTTGACGACTGGTCGGGCTCTGGACGCTGCGTTATCTTTCGAGTTTGACCGGGTCTTGCCCACGAGCTCCGCGCAGGAGGACGTGTTCGAAGGTGAAGCGAATGACGGCAGCTCACTCACGCCTCTGTTTGCTCTTGCGCATCAGCTCTGCAGTCGACACCACGCCTTTGCATTCCTTGGTTCTAACTTGACCTTGCAGAGGTTGCGCCCATGCTGAGCGCTGCGTTCCGAGGTCGTAACGTCACGCTGCTGGCCATGGGTGCCACGGGCAGCGGCAAGAGCCATACGCTTCTGGGTTCGTCCGATGAACGCGGGCGCGTCAGCGGCGCTCGTGAAACTGCAGATGGCTGTGCTGCCGGTGCTGGGGTTCTGCCCCGCGCGGTTGCATATTTGCTCGAGCGGCTGCAAGCACACAATAGGACAGCTACTGCGACAGATGCCGGGGGTGTAGGGAAGGTGGCGACCGCACATAGCGGCCCTAGCAGCGGTGCAACGAGTGCAGACCGCCGTGGCGTGCAGCCTGGCGAACACCTTGCCCTGCAGCTGTCCATCTGTGAGGTGTATTGCGACGCGCTCAGAGACCTCTTAGCCGGAGCCACCGTCGACAGATTCACTAGTGGAGAGTCAGCCGATATTTCTGCAAGCGGCGACGGCGAACTTGGTACGCTTGCCAGGCCACGTGTGCCGTTGGCTGTCATGCCGTCCACTGGAAAGAACGCTCACGCTGCGGTTGGTAAGACCGCGGCAGGGAAGGCTGGCTTCGCGCTACACAGCGCGGGTATTGGGGCAGTGAAGGCCCGCGGTGGCGCCGGCAGCGGTGAGATCGCGGAGCTTTTGGTTACAGAGCCGGACGAAGCTCTCGCCTGCATCGCTGCCGCAGTGTCTCGCCGCGCCTCCGGTGCTACCGCCTGCAACAGCCGCAGCAGCCGCAGCCACTGCATCATTCGCATGCGCCTGGTCGCTTGCAATGGCGCTGTTGGCGCCCGCGGAGGTGCTGGAGCTGCTGCTGGCGGTGCCGCCGTCTCTGGCAGAACCATCAGCACAGTCACGGTCGTCGACCTGGCTGGCAACGAGCGGGTTCGAGAAAGTCGGGTCACCGGAGCGGCCCTGGAGGAGGCGTGCGCGGTCAACAAGTCCCTATCGGCGCTGGCAGAGTGCATCTCAGCGCTGGTACGTGGGGCCGCCTTCGTGCCCTTCCGCTCCTCCACGCTCACCCGGCAGCTGGAGCCGGGCCTGACGGGGGACGCTCGTGTGCTCGTCGTTGTGAACGTGTCTGCGGTGCCGCTGCATCGAGAACAGACGCTGTCAACCCTCCAGTTTGCCGCCAAGATGGCAGGAACCCCCGTCACGCGGCCGCCGTCCGGTAAGCTGCGCAGTGCGCTCGAGCGGCTGTGTGAGCCGTGAGTGACGCTACCAGTGGCCTCTTCAACGTGTGCAAGTGCAACGGCACAGGTTTTACGCGCTACGTCGACAATTTTGCGCACAGCACGCCTCCGACACCTGAGTGCGACAGCGTCATTTTCTGGATGAAAGTCTCCGCAGTGGCAGCGTCGTTCTATGCGACCACGAAGCTCGAATCAAACTTTTCCTCGACGAGGTTGGACAAGAACCTACAAGTCGGTATCGCCACGCCAAAAGGCTCGCGCGCCGTGGCCTCGGAGCCAAACCGAGTCTGAGTTAGCTCTGTGAGCGTAAATTGGCGCAGTGGTCAACGGAGTCGCGCACCCATCGATTGTCAGCTGAGTGTCAGCCATCGACGGACACGACCGGCTGGGCTGTGCCCAGCTCTAGGGTGCGCTCCAACTGGCAGAGTGATCGACGCCTTGCAAGCTGCGGACTGCACTCGCGGCTGTAAGCGTACCGCCGCGATTGCACCCTCGAGCCGTATCTGATCGGCAGTGGCAAGAAGCGTCCGTCCGATGTCCGTATTCGGCGACTCGGGTAGCCGTTGCGGCTATTAATGGCTCAGCTGCTAGGCGCACCACGTGGCAGCGCCGCGAACGCGCGGCACAACGCACGGTAGGCCCGAACCCACTGGCGAAAAACCAATCGGTGTTGCGTTCCAGCTGGAGGCAGCATACAGCGTTCGCTGCGTGTCCGATGAATAAACACCGGAGCACAAGGCTGTATTAATTGCTGTTTTCAGAACGCGCGGCGCAGGGGCTCGGCCTTTGAGGCAAAAATACTGGCGCAGAGCGGCCCCAAGAGCCGTGCGTCGGAGTGAGGATACAAGGCCGAGTGCGACTGCCTGGAGCTTCTCGCCACGCCATGTGGTCGCCGCGCCTTCATGCCACCCCGGAAGCGTTGCGTGACGCGTGACCCTGAGCAGTGACAGCAAGGAAGGTATGCTCCGGCTCACTCCTCAGCGAGGGACGCTAAGCACCGAATCCGCGTGCGATGCTCAGATCGTTCACTAGCCTCAGGCCACCAAAAGCGCCGTGGCATCGCAGGCAACGCTGCTCGCGTTGAGGCGCGGGCTCCAGCTCAGTGCCGCTGAATGCACCAATGGTGTGGAACTTGAGCAGGCTCAGCCGAATCGATGCGGCAACCAGTCGGCGAGGGTCGAGGTCCCATTGCCCTGGCGAAGCCTCAGCATTGACCACGTGTCGGAACGCAGCCCACGCTTCAGCACGTCTCTCGTCGGCAGCAACCGGCTATCTCTTGCCCATTGGCTTCGGGCCGACGTATCGCTCCGCCGCCTCCTCGGGGGAGCTGCGCACGGATTCGAGCAGGACAGGGGAGAATGAAAAAATTGAACCTGAGAGGCGAGCTGCGGTGTCCAGGAGATCAGCCGAGCGTGGAGCCTGCTAGCGTTAGATCTTACCTTCCTGGGACCAAGCATGCAACGTTGCTTCCGTTCAGCAAAATGGAGTCCAGCTTCGTAGACTTTCTGCTGCCGTCAGCCGCCGTATCGTATTCAGTGACGTCCTCCAACACCATGTTCACGAACTCGTCAAAGCCACGCAGCGTGCCCACAAACTCCTTGTTGTTCTTCAGTACGATCCACAGCTTTGAACCAACACACTTGTCGATGAGCTCTGCGCGCGGCGAACAACGTTGAGACGAGGGCCAATACAATTATCGGGAGCGTCGATGGGACTGGGCGCATCGGAGCCCACGACACACGATCGACTACACAAAGGGGTGTGCGACAGATCGTGCAAGCAGGTCGAACCGGATGCTGCACCACCGCTCACCAAGGGGCAGCAGCCGAGTTGCAGCGCCCGTTGGCGCGGCCGCAGACGCTGATTGTGACGCTGCCATGGCACAAACAAAGGATAGTGGCGGAAGTGTCACATCGACTTTCGCAGAAAACTCAACGCATGGCCCCATCTCGACCCGCTTCAAACTCAAGCTCACGCGCCAGGGACGCAAGACATTGTTTCATTCCTGCACAATCTCCTGGAAATGTCGTCAAGCAGTGGTGATCTTCAGAAACCATGCACAAACTTGCGTTCGCGGTCGCTGCCACTTGCGGCCAAATTGCACCTTCGCAATCGCCCCACCTGCGCTGGCTGGCACTAACCTGCTCAGGCTGCCCTGGCAGCGATGGAGCCTGCCGGAAAGAAGTCTGCACCCAATTACCGGGATGTAACAGACATTCTTCGCACAGCAGCAGCGTCGCTGAAGCCCGGCGAACTCATTAGCAATGCAGAGTACCTGCCTTCCGAGTCGATGAATGCACTCGAGCTGATGGACCCGAAGCTGGACCCAGGTTTCGAGGCTGCCCCCGCACCTGTTGCATCACGCATCATCGATGGAAGCTTGCCCTTGCACACATTGACTCCCGAAGGGGTCCTACTGGTTGCCGACAAGCTTCTGCAGCTCGAGGTAAGGCAACCATGTGACTGCAGCTGACGAACATCCACAAGAAAGGACTCACGCATCTTACTCGCCTCGCCATTCGCTTCACCCCCACCGCCCGTCTCGCCCCTGCAGTCGAGCTGGATGAGCGGAAACACGTTCGCGCAGTCCATCTTCGGGTGCCTGTACACGCACCCCGTGACGCTCCAAACGTTGCGGGAGGTGCTCGCTCTGCCGCGCTACAGGCACCTCACGGAGGCGAATGTCACCAACATGCGTGTCGTGCAGCCGAAGGCCTCCACGTCTGCAGAAGGCTCGACTGCGGCGCCTGCGGCGCCGCCGGCTGTGGAGCCTGTGCCGCTCTCCGATGCTCTGCCTCGTGTGGCGGCGGGCTCCCCGACTCACACGGTGCTGCTGGCCCTTCTGGCGTACGTGACCGCCACGCTCAAGAGCTGCGAGCTGACGCACCGCGCGGTGCTGCGCGGGGACCTGTGGGAGGAGAACGACTACTACTGGGTCCTCTGCGGCGCGGACCTCGCCTGGAGCGTGGGCGAGGAGGAGGTCTTTGCTCTGCTGGATGCAGCGAACGCGGCGCTGGCGGCGGCGGAGGCGCCTGGCGGCGCCGTGCGCGTGACAAAGCGCAGCCGGCCGTGTGAGTCGTTTGCACCCGTTGACCCAATGACGTTCACAGCCGGGCCGGCGGGGAGTACTG